>JAESFK010000079.1_pt1 | contig 102381 bp, 124 predicted proteins | sample 9269391 | NCBI WGS metagenome assembly JAESFK01 (sample SAMN14506231, study PRJNA617097) | algae metagenome | isolation source: Drouetiella hepatica UHER 2000/2452 and co-occurring heterotrophs from... | place: Slovakia: Slovak Paradise National Park, Hrabusice, Kosice Region | collected... | reverse complement strand
TTGCCTTCGTCAACGCGCTGTTCCTCGGCGCCGGCGCCAAGGTCTGGGGCTATTCCAACGCGCTCTGGGTCGGCTTCATCTTTGCCGCCCTCATCCTGCCGGTCTTTGCCTATCGTCACTATGTGCGTGACGGTGGAAAATTCCCGGCCGGCGCCATGGACGATCTCGGCCTCGTCGGCCAGGACCTCGGCGTCAAGAAAGCCGGTATCCTGCCCTATGTGGCGCTTGCCGGCGGCCTTGCCGTCGTTCTCGCCGCAAACGCCTACTTCCAGCTCCCGGCCTGATTGGATCGGAGCCTGATAAGACAAGGCCCGCGCATTGACCGATGCGCGGGCCTTGTTCGTTTCAGAATGGGTCCGGGCATTGCAAGTGCTTGACACGCTTCGGAATTGAAACTGTACTTCCGCTATGCCATCCCACCCGCCGGCACCGGCACAAGCAGCGAGTTTCCATCATGACGGACGAAACCCCGGAAACGAAACTGACGGCCTCCAAGCGGCGTTGGGCGGAGCAGGGCAAATTCCTGACCGGCAGGATCACCCGCCCGGAGACCGATCGCCTGCCGCCCGGCCAGCATCTGGTGACAAACTGGCCTGTGCTCGATCTCGGTCAGCAGCCGCGTATCCAGCAGGCGGATTGGATGCTGCAGATTGTCGGCGGTGTCGAAAATCCCGTAAAGCTCGACTGGGATGCGTTCCACCGGCTGCCGCAGAGCAAGAAACTGTCCGACATTCATTGCGTGACGACATGGTCGCGCTACGACAATCGCTGGCAGGGTGTTTCGACCCACGACCTGCTCGATCTGGTCATGCCGCGACCGGAGGCCAATTTCGTCATGCTGACCAGCTATGACGGCTACACCACCAACCTGCCACTCGCCGACTTCGCCTCGGAAGACGGAATTCTTGCAACGGCATGGGAAGGCGAACCGCTGACACGCGATCACGGCGGCCCGATGCGCCTGGTCATCCCGCATCTCTATTTCTGGAAAAGCGCCAAATGGCTGCGCCGCATCGAATTCCTGGCCGGTGATCAGGCCGGCTTCTGGGAGAAGAACGGCTATCACATGCTCGGCGATCCCTGGCGCGAGCAGCGATACTCGGACGATTGAACGTCAGCTCCGTGCCGCTGCCTGCGTCTCCGGACAGTGCTCTTGCTGCAGTGACTAGCCGTTTTCGCCGACGACCTCGAACAGTTGCAGCGCCATCGCCCTGCCCTTGACCTGCGCTTCACCGAGCGGGCGAAAGGCGATCGCATCGCCGCACAGCGCAACCACGGCACTACTGGCCATGATCGCCGTGCCGTAGACCTTGTTCATGCCCTCCAGCCGCGATGCCACATTCACGGTGTCGCCCATGGCGGTGTACTGCAACCGCTCTTTAGCCCCGACACTGCCGACAACCGCTGTGCCGGTATGAATACCGAAGCGGGTGCGCAATTCCGGCAGCCCCTGCACCTTCAGGTTGGCGTTGAATACTTTGAGTTTCCGCTCCACCGCCAGCGCGCAGCGGCAGGCGTTTTCCGCGTGATGCTCGTCGGCCACCGGCGCATTCCACATGGCAAAGACCGAATCCCCGAGAAACTGGATAATCTCGCCGCCATGCTCACTGACGGTCTCGTTGAAGATGTCGAAATAGTCCGACAGCAGCGCCACGACCTCTTCCGGCGTCCGTTGCTCGCTCAACGTGGTGAAATCGTAGATATCGGTGAACCAGGCCGTCACCTCCTGCCGCCGGGCACCACGTCCGGCGAATTGCCCGGATTCGATACCCTTGCGCACCAGTTCCTTCGGCACATAGAGCGCGAAGGTGAAGATCGCATCCCGCGCCCGGTTCATCGCCCAGCCAAGCGTCGATATCTCGGTAACATGCGAGGAAACCTCGCTCGGTGCAGTGAAGTCGAGATCCTGCAGCCGGTTCGCACTGGCGGTCAGTTGACCGAGCGACTGGGTGATCAGCCGCGCCACGAACAACGCAGCAAGCAGTCCAAGGACGACGATGGTGGCGGCAATGGCAAGCCCCTGATAGAGGTTGCGGTTGGCGGTGGCCGTCAGTTCGTCCAAGGGTGCGGCCACCACCGTCCGGTGACCGGCGAGCAACAGGACTGACTTCACCGAGGTCGCCACGATGATATAGGTGCGCCCGCCAATAGCGGCGAAACTCACCCCGTTACCTGTCGGAAGGTTTGCCTTGATACCGGAAAGCAGCGGTTCGACCGGCTTTGAAACATCCAGCTCCCCCTTTTCCTTCACCGCCGTCATGCGCGCCATCAGCCCGCGATCGGAATGCATGATCGGCTTTCCGGCCGCATCCAACACGAAAGCAACGGTATCCGCTGTCAGGCGTTCGCGCGCCATGAATTCCGTGATGGTGCCAAGATCGATGTCCGCACCGATGACAATGCCGCCATTGCCGCGATGCGCCTGCGAAATGGTCATGCCGAGAGCGCCGGTCGTTACCATCGTATAGGGGCCGATCGCCGCCGGCATCGTGCCGTTGACAGCAGCCTGATACCAGGGACGTTGCCTTGGATCGAACCCGGTCGGGATCAGGCGGCGCTCCAGCATCTGATTGCCCTCCCAATCGAGAAAGATCAGCCGGTTACTACGCTCGCCCGTCGGTTCCACCTGCATCGAACGGACTGCGATCGTCGCCATGTCCGGTGCATCGAGAGCCTTGCGCCACGCCGGCGCGCTCAGATCGACAGCCTGGATGAAGGCCCCATCCGGATAGCCGGCATAAATACCGTCGAGATTGGAGGACTGGGCAATGATTTCGCGCAGCAGCTTGATCTTGTCGGTCATCCGTTCCGGTGGCGGCACGAGAATGGAATTGGCGATCGAGGCGGTGAACCCTACCAGCGCCGTCGTGCGTCCGGAAAGAATGCCCAACCGGTCGACCAGCCGTTCGGAAAAGGCCCGCATGTCGGCCTCCGCATTGACGAGGGCGGCATCGCGCGCCCGCACGTAGCCGAGGCTGACCAACGTTCCCGAAACGGCGATCAGCAGGGCTGCCATGGCAAGCCCCAGAAGCGACCTTAGGGGCCTGGTCCAGACCGTCGGCTGGCCCTTTTCGGCAGGCGCTCCCGTAACTTCCGACATGTTTGCCTCTAACTCCGAATACGCCAATGAAATCCAAAACTTGGAGTTGAATGCAGACTATCAGCCGGTGGTATTTTCGTACAGGAAAACCATCAAGCTGCAGCCCGCCGCTATCGACGTTCCACAGGCCCGCCTGACCCGGCGGAAACCTCTGCTGCAGCCTCCCGGATCGTCTGCATCAGGATCGCCAGCGGCATCGAGGGGATGGCATTGGCCCGCATCGTCAACCCGACCGGCCCCTTCGTCTCGCTGGTATCGATCGGCAGAGCCGCAAGAACCCCGTCCTCGATATCGCCGGCCACCACGCCCGTCGAAATGATCCAGATGGCATCGCTTGTCCGCACGAAAGCCCGCCCGAAAGAATCGGAGACGGTTTCGATCTGGTTGGGCAGGCTGGCGATACCATTGGTGATCAGAAAGCGTTCGACGAACGGCCGGATGATCGACGCCCGCGTCGGCATCAGCACCGGATAGACACCGAGATTGTCGAACACCGACTGCTTGGCCGACAACAGCGGGTGGCCGCTGCGCACGACGAAGACGACCTGCTCGGAATAGAGATGCTCGAAGGAAAATCCGGTCATCTGCTCTGGCGCCGCAAGCCGTCCGACGACGAGATCGAGATCGCCGACCCGCAGCTGTTCCAGAAGCACCGCGTTCTCGCCGGTGACGATCTTGATGCGGCTGCCGGTTTCCTCCTTGAGGAAATTCGCCATGGCCCGCGGCATGATCCGGGTCGAGACGGTCGGAAGCGCGCCGATCCGGACCGGCGGGCCATCGCCGGAGCGCTCCTGCGAGACGGAATCGAGCCCTTGCCGGAGCGCCGTCAGCGCCGCCCCCGCATGCCGCAGGAAAGCCTCGCCGTAACGGGTGATCTTGATGCCGCGGCCGTCGCGCTCGAAGACGGAAACACCGAGCACCTGCTCCAGCTCGCGGATTGTCTTGGTCACCGCCGGCTGGCTGACATGCAGAAGGTCGGCCGCCTTCATCACGCTCTTCTGGCGGGCAACCTCGACAAAGGTCTGCAAATGGCGGAATTTCACACGGGCGTCGATCATGGCAACTCATAACTTGGGAGTTAATGATAGGCAATAAAATGTCATTTTACCGAACCAGATTAAAGTACCAATCTGGTTCCCGAGGAGAATTTCCGTGCAGTTTGCCCGCATCAACGACGTGACGCTTCACTATCAGGTCATCGGCGCGTCCAATGACAAGCCAGTGCTGGTCTTTGCCAATTCGCTCGGCACGGATTTCCGCATCTGGCGCGACGTGATCGTGCGGTTCGCCGGCGATTTTGCCATGGTTCTCTATGACAAGCGCGGCCATGGCCTCTCCGATGTCGGGGACATGCCCTATTCGATCGACTTGCACGTCGCCGATCTCGCCGGCCTCCTGGATCTCCTTTCCGTCAAGCAGGCGATCATCTGCGGCCTGTCGGTCGGCGGCCTGATCGCGCAGGGTCTCTATGCCGCCCGGCCGGATCTGGTCCGGGCGCTGGCGCTCTGCGACACCGCCCACAAGATCGGCACAGCAGACCTCTGGAACACCCGCATCGCCGCCATCGAGCAGAACGGCATCGCCAGCATCACCGGCAGCATTCTCGAACGCTGGTTCACGCCCGCCTTCCGCCGGCCGGAAAACAACGCCCTGAACGGCTATCGCAACATGCTCGCCCGCCAGCCCGTCGCCGGCTATGCTGGCACCTGCGCTGCAATCCGCGATGCCGATTTCACCGAAGCAGCCAAACGCATCGCGGTCCCGGCCATCTGCATCGTCGGCGATCAGGATGGCTCGACGCCGCCCGATGTCGTTCTGTCGACCGCCAAACTGATCCCCGGCGCCCGCTACGAAGTCATCCGCGATGCCGGTCACATCCCCTGCGTCGAGCAACCGGAAGCGCTAACGGCCGTGCTGCGCGCCTTCATCGATACCGCCCTGTCTGGAGAACAAGCCCATGAGTGACGCCACCGAGCCCACCGAACGTTACCGCCAGGGCCTGGTCACCCGCCGCGCCGTGCTGGGCGACAGGCATGTCGATCGCGCCCAGTCGTCCACGACAGACTTCGACCAGCCGTTCCAGGAATTGATCACCGAGGCCGCCTGGGGCAACCTCTGGTCCCGGCCGACATGGACGAAACGCGAGCGCTCGATGGTCACCATCGCCCTGCTCGCCGCCCTTGGCCATGACGAGGAAGTGGCCATGCACGTACGCGCCACCGCCAATACCGGCGCCAGCCGCGAGGATATCGGCGAGGCGCTGCTGCATGTGGCGATCTATGCCGGCGTGCCCGCCGCCAACCGCGCCATCAAGATAGCCAAGCAGGTTTTCGAACAGATGGACGCCGAACAGGCGGCTTGAGGCAAACGAACATGTCCGATTTCTCCAACCAGAAACCCGAGACCGGCGCCTTCTTCGAGCGCGACCGCGCCTGGCACGCGCCTGCCTTGACGCCGGCTTACAAGACCTCGGTGCTGCGGTCGCCGCAAAAGGCGCTGCTGTCGCTCGACAACACGATGTCCGAGATCACCGGCCCAGTCTTCGGCCATTCCCTGCTTGGCGATCTCGACAACGACCTCATCCACAATTTCGCGAAGAACGGCGAAAGCGCCATAGGTGAGCGCATCATCGTCCACGGCCGCGTGCTGGACGAGCGTGGAAAGCCGGTTCCAGGTGCGCTGCTCGAATTCTGGCAGGCCAATGCCGGCGGACGCTACCGTCATAAGAAAGAGAGCTATCTCGCAGCGCTCGATCCGAATTTCGGCGGTTGCGGCCGCACCATCACCAATGAGGACGGCAGCTACCGCTTCCGCACCATCCGGCCCGGCGCCTATCCCTGGCCAAACGGCGTCAACGACTGGCGGCCTGCCCATATCCATTTCTCGATCTTCGGCCATGGCTTTGCCCAGCGGCTGATCACCCAGATGTATTTCGAAGGCGACCCGATGATCTGGAAGTGTCCGATCGTCACCACCATTCCCGACAAAAGCGCCATCGAACAGCTGATCGCGCCGCTCGACTGGGCCAATACCATCCCGATGGATGCGCGCGCCTACAAGTTCGACATCGTCCTGCGCGGCCGCCGTTCGACGCTGTTTGAAAACCGGATGGAGGGAAACTGATGGCCCAGGATCTCGGCCACCTGAAGGAATCGCCGTCGCAGACCGCCGGACCCTATGTCCATATCGGCTGCACCCCCAATTTCGCCGGGATCACCGGCGTCTATGAAAGCGACCTCGGCACCACGATGGTCAACGACCGGACGCTCGGCGAGCGCATCACCGTGCGCGGCCGCGTCATCGACGGCGCGGGTGTGCCTCTGAAGGATGCGCTTGTCGAAATCTGGCAGGCCGACGCCGCCGGTTTCTACAACAGCCCGTCGGACCTGCGCGGCACCGCCGACCCCAATTTCACCGGCTGGGGCCGCTGCCCGACAGGCGCTGACGACGGCATCTTCACGTTTGAGACCATCAAGCCCGGACGCGCGCCCTACAGAGACGGGCGCAAGATGGCGCCACATATCACGGTCTGGATCGTCGCCCGCGGCATCAATATCGGCCTGCACACCCGGATGTATTTTGCCGACGAGCAGGAAGCGAACGCCGAAGACCCGCTGCTTGCCCGCATCGAGCAACGCCACCGCGTCACAACCCTGGTCGCGCCGCGCGACGGATCGGTCTATACTTTCGACATTCATTTGCAGGGCGAGAAGGAAACCGTGTTCCTCGACATCTAGCGCAGCCCCTCGCCCGACAACCAAGGACTGACATGACCGCTTCGGCCTTTGACCATCCCTATCTCTCGGGTCTTCTGGGCGACGAGGAAATTTCTGCCTTCTTCGCGGCGGAAGCGGATATCCGCGCCATGCTGTCCTTCGAGGCCGCCTTGGCGCAGGCGCAAGCGGATCACGGCGTCGCTTCAAAGGAAACGGCTGTTCGTATCGCCGCAGTCTGCGCCACGTTTCAGCCCGACGTCCTTGCTTTGCGCCACGCCGTCGCGACGGATGGCGTGGTGATCCCCGAACTGGTCCGGCAATTGCGCAAGGCAATTGGTAGTGAAGCGGCGGAAAAAATCCATCACGGTGCCACCAGCCAGGATGTCATCGACACAAGCCTGATGCTGCGGCTGAAGGCGGCTTGCGCCATCCTTTCCGATCGATTGTCGCGGCTGCTGGGCTCTTTCGACGATCTCGGCCGCGATTGGGGCGGAAACCAGCTGATGGGCCAAACGCGCATGCAGGCCGCCATCCCGATAACGGTTGCCGACCGCCTCTCCGCCTGGTCATCGCCGCTTGCTGATTTTCGCGACAGGCTGAACGAAACCGCGTTCCCGCTTCAGTTTGGCGGCGCAGCCGGTACCCTCGATAAACTGGGCGATAAAGCCGGCACCGTTCGGGCCACACTGGCCGGAACCCTCGGTCTTTCCGACAGCCCGCAATGGCAGAGCCAACGCGCTGTTGTCGCCGATCTCGCCCATCTCCTGTCGCTGATCACCGGAAGCCTCGGAAAATTCGGCCAGGACATCGCCCTGCTGGCCCAGTCCGGAATCGAGATCACGCTTTCGCGCGGCGGCGGCTCCTCGGCCATGCCGCACAAACAGAACCCGGTGGCGGCCGAAACGCTCGTGTCTCTCGCCCGCTTCAACGCCGTCCAGCTTTCGGGCATTCACCAGTCGATGGTGCATGAGCAGGAACGGTCCGGGGCCGCATGGACGCTGGAATGGATGATACTGCCGCAAATGGTTATCGCCTGCGGCGCGAGTTTGCGATTGGCTGGAGAATTGGCCGGGAAGATCGCGACGCTTGGTAGCGCGATAAAATAGTCAGGAAACGGGCGAAGCGGCGGAACCTGACGTCTAGGGTTTCGCTCGCGCCCCTCATCCGGCCTGTCGGGCACCTTCTCCCCGCAAGCGGGGCGAAGGAACAAGCGGCAAACTCCAGCGAAGTCCCCTCTCCCCGTTTACGGGGAGAGGATTAGGGTGAGGGGCGACACCGCATCAGAGCGGTTAACCCAGCCCTGACACCTTAGAGCAGTCTGCCTCAGTTCGTCTTGTTCTTGAACGGCTTGCGCTTGGCGCCCTCGGTGCCCGGCTTGTCAAACTTCGGCTTGTCGAATTTCGGTTTATCGAATTTCGGCTTGTCAAAAGCCGGTTTGCCGGCCTTCTTCACCCAAGGCTTGCTGTCGGTCTTCTCAGCCGGGCGGTTGTCGGCGCCGGCAAAGTCGGGCTTGCCTTCGAACTTGCGCTTCGGCTTGCCTTCGCCCTTCCACTCGGTCTTGGCCGGATAGGGCTTCTTGCCGGCAAAACCGCCGGAGAGGTTGGGCATGCCGTCGAGCTGCGTTACGGTGATACCCTTTTCAAGCGCCCGCTTTGGCCCGATAGCCTCGACGAAACGGTCCACCCACTCGCGGGCGATCTCGACATAGGTTTCTTCGGTCTGCATTTTGATCGCGCCGATTTCCTGCTTGGTGATCTTGCCGATGCGGCAGAGCATCGGGATCAGCCAGCGCGGCTCGACATTCTGCTTGCGGCCAGCCGACAGCGAGAACCAGACACTGTCGCCGAAATCGCCCCGCGGAGCCCGTGGCTCGCTGCGGTCCGGGCGGTCGCCACGGTCGGGACGGTCGCCGGATGGGGTATAGGATGGCGTATCCATCAGATCTTCCGGGGCAGAACGGCCGGCGCGCGCCTGCCGCAGGAAAGCCGCAGCCACCTGTTCGGCACCGTGCTTCTCCAGCAGTTCGCGGATGAAATCGGCCTCATCAGGCGTGATCGCTTCGGTCAGCGCCGGATCGGCCAGAACCCGCTCGTCGTCGCGGCGGCTGACCTCATCTGCCGATGGCGGACGGCCCCAGTCGGCATTGATATTGGCATCGCGCAACAGCCGTTCGGCCTTGCGCCGCGCGCTGTTCGGCACGATCAGCGCGCTGACGCCCTTGCGTCCGGCACGGCCTGTCCGGCCGCTCCGGTGCAGCAGCGTATCGGGGTTGGTCGGCAGATCGGCATGAACTACCAGTTCGAGGCCCGGCAGATCGATACCGCGCGCAGCAACGTCGGTGGCGATGCAGACGCGGGCGCGCCCGTCGCGCATCGCCTGCAGCGCGTGCGTGCGCTCGTTCTGGCTGAGTTCACCGGACATCGCAACGACGGAGAAACCGCGATTGTTGAAGCGCGCGGTCAGATGGTTGACGGCGGCACGGGTCGAGCAGAACACCAGCGCGTTCTTCGCCTCATAGAAACGCAGCACGTTGATAATCGCATTTTCGCGATCGGACGGTGCAACGGTCAGCGCCCGGTATTCGATGTCGAGATGCTGCTTCTGCTCGGCCTGCGTGGTGATGCGCACGGCATCGCGCTGGTAGCTCTTGGCAAGATTGGCGATCGAGCGCGGCACGGTGGCCGAGAACATCAGCGTGCGGCGCTCTGACGGTGCTGCTTCAAGGATGAATTCGAGATCTTCGCGAAAACCGAGATCGAGCATCTCGTCGGCTTCGTCGAGAACGACGGCCTTCAGGCCCGACATATCCAGCCCACTGCGGCGAATGTGGTCGCAGAGCCGGCCGGGCGTACCGACAACGATATGGGCGCCGCGATCGAGCGCACGCCGTTCGCTGCGCATGTCCATGCCGCCGACACAGGAGACGACGGTCGCGCCGGTCAGTTCATAGAGCCATTCCAGCTCGCGCTTGACCTGCAGCGCCAGTTCGCGGGTCGGCGCAACGGCAAGTGCCAGCGGCGCTCCGGCCTGTCCGAAGCGATCCTTGCCCTCAAGCAGCGTCGAGGCGAGCGCCAGGCCGAAGGCCACGGTCTTTCCTGACCCGGTCTGCGCCGAGACCAGCGCGTCCCTGCCTTCGAGTTCAGGGCCCAGAACAGCCTTCTGAACCGGCGTCAACTCTGAATAACCGCGCTTGCTCAATGCCTGAGCGATCGCCGGAGCGATGCCGTCTAACTCTACCATATGTTTATCTTTCGGAATTCGGATGTCGTGCGCGCCTCGGTCGGTGAGGGTAAGCACAGTCCGCGGCCGGCACGTCGCCAGCCAATACATGCGCGCCCTCATACTGCGCTTAAGGCGAATTGTACAGAGCGCCCGGATACTGCGCTGCAAAAACGCCAGGGAATACCATCAAACAGACCGGGTGGCAGACCGGAGAAACGGCCATGCGCCGGTTTTGGACGCATGGCCGTTCAATTTCAACAACCCGGGCCCGGGGCAGGCGCGCCTCAGCCTGTGAGGCGCGGTGTATGCACCACCTTGTTGAAAAGGGTCTTCATGGCACCCTCAAGATTCTGCGATGGCGGCACTTCGAAGTAGTACCCAGGTGACGCACATTCCTGCATCTTCGTACCGATCGTCGGCTGGAACGGCTTGATCCACTGGTTGTACCAGGAATTGTTCGGAAGCGGCAGATACGTCGTATAAAGGACCGCGATCTTGATACCCCGCGCCTTCAAGGCGGTGCAACTTTTCGTATCGATCGGCTCCTGACAACGGCTACCGCTCAATTTTGCCGTGCATCCCTTCGGCTTGTAGCTGTCGCCGACACCATCCGACACGAAGAACACGATCTTTTCAGGAGTTGCGGACGTTAACCCGTTCCCCGGCGTGCCAATTTCCTGACCGATCTTTGTCAGCGCATTATCGAAGTCGGTCTGCTGGTCGTTGTTGTATCCCTGCCTCGGGATGCTCATCAGTTTGATGTCCTTTGCAGTCTTTTCCACCTGCGAAAGATCACCGCTCAAGCCAGCCACCTTCAGCAGTTTGGTATCCATTGCAGTCTCCCCGAACGTATAGGTCGCCATCCGGTACTGGTCGGGGTAGCTCCGCTGGCTCTTTGCCTCATTGGTCAGTTGCGCCACCGCCTTTGCCACCGCATCGATACGAATGGAGATACCGTTATTCTTGGCGATGGCATAGTTGCTGCCGGTGTCGGGCACGCCCTTTTCCGATACGATGTGACACGCAAAAGCACAGTTCCGGGAACCCGAATCGGCGACATTCTTCGTCGCAGTGATCATTCTGTCGATGTCGGCCGTCGTCGCAGCCACCCCCATGGACGGCGTATTGTCGAGAAGCATGTAGAAGTCCATGAAGGACTGTGACTGATAGACGGCCGTGGCCATGCCTGAAACGGTAATGCTGTCCTTACCCAGAACGCGAAGCAGGGATGTTTTCAACTTTACCTGATAGCTCAACTGGGCATTGATTTCCTTGCCCTTCTTGACAACCGAAACCTTGACGACATCGAACTCCAGGTCAAGATTCTTCTCAGCCAGGATCTTGCTGGGATTCGTCTGCGCATCGAAGAAAGCTTTGGCTTCCGCCTCGCTGAAGGGCACGGGACCGTCCTGCGTCATGCCGACGGCTTGCGCCACACCTACAGATTTTTCGGAGATCGACCCGAGCACCGCAGCATCGGCCGCATCCTGCAGCCGGCTCTTGAGTTCCATTGCACGGCTGAAATCGATCGCCATACCGGCGGCGCCAAGAATGGGAACGATCGCGAGTGCGCCCATGATCGCGAAATTACCAGCCCTGTCGGTGAGGAGCCTCTTCAATATACGCATTGCCCACACCCCGTTTTTTTTCCGCGCCATAGAAGCCGGCGCAACAATGATCATTGGGAGGGATCGTAGCGGCGAAACTCTAAACGCCGGTAAAGCACATTAGTTAATCGTAAACTAATGCAACGGTGACTACTTTAGGAAACAAAATTCAATATCCCGCAAGAACAAACAAGGAAAGCGTCACCACCTCAACTGGCTGGATCGTTTAAGTCAGGATGGAAACACGCTACAATATTTATAACGACAAAAATACAATCATAGATATAATTGAATACAACGACACAAGCCAGTGCATCCATGTCCAATAGAACGATCTGGTGCTTCCCACTCATTCCCAGCCGCATATCAAACTGGTTCGGCTTACAGACATCATGAAACAGGAAGAGCCGCCCTAGAATCATCGCCCCGGGCCGGACAAAGGGGAAATGTGGCCCGCCACGAACCTCTGAACTGGGTATCGTCAAAAATCAACGCGTTAGATCGATCTGCGCCACATCCCGTTGAACGACCCGGTCCCGGCTCTGGCCGGAAGGCACGACGAATGCCGATGCTACACCACCCACTGGGACACGATCGACGATAGTCTCGCGATTGACATACGTCGCCGTTTTCATGAGGTTTGCTCCCGACATTTCTTTCAAATGCGGGGGCAAATGAGAGTCGACATTTTCGATGGCACTGATGCATCCAAGCACTTTGACGGGCTGTCAGAACTCTTGGTTGATGCGGTTCACAAAGGCGCATTGGTTGGCCATGTTCTTCCGTTGGATCCCAGTACGGTAAAACGGTATTGGCGAGGCGTGGCGAACTCGGTCGCCGCTGGCGAGCGGTTGTTGATTTGCGCTATCGACGACGATCAGGTCGTTGGCACAGTCCAGTTATACTTGTCGCCAGAACCAAATGCACCGCATCGAGCCGAAATCCATAAGCTTCTGGTCCACAGTTCTCGCCGCAACCAAGGGATCGGCGAAGCATTGATGCTGGAGGTCGAACGTGAGGCGCGCAACCACAAGCGGTCCCTTCTGCTGCTCGATACCGCCCAAGGCGGTGCTGGAGAGCGCCTTTATCGACGCCTTGGCTGGCAGGAAGTCGGTGTCGTCCCGCACCATTTCGTTGACCCATGGGGCACTCCGATGGCCTCGGTTTACATGATGCGGTTTATCGAATGACCGTACCATCGCTCGTGTAAAGGCTGCCAAGTTCCAATCTGACAGCGCGCCTGAGAACCAGAGGGATCGCGAGAAAAGCCGCCGCTCCAATGAGAGCGATACAGGCCACAACCCACAACGACGGCACGACACCCATTCCCGCCATCGACGCCGACATTGCGAACGGCGCTATTGCCGACGTGAACTGCTTTGCAGATGTGCACCATCCAAGCCGTCTGCCGTAGCCCGCCTTGCCGAATAGTTCCAAAGGAAGCGTTCCTGCGACAATGCTCGTCAGGCCAGACCCCAGTCCCATGAGGAGCGCGAACAGAACTGCCCCTACCATCCAGGGCGACGTCGGCAGTAGAATCATCAGGCCCGCGGGAAGCAAAAGAGCTGCAATCACCGCCAACCAGGTCTGCGAAAGGCCACCTCCGAACAACAGGTTTATGAAACGACTGGCGACCTGCGCCGGCCCGAACAAAGCCGCGACGTAGAGGCCAAATCCACCGAGGCCGAGCGCCAGCGTCAGCGGAACCATGTGAACAAGCACGGCAGACAGTGCATATCCTTCGACCGCAAACCCGATGAGCATCAGGGCGAATACAAGCTGCCCCGCCCGCCCGCGAGCCGCCGCGGCCGGTTCGTTCACCGCTGCGTTGAGAGCGACGTCACGACCAGCATTTCTCGAGGACAGTCTGGCGAGCCAAAGATGGATCGGAACGCACACCAAAACGTTCAGCAACGCGTAAAGCAGGAAAACCTGCCTCCATGTCATCCATTCGTGTAGCCAGGACGTGAGAGGCCAAAACAGGGTCGAAGCGAAGCCCGCGATCAAAGTGAGGTGGACGATCGATTTTTGCGCGGAGCTTCCTCCCAGTTGGACGATGGCAACGAACGCAGTGCTGTAGAGGACCGTGGCCGAGACAATCTGCATCAGCGCAAGCGCCAGGAAGAAGGTGATCGGCCCGGGCGCTACGGCGGTCAGAAGGAGCGAAAGGGCCGCGGCGGCGGACCCGGCCGCCATCAGCCTGCCCGCCCCAAGGAGGTCCGCTAGCCGCCCGGCGGTGGGCGCGGCAAGACTACCCGTTAGGAGGGATGCGGAAAACGCACCGAACACCCATTGCTCTGTCCAGCCGAACTCGCGGGCGATATCCGGCACGAGGATGCTGAAAGCGTAGTACAGCGTGCCGTAACCGATAATCTGCGTCAGCCCCAGTCCCCAGATGGCCGAGACGGGCATTTTCCGGTCGTCCATGTTTTACGCGCCTTCTGTCACACGAACGGATTTTTCCGCCTTTGGTCCGCAACCACATCCGGACTTGCCTTCGACCTTGGCGACTGCGTCGGCCACACAGCATGCGTCAACCGTTTCGGGAGCGGGTCCTCCGCAACATGGGGCCGCCGGCGTGCCGCCGGGATCGGCGCTACAGACGCCTGTCTCTGGAAGCACAAGTTGCACTTGGCGCGCGGCAACGTGATCCCCCGCGATTTCAGCCACGACCGAGCGAACCTGTTCGTAGCCAGTCTTCATCAGGAAGGTCGGCGCGCGGCCGTAGGACTTTGAGCCGACAATGAAAAAGTCCTTCTCGGGGTGCTTGAGTTCCTCGACGCCATGAGGTGGCACAGTCCCACAAGAATGAACGTTTGGGTCGATGAGCGGTGCCAAAGCTGGCGGAGCTTCGACGGTGGGATCGATGTCGATCCTGAGCTCGCGAAGGAACGAGAAGTCCGGCCGAAACCCGGTGGTCACCACCACACGATCAACCTCGATATCACGCGGTGCGCCATCGACGATCGAACCGACCACAAGGCGGTCCCCATCGCGCACGATGGTTCGTCCCGAATAAGACGTCAGCATCTGAAGCCGACCGTCGTCCATCGCCTTTTTGGCGGCGAGACCCAGCGCACCGCGTTCTGGTAACTGATCGTTCAGGCCGCCGCCGAGAAGCCGCTCGACGCCGTGGTGGCGGAGCGCCCACAGGACTTCAGTCTTCGGATCTGAGAGCCGAAGCTCCATGAGCGCCAATGCGACGTTGATCGCCGAATGGCCGCTACCGACCACCAGTGTCCGTTTGCCCAGGTAATCCTCACGACGGGAGCCGATGACATCGGGTATCCCATAGGAGACGAGGTCGGATGACGTGACCTCGCCAGGAACTGGAAGGCCATTGAGGCCAATCGGATTGGGTTGGCTCCACGTCCCGCTGGCGTCAATGACGCCTTGGACGACGACGTCATGTTCGCCGTCTGCATCGGCATATCGGACCACGAACGGAGTATTATCCCTTTTCGCGGAGGAAACTTTGTCGAGGCCATCGCGGGCGACCGCCAACACAGTCGCGCCCAGTTTCAGACCGGAAGCGATCTCTCGCACTGCTGCCAGCGGCAGAAGGTAGTCCTCGACGATCTCGCGACCGCTCGGCAAATAGTCAGGCGCAGGTGCTTCCCAGCCCTTGCGCTCGAGGAGCGTGCGGGCTGCGTCATCGACATTGTACTTCCACGGAGAGAAAACCCGCACGTGCCCCCAGGAAAGCAGGGCCGCGCCGACGCTTTCACCCTTCTCGAAGACAATCGGGCGAAGATTTCGGGCGACAAGGTGCGCGGCGGCCGCAAGTCCGACTGGTCCAGCCCCGATGACAGCCACGGGAAGCTCGTTTTTCGAAATCATCATGCGCTCCTTCAGTATTTCCAGAATGATAGAATTTTGAAGCCAAAAAAAGGGTCAGGTAGCGACCTCGTCCACCTTCGGCGCACACTTGGCGTCCGCGCAACATTCGTTCACGAGGTACCCGATGAGCGTATTCATGTTGCCGTAGTTGGCAGTGCAGATGAGCGTCGTCGCCTGCCTTTCCTGGATGACGAGGCCCGTGTCGACCAGTTTCTTCAGGTGATGGGAAAGCGTCGAAGCCGCGATGTCGATCTTCTCCTGAAGTCGTCCAACGGGCATGCCCTCTTCACCTGCACGAACCAATGCACGGTAAATCCGCAGACGGGTTAGGTTGCCGAGCGCTTCAAGCTGGGATGCTGCTTTTTCGATAATCATGGAAATAAGGTAGATCCACCGCAAGACGGGGTCAAGGCATATTTCGGCGATTATCGAAATACCCCAATGCGTCGTGCCTTGGATACCGCCAACAGTGACGCCCCTACTGGCGCGTCAACACAGTTAAAACGCCCGTCGGCGGACAGACTACCCTTTCGGTCTGACGGCCTGATAGACCTTGCTCGTTCCGTCCTTCCCGATGGCGATCACATCATAGGATGCGCTTGGATCGTCTCCCATGCCCAACGAACCGACAGGCATGCCTGGAACAGACAGGCCCGCCAAATCCGGCTTTTCGGCCAACAGCCTCGTCACCGCCTCCAGCGGAACGTGGCCCTCCAGATAGTAGCCTGCGACCACGGCGGTGTGGCAGCCCTGCAGATCGACAGGGACTTTGTAGCGGTCCTTCACCACGTTGATATCGGCCACGTCTTCGGCTTTCACAGAAAACCCGGCATTCTTCATAGCGTCGGCCCAGGCATGGCAACAACCGCAGTTGGGGTCCTTGTAGACGACCATGCTTTCGCCGGCTGCCTGCGCAGCGCCAGTGACGGGCAACACTCCGATGGCGACCAGGGTGCAGAGGAATTCTCTTCTTTTCATCGTAGTTCTCCTTATCAAATCTGATTTACGGCCAAGGATACGGGGACTTGGTTTTCCGCACACGCACTCTTCAATCCGTAGCCCTTAACCAGCCCGTAGACGGCGGGGATCACGACCAGCGTCAGCAGCGTCGAAGATACCATGCCGCCAATCATCGGCACGGCGATCCGCTGCATAATTTCGGAGCCGGCACCCGTACTCCAAAGAATCGGCACCAATCCCGCCATGATCGCGACGACGGTCATCATCTTGGGACGCACGCGTTCGACCGCTCCGACCATGATCGCCCTGTTGAGGTCTTCTTTTTCGAATGCCCTGCCCTCGGCCGCGCATTTTGCCTTCTCGTCCCTGAGAGCATGGTCGAGGTAGATCAGCATGATCACCCCGGTCTCGGCCGCGACACCTGCGAGCGCGATGAAGCCGACGGCAACTGCGACAGAGGCGTTGAAGCCCAGCCACCACATCATCCAGATGCCGCCGACGAGCGCGAATGGCAGGGACAGCATGACGATCATCGTCTCGGTCAACGCCTTGAAGTTCAGGTAGAGCAACAGAAAGATCAGGGCGAGCGTCAGCGGGACGACGATCATCAGCCGGGCCTTCGCCCGTTCGAGATATTCGAATTGGCCACTCCATGCGACGGAGTAACCCGCCGGCATCTCGACGTTTGCCGCTACGGCTTCCTGGGCTTCAGCGACATAGCCGCCAAGGTCGCGGTTGGCGATATCGACGAAGATGTAGACGGCAAGCTGGCCGTTCTCCGTGCGAATTGTCGTCGCGCCGCGGGTGAGCTTTACTTCAGCGACCTCGCCCAACGGAACCGTGCCGCCGCCCGGCAAGGAGACCTGAACGTCGCGAGCGATGGATTGCGGATCGCTTCGGAACGCGCGTGGATAACGGATGGCAACACCATACCGCTCCCTGCCCTCCACCGTTGACGTCACGGCCTCGGAGCCAAGAGCCATCCCGATAACATCCTGGACGTCGTCAATGGAGAGACCATAGCGCCCCAGAGCCATGCGGTCAGGGATGATGTCCAGATAATATCCGCCGATGACCCGCTCGGCATAGGCACTCGACGTTCCCGGCACGGCCTTGAGGACGGTCTCGATGTCACGGGCAACCGTCTCCATTTCTGTCAGGTCGGTACCATAGACCTTGACGCCGACGGGGGTCCTGATCCCGGTCGAGAGCATGTCGATGCGGGCACGGATCGGCATGGTCCAGGCGTTCGAGACGCCGGGGAACTGAAGGGCGGCGTCCATTTCCTGCTTGAGGCTGTCGGAGGTGACCCCCAGCCGCCACTCGGACTTCGGCTTCAAGGTGATGATCGTCTCGAACATCTCGGTCGGAGCTGGATCGGTCGCCGTCAGCGCCCTGCCCGCCTTGCCGAACACCGTCTCGACCTCCGGGAAGGATTTGATGATGCGGTCCTGCGTCTGTATCAGTTCGGCGGCTTTCGTCACCGACAGGCCGGGCAATGTCGTCGGCATGTACATTAGCGTGCCTTCGTCGAGGCTCGGCATGAACTCGCTGCCGATGTGCTGTACCGGCCAGGCGGTGACGGCCAGGATGACAATCGCGGCTAGAATGGTCAGGCTTTTGGCTCTCAGGACCCCGGCAATGACCGGACGGTATATCCAGATCAGCAGCCGGTTGAGCGGGTTCTTGTGTTCCGGGACGATGCGCCCTCTGACGAACAGGATCATAAGCGCCGGTACCAGTGTAATCGACAGCAGCGCGGCCGCCGCCATCGCGAACGTCTTGGTGAAGGCGAGCGGCCCGAACAGGCGGCCCTCCTGCGATTCCAGCGTGAAGATCGGCAGGAACGACACCGTGATGATCAGCAGGCTGAAGAACAGCGCCGGGCCGACCTCGCTTGCCGCCTCGATGAGCACTTCGGTCCGCGGCTTGTCCGGCGGCGCGCGCTCGAGATGCTTGTGAGCATTCTCGATCATCACGATGGCGGCGTCGATCATCGCGCCGATGGCGATGGCGATGCCGCCGAGGCTCATGATATTCGATCCCAGGCCCAGCGCCCGCATTGCCATGAATGCCATCAGTATCCCGATCGGCAGCATGATGATGGCCACAAGCGCGCTGCGCACATGCAAAAGGAAGGCGATGGTCACCAGCGCGACGACGATCGATTCCTCGATCAGCGTGACCTTCAAGGTTTCGATCGCGGCTTCGATGAGTTTGGAACGATCATAGACGGGCAGGATTTCGGTGCCAGCCGGGAGACTGTTTTGGACCGCCGCCAAGCTTTCCTTGGCGTTCTCGATGACGGTCAACGCATTCGCGCCGTCGCGCTGGAGGACGATTCCGCTGGCGACCTCGCCTTCGCCGTTCAGCTCGGTGATCCCGCGCCGCTCGTCCGGGACCAGTTCCACCCTCGCGACGTCGGACAGGCGCAGCGGAACGCCCGCGTTCGTCTTCAGGACAATGCTCTCGATGTCCTTGATGCCCTGCAGGTAGCCCTTGCCGCGCACCATGAATTCGAACTCGGAAAGCTCGATCGTGCGGCCGCCGACATCGCGGTTGCTGGATCGCACGCCATCGGCGATATCCGACAGCGAGACATTCTGGGCCTTCAGCCGGGCCGGATCGACGACGATGGAATATTGCTTGACGAAGCCGCCGACGCTGGCAACTTCAGCCACCCCTTCCGACTTCGATACGGCGAAACGAACGACCCAGTCCTGAAGCGACCTAAGCTCGGCCAGCGACAGTTCCTTGGCGACGACGGCATACTGGTAGACCCAGCCGACCCCTGTTGCATCCGGCCCGAGGCTCGGCGACACGCCGTCCGGCAGACGGCTGGCAGCGGCATTCAGGTATTCGAGCACGCGGCTCCTCGCCCAGTACGGATCGGTCCCGTCCTCGAAAATCACGTAGACGAACGACACGCCGAAGAACGAGAATCCGCGAACCACCTTCGACTTCGGCACGGTCAGCATCGAGGTCGTCAGAGGATAGGTAACCTGGTCCTCGACGACCTGCGGAGCCTGTCCTGGATAGTCGGTGAAGACGATCACCTGGACGTCGGAGAGATCGGGGATGGCATCGAGGGGCAGCGTGCGCAGCGCGTAGACGCCACCCGCGATGGACAGCGCCGCGCCGACGAAGATGAGGACAAGGTTGCGGGCCGACCAGGCGATGACGTTGGCAATCATGGCTTCCCCTCGTCCGCGGTCAGCGCGCTCAACGCGGCATTCAGGTTACTTTCGGCGTCGAGGAGGAAGTTGGCGGAAACGACCACGCGGTCTCCCGGAGCGATGCCTTTGGTGATCTCCGTCATGTCTTCGCCACGGACACCGAGAGAGACATCCATCGGCTCGAACCTGCCCTCGCCCTTGTCGAGGAAGACGATCTGTCGGTCGCCCGTGTCGATGACCGAACTGTTGGGAACGGCAACGACCGGATTTCCGGCTCCGGCTTCGATCACGACCTCGGCATACATGTTGGACATCAGCTGCCCGCCCGGATTCGGAAGCTCGATCCTGACCTTCGTGGTCCGGGTCTGCATCTGGACCTCGGGATAGATGAGGTCGACCGTTCCCTTGAACGTCGTGCCAGGCAGATTACGAACGATCACGGAGACGACCGCACCCCTGCGGACGGAGCCCAGCTCATACTCAGGAACATCGGCGATCACCCAGACCTTCGAGATGTCGGCGATGCGGAAGAGAATGTCGCCTGCCTCGGCCATCATGCCGCTTACCGCCATGCGCTCCAGCACAACGCCGTCGCGCGGCGAGGTGTAAGCGATGCTCTGGGGTACCTTTCGCTCAGTAGCGATGCGGGTGATCGTTGCCGTCGGCACGCCGAGATTCTTCAGCCGCAGAGCGGGCCCCGTATCAGGCCCCGGCTTGCCGCCGTTGCGCATCTCGGTCGCGTACTCGGCTCCGGCCGTTGCGATCTCCTTCGAATAAAAATGGAAGAGGTTCTCTCCCTTAGTGATCCTGTCGCCCGTGGTGACGTCGGCAACGTCCTCGACGAAGGCGTCCGCCCGCATCGAGACGATGCTGACCATGCGCTCGTCGAGCGTGACGGTTCCGGGCACCCGGATTTTCCGGCTGACGGTTGTCTTTTCGGCAAGCGCGGTTTTCACGCCCGTCCGCTGAAGTTTGCCGAGTGAGACCTTCACCGTCGAACTGTCGCTGACCTCGCCGTCATAGACGGGGAGATAGTCCATCCCCATCGAATCCTTCTTCGGCACCTTGGACGTGTCGGGAAGCCCCATGGGGTTGCGGTAGTACAGGACCTTCCGTTCGGGTGTGACGGATGCCGTGTCGACTGTGGGCGCGACTGCGCCGGTCGCACCGAGGCTGATGTCCTCGCTTGCCCGGACGGGCGTGAACGGCCGCCCGTCATCGGTGTTCTTCGCCTTTGCGGAATACTCGGCCAAGCCGTCCGGGTGGCGATAGTAGATCACCGCTCCCGTTCCTTCGCGTCGCGGTTCCGCCTCGGCGGCAATCCCGGTGTCTTCGACGAACCGCTGCAAGAATGCACCGACATCGTTTTTCCCGGCCCAATAGCCTCCCCCGCCGACGATCGCGGCGAGGGAGAGCGTGGCGATGATGCGCGAGGTGCTCACGGGACTGCCTTGAGGACGATTTCGCCCTTGACGGTCTCAGGCTCGCCCTGAACCTTGGCGGCAAGCTGGAAGCGCCATCCACCTTCCATGGAAAGATTTGTCGTGAAGGCGTAGACGCCCGGCTCCGTGGAGGTCGACGGGGCCACCGTCGTGGTCATCGTCTCCATGCCATCGGGAGCCATATCCATCCGCGTCGTGAAGATGACGGCGTCAGGAACGGTATTGCCCGTCCGCCTGTCGATGAGCCGTACCGACACGGTCGAACCCGGCCCCTGCTTAATGTCGGTCTGGACGGCCTGGAATTCGTAGTCTTGCGCTCCGGCAAAGGAAGCGGTGGCGGTGCTGAAAAGCATTGCGCCAGCGAGGAGCGCGGTCCTCGCGTTGAAGGTGATCTGTTTCATGATTCATGTCTCATCCGGACGGGTTCGTGACGCGCCCTCAGTCAATATGGATCACCATCGGTACCGCGCGGACGCAGACCTGCGACCGCGCCTAATCGACGGCATGTTCAGTGACGTGGGATCAGACTCGTGGAGGGCGCACTGGGGGATCGACCAGTGAGGAGGCAAGCTCCGCATATGGAGGAGTGAGGAACCGATGGGTGGTCCAGCCGACGTTCAACGACCAGGAATGCGAGGTCGCCAACTGGCCGACGACCGCGGTCGTGCAGAGCACGGCAAGCGGGCAGGACTTGCTCCCGCAGTCAGGCTTGATCGGCGTCTCATCGGGGCAGCACGGCATGTCGGCCGCCATCCCCAAACCCGCCATGTCCATGCCTGTCTTATCCATATCGGCCATCGGGCTCGATGTGAGCGAATAGGCCATAGCACTATCTGCCACCCCGATGCCGACGGGACCGACGACGATCCCGAGCAGGGCGGCAACGAAGAGCAACCTGTGCAATGCCTTCATCAGCTTCATAACGAATACACTGGCACGCTGAGAACGAGCTGTGAAGTGGGCTCACGCAGATGTGTCCCGTTCCCACTGCCCTCAAAACGACAAATCCTGCTCCAGTGAATTCCCACAACGCACGCACAAGGAGCACACTAAGCCTCTGCCCTTTAGGGGGAGAGGCCGGCCAGCAGCTTTGCGCGCAGTGGTCTGGCAACGGCCGCGCGGGCGGTGTTTGGAACTGCCGTCTCGGATCAAACTTCTGGCGTGTCGCTCCGCTCACCGACCTTTTCGAAAGTGCTGAACTGGAATTTTTGTATCGATCCCCACGGGGTCGTGTGTTGATGCCGCCGTGTCGTGGCCAGCTTGAACTGTTCACCGAGAACAGCTTGCAGGCCTTCCGCATCATAGCGGGCAACGGGCAGGCCGCTGCATTTCTCAGGCCCATCTAATGCAAAGGTGCCGATCACTGCTTTGCCTCCGTCTTTGAGAGACTGCACCAACACGCGAACATATGCCTGCTGATCCTCGACTGTCGTCAGGAAATGAAAAGCGGCGCGGTCGTGCCAAAGATCATACTGACGGTCAGGCGTCCATGCGGTGACATCCGATACGATCCATTGTGCCCGAGCAGCGTCCGCCAGTCGGGAATTCGCGGTCTCGAGGGCTGCGGCAGAGAGATCAAGGACGCTGACGTGCGCCTGACCGGATTCCACTAAGGCATCGACCAACCGCGACGCACCACCACCTATGTCGATGACCGACAGTTCCGGTTTCAGACCCGCTTCACGCAGCAGTGTCAGCGATAATTCGGGGGTGTCCTCATACCAGCTGAGTTCCGTATCTGCCTTGGTTGTGTAGACATCTTCCCAATGAGTTTGTCGGCCGGTTGCTGCCATCGAGATCGTCCTTTTCATGAAGCCAGGTTACCTCGAACGTAATGTACCCTTATCTTTCCGCCGTGAACTTTTTAAGAGCCGCCAGGGTCTCCGGGCTGACGTGATGCTCGATGCCCTCCGCATCCATCCGCGCCGTCTCGACGCTGACGCCGATCGCGCAGAGAAACGATTCCACGATCTGGTGCCGCTCGCGACTGACGCGCGCCAGTTCCTTGCCTATATCTGTCAGGAAGACGCCCCTATACGGGCGCTGCTGGATATAGCCCTCGGCAATCAGCCGCTTCAGCATTTTGGCGACCGTCGGCTGCGCGACGCCCAAGCGCTGGGCAATATCCACCTGCCGCGCCTCGCCGCCGTCGGCGAGAAGGTCGGCGATGAGTTCGACGTAATCCTCCACCAGTTCGCTGCGGCGGTTGTGTCGTGCCTGCCTGAAGCTCTCCATCTGGGTATCGGGGGCGACAAGCGAACTCTCGATCGTCGGGCTATTCTTCTCGTTCAACTCAATTCTGCCTGCTCAAAACTCAACCAGCGGCTATAATAACATAGCAATAGCTATATTTCCAATCATCATTTGCATCCCAAGGGTCATACACAGACCTTGCCGTTTCCAGTCGCCTGCTGTAATATAGCTATTGCTATAAACATACCATAATGCTCGATTTCATCGAACTTGCTAATTGGAAAGAATTCTAAAATGCTGAAGTGGGCACAGACGGCCTTGAGTAGACGAAGCCTGTTGGGCGGCGGGGTTGCCGCGCTCGGTGCCACGAGCATCTGCACGACCACGACGGTGGCCCAGACATCGCATTCTGGCGATCACGGAGCCGCCGCGTCCACAGTGAAGAGCGGCGACATTGCTCCCGCTCACAGGGCCGCTCATGGCTCGATGATTACCGTTGGAACGGTTGACAACGCCCGCAACGGCTTCGATCCGACGAGCATGCTCACCGACTGGTATACGGGCGAATTGAGCGACCTGCCCGACGGTCGCAAACTGCGCAGTTTCGAGATCACGGTCGAGGAAAAGGAAATAGAGATCGCGCCAGGCGTCATGTTTCCCGCTTGGACCTACAACGGCCGCGTCCCCGGCCCCGCCCTTCGCGCGACCGAGGGGGAGCGCTTGAGAATCAAGCTCGTAAACAACGGCTCGCATCCTCATTCTCTGCACTTCCACGGCATTCACGCGGCTAGGATGGACGGCGTGCCGGGTGCAGGCGTCATCGGCCCCGGCGAGGAGTTCGTCTACGAGTTCAACGCCAAACCCTTCGGTTGCCATCTCTATCACTGTCATGCCCTGCCGCTCGCCCGCCACATTCACAAGGGCATGTACGGCCTGTTCGTGATCGATCCCGATCCGGCCCGTCACCCCGATCATCTCGATGTCGCCAAGTCGAGGCTTCTCGGATCTCCGGAAAATGCGCGATGGCAGGAAATGGCGATGGTCATGAACGCCTTCGACACGAATTTCGATGGCGAAAACGAGTTCTACGCCTGCAACACCGTCGCGCATTGCTACGCCAAGGAGCCGATCAAGGTCGTCAAGGGGCGGCCGGTCCGTATCTATCTCGTCAACATCGTCGAATTCGACCCGATCAACTCGTTCCATCTGCATGCCAACTTCTTCGACTACTACGATCAGGGCACGACGCTGACGCCGACGCTGAAGACGGTCGATCTGATCGTGCAGTGCCAGGCGCAGCGAGGAATTCTCGAGTTCACCTTCGAGGAACATGAGCCCGGGCTTTACATGTTCCACGCGCATCAATCGGAATTCACCGAACTTGGCTGGATGGGCATGTTCGACGTTCAGGAGGCACTGGCATGATCCACGAAAAGGTCAACGCTGCCGCGCCAGCCCCCGGTTTGTCTCGCTATCTCTGGCTGCTGTTGCCCGCCGCCGTTCTCGCGATGGCGATCTCATGGCTGCTCCAGACAAATCCGCTGCAAGGCTTCAACAACGGCGCGCCGCCAGTCGAGAACCTGACGATCGAGCGCACGATCCTCGATCACAATGGCCTGCGACTGCTTGTTCGCGCCGGCGGCTCGCACTCGATGGTGGTCGCGCAGGTTCAGGTGGACGCCGCCTACTGGGAATTCAGCCAGGAGCCGCAAGGCCCGATCGCCCGCGGCGACACGGCCTGGATCAGCCTCCCCTTCCCCTGGGTTGTGGGCGAAACCCACCATGTGACCTTCGTCACCAATACGGGTGCCACTTTCGACCACGAGATCGCCGTCGCCGTGCCGACACCCGTTGCAACATCTGGCAGCCTCTGGTCGCAGGCCATTCTCGGAGCCTTTGTCGGCATCCTGCCTGTCGCGATCGGCCTGATGTGCTATCCGGCTTTGCGTGGCGCAGGCCAGGGGACCATGACGTTCCTCCTCGCCTTGACCGTGGGACTACTTGCGTTCCTTTTGGTCGATACCGTCGTCGAGGCATTGGAATTCGCCAGCGTGTCAGCGCCGATCTTCCAGGGCAGCGTCATGGTCGTTCTGACGGCCGCGGCCAGCTTCCTCCTCCTCATGGCGGTAGGCCGCCGCCGCGGCACCCCGACGGGGCTGGCGCTGGCAACCTTCATCGCGCTTGGCATCGGCCTCCACAATTTCGGTGAAGGTCTGGCCATCGGCGCGGCGTTTGCGGCCGGCAGCGCGGGCCTGGGTACGTTCCTTGTCCTCGGCTTTACCCTGCACAACATCACCGAGGGCATCGGGATCGCGGCGCCGATCCTCAAGGTTAGGCCAAACCTTCTGTCGTTTGTCGGTCTGGCTCTGCTTGCGGGCGGACCCGCCGTGATCGGCATCTGGACCGGAAGCCTCGCCTATGCGCCACAGTGGACAGCGATCGCACTCGCCGTCGGTGCCGGAGCGATAGCCCAGGTGGTCGTCGAGGTCTGCGGCCTCATGAGCCGTTCCAACGGCCAGGGCGTCAAGGCACTGCTGGCACCTGCGTCATTCGGCGGCTTGGCAGCGGGCGTCGCCTTTATGTACATCACCGCCATGCTCGTCAAAATCTGACACCCCGCCACAAGCCTGCGCAAAGGAATACAACAGCATGCAACGGAGGCGCTTCTTCCTCGCCCTATTGACCGCTGCCGTCATCGGGCAGCCAGCGCTCGCCCACGACTTCAAGTCAGGGAGAATCGAGCTCAAGCATCCCTGGTCGCGGGTCGCACCGCCCGTTGCTCCCGTGCTCGGCGGATATGTCACGATCATCAACACAGGCAGCGAGCCCGACCGTCTGATCGGCGGCAGCTCCGTGATCGCGGGTAAGTTCGAGGTGCACGAGTCAACGCTCGTCGACGGTGTGGCGAAGATGCGACCGCTCAAGGATGGCCTCGTGATCAATCCTGGTCAAACGGTCGATCTGCAGCCGGGCGGTACGCACATCATGTTCATCTCGCCGACCTCGCGCCCGGCGGAAGGCCAGAAATTTGCGGGTACCCTGGTCTTTGAGAAGGCAGGAACGATCCATGTCGAGTTCGCGGTTGAGGGCATGGGCAAGGCTCCGGCGAAAGCCGAAGACCACTCCAAGCACGGGAAATAGTTCTACCGATGACCGCCCTGAAGTTCATACGCTACACCGCCTGGACGGCTGTTGGAGCCCTTGCCGTCGCAATGACCGCCTTTGCACTGGTCGGGCTGCAGCCGGGACGTAAACCCATCGTCGTCCAATACACGGGAACGGCGGCGGTCGGTGGCCCGTTCGAACTTTCGACCACCGATGGAAAACCGTTCACCAACGCCGACGTCGAAGGTAGTCCCTATCTCGTGTTCTTTGGTTTCACCAACTGCCCGGATATCTGCCCGACGACTCTGTTTGAGCTGACAAGTCTCTTCAAGGAGATGGGACCGTCAGCCGGCAAGATCACCCCTCTGATGATTTCGGTCGATCCGGAACGCGACACCCCCGAAATGCTGAAGGTCTACATGACCGCGTTCGATCCGCGTATCATAGCTTTGAGGGGCACCCCGGAGCAGACGACGAAGACGGCGAAAGCGTTCGCCGCCTATTTCAAGAAGGTGCCGCTCGACGGCGGCAACTACACGATGGATCACACGGCGGGCGTCTGGCTGATGAAGGCCGACGGCACGTTTCAGGGGACGCTCGACATGCATGAGCCGAGGGAGATACAGATCAAGAAGCTCGAAATGCTCGCAGCGACGGCACAGTGATGGAAGACGCGATGGGGATCGTCGGTTACGCCGCCATCGGTCTGATCTGGGTTCACGTCATCGCATTCCTGTTGCTGACTGCCGTGACCAGCCAGAGGAATGGCCGGTCTGTCTGGTTGTTCGGAAAGGGTAGCGAGCGTCAGGGACTACCAGCCTTCCTGTTTCGTGTGGCATTCATCCTTGGCGCTTCCTATCCACCGCTTTCCATCTGGCTGGGCGGCACGTCCGAAGCCAATGCCTCGGAAAGCACCGATCCCGTGGTGCTGACGGTCTCTTTGCTCGGCCTCGCGATGATGCTTGTCGGCGCGACATTCGCTCTTTACGCCCAGCACCATATGGGCGCGTCATGGCGGATCGGCGCGGCGTCTGGCCAGCTAGGTGACATCGTCAACACGGGTCCCTTCGCGATCTCTCGCAATCCGGTCTTTGTCGGACAGGTCCTGCTTTTTGCCGGGGTTCTCCTCGTGTTCCCGACCATTGTCCAACTCGTGATCGCCATAACGCTGATCGTTGCCGTCCGACTTCAGGTCCGCATCGAGGAACGTGTGCTGGCGTGCCAATTGGGGGACGCCTATCGTGCCTATCAAGGGCAGGTCCGGCGTTGGCTGTGAGGGAAATGCCGCCACACATCAAGCCCATTCGGCTTCCGGTCCGAACTTTCTCTCACCACGTCGCCACGCGAGGATACGGTCGCAAACAGTTGATATTCCTTCGCGTGTACGGGAAATTCAAAAAACGTTACATCCTGCCCGCTGGCCCTTGACCCTCCCATCGTTGGAAGCCCCATATGAAGGCAACCATATCGAAAGGAGACACCAAGATGTATGAGTTCGATATCCAGAACATGACCTGCGGCCACTGCAAGGGCACCGTCGAAAAGGCCATCAAGGCCGCCGATCCGGCTGCCGTCGCGACCGTAGACCTTGCATCCCGGAAGGCGACCGTCGAAACAACGCTGGACCCGGCCGTCATCGGCCAGGCGATTGAGGACGCCGGATATCCGGTGTCGTACGCAAGACGTTGACATGGCCTGACGGCCGTCCCTGTTTTCCCGGGGGCGACCGTCATCCGGGCACTTTGTAGCCGCGCATTCTGTTATAGGTGTCGATCTGAAGCTTTGTCAGTACGTCGAGCAGCGCTAGATGCGCCGACAGGTGGACGAACCGCAGCCTCGCGCGGCTTTCCTCGATCTTAGTCAGAGCCGCCTTCAGCTCCGTCTCCGAGACGTCGCGTTCGCGAAACCTCGCTTCAAGGTCTTCTTCCAACGAAATGTACCGCGCCCCTTCCGCCACGGCCTCGCGCTGCATGTCTTCGAATATGATGCGAACGCGTCTTTTCTGATCCTCGTCGAGTGCTATTTGGTCGGCCATTTTCAAGACATGAGAGGGTCCCGGCATTCCATTGAGTTCGGCAGCCTTGGCAAGACCCCAACCACCGCCCCGGCTTAGTTCAGAGATGTCGTCGTCGGAGAGGCTCTTGATCGACCGCGCCTCTTCCCCCGCGTAGGCGGACTCATGGTCGTGATGAGCTTGTTGCGAAACAGCGGTTGTGGGCAGCAGGATGGTCAATGCGAGCAATAGAGGCAGTTTCATAGGCTGATCTCCCCGGGGAATAGTCGGAAAAACCTTGGGCCATCTCGCGGAGTCATGACATGATAGTGATCATGTCCGATCTCATTTCATGGCTCACTTCAATCTCGATCTCCGAAAAGACCATCGATGCAGGCGCGCTCCTCTTCTTACAGGGAGACCCTGTGCATGTGCTGCACATAGTCAGGGCGGGGACAGTTCATCTTGTTCGCCATCAGCCGGACGGATCCACGGCAGTGCTTCAGAGAGCCACCGCGGATAAAATTCTCGCCGAGGCATCAGTCTGTTCCGACACCTACCATTGCGACGGCCTGGCGGTATCGCCCGCAACGATCCTCCTGGTTCCTGTTGTCGACGTCAAAAGGCTGCTTGCGGCCGACGGGTCCTTCGCAAACCTCTGGGCCGCATATCTCGCGCGCGAACTTCAGGCGACCCGAAAGCGAGCGGAGATCATGTCGTTGAAGACCGTCAAGGCAAAGCTGGACGCATGGCTCACCTGGAACGATGGCAAGCTTCCTCTCAAGGGCACATGGAAGCAATTGGCCGACGATATTGGCGTGTCGCGCGAGGCTTTGTATCGTGAGGTGGCGAAGGGGATCAGCGCGCGCTACCGCCCCGTGGGCTGAGCAGACGAAGCAAAGGTACCTCGGCGCCCGTCATCCAGCGGCGCGCCAAGCTCAACGTTCATGCCAACGAATCCAGCGCTTCTGTCGAGAAGTGGCTGCCGGCGGGCAGTCAATCGTCCGGGATGATGTTCATTGACCTCGAGAGTTAATCTCCAGTGTTTCCGCTCGGTTCCATCGGCAGCAAACGGGTCTAACAAATTCCGTACACGGCCCTTGACCTTCCCATCATTGGAAGGGCTACCTATATGAGCAGTTAAGCAAAGGGATCGCCCCAATGACTGCCATATCGAAGATCGAAATATCCAAATCCCTGCCCGTCCCCACCGACTTCGGGATCGAAGGCATGACCTGCGCGTCATGCGTCATGCGCGTCGAAAAAGCCATCGCCGCGGTTCCAGGCGTCGCCTCTGCCACGGTCAACCTCGCGACAGAACGGGCCACCGTCACTTACAGTAAGCCAGTGCCAACTGAAGCCGTCCTTCGCGCCATCGAGAAGGCTGGTTACGAACCTAAAATCGAGACTCGCGAACTTGTCATCGAAGGCATGACCTGCGCGTCGTGCGTCTCGCGCGTCGAAAAGGCCCTGCAAGCCGTTCCAGGGGTCCGGGAAGCCACCGTCAATCTCGCGACGGAGAAGGCGACCGTCCGTAGCATCGCCGGCACGGCGTTAAGCGCATTGGAAGACGCCGTCCGCGCCGCAGGATATGATGTCCGCAAAAACACGATTGATACCCCGGCAGACGATAGCGAGGATCGACGGCGTCGCGAAGCCAACCGCTTGAAACTGGCGCTGGCGCTTTCCGCCGCTCTCACCCTTCCGCTTTTCGTATTGGAAATGGGGTCGCATTTCATCCCGGCCATCCATGATTGGATCATGGTCAACGTGGGCATGGGCAACAATCTCCGCATTCAGTTCCTACTCGCCACACTCGTCCTCTTTGGACCGGGTCTTCGATTCTTCAGGAAGGGCGTTCCCAACCTCCTGCGCTGGACGCCCGATATGAACTCGCTGGTGGTGCTCGGCACGTCGGCTGCATGGGCGTATTCCGTCGTTGCGACGTTCCTGCCTGGTGTCCTGCCCTCGGGCACAGCCAATGTGTATTACGAGGCGGCCGCCGTCATCGTCACGCTGATCCTGCTCGGGCGCTATCTTGAGGCGCGGGCCAAGGGCAAGACCAGCCAAGCCATCCGGCATCTTATCGGCCTCCAGGCGAAGACCGCGCACGTCAGGCGCGGTGAAGACTTCATCGAGATCGAAATCGGTGCCGTCGTGCTCGGTGATATCGTGCGCATCCGGCCAGGCGAAAAGGTCCCGGTTGACGGCCGCGTCATCGATGGCGAGTCCTACGTGGACGAATCCATGATCACCGGCGAACCCGTTCCGGTGAAAAAATCAGCTGAAGCTGACGTCGTCGGCGGCACGATCAACAAGACCGGGTCCTTCACGTTCGAGGCGACGAAGATCGGCGCGGATACGCTTCTCGCCCAGATCATCAAGATGGTCGAGGCCGCGCAAGGATCGAAACTGCCGATCCAGGCACTGGTCGATCGGGTCACGGGATGGTTCGTGCCGGCCGTGATCGCGGCAGCCACTCTTACCTTCGTGGCATGGTTGCTCCTCGGCCCATCGCCCGCGCTCACCTTCGCGTTGGTCAACGCCGTCGCCGTTCTGATCATCGCCTGCCCCTGCGCGATGGGCCTTGCCACCCCGACGTCCATCATGGTCGGGACCGGTCGCGCCGCCGAACTCGGCATCCTGTTCCGCAAGGGCGAGGCCCTTCAGACCCTGCGCGATGTCGACGTGGTCGCTCTGGACAAGACTGGAACCATGACGAAGGGCAAGCCCGAGCTGACCGACTTCGTGACCGTCAAAGACCTCGACCGCAACGATGTACTCCAATTGGTCGCCAGTCTCGAAGCGAAGTCTGAGCATCCGATCGCCGAAGCCATCGTAGATGCGGCGAAGGCCAAGGGTATCGTTCTCGTCGACGTCTCGGATTTCGAGGCTGCTCCCGGTTACGGAGTGAGCGGTCGGATCAACGGTCGGACAGTGCTGGTCGGTGCAGACCGCTCCATGACGAGGAGCGGCATCGACGTCTCATCGTTCTCACAGAACGCCGCCGAATTGGGCGACGCCGGCAAGTCCCCGCTTTACGCAGCGATCGACGGCAAACTGGCTGCCATCATTGCGGTGTCCGATCCGGTCAAGGAGACGACACCGCAGGCGATCGCCGCACTTCATGCACTTGGCCTCAAAGTCGCAATGATTACGGGCGACAACGCCCGGACGGCTCAGGCCATCGCGCGTCAGATCGGCATTGACGAGGTGGTTGCCGAGGTCCTTCCGGAAGGCAAGGTCGAGGCGGTCAGGAAACTGCGCGACGGCGGCCGCAAGGTGGCCTTCATCGGTGACGGCATCAACGACGCCCCTGCGCTCGCGGAGGCAGACATCGGGCTTGCCGTTGGAACCGGAACCGACATCGCCATCGAGAGCGCCGACGTCGTCCTGATGTCGGGGGATCTCAATGGCGTGCCGCGGGCGATCGCCATCAGCAAGGCGACGATCCGCAACATCCGGCAGAACCTGTTCTGGGCTTTCGCCTACAATGTCGGCCTCGTTCCGGTCGCGGCGGGCGTCCTCTATCCCGTGAACGGCACCCTGCTGTCACCGATCCTCGCGGCCGGCGCGATGGGCCTGTCGAGCGTCTTCGTGCTCGCCAACGCGCTGCGTCTGCGGCGCTTCAAGACAAATTGACGGAAGGAAACCACGATGAACATCGGTGAAGCATCCAAGGTGTCCGGCGTCTCGACCAAGATGATCCGCTACTACGAGCAGATCAAATTGATCACGCCAGCGCACCGTACCGAGTCGAGTTACCGCACCTATGGCAACAACGACGTCCATACGCTGCAATTCATCCGCCGTGCCCGTGACCTCGGATTTTCGGTCGAACAGATGAAGACGCTGCTGGCGCTCTGGCGCGATCGTTCGCGCGCAAGCTCCGACGTCAAGGCAATCGCACTTGACCACATCGCCGAACTCGAGCGCAAGGCCGCTGCAATCGCGGCCATGACGAAGACGTTGAAGCATCTCGTCAGCCACTGCCATGGCGATCAACGCCCGGACTGCCCGATCATCGAAGGATTTGCTGAAACGCTGGGTGACGGTCCCGGCATGCCGTCCAAGTTCGGCCTGGCCAACGTGGTCTGAACCACGATCCCGAAAGCAATCATAAATCGGCCGCGGCCCCCTTGACCTTGCCAGCGTTGGAAGCCTCATCTGTCGGTTCGAATGGAATTTTCGGCCGCCCAAAAAACGACGCGAATTCCAACGACTCATTGCTGGCGGTTGAAGCCGGGGCCTTTTGAAGGTAACCCTTTGGATATGAGCAGGATGTATCGAATCATTTGCAGCAAGCTGCTGGTTCTCATCAGGCTGGCGATCATCGTATCGCTCGCCGGATACTCGCTGTCCAATGCCACAGCCGCCATGCACGGAGCGGGTTCCGTCGAAGTCCAGCAGGCTGTTTCGATCCCGCAGGATCACCACGGTTCCGAGATGGCGACACACGATCACCACGGCGATGTGTCGGCAGACGATGGCGACGGCGTCAAGCTCGCCAAGCAGGAATGCTGCAACGACTTCTGCGTGGGTTTCGCAATCATCGGCTCCAGCGATACGCTGGCCGGCCCCGTCGTATCCTCGATCCGTGCGTTCCTGAACGACAATCGTGTCATCGGCGAACTCGTGCCGCTGCATCGCCCCCCGAATATCTGAATAGGACACGCCCGTCCTTGCGGGTTTGAACGTGTGCTGACGAGCAGGATTTGCTTGTCGCGCCGCTGATATCTCCTATTCGGATCCTGCCATGAATCTCAAGTTTCTGGTGGTTGCCTTGCCGCTCTTCGCGAGCGGTTGCGCTGCCACGTTTCCTCCTGAAGTCATCGCTTCGGGCGACCTTGCCGACCTCCCGGTCGACGTTCGTCCAGTTCACTACCATAGCCCGGTTACGGGCTACACGCACCGCGTCCCGGTCGATCCGAAACCGTGGCGAAACCAGAACGACGCACAGGCTCCAGACGGAGGCGCGTCATGACCATGACGAAACTCAAGCTCGCGGCAACCGTCGCGCTCCCACTTATTCTCGGTGGATGCGTCTCGGCAGCGGAGTATTCCCAGAAGAACTCCGGATTCTCGTCCGTATCCAACAAAACCGCAGAGGCGACTGGAAAAGACACAGTCTGGATTCAGAACCGTCACGACGCCCAAGCGGTATCGGGTCGTGTCAAATCCCTTCTGGCGAAAAAGACCGTGGACGTCGAGACAGCGGTGCAGGTTGCGCTTCTGAACAACAAGGGCCTGCAGGCGGCCTACGCCGACCTCGGTGAATCCTCGGCGGATGCCTGGCAGTCAACGATGCTGGTGAACCCGACCGTCGGCATCGGGCTGACGGGGATAGGTACACCCGGCCTCGAAGCTTACAAAGCCATCGAAGGGGTGATCGCCACCAACATCCTCGCGCTCGCCACCCAGAAGCGGAACGTCGAAATCGCCGACGGCGGGTTCCGAAAGGCGCAGCTCAACGCGGCCCTGCAAACCCTGCAACTCGCCGCCGACACCCGGCGGGCATGGATCACCGCCGTCGCCTCCTGGGAAACGATCGCCCATCTCAACCAGGCACAGGCCACGGCCGATGCGGCTTCGGAACTCGCACAGAAAATCGGCGAAGCCGGTTCGCTCACCAAGAGCGGACAGGCGCGCGAGCACGTTTTCTACGCCGAACTCACCGGACAGACCGCCAAGGCACGGCTTGAAGCCCGTCTCGCGAAAGAAGAACTCACGCGGCTCATGGGATTGTGGGGTTCGGATACGGATTACACGATTCCCAACCGCCTGCCCCCGCTTCCCAAGGGTCTCTTCAAGCGTGACCTGATCGAAGCGGAAGCGCTTCAGCGCCGGGTCGATCTCCAGATGGCGAAGCTAGACCTTGCCACGACGGCGAAGTCTTACACGCTGACGGAAGCTACACGGTACGTCACCGATCTCGAAATCCTGTCGGGGTTCGAGACCGAGCGCGAACTGGAGGACGGTGAAAAGAAAAAGGACACGACCGGCAATGTCGAGCTGGAATTCGTGATCCCGATCTTCGACAGCGGCAAGGCGCGGATGAGAAAAGGCGAGCTGGCCTACATGCGGGCGGCAAACCTGCTTGCGGAAAAGGCGGTCAACGTTCGCTCCGAAGCCCGGTCCGCCTACCAGTCCTATCGCTCGAACTACGATATCGCGCGGCACTACCGCAACAGCGTCGTGCCGTTGCGCACCAAGATCGAGGAGGAGTCTCTCCTCACCTATAACGGCATGATCACCAACACATTCGAACTGCTCGCCGACAGCCGGGAGAAGGTCAACTCGACCCTCCTCGCCGTCAATGCAAAACGCGATTTCTGGTTGGCCGAAGCCAATCTCGCGCCCGCCATCTACGGCGGCGGCGCGGGGGCGGCAGGTGGTGAAACGGAAGTCGCAGCGGTTGCCGAAAGCGGCGGCGGCCACTGAGAAAGGACACGGACATGTTTAACAGAAGACAGATTCTTGGTGCTGGCGCGGCTCTCGTTTCGACCGCCGCGTGGGCAAAGACCTCCAACATGGGGCTGCCGGAAGCGGCGATCATGGAAAACGCCGAAACACAGGCGCCGGTCAGGCCGTCGTCGGGACCGGACTACACCCCGGTCGTCACCCTCAACGGCTGGACCCTGCCCCATCGGATGAACAACGGCGTCAAGGAGTTCCACCTCGTCGCCGAGCCGGTCGAACGTGAGATGGCCGAAGGCATGACCGCCCATCTCTGGGGCTACAACGGCCAGTCGCCGGGACCGACCATCGAGGCGGTCGAAGGCGACCGGGTTCGCATCTTCGTGACCAACAAGCTGCCGGAGCACACCACAGTCCACTGGCACGGCATGATCCTGCCGTCCGGCATGGATGGCGTCGGCGGGCTGTCACAACCCCATATCCCGGTCGGCAAGACCTTCGTCTACGAGTTCGATCTCGTGAAGTCCGGCACCTTCATGTACCACCCGCATTCGGATGAGATGGTGCAGATGGCGATGGGCATGATGGGCTTTTTCGTCATCCACCCCAAGGACGAGAAATTCATGCCCGTCGATCGGGATTTCGTGTTTCTGCTCAGCGGCTACGACATCGATCCGGGCACCTATGTTCCGCGCGTCATGGAGATGACGGACTTCAATCTCTGGGCCTGGAACAGCCGTATCTTTCCGGGGATCAGTCCGCTGGTCGTATCAAAAGACGACAGGGTGCGCGTCCGGGTCGGCAATTTGACGATGACCAACCATCCGGTCCACATGCACGGCTACGACTTCGAGGTCACCTGCACCGATGGCGGCTGGGTTCGGCCGGAAGCCCGCTGGCCGGAAGTCAGCATCGACATCCCGGTCGGCGCGATGCGGGCCTATGAATTCGACGCCAAATATCCGGGCGACTGGGCGATCCATTGCCACAAGTCGCACCACACGATGAACGCCATGGGCCACGACGTGCCCACCTTCATCGGCGTCGACAAGAAATCCGTCACCGAAAAGATCAGGAAAATCCAGCCCGAATACATGCCGATGGGAACCGCCGGCATGGCGGACATGGGCGAAATGGAAATGGAAATCCCGGAGAACACCGTTCCAATGATGACCGGATGGGGTCCACACGGCCCGATCGAGATGGGCGGCATGTTCTCCGTCGTGAAGGTCCGCGAGGGGATCGCGGCCGACGACTACACCGATCCCGGCTGGTACGAAAACCCACCCGGTACGCAGGCCTGGGAGTGGACGGGGGAACTGCCCGACACGACCAAGGCCAAGGACGCAAAGACCCAGATCACGCCCAAGCCCATGAAGCATGGCTGATCCTCAACTCGATCCAATCCAACAACCAAAGGAATACATCATGAAAACTGCATTGATCGCACTGTTCCTCGCGGCGCTCGCGTCTCCGGCCCTTGCCTCCGGCTCCCACGAAGGTGGCCATGATGCGGCTATGGCGGTCGGCGAGCCAGGCAAGAAGGCGCAGGCCACCCAGACCATCCGGGTCTCCATGAAGGAGACGGACGACGGCAAGATGATCTTCACGCCGAACACCTTCAAGGTTCGCAAGGGCCAGACGATCGTCTTCTCCATCAAGAACGCGGGCGAACTGGACCACGAGTTCATCCTCGACCAGGAAGACAAGATCATGGAGCACAAGGCCGTGATGGAAAAGTTCCCGGAGATGGAACATGACGACCCGAACGCGATCCGCCTGGCTGCCGGAAAGTCCGGCGAAGTCATCTGGAAGTTCACCAACGACGGCACCTTCAAGATCGCCTGCCTCGTTCCCGGCCACTACGACGCCGGAATGCACGGCGACGTGACCGTCGCCAATAAGTGATCCGACGCAAGGAGACATGACATGAAATCAATCACCAAATTCGCCTCGACGGCCCTTCTCGCAGTCGCCCTCGCCTCCGGCGCGTTCGCCGCCGAATTCACCAAGGGCACGGTCAAGAAGGTGGATGCCAAAGCAAAGAAAGTCACGATTATCCACGAGGAACTCAAATCCCTCGATATGCCCGCGATGACCATGGTGTTCCGCGTCAAGGACGACGCCATGCTTGAAAAACTGAAGGAGGGCGCCAGCATCGAGTTCGTCGCCGAGCGCGTCGAAGGCAAAATCACGGTCACGGACGTCAAGTAAACGTCAATGGGGCCGGGCCTTCCAAGGCCCGGCCCCATCACGTTCATCCGTTAGAACGGATCGCCGATGTCGCGCCGCCTATGAAACCGGTGACATGCAGACCGACTTCCAAAGGTCTTCTTTCCAGTCGCTTCCCGCGACACCACTGGTTGGAACGTAAACCGCGCCGCCAACGAAGACCTTGCCGGCGCCGTCGCATTTCACGCGCGCGCCGTGGCTTCCCTTGTCGATGTACCTGATCGAACCGGCGCTATCGAATTCGGTCAGGCCGATGGTCACATCGAAGTCATAGTCCCGGACGGGCGATGTCTCCAGCGAGGTCACGGTCAGATTGACGGTAACGTCGTCCTGGAAATGTGAGACATGAAATGGTGGCCGTTCTGCCGACTGGGCCTGGATGGCGGAAACGACTATTGCGAACGGAAGTATCAAGATCGTGCGGCTCCACATTGACCCCTCCCAAGGTATGTGAGGGAATTATCATAGCACCAATTCAACCGGGTCACAGGGATTCTCGTAAAGCCCTGAGCGCAGTCAGAACGGAAGACACGGCCGGTCGAGATTACAATCGCAGTTTTCCAGGTCACGCCGCGCGATGGCCGAGCCTTGCGAACACCGGCCAAATCGGGAGTTGCCGTGCCGCCGGAGACGACGCCTCGGCAAGCATTGTCACATGACTTTTTTAATCTCGGAATACGCGCCCGAAGTCTTCAGCACGATGGTGACGTCGCTGTCCGTCCGGTTGCGCCAGAACCACCCATGCTTACCGTCGAAAGCGGCTTCCATCTCGCCCGCCCCTGAAGGTTGCGCGCGTCCCTTTTCGTAGCTGACCGTTTCCCCGCCGGTACCATCGGCATGCATGTCGAAGTTGACCACGCCGCCCTCTGCGGTCCACTCGTAAGTGGCTTTCGTACCCTTCGACATCGTCAGCTTGATTTCGGTCGCTTCACCTGGCTTCAGCGTCACGGACATATCGTCGGTCCTCATCTCCTGGGCGACCGCAGTTCCGGCGACAAACTCCCGGAACAGACGATCCATCAGGCTTGATCCCTGTTGAGGTACCGTTCCGGTGGTCGTGGCTGGCGATTTTACATCCTGTGCCTTCCGCAGATCGGCTTCGGCCTCCTCGGCGAGCTGCGTCTTGATCTCGCCCATTTCGGTCAAGCCGAGAACCTTGCCCGTCCCCGTCGGGTCGATCCCGTATTCGGACGGAAGGACGATGGTGACGAGGATGGCGGCCGCCGCCGCGGCAGCGATGACCGTGGACTTCACCAGTTGTTTCGAAGACGGCAGGTCATCGGGGGCGGGTGCTTGTGAATTGAACATATGTTGGTTCCTTGTGGGGTTTAAGCGACGAAGTATCCGGTGAGCTGATATCCGATCAGCACGAACCCGGCGGTCATCATGAGGACGTTGGCGGCATAGGCATGACGAAGGAAGCTGGGTGTCTTGCGCCAGTAGCTCATGCCGATGAGGATGATCGCGAGCGCGATCAGTTGCCCGATTTCCACGCCCACGTTGAAGGCGAGAAGGTTGGGAACGAGCCCATCCTGGGCGATCTCGTATTCGAGGATTTTGGTCGCGAGGCCGAGGCCGTGGAAGAAGCCGAAGATCAGGGTCGCGAGTTTCGTGTCCGGTTGATAGCCGAACCATCGCTGGAAGGCCCCGAGATTGTCGAGTGCCTTGTAGACGACGGACAGCCCGATGATGGCGTCGATCAGGTAGGAGCTGACGTTCCACCCGAAATAGACGCCGAGAAGCATGGTCGTCGAATGTCCGATGGCGAACAGGCTGACGTAGATGGCGATGTACTTCAGCCTGTAGAGGAAGAAGATCACACCGAAGAGAAACAGCAGGTGATCGTATCCTGTCACCATGTGCTTGGCCCCGAGATAGATGAACGGGAGCAGGTGGACGCCGGTGATCTCCTGGATGTAGCCCTTGTCGCCTTCGGCGACAGCGTGTGCGGCTGCCGTGCCCGCCAAAACAAAGAGCGACAACACGACGAGGATGAACTGGAGGACGAGCGAACGGGATGTTAACCCGCAACCGCCGCCTCTAAGAAGTGGTTGTTTCATATGGAGTTTCCGTGATTGCGTTGAACATGCCGCGAAAGCGGCAGCCGTCAGATCGGCAACACGGTGCGCGGCGGGCGGTGGATGCCATAAGGCGGCCCGCCGGCCAGGCTTTTGGATTTGACAAGATAAGCAGGAGCGGACCGAAGGCGGTAGCCGAGGCCAAGCGTGGCCACGACGGGGCCAGCCTTATCGTGGGTATGGTCGGCATGGTGATGGTCGGAAAGATCGTCTGACGACACGTCGACTGGAACAAGATCGTCATGCGAATGGCCGTGGACGTGGCTCTCTTCATCCATGGCGGTTACCATAGAGTGGAGGCTCGGCGCATGTTCACCGACACCTCCCAGCGTCAGGAACAGCACGGAGATCGCCGCGATCAAGGCGACGAAAACGTTCAGCGGTCTGTTTGCCCGACGAAGCAGCATGGCCGCACTGTTATCCGTTTTCGCGGATTCGGGCAAGATCGCCCACTTGAAATATCCTATCCAGGGGGATAGGTATTTCCACATGACAGAACACCGGCACGACACCCATCCCGAAATCGTCAAGCGGCTCAGGCGGGCCGAGGGACATTTGAAGAGCGTGATCGCGATGATCGAGAGCGGCCGCCCTTGCCTCGACATCGCCCAGCAGCTCCAGGCCGTGGAAAAGGCGATCACGAACGCCAAGCGCACGTTGATCCAGGACCATCTCGATCACTGCCTGGATGACGCTGTCGGCCCCCTCGGCGGCGACCAGCGGCGAACCATCGACGAGTTCAAGATGATCACCAAATACCTTTGATTGGCGAGCCGACATCGCACGCGACGCCGGAACAACGAATATGAATGTGAGTTAGCTATGTGGATCAAAGTTCTCGACTGGTTTGGCTTCGGCAGTCATGATCATAGCCACGAACCTCAAGGTCACAGCCATCACGGTTCGCACGGCCATACGCACGGCGTGATCGACGCGATGATTGCCACGACCGACCGGGGGATATGGGCGATCAAGTGGTCGTTCGTCATTCTGGCGCTAACGGCGGCGATGCAGATTGTTGTTGTCGTGATCTCGGGAAGCGTGGCGCTTCTCGCCGACACGATACACAACGTGGCCGACGCGACGACAGCCATCCCGCTCTGGATAGCGTTCGTGCTGGCACGGCGCAAACCGACGAAGACCTTCACCCATGGCCTTGGCCGGGTCGAAGACCTGGCGGGTATCATCATCGTGACGATCATCCTCTTCAGCGCACTGGTCGCGGGATACCAGGCCATCAACAGGCTCATCCATCCGCAAGCCGTTTCTCACATCGGCTGGCTGATCGGCGCTGGCATCATCGGCTTTATCGGCAACGAAGTTGTCGCGGTCTTCCGCATCAGGGTCGGCCGGGAGATCAACAGTGCCGCGCTCATCGCCGATGGCTACCATGCCCGCACTGACGGCCTGACAAGCCTCGCAGTCGTGGCCGGCGCGATCGGCGTCTGGCTTGGCTTCCCGCTTGCCGATCCGATCGTCGGCCTGCTGATCACTTTGGCCATCTTCGGCATCGTCTGGCAGTCCGCGCGCTCGGTCCTGACCCGCATGCTGGATGGCGTCGAGCCTGGCATCATTGACGAGATCGAACACGCCGCCGCCCACGTCAAAGGCATCGACACGGTCAAGGAGGCGAAGGCCCGCTGGCTCGGCCACAAGCTTCATGTCGATGTCGCGGTGATCATCGATGACAGCATCCTGCTTGCCGAGGCCAACGTGATCACGGGCAAGCTGAGAGACGAACTCTTCGCCCACATTCCAGCCCTTGCCGTCGCGACCGTCCGGATCGCGGCACCTGAACCGCAGGAACATCATCATGCTCCTGACCCGTTCCAGGTAAACGGCAAGCTGGCGCAGGGTCTCCTCGAAATCGTTGACACCGCGGACGGAGAGCGTTTCCGTCTGCGCGTGTCGCGGCATGCCGAGGGTCTCTCCGCCGCCGTCGCCATCAAACGCGGCGCTCGCCTCGAACAGCATGCGTTGGTCCCGATTGCGGGCGACCACCACCTTCTGCAGAGCACCGAGGCTCCCGCCGAACCGCACGAATTCGATGCGGAGCTTGTACTTTCCAACGCTGCGGGTAGCGAGCGGCTGGCCTTCAGGATGCTCGAGCCTGAGGGGCACCATCATTAAAAGCGTGGCGCGGGCATCCAACCGTGGGTGATCTCGCCGCCTATTCCGGCCTGTTCGTGGCGGCGTTCGCGGCTGCGACAATCCTGCCGTTGCAGTCGGAGGCAGTCCTTGTTGGTCTACTCCTGTCGGGGAACTACCCGGCGGCGGCGTTGATCGCTGTCGCCAGCACCGGGAACGTCCTCGGATCGGCCGTAAACTGGCTGCTGGGGATCGGCATCGAACGCTTCAAGGACAGGGCGTGGTTTCCGCTAAGCACGGAACGGCTTGCGCAGGCGCAGTATTGGTATCAACGATACGGCAAGTGGTCGTTGCTCGGAAGCTGGCTGCCGATCATCGGCGATCCCCTGACGGTGGCCGCTGGCGTTTTGAAGGAGCCGTTCTGGATGTTCCTGATCCTTGTCACCGTCGCCAAGGTTGGCCGTTACCTGGTGCTGACGGCCATCACGCTCAGCTGGATGTGATCCATGTGGCAGTTCATCATCGATATCCAGCGCGACATCTATTTGGCTTTCGCGGACCACATCAAGGCGTTTGCCAGCGGGACTGGCTGGCGCGCCTTCCTTTCCTTCCTGCCGATGGGGATTGCTTTCGGGGCCGTCCACGCGATGACCCCTGGTGACAGCAAGTCGATCCTCGCCACCTACCTGGCGGGATCGTCCTTGGGCATGCTCCGCGGCCTTCTGGTCTCGCTCGCGCTATCGTTCATGCACGTCACGATGTCCGTCGTCATCGCGCTGTTCTCGCTGCCTCTGGTCTCGATCATGTTCGGCGGCACAGGCGCAGGCTCCTCCCCGATCCTGGAATCCATCAGCCGGGGATTGCTCGGAGTCATCGGCGTCTGGACGTTGTGGAGCGCCCTGTTCCGCGAACCCCGTTTCCATGACGACCGGGAAGGCATAATGGTCGGCTTGTCAGCAGGGCTTATCCCCTGCCCGCTAACGCTGTTCGTCATGACTTTCGCAATCTCGCGCGGTGTCCCCGAGGCTGGCATCATGTTTGCAGTCGCCATGATGATCGGCGTCGCCCTGACATTGTCGAGCGTGGCATTGACCGCGGTCTTCTTTCGGCAACAAATGGTCCGCCTGTTCGAGACGAGGCCGAAACTGATATCGCGTCTGACAAAGGGTTTGCAGGCGGCGTCGGGCGCGGTGCTGGTTCTCGTCGCGGTGCACGGGTTCTTATGCCGCTAACAACCGCGCGATACTGACTCGGAATTAAGCAATGCCGAGCACCCGCAGCTTGTTTATGTTCGGCATGCAAGCTGCTGTCCTCACCGTCGTCGTCCAGGCCGTGTTCCAGATCGGCAGTCGAGCACTCACGAACAGGCTGATGTTCGGCATCGCGGCGGAAGCCTTCGGCGCGATCGTCACGTTCCGAGTGCCCTTCCCGCTGATCATACTCACCGCGGGCCTGAGCGCTCGCAGGCATGACATAGACACCGCCAAAGTCGGTGTGTGACGGCGGACGACGCGATCAGCGTTGTCCCGGCAACGTCGGCTTGCTCTGCTCCGTTGGCTTCGTGCGGGGATCGTCTGTTCTCCTAACAGCTATCTGCCATCGAAATTCGGACTACGTGAGCCCAGGTTGTCAGCGACCAGAAGAAGGAGGCATCGATGGTGTCCCAAGCAAAGGCGTGCGGAATGCCGCACTTCAAAGTTGAAATTGTTGTCTCTACCCTCGGCGAAGAAGACTGGAAACCGGGCAACAAGAGATTGAAGATCAGGGCACCTCCAGCCAAGCTAAGCCTGCGTCGACCGCGCCCATTGAAATCGGATGTGAAATAAAACTCGAGGTGGACGCAGTTGGGCTTGCGAGTACAGATGTCCCGCCTCTGATGCTAGATTTCGATGACAAGTGCAGGGTCGAATTCGGTGCCTTCTCCCGGATATCCGTGGGGGGTTGGCTAGCACCCTGCTCCCGCCGACTTGGTAGTCCACCTTGTGATGAACATGACCATGCACCCACAGCGATGGCTTTCCGTCGACAATAAGGGCTTCCAAATCCGAGGCGTAGCAAGCAGACAGTGGATCGCCCTGGAACTCGGGTTTGATCGATCGGGCAGACGGTGCGTGATGGGTTACGACCACCGTCTTCCGCGCCGATGAGTCGTCCAGTGCGGATTTGAGAAACGCACGGGACTCGTGATGTTTTCGATAGGCGTGGACCGGCTTGAACGTCTGGTAGGGAAGTTTGGAAACTTGATCTTTCTGTAGTCGTTCATCCCGCTTTGCGCTGCGGACATCGCAAGTTCGGGATCGCAGCCGTTGAGGCGGAAGTCGGTCCAGAGCGTCGCGCCAACAAATCTGACGTCTCCGATTTCCACAGCTTCGTTTTCGAGGATGTGGGGATAGCGATCGCGCAGCAAGCGCGCTGTTGTCTGACACTGAGTACCGGAATAACCGGGAACAGCCGGGATTACGTGGGATTTTGCGGGAACCTGTTGAAATATAAGGGCTTGGCTCAGATCAGCAGGGAAAGACGACGCCAGCAATTTGACAGGGCTTCTGGCGGAAAATCGCGCCGCTGCGGCTGATCATAGCGAAAAGGCCCTGCCCTTCAAGCAGCGCTTCAAATAACGCCGAATTGCCTTTGAGACGGCTTCAAATCATTGAAAAATAACGATGTGGCTTTGAGGGGTGAAAACCGCCCCGCCGCTATCGTTCGCCCTTGAAGGCTGGAAAATCCAATTTGAGGTTTTGCATCTGGCAAAACCTGCGCTCGAAACGGCTCGTATTTCTTAGGAACCCCAGAAATGCGGGCTTTTGTTTCGATCGAGCGGTTTAATCGGGGCGGTTAAGGTTTTGCAGGCCCCGTGCTGATTGCTTGGGAATTAATTGCGCCTTTACGAGCTTTATCTATAACCAAGATGGGCTTGAACACCCTGACTTCACATAGGCGCATCGCCATAGCGGTGGCCGAACTTTTGCGCAGCCTAGCGGCTGGCGCATTCGCCGTGGCCATTTGGCCGGGGGCGATGTGCCATGTCCAAGCTCCGGCTAAAAGCGCATCGGCGTGTCTGTGAAGCGCGTGTTCAACCCCCGGCTCCGGCAACAACCTCCGGAACCGTTGTGAGGCTGGGCGTTTACCATTCCTTGCATTGATAGAGAGATTGATTGCGCTGCAAAGGTGCAACCAATAGCTAACTGAATATGTTTAGAAATTCGCTTGGGAGTTGCGTTTGATCTAATATACACAGGGCCGACCTGGGGCCGAGGGGATCGAGACGTCCCTACAAGGATCAAACAACATCTTCGACAGCAACACCTGGTGCGCGTTTCCGGGAGTGGTCGATCCTACGCCCATTTTTCGCTGATCATCGTTCATCTCGACGATCATGAGGCCGAGAGTTTGCCAGACCCAGGCTCGGCGTTGGCAATCCGCTCCTTGAAGCGCTCACGCAGCACAGGGATCAGCGCCGTCACCACGGCCTTATCCCTGATATCCGACACCATTCCCAACAACTGATTATAGAGTTCACCCGCCTCTGCAGTAACGGCCCGAGGTGGGGGCGTCTGCTTGCACTCGACGAATACGGCCTGGACCGTGTCGTGTAGCTTTTGCAGCAGGACGATATCGACCCCAATGCTCGGCGCTGGCGCTTTCGACATGTCGTCGAACATCGGCCCTTCGCCAGAGATAATCCAAATCGGGCTAGCTCCATAAACTGCCCTGTAAGCGGCTAATGCCGACGCAGCCGGTTCCGTTTCACCGCGTTCATACGAGGCGATGGTGTTTTTACTGACGCCCAGGCGCTGAGCCACCAGATCTCGATCAGGATCACCCAGTTGCCGCCTTAGCTCGCGCAGACGTGCCCCAAGCGGGGTCTTCGGTTCGCTTTCCGGTCTAGCCAATCAATTATTTAAACCAATAACTCGGTTTACTTTACCCAAATATTGGTTTAATCCTCTCTGTGTTCGCAGACTACATCACCCCAAAAAAGGAGGCCGGCCAGGGCCTCCCCATCTGGATCAAGGAATCCTTTATGCATCGCGATCTACCCGCCGACAAGAACAACCGCGCAGAGCGCCGCCGCCTTGAGGAGGTCGCCCGCATCAAGGGCCGGTTGATCCTCGAAAAACTGACGCTCGCCCAGATCGACGAAGACTACAAGCTGCCCCGTGGCACGGCTGGAAACGCCGTGCATGAGCCGCATCTTGCCGGCGAGCGGGCCATTGCCGCCGCCCTGAAGACGCGACCGCATTTGCTGTGGCGTTCGCGCTACCACGCTGACGGCGATCGGCTGCTGCCGCAGCCCGTCGAGAACTATCGCTATGCCAGGCGTCTCGCCTCCCAAGAGGCCGCCTGAAGGTGTGGCGCAGACAGCTCACTGTTCTAGCCTTTGGCATCCGGGTCTTCACCGGCAGAGCAAGTCGTTGTCCGCTTTCGCGGGGCCTGCCCCGGCTGTCCAGTCCAGTCGTCTGCGCCACACCCCGACAATCCCCCAAATGGTCGAGCCCCACAATGACGAAACAGCAGGTTAAAATAGACATGCAAAACCCGTTCATTCCATCGCGCGAGCCGATCTGCCGCATCGCGGATATCGCCCTCATCTTTGCGGTCTCAGTCGCCGGTGTGGCAGCTGCCGCCGCTGCGGTCATCCGCCAGATTGTGCAGGTGAATTGATGCTGAACCCCTACTCCGAGGAAGAGCGCCTGCAGGCAATGATTTCGGCCTGCTACCGGGCCAGCCGTTCGCATTTCAGCCATCTGCCGATCCGCCACATCATTACCCCGCCGCCGCACCTGCTCGACGCAGCGCTGGCGCGGCACGTAGCCATCCATTTGCTCAACGTCGAATGGGACATTCCGCGTCGCCGCATCGTGGCGTTGCTGGGCCTCGGCCGAGCAACAGTCGCTCACGCGGTTGATGTCATTTATGAGCGCCGCCAAGAGCCGGTTTTCGAGCGCACCTACGAGCGGATTTCGGCCCGTGCGAAGGATCTCTTCATGGAGGCGCTGCGCGACGCGGCAAGCCGTGAGGAGGCCGCATAATGGCTGAGTTCATTCGCGCCACCATTTCGGACATCCATTTTGGCGAGCGTCTTCGCCCCATCGACCCGGCCTATGTCGAGGCGCTCGCCGCCTCAATGTCCGAACGCGGGCAAATCAGCCCGATTATGATCCGCCGGACGCCCGCGAAGAATAAGGGTGCCACGCCCTTTACGCTGGTAGCTGGCGGATACCGCACCACAGCGGCGAAGCTGCTCGGCTGGAGCGAACTCGACGCAATCATCGTGGTGGCTGACGCTCTCGAAGCCCAGTTGCTGGAGATCTCCGAGAACCTCTACCGTAACGAGCTCAACCCGCTCGATCGCGCCATCTTTGTGATGAAGCACCGTGAACTCTGGGAAGAGAAACACGGCAAAATCAACTCAAACGGTGGACGCCCGACAAAACAGGACACCGAGTGCCCTGTTGTTTTTGCATCGGGTCGCGAACTTTCAAAGCAGGTTCAAGAGCGCCTGGGCTTTGGCGAAACCACCTATAAAAAGGTGACCCGCATCGGCAAGAACCTGCACCCGACCCTTCGCCAGGCGGTGCGCGGTACCGAAGCGGAAAACGATCAATCGACGCTCCTGAAGCTGGCAAAGCTGCCTGCAGATGATCAGCTGAAGGTCGCCGCAGCCCTGCGCGAAAACCCCGATTTGAAGCCGGTTTTAAAGTGGCTCAAAGGCCCGGTGACCGCGACCGACCCCCAAGAGGACATTTTCCGCAAGGTGAGCGCCCTGCTCGCCAAGGCGGACAACGACACGCTGCGCCGCGTCCTCGACCATATCGGCAGCATGGGTGACTTCTCCTACCTTGAGGCTGCAGAATGAAACGCGACCCTGCCCAATTCGACTTTTTCGCCAAGGCTGTTTTCCCTTCCCGCTCGGCTTCCGAACGGTTGGACCTTGACCGGTTCCGGGGGAACCTGAAGCGAGCAATGGCGCGCGCCATCCGCGAATGCACCTACGACCGCCCAACCATCGCGGCCCGCATGGCGCAGTACCTGCGGCTCGCTTCGATCTCCAAAGGAGCGCTGGACGCCTATACGGCCGAGAGCAAGACCAGCCACGATATCAGCCTCGTCCGGTTCAAGGCCTTCGTCCGCGCCACCGGCGCGAACTGGCTCTGGGACGTGATCGTTTCCGACGATGGCTTGCTGCTTCTGGAAGGCGATGAAGCGCGCCTGGCTGAAATCGCCAGAGTGCAGCAACAGCAACGTGCTCTGGCCGCCGAACTCAAGACGCTGACGGCAACGCCCGTCACCATCAAGCGGCGGGGGCTGTAATGGCCGGTAAAATCTCCATCATCGGCCAGCTCGCCGAGATCGACCGCGAAATCCAGATGCGAGAGCGGGTTTATCCCGAGCAGATCCGCGCCGGGAAGATGAAGCCAGAGGCGGCGGCCATGTTGATGGACCGCATTCATGCCATTCGCGCGACACTGGTTTTCTGCAAGGAAAACGAGGCCGATATCAGGGCATTCGTCGCTGCCCGCAAGGCAGGTGCAGCATGAAGGCGGAGTGGTTCACAGTTGCTGCATTGGTTGCGGCGAAACTGCCGGAAATGCCGCAGGATGCCTCCGGCTATACGCGCCACATCGCCCGCCACAATTGGCGCGCACACACCGACAAGGTGCGCAAGCAGGCAGGACGCGAAGGCGGCGGCGGCTACGAGTATCACTACAGCCTCCTGCCGGGCACAGCGCGTCAGAAGCTGGCATTCCTCAACACGGAAATGCCACCGGAGCGCACTGACACTTCGAAGCTGCTGTGGCGCAAATTCGAGGCTTTGACGGACACCCAGAAAGACATCTGCCGCAAGCGCCTCGACCTCATCGTTGAAGTCGAGGAGATGAAGGTTTCCGGCATCAAGGCGCTCCAGGCCGTGAAGCACTGCACACGCAAGGCCGATATCGGCGTCGCGACATACTACGAGTGGCGCGAGCTGCTCGAAGGACATGCACGGCAGGACTGGCTTGCAGCACTTGCGCCGTCCACCTCGTCCATCGCAGCGGGAGTTGTCTCAGAATTGACCGAATGCCATCCCGATGCCTGGGACGTGCTCGTATCCGACTTCCTACGTCCCGAAGGGGCCGCGTTCTCCGCTTGCTACCGGCGCGCCGTTGATGTCGCCAAGAAGAAGGGGTGGGCACCGGTACCCTGCGAACGCACACTTCGCCGTCGCATGGATATCCTCGTCCCGAAGGCGGTCCAGATCCTTGCCCGCAAAGGCAAGGAAGAGGCGAAGAAGCTGTTTCCATCGCAGCAACGCTCCGTTGCGCATCTCTTCGCCATGCAGATGGTCAACACCGACGGTCACAAGCTCGACCTGCATGTATCGTTCCCCGGCCGCGAGAAGTGGGGCCGCGTCTTCCTGATGGCAACGCAGGACCTGTATTCGCGCAAAATCCTGTCATGGGTGCTTTGCGAGGCGGAAACATGGGAGGCGGTGCGCACCATCGTCGGCAACATGGTCGAGGTGCACGGCATTCCCGAACGCCTCTACATGGACAACGGCCGGGCCTTTGCGTCGAAGAAGATTTCCGGTGGAGCGAAGAAGCGTAACCGTTTCAAGATCACGGAAGACGAGGTCGCGGGTCTCCTGAAGACGCTCGGAATCGAAGCCCGCTTCGTCAACCCGTATTCCGGTCAGTCAAAGCCGATCGAACGCGGATGGTCCGATCTTGCCGAAAACATCTCGAAGCATCCGGCGATGTCGGGCTGCTACACCGGCCGCAGCACACAGCACAAGCCAGAGAACTACGGCAAGCGGGCAGTTCCGGTCGCCGAACTGGAAGCCCATGTCGGCATGTGCATCGAAGAACACAACGCCCGCGTCGATCGCAAGACAGAGACCGCCAAGGGTCAGAGTTTCGAGCAGGTGTTTGCCGCCAGCATGGCCGACCCGGCGAACCTCGTGCGCTTTGCCAGCCCGTCGCAGCGTTCACTGTGGATGCTGACGGCCGAGACCGTGACGGCGCGCAAGCCCGATGGCGCAATCCACCTGTTCGACAATCGCTACTGGAATAGCACCCTCAATCAATGGATCGGCAAGAAACTGACCGTCCGTTTCGATCCTGCAGACTTGCACGGTTCAATCAAAATCTACGATCCGCAGGGACGCTTCCTTTGTGACGCCGACTGCATCGACAGGACCGGTTTCGATTGCGCTGCAGCCGCCCGCGAGATCGCCCGCGCACGCTCCACCAAGAAGAAGGACGATACCGCCGCGCTCAAGAGCGCCAAGCGCCTCTCCGACCTTCAGCTTACCGAGTTGATGGGTCGCGGCGCGAAGGCCGCGAAGGCGCAGGCTGACAAACCATCTCGTCCGACTGTTACCCGCCTCATCACCAAGACGCCGGTTGCAACCAACGTTGCCTATCTGGCGGACGGCGAGATCGATGAGCAGCAGTTTGAAGACAATTTCAGCCGGGGCCTCGCGCGCCTGGCTGGTGGTGGCGACGCCGCCATTCTCCAATTCCCGAAAGGGGATCGCCCGGCAGGTACTGCGTCCGGGCGTAAAAGCAGAGCCGAAAAGTAATGCGTACGGTTCCACCAAAAAAATAGGGCGGGTCAAAAAGGCCCGCCCGTCAATCAAAAGCAAGGAACCATGTAAATGAATAAACCGACTAGCGCAATAAGCTGGGTCTTCCCGACACCAACCCCAGAGTTTCTCAAGCGCCATTCTCAGGAAGATGTCGATACGTGGCGCAAGCTCTTGTCCCGCGTCATAGATGCAGCATCCGCCAATGGCTGGAACAAGGCCGAAGTCGCCCGCCGCGCCGGGATCAAGGACGGCACGTTCTCGCAGTTCTCGAACGGCAATTATCCGGGTGTCCTGGCCAACATCAACGACCAGGTCAGCAACTGGCTGGAAGCGTTGGAAGAGAGCGCCAGCATCGCAGCCAGCATCCCGGTTTCGCCCAACTTCGTGAAAACCTATGTTGGGGCCGATGTTTATAACGTGCTGCTGTTCACCCAGATGACAGCTGGCTTCACCGCGATCACGCTGCCATCGGGTACCGGCAAAACGACCACAGCGCGGCACTTCTGCGCTACCCGCCCGCACGCTTGGCTCGCGACGATCAGCCCGAACACCAAGACTGTTCATGGCATGCTGGTCGAGATCGCTGCCGAACTGGACGTCCAGGAGCACAACCCTGCACGGCTTGCCCGCGCGATCGGCCGCAAGCTGCAGCGGATTGGTGACGGCACACTCCTCGTCATCGACGAAGCCCAGAACCTCGTTCCCGAGGCCATCAACCAGATCCGGCACTTCGTCGATATCAACAAATGCGGTGTGACCCTGATCGGCAACGAAGATACAGCCGTTTCCTTCGTCAAGGACAAGGGATCGGTTGCCAGCCGGGCGCAGGTCGCCACCCGCTTCGATCGACGGCTGAAGCGCGAGCGCGACCCGGTTCATGATGCGACTGTCCTGATCGAGGCATGGAACATTGCTGAACAGGACTGCGTGAACTTCCTGCACAACATCGCCACGAAACCCGGCGCGTTGCGCAATATCGATCGCACCATCAAGGCGGCAATGATGGCCTCGCTCGGTTCCGGCGAAGATCTCTCGCTCAACTATTTGGTGGCCGCTTGGCGCAACCGCGACATGGGAGACATCTCATGACGGAACTCAGCAGCGGCCTGCAGGCAGTCATCAGCAATTTCACCGGTGTCGAGGATAGCTCCGAGGGCGTCACGATCGAGCAGGCCGAGCTGCTCAAGCTGCTCGAAATCATGCGCACGCTTCACTCGCTGGCAACGAACCTTGAAATCGAGGTGCGTTGCCTTCGCGACATGGAAGCTGGCCGCCAGGCCGGCAGCTTTGTCGAGGATGAAGCAACGGAACTCCTGACCGACATGCTGCCGGCCGTCGATGGCAATGTCGTGACGCCTGATTTCGGGAGGAAGTCATGAGCCGCGAATGCTGGAAGCCTTCCGCTCACATCGACGATGTACGCAGCACGTTTGCCGCGCTGATGAAGCCCGGTCGCCGCGTTACCGACACGGCCTACAGCCACTTCATCGCTCAACTCCGCACTTGTGCCGAGTTGACGCGCGAATTGGAGGAAGAGAGCGAAATCCTCGAAACACAGCTGCGCGCTCATCCTTTTCCGCCCACCGCTCCGAAGCCAAGCAACGTCACGCCGCTACGGCCCAAACTTCGGCTGGTGTCTTCAACACCAGACGGCGGTGACGCGGCATGAAGCGCTCCGACACTATCACCCTGACGGTCCAGATGCCGGTTGCCGACGCATTGAACACTCTGCAGCCGGAAATCGAAGACATCGTGAGTAGCCGCGTTGCGGATCTCCGCGCACGTGAACTTGGTCGTTTCAACACTCTTCCACCGGGCGTGGCACAGGCGATGGCGAACATGTCTACGGCCGTCATTCGGTTTGAAAATTCACAGCACAGCAAAGCTGAAGGGGCGGCGATCGGCAATCTGATCGCCGCCGCGAAGGGCTTCAACAAGGCATATCTCGCCTTCAAAAAGGGACTATAAAAATGGAAGCAGTCATTCTCGAAGAGAGAGCCGCACTCGGCATCACCGTCATCAACGGCAAGGAATACATGTCGAACGCCAAGGGCGCGTTCGTGCCGCTTGAACTGGTGAAGGCATCCGACAAGCTGCAGGACGAGACAGTGCGAAAGGTCATGGCTTACGCCATGGACATCTCGGCGCAGATCGGCCGGTTCCGGGCGAAATCCATGAACGACCTGGACGGCCTCGACGCGCTGCTTGAACAGGAATACGGCGCGAAGCCCGGTGGGCCGAAAGGCAACCGGACCTATTACACCATCGACGGCCTGATGCGGATCAAGGTCAGCATCGGCGATTTCGAGCGTCTTGGCCCGGAACTGCAGGTCGGCAAGCGGCTGATCGACGAATGCATGATGGAGTGGTCATCGGAAGGACGCCCGGAGATCCGCGCGATCATCACCAAGGCCTTTGACACCGACAAGGAGGGCAAGGTCAACATCAAGGAAATCCGTAAGCTGGCTTCGCTGGACATCACCGACCCACGTTGGCTGGAAGCGATGCGGGCGATTAGCGATGCTGTCGAGGTCCTCTATTCTAAGCAGTATGTCAGCTTCCATTTCCGCAGGTCTCTGCAGGACGATTGGACCGCTGTCACCGTCAACATTGCGAAAGCGTGAGGGCGGGACGATGTACACAAACCTGCATGATGCTGAGGCACGGGTCGCCGCAATCTATCCAATCGGAATGATTGGCGATCCCGAGTATCCGCCCAAATGGCTTATCGAGTTTGCCGGAAACTACGACAACATCTATGTGAGCGAAATCATCGCGTCACATTCGGAACTTGTTCCAGTCGCAGAGGCCGAAGACTTCGACGACGACAAGCTCCAGGCCGGGGCGTTCGCCGAACAGTGGCAGCTTGCCGGCCGGACGGGCTTCATCGTCTTCGCTGAGATTTGCATCCGTCGCTACAAAGACGGCAGCACAGCCTATTATTCGGGGTGGGGCTACGTCCAGCTTGCATGGCTCTACTGCGAGACCATCGACGAAGTGCTCCCGAAAACACTGGCACTCGCCGAACGCCTTCACGACGAAGCGCGGCTTCGTGCCGAGAAGAAGGCAGGTGCGTGATGGATATCATGACATCCAAGCGCATTGCCAAGCTCGACAGCGTCACCAACTGCCCGTCATGCGGCGCGACACGCGATACGCCGCTCGGCGGCCGCAAGAACCGGAAGGTGCCGTTTTCATGCGGCGCCATCTTCTTCGTCGATCCCGGCCGGCCGATCGGCTGCCTACTGCCGTGCCCCGGCCCTTCGAATTTAGCCGCGGATTACCTCGATCGCGAAATCATCGAAGCCGACCATCGCGCCCTGGCGCTGGCCAATGCCCTCGGAGGTGCATCATGAGGCACTTCCGCGACGCCAAGGAAATCGAAGCCTTCATGATCGACGAATATCTGCGTCAGGGCATTCCCGTCGTCTGCGGTGGCGGAACATCGTCGGTTCCAATCACGCGGGGTTTGGAGAACGGCGCTGACGAAATCACAGAGTTCAACGTCACCGTTGCGGCCAAACTGCTTTGGGAGGAGCTGTCATGAGCCCAGAACAGAAATTGAAATACATGATCCTCGCGGCTCATGCGAACCTGAGCGACGGCGAAGTCTACGATCACCGGGCCGTGAGCGGGGCCGAAATCGATCAAGCCTACGAGCAGCTTGCAGAAAATGGCGACCACTGGGATGCAATGGGTGAAGTGCGCGGTGGCCAAGTCGAAACCAACCTTCCCTGCCCATTCAGCCGTCATTTAGAAGCAAAAGGCGTAGCGGCACAGTTCGCTGACGGATCATGGGTGGGATGGACATACTGGTACGGTGGCGGCAAGCACGCCAACCCAGAGGAAATTGACTGGGTCTGCCACGCCTACGACCTCACCTGTAAAGAGGAAGAGAAGGTCGTCACCGTACGCACATTTGCTCTCACGAACGGGGGCACACCATGACCTCCTCGATCGCCGCCATACACGTCGCGAAGAAGCAGCTCGGCCTGGACGAAGACACCTATCGCGCCAAGCTGCAGATCATCACCGGCAAATCCTCGGTCAAGGATATGACCGAGGAGGAGCGCCAAACGGTTATTGCCGCATTCCGTCAGAACGGCTTCAAGCCGGTTGAACGTCGCCAGGACGGCCGTCAGAAACTCACCGGCAAATTTGCCAAGAAGCTGCAGGCACTCTGGATCGCCGGATACAATCTCGGTGTCATCAAGAACCGCGATGACAGCGCCATGCTCGTTTTCGTCAAGGGACAGACGGGTATCGATCACACCCGGTTTCTACATTACGCCGACGACGCAAGGGCGGCGATCGAGGGTCTGAAGGCATGGTTACGCCGGGAGGCCGGCGTGGGATTCGGCAATACGAACGGTTATGACTGGATGGCTCCTGACGGCGCGAAGATCGCGTGGGCGCAATGGAAGCTGCTCAATCCGGCCGCATCTATAATGATGCGCAAGGGTTTCGACGATGCGGCGCTGACGATCGCCGGGCCAGACGCGGTCGGCATGCTGGTCAACGTCTCACCCGCCGCTTGGCAGAAAGTCATGAATTCGCTCGGCGAGCAGGTTCGTGCTTTGAAGAAGGCGGGCAAATAATGGTCGCCTATTCCTTCAAACCGGTCTTCGCTCCGCAGATCGAAACCCGTGTCATAACCCAGACAGTCCGCGCCGATCGGCGACGGCATGCTCGCCCAGGCGAAGCATTGCAGCTGTTTGTCGGCATGCGGACACGTCATTGCCGCAAGCTGCTCGGCATCGATCCGACGTGTTTGTTTGTTTCCTCAATCAACATACAAACGAACACGTTGGTCGGCGGCATCGCCTCGATCGAGATCGATGGCAGCGTCCTTCATCGTGACGAGATCGAAGCCTTCGCCCGAGCAGACGGCTTTGCGCCGGAGCACATCAACTCGCTCGCTTGTGGCATGACCGGCAAGACTGCCCGCGAAAACATGGGCCGCTTCTGGCTCGACAATCATGGTGCCGGATCATTCGACGGCGTTCTGATCGGCTGGGGGATATCACTTTGAAAAGCCCCAACCGCACTTGCATTGAGCAATCCACTGCATCGGCAGCGAGACCAATCTCAGTTCTTCAGTCCGGCCATGAATTGCTTGAGGCCATCTTCGGACAGTGCCGTTCTAGCCCGTCGGTCTTTTTGCGGTTTCAGACCGAAGAAGGAAATCAACAGACCACCGGTGAACACTGTGAGTATCCACGACAAGAACACGAGCAGTTCCGTACTGGTGGGAAGCTCCCTTATTCCCTGCCATGTGATGAGCGCCCGCAGCGCCAGAGAACCGATAATCAGTCCTGTGATGACCAGATAAGCAAGGAAAAGCAGACCGCAAATAGCACCGAAAAATCCCGGCCCCCTTTGCGTGTAGGGCTTCCCACAGTGAATGCACGAAAGCGCCTCGCCCGACACTACGCCCTTGCAGTCAACACACGTCATCAATGCCATTTAATTCTCCCCTTCAATATGAGTTGCATTGATAGTCGGCGCTCTGCGGAATGCAACTCTCGGGATGCACGAACATGACACCGGCCTCCCTTCCTCTGTTCGACAGCACTGAGCTTGCCGCCGTCAAAGCGAAGCGGGAGGCCCTTTTGAGACGGCTTCAAACCGTCCGTATGGATGCACATTCGCGCATCCGCACACAGCAGAAGGTGGCGCTGCTGACCGCTGAACAGATGCGGCTAGAGCTGGCAATCTTCGGAAGGACGCGCCCATGAGCGATCATCTCCCAGACCGTTCGTGGCTGTCACCACTGCTCAACGAAATTGCCGAGGTTGCTGGCGAACGCGCCGCCATCATTCTCGCTCGCGAAAAAGCCTGCCAGCGCATCTACATTCCAAAGACATTGCCGGGCGATCACTGGCTGATCAAGCTGGTCGGCGACGAAGCCGCCTATAAGATCGCCAAACGCTTTGCCGGGCATCTTGACATTGCGCCAGCACTTGGCGGACAAAAGCGGCGGCGGCGCATGGCGATCGCGGAGATGACCGAGAACGGCTGGTCCATCCGCAAGATCTCCAAGTCCATCGGTATTTCCCGATCGACAGTCACCGACACGCGGCGCAAGATCGCCAAGCCGGCCAAATCCCCCAAGCAGCGCGACCTCTTCGACAAGGAATAGGTGGTCCGATTTCGGACCCCTTACTGCGCGGCGGCGATCCGCCACTGTCCCCTTCAGACACCGGCACGGCATGTCCATGTGCCGCGAATTGGGGACATCTCTATGACCATCAACGTCAGCCTCGCGTCGCTGATCGATGCCAAGGTTCTTGGCGCGATCGCGCCGAAGGTTTCCGGCAAGCGGCTACAGAAGCAAACCGAGATCATCTCGAAATTCGGCGCACTTCTGCCGGGCATGCTGGTGCAGTTCGGCTGCACCACCGCTTTGCGCATCGACCATCTGCTGGCGCAGGTCGCTCATGAAAGCGACGGGTTCTGCACCACCGAGGAATACGCTTCCGGCGCAGCCTATGAGGGCCGCGAGGATCTCGGGAATGTCAGGCGGGGCGACGGCAAGCGTTTCAAGGGCCGTGGCCCGATCCAGCTAACCGGCCGCGAGAACTATCGGCTCTTCACGGCGTGGCTGCGCAAGATCATTCCGGACTGCCCGGACTTTGAAGCCCAGCCGGAGCTGGTCGCGCTGTTTCCGTGGGCTGCATGGGCGGTGTTTTTCTTCTGGATCACCAAATCCCTCAACGCGCTCGCCGATCGCGACGACCTGATCGCCGTCACCAAGCGCGTGAATGGCGGCACCAACGGCCTGGCAGATCGCGCGGCCCGCCTTGCCAAGGCGAAAGCCACTATCGCCCGGCTGCAGGCGGGCCTGATGGATAAGGAGCAAGGCTTCGTCTCCCTCCGTCGCGGTTCCAATGACTTTGCGCGGGTCGAGCAGCTGCAGCGCGCGCTTGCCGCTTCTGGTCACTACGCCCTGACAATCGACGCCGACTTTGGCCCTGGCACCGAAGGCGCGGTCAAAACCTTCCAGCGCGCACGCGGATTGACTGTGGACGGCATCGTCGGCGCAAAGACTTGGGAATGCCTCGAACCCTTCATCGCAAAGGAACACGCATGAAAGCCCTTCTGATCGAGGCTTTGATGCCTCTGCTTGCAACTTTTCTGGCGGTGTTCATCCCAGCGTTGATGACGTTGGCTCTCAACCGGTTCAAGGAATGGACCGGCATTGAGATCGAAGCGCGCCAGCGTGAGGCGCTCCAGTCGGCGCTTGGCAACGGCGTACGCCTGATGCTCGCCGGCGCACTCAGCAAAGAGCACGCGATCGACTATGTGGTCGCCTCGGTTCCGGATGCCTTGAAGGGTCTGAAGGTTGAGAGCCGAGCGCGGATTGAAGAGCTGCTTCAACCGCACATTTTCGCGCAGGCTGCCGCGAGTGCTTCGCCCGCCGCTCATACCTACCTCGCCCGAGATGAGCCGAAATGAACCTCTCTAACGCAGCCTTTGATCTCGCCGCCGCGAGAGCAGAACAAGAGCGCGATGCCGGTGTTGCTGATGCCGGCATCGCGCTTGCCCAAACCGGATCGGACATCTGCATAGCCTGCGGAGAACCGATCTCAAGGGAGCGCCGCTTGGCCGCTCCGTTTGCCCGTCGCTGCATCGAATGCCAGACGACCTTTGAAATCGAGAAGCATTCCCGATGAACGAACTGGAACCCCTGAAATCTTGGTTCTCGCTGATAGCAGTCATCATCTCAGTTGCCACGTCGATATGGCTGTTCTTCCAGGCGCCTTCCAAAAAGACGGCAACGGATCTGCAGGTTCTCGATGCGCGGGTCACCGGCGAGATGAAGACGCTCCTGGAAGCCGTTGCCGCGATCGCATCTCGGACCCAGACGCTCGAAAGCGAACTGAAACATCTTCCTGACGCGAAGGCCTTCATGGAGATGCGCCTCGCCATTTCCGAGCTATCAGGCAAGCTCGGACGGATGGAAGAAAGCCAGATCAGCACCTCCCGCACGGTCCTTCAGGTGCAGGACTTTCTTATGAAGAGTAATGCGGCATGAGCAGCTTCGACGCGCATATGACGGCGGACGCCCGTCTTGTTATCCTCAAAGAGCTTTCGAAGCAGACCGACAATCGTCTCAACGAAACACTGCTCACGGCTGTCCTCGATCACTTCGGCCATCGTCGTTCGCGGGAATGGGTGCGCACACAGCTCCGCCTCCTGGCGGAGATCGGCGCGATCTCGATTGTCGAGGCCGGCAGCGTGATGATCGCCGAATTGAAACGATCGGGCCAGGACCACGTCGATCGCCGCGTGATCCTCGAAGGCATCGCCCGCCCATCGTTGGTCGAATAAGATGCGCGGCCGCCTCTCCGGAATTGAAAAGCTACCTGAAGAGTGCGGCCCTGCTATCGCTGTGGCCGCACTTGCCCTGCAGGATCGTGACCGGACCCAGACCGAAATCTATCAGGAATTCTACGCATCGCTTGAGGCGCTCAAGAAGGAGCACCGTGGCGAGCTTGAGTTTACGATACCGTCATTCTCTGCCTTCAATCGCTATTCGATCCGGTTGGCCACCATGTCTCACCGCATGAACCAGACGCGCGAAATCGCATCGACGATCGCCGCCAAGTTCGATGCGCAGGCCTCCGATGATCTCACCTTGATTGCCGCCGAGGCGATCAAGACGCTGGTGTTTGAAGTCCTCACGTCGGCCGGTGAGGCCGGCATCGATCCGAAAGGCGCGATGGCCCTTGCGAATGCGCTGCGCGCCGCAACGCAGGCCCAGGGCGTATCCACGGCGCGCCGTCTTAAAGTGCAGAGCGACTTTGACGAGAAAGCCAAACAGGCCGTTGCCGCCGTCGTCAAGGCGAAGGGCATCTCCGAAGAAGGCGCTGAAGAAATCCTGTCCCGCATCCTGATGGGGTCCTGATCATGACCGCACATTTCTCCAAGGCCCAATGGGCGGAGCTTCGGGCCCAGAGCACGGAAGCTTTGCCGTCCGTCATCGCCAAAGTGGGATTGCCGAAGGCATTGCTTCCCTATCAGGCGCGGGCAATTTCACTATTGGAAAGTTCCGCCTGCCAAGTCCTCTTTATTGAAAAGAGCCGTCGCATCGGACTGACATGGGGCTTTGCCTCCTATGCAGTGCTTCGGGCTGCGCGAGCCAAGTCGGCTGGCGGCATGGACGTGATGTATATCTCTTACTCGCAGGAGATGACACGGGAGTTCATTGACGCATGCGCTATGTGGGCCCGCGCCTTTTCGATGGCCGCGATCGAGCTTGACGAGTTTCTGTTCGACGACAGCGATAAAGATGGCGAGCGCTCCATCCAGGCGTTCCGTATCAAGTTCGCTTCCGGCTTCGAAATCGTCGGCCTCTCGTCAGCTCCTCGCTCGCTTCGCGGCAAGCAGGGCGTGGTCATGATTGACGAGGCGGCGTTCGTGGACAGCCTCAAAGAACTGCTGAAGGCGGCTTTGGCGTTCCTGATGTGGGGCGGCCAGGTCGTAGTCTGCTCGACGCACAACGGCGTCGATAACTACTTCAACAGCCAAATTCAGGACACGCTTGCCGGTCGCACCGGATACGACCACATTCGCATCGACATCGATCAAGCCCTGCAAGATGGGCTTTACCAGCGTATCTGCCTTGTGACCGGCAAGGAATGGACGCCGGAACTGGAAGCGGACTGGCGCGAAAGTATCATCAAATCCTACGGCGATGGCGCAGATGAAGAATTGTTCTGCATTCCGACCATGGGTTCTGGCACGTGGCTGTCAGGCCCGCTGATCGAAGCCCGCATGACGTCGGACGCGCCTATCATCCGCATCGAGCTTCCAGCTGACTTCTTACATCGCAACCGGATTGAGCGTGCTCTCCTGTTGGTCGGAAAGCTTGCGGAGGTGGCAACCGCCGTAAAGAACCTTGATCCAAATCGACGGCACGCCTTCGGCTTCGACTTTGCCCGCGTTGCCGACCTGTCCGTTGCAAAGCTGCTTTCTATCAACTCGGTGCTGAAACGAGAAAGCGCGCTCACGGTCGAGATGCGAAACGTTCCGGGTGATGAGCAGAAGCTGATCGTCCGCATGATCCTGCAGGGCGCGCCAAACTTGGTTGGTGCCGCCTTTGACGCGACTGGCATGGGCTGGATCGTGGCGGAGGACATGGGGCGGATCTTCGGCATCAGCGACAAGGATCATCCAGGCGGCCTCGTCCAAGCGATCAAGTTTTCCCAGGAATGGTACCGCATCAACATGCCGCCCCTTAAAGCGGCGTTTGAGGACGATGCGATCGCCATTTCCAAGGACGATGCGCACCTGTCGGATCTGCGCCTGGTGAAGGTCATCCGAGGCATTCCGATGGTGCCTGACGCCCGCACCGGTGAAGGTTCCAAGAAGCGCCACGGCGACTATGCGGTCGCCCTGGCGCTAGCTCACTACGCCAGCCGACAGCAGTGGTACGAATACGCATACATCCCGATCGGCGATCTGGATGACGATGATTTCTCCGATCGGGACCGGCGCGACGACCAGTCTTCGTTCGGACGCGAAGGGTTATGGTAATGGCGCTGATCGACGTAAATGGAAATCCGCTGAAGGCAGCGCCAAAGAAAGACCTGACGACCGAGCAGAGCGCGCCGACGCTCACCGGCGTCCGCTCGATCTGGAATGAGCAGGTCGCATCGGGACTGACACCAGCTCGGCTTGCCCGCGTCCTGCGTGAGAGCGGCGAGGTCGGCGGCCAGATCGTCGATTACCTGACACTTGCCGAGGAGATGGAGGAGCGGGATCCGCAGTACCGGATGGCGCTGACACAGCGCAAGCTCGCGATCCGCAACATCGAGCCGGTGATTGAACCGGCAAGCGAGGAAGAAGACGACAAGATCATTGCCGACCATGTGCGCAAGCTGCTCGACACGACTGGCTTTCGCAATGTGCTGATGCATCTGGCCGACGCGATCGCCAAGGGGTTCGCCGCTGCCGAGATCATCTGGAAGATGGATGGTGCGCGCTGGTTTCCCGAGAAGATCCTTGCGCGCGATCCGCGCCACTTCCAGTTCGATCGCATCTCCGGCCGCGAGCTGCGGCTACGCGAGGACGGCGACATCGAGGGCAGCATACTGCCGCCCGCCAAATACATCGGACATGTGCCATCATTGAAGTCCGGCCTGCCGATCCGCCAGGGCGTGGCGCGCACCGCCATGTGGATCTTCATGTTGAAGAGTTTCAGCCTGAAGGACTGGATGGCTTTCCTAGAAGTTTATGGCATGCCCTTCCGGGTGGGGAAGTATGGACCTGGTGCCACTCAGGATGACAAGCGAGCGCTGTTGCGCGCCGTTGCTAACGTAGCGGCCGATGGCGGGGCAATCATTCCCGAAAGCATGAAGCTCGAATTCATCGAGACGAAAGCGGGCAATGCCGGCGACAATGCATTTCGTGGCATGGCCGAGTATCTGGATGAGCAATTCTCCAAGCTCGTCCTCGGTCAGACCATGACCGGTGATGACGGTTCGTCTGAAGCCCAGGCAAACATCCACAATGACATCCGGCTGTTGATCCTGCGCGCCGACGGCGACGATCTCGCAGCCACCATCCAGCGTGACCTGGTCAATCACTACGTGGCCTTTAATTTTGGCCAGCCGAAGAACGGGTTCCCCCAGGTCACGTTTCCGGTGCCAGATCCCGAGGATCTCAAGCTGCTGCTTGAGGCGACAAAGACCTTTGTCGATATGGGCGGCACTGTTCCGGCTGGCCCTGTCCGCGAAAAGCTGGGATGGCGCGCGGCGAATGCCGGCGAGGAGATCCTCGGCGCAAAGCCGGTTCCGGTCGATCCCCGGAAAGAGAAGACGACAGAGGCGCTTCGCCGTCTGTTCGACAAGGCGGCAGTGCCGTTGATGATCGCGGCCGACGACATCACCGAGGGCTTTGCCGACGAAATCTCCGGCGAATGGGAAGAGCAGCTCTCGCCGCTGATGGAGGCAATCCGCAAGGCTGCGGCCGAGGCCGGTGATTTTCCGAGTTTCATGAAGGCGCTGGAAAGCGTGTCGTCGGAAACCGCGCCGCTCAATGACCGCCTTGCCGCCGCGACCTTCGTTGCCCGCATCATGGGCTCCGCCGCCAATGGCTGACAGCAGTCGCAAGAAGAGCCCACCGCCTGAAGCCATGGCCTATCTCGAAGGCAAGGGCTTTAAGCCGGCGTTTCACTGGCAGGACGTATGGGCCGAAGAACACGCGCATGCCTTCACCGTCGCTAAGGCTGTCGACATGGACGTTTTGAGCGCCCTTCGAAGTGAGGTTGAACGGGCCGTGCGCGAGGGCGTACCCTTCAAGGAGTTTGCCGCGACGCTTGAGCCTCGACTTCAGGAACTCGGTTGGTGGGGCAAGAAGCGCCAGGTCGATCCAGCCACCGGTGAGGAAAGGATTGTGCAGCTCGGCAGCCCGCGCCGGCTGAAGACGATCTACTGGGCTAACACCCGCTCGGCCTACGCAGCCGGCCAGTGGGAGCGGGCACAGCGCACCAAGGCAGCACTTCCATACTTCGTCTATGAACTGGGGCCATCCGAAAACCATCGGCCGGATCATCAGGCCTGGGCGAACCGGCCGACCATCCTGCCGGTGGATCATGAATTCTGGGATACGCATTTCTGCCCGAACGGCTGGGGATGCAAATGCCGGCTGCGCCAGATCTCCCGCTTCGAGGCGGAAGGCCTTGGCGGCGCGACATCAGCCCCGGAGATCGTCTGGAAGGATTTCACCAACAAGCGCAGCGGCGAGATCACCCGCGTCCCCCAAGGCGTCGATCCCGGCTGGCACACGAACCCCGGAAAGGCCCGCGCGAAAACTCTCATGCGCAGCTTCACCGATCGCCTTGCCGTTGCGCCCGAGCCGATCGTCAAGCAAGCCATCGCCGATTTGTGGGCGAGCCGTCTGCCCGAGGCCTATTCCAAGATGGTCGAGCGCGTCGATATCCCGGTCGCAATCGCGCCTGCTGTGACCGAACGGCTCGGCTCGGCTGGAAGTCTCGTGTCCGTCAGTAACTACGCCATCTCGGCTAAGTCGGCCAAGCACGCCAGCGTGGACATCGAGAGCTTTGCCCAGGTTCAGGACATCATCGACCAGGGCGAAATGATCCAGCGCCCAGAAGGCGTCCAGATGTGGAAGCAGATCGACGGCAAGTGGTGGGTGGCGGCTATGAGAAAAACCGGTGCTGGCTTTGCCCGACTGGTGACGCTGTTCACCTCTAGCGACAGTCGCCGCGAAAGCGTCAAACGTGTTGAGAAAGACTTGGGGAAATGAAGCGCCTGGAGACGTGATCTCTCCCAGCCAAGATGTGACAGCCCACTGATGGAAGCGCCCTCATCTTTTATCCCGAAACACCTCTCAAAGCAATCTGAAGTCGCCTTCAAAAATACGCGGCGCTGGTTGCGATAACCCGCCTCAAGGCATGGATACGCTACCAACACCCCTGTAGCGCGCCCAGGGGCTTCAAATCAGCTTCAAAAACGATTGTGAGGTTGATTGAAGGATGCCTCTTGCCGCCGTTGTGGTTCGACGTTAGGTTTGGTCATCCGGTCGATCGCATCCGTTGCTCCCGGTCTTCCCCATCAAGCTGAAACTAGAGGTCCGATTTCGGACCCCTGATTATGGTCTGCGCTTGCTGTTTGGTCAGCGCCATGAAGACCGTTCTCGAAACCCTCCTTTGCTCCCTGCCCGATGGCCCGAAAGCGCCAGAGTGGATCATGCTCGTCCCGGCCGGCGATATCCGCACCCGTGACGGTCGCGCTTTTGGCAACGCGACACCGGCCGAAGTGGTCTCCGCTTTCAAGGCGGAGCGCAAGGATGTGCCGATCGACTACGAGCATGCGACCCAGATCCTCGCTCCGCAGGGCAAGGCAGCACCAGCTGTCGGGTGGATCAACGAGATGGACGTTCGCGACGGTGCTCTGTGGGGCAAGGTCGCCTGGACCGAGGAAGGTCGCGGCCACGTCGAGAGCAAGGCCTATCGCTACATTTCCCCGGTGGTCCACCTCGGCGACACCCGCGACGTTGTCCGGGTTTCCTCCGTCGCGCTGACCAACGACCCCGCCCTTTATCTTGAGGCGCTGTCGCGCCGTGACCAGAAGGAAGCCTCCATGTTGAAAGCAATCGCCAAGGCCCTCGGCCTGAAGGAAGAAGCCAGCGAAACCGAAGTGCTCGCCAAGATCAGCGAAAACACCACGCAGGTCGAGCTGCTCACTCGCCAAGCCGAAAAGCCGGATGTGACGAAGTTCGTTGCCCGCGCCGACCACGATGCTGTCGTGTTGGCGTGCTCGCAGCAGAAGGTTGAAATCGAAAGCTTGAAGAAGGCCGATACCGACAAGCTGGTGACGGCGGCCGTCGAGGAAGCGATTGCTGGCGGCAAGGTCATCCCGGCGATCAAAGACAGCGAGATCGAGCTTTGCCGCGCTGTCGGCGTCGAGAAGTACAAGGAGCGCCTGTCGAAGATGGGCGCGATCATCACGCCTGGTGAGAACGATCAGACCCGCAAGGCCGCTGGCGAAGCCAAGGGCGGCGCTCTGACGGCAGAAGAAATCCAGATGTGCAGCCGCCTCGGCCTTGACCAGGCGGAGTTCAAGAAGACCCGCGACGGTGAAAAAGCCGCCTAAGCGCCAACCTCACTCCTGAAAAACAGGCGGTTGCCGCCGAACGCAAAAGGAAAGTTCCCATGCCACTGTCTGCTCCCCGTTCCACCATCACCCGCAAAGCCGACGACCGCGCCTTGGGCGTCAAAGCCAACACCAAAATCTGGCAGGGCTCCATCGTCGTCAATGACGCGGGCGTGGCTGCACCGGGTCGCACGGCCGCAACGCTCGTTGCCCTCGGTATGGCACTGGAGACCGCCGATAACACGGGCGGCGCTGCCGGTGACATCAAGGCCAGTGTGCGGCGCGGCACGTTCTGCTTCAAGAACTCGGCATCCGATGCCGTCACCGCCGCGTCGATCGGCAAGACCGTCTACATCGTCGATGACGAAACGGTCTCGGGAACGAACGCTGGCGGCAACACTCAGTCGGTGGCCGGCGTCTGCTTCGATCTCGACAGTGCCGGCGTCTGGGTCACCATCGGCTGACGGGTTCCCGCAGCTTCAACCTCAATCTTCAGGAACCTGAAACATGATCATCAATGGTGCAAACCTCAGCCTGCTCAATACGGGGTACAAGACGGCCTTCCGCGCCGGCTTTGCCGCAGTGCCTCTGACCTACCAGCGCATTGCCACCGTCGTTCCCTCGACCACGCTCATCGAAACCTACGGCTGGATGGGCCAGACGTCGGGCATGCGCGAATGGATCGGCGAGCGGTTCGTCAAGAACCTCGACAGCGAAATCTACCAGCTGAAGAACCGCAAGTTCGAAGAGACTGTCACAGTCGGCCGCGACGTGATCGAGGACGATCAGTATGGCACCTATACGCCGGCGATCGGTATGTTGGGCGAGAACGCTGCCCGCCTGCCGGAAGAACTGATCTATCTGGAAGCACTGCCGGGCGGCTTTACGTCCAAGTGCTACGACGGCCAATATTTCTTCGACGCCGATCATCCGGTTCTGCTGAAGGACGGGAGCGAAGTTTCGGTTTCGAACATGCAGGCAGGCGCATCCGAGGCCTGGTATCTGCTTTGCACGAAGCGGACCTTGAAGCCGTTCATCTACCAGGACCGCGCCAAGGCGGAACTGATCATCAAGGACAACCCGGAAACGTCCGACGATGTCTTCAACCGCGACGAATTCCGTTATGGCACCCGCGCCCGTGGTGCTGCTGGTTTCGGCTTCTGGCAGACGGGCTTCGGTTCCAAGGCCGATCTGAGCAAAGCCAACTTCGAAGCTGCTCGCACGGCCATGATGAAGTTCAAGCACGATGGCGGCAAACCGTGCGGCGTTGTTCCTGATCTTCTCGTCGTCGGTCCCGGCAATGAAGCCAAGGCAGACGAGATCCTCAACGTCCAGCGCCTGGCGAATGGTGCCGACAACCCGAACTACAAAAAGGTCGAGATCCTCGTCTCGCCCTGGCTGGCCTGATTTCAGCTCGGCCGTGCGCACGGCCGTGACGACCGACGCCGATCTCTCCTCCCGATCGGCGTCGGGTTTCCGGAAAACGGCAACGAGCCGCTTTCCCGAGACCCGAAGGAGAAGCCGATGGCACCGAAATCCGCAACCACCGAAGACCAGCAGAACGAACGCGAAGCCGACGATCGTCATTTCGTGACGCTCAAATCCCGCGCCACCAAGCGCCGTTCCGGTGTCCGGTTTCCGAAGGACGAAGAGGTCAAGATTTACCCCGACGATTTTTCGAAAGACCAGCTCGAAGCGATCGCCAACGACCCCGACATCAAGCCGGTTCGCGACTAACCCATACCTCCCGAGCAGTGCGGCGAACGGCGGGAGCGGAAATCAGTCCGCTCCCGCAAGCCATCAAAGGACATCTGACGTGACGCAATACGCAACGATCGCAGATATGGAACTGGCCTTTGGCGTCCAGTTCGTCCTGAAGCTGTCCGATCGGGATAACCTGAAGGCCCGCAACGATGCGGCGCTCAACAGCGTGCTGACAAAGGCGAGCAGCCTCGCCAACAGCTACATCGACAAGAAGTACTCGATCCCGCTGATTACGCCTCCGGACTTTCTGGTCTCGGCCGTGGTCGATATTGCTGTCTACATGCAGTCGCGCGACCGGGCGACTGGTACCGATGAAATGCGCAAGCGTTACGAGGACGGCATCAAGCTCCTCGAAAAGATCGCCAAGGGCGATGTGACCCTGGCCGGCAACGAACCGGCAAGCTCCGGATCGACCGGCGTTGCGGGAACCGAAGGTTCGAAGAACGTTTTTGTCATCAGTAAGGAACGGCTCTTCACGCGCGGTTCGGAGATCCTTTGAGATGGCTGTGAGGATCGTTGCCAGTGGCTTTGAAGCAGCCGCAAGACTGGTCGCCAAGATTGCCGAACCGGACAAGCCCGCCTTTCTCGATGCGCTGGGCGTTCTCGTCACGTCGCAGACACAGCGCCGCATCCGATCGGAAAAGACGTCACCGGGCGGCGATGCCTGGAAGCCGAACCGCGAGGGCACCTCGATCCTGTTCAAGGATGGCGGTCTCGATGACAGCCTGCACCATGAAGTCGGCGGCTCGGATGTCGAGGTCGGCTCTAATCTCGTCTATGCCGGCATTCACCAGGACGGCGGTGTCATCAAGCCGAAAGACAAGAACGCACTCAGCTTCACCAGCGGCGGCGAGTTCTTCACGGTCAAGCAGGTGACGATGCCTCAGCGCCAGTACATCGGCCTGTCCGGCGACAACGAAAACGAGATCGTCCGGTTTGCCGAAGACTTCCTCGTCCAAGGTGCGCGCTGATGCTGGCCGAGATCAACAACCGTATCGTCACAATGATCGAGGCGCGGCATCCGGAGTTTCGCGATGTCGGCCGCCATCGTGGCCGGATGACGCCCGAGGACGTCAAGAAGGCGGGAGCATTCACGCCCGCCGCCCGCGTCGGCCTGTTCGGCCGGCTGCGTTCCAGGCGCGAGCCATCCGGCCAGGTCTGCGTCCGAGTGCCGTTCGCCATCGCCATCATCGCCAATGAAAGCGAGTTGATCGACAGCCAGGATCGCGCGATCGCGCTGGCCATTGCGGTGCAGAACTCAGTCGCCGGTTTCATTCCAGGCGCGGCAGACGAGGAACGTAACTGGCCCGCCCTGCAGGGCGTTGGTCTGCCGGAAGACATCGAGCTCGATATTTCCGATGCCGACTGGCTCGACGATGAAGGCATCGCGCTGTGGGCCGTGCTCTTCACTGTGTCGATCGAGCTGGGAGACAGCTTCGCCGCGATCGAGGCCGCCGAGCTGGCCGAGATCAGCTTCCGAGACGGCTTCGAGCCTGGCGAGGTGCTGCCATGAGCCGGGATGCTTTCCTGCAGCGCCACCTGATCAGCCAATCGCTGGAGATCCGCGAGCTGAAGCGCCGCCAGTTGAACACGATGCGCGAGGGCAAGGTGGTCGAACACCACCCCGACAATCCGCGCCTGATCAAGATCGATGTCGGTCCCGAGGGGCAGGAAGTAAAGACGCCCTGGATCGAATACGGCGAGCGCGCCGGTTCAGTCAAAACGATCTCCCGGCCGGCGATCGGCGAACGGATGATGGTCATATCTCCCGACGGCGAGATGGGCCTTGCCTCGCGCGCCGTCATCGGCGGGTTTTCCGACAGCAACGAGCACCCCGAGAAGGCCGCAGACGGCGAACTGGTGATGACCATCGGCTCCTCCTGGTTCCGGTTTCATGCTGGAGGCATCCAGATGAAAGGGAATTTGGACATGGAGGGCGACTTCCATGTCGAGGGCAGCCTCGCAGCCGAGGGCGGCGACTTCACTCACAACGGAACGAACGTCGGCGATAAGCATCTCCATTCCGGCGACGACCTCGACGGCATCACCGGTCCTCCGGTCTGACCTAACAACCTCAAGCGAAGGAACGAACATGAAACAGGACTACGAAGTTTTGACGGACAACTATCCGCGCAAGCGGCCACTCGGCAAAGGCGCGACCGTGTCGCTCACCGAACAGGAAGCGGAATTCTCGATCCTGTCGGGCGATGTTGCCCTGGTGAAGGACAAGCCGAAGAAATCCGTCACGGCTCCCATCGTGCCGCCAGCTGGCGAAGACAAGTAGGATGCGCCGGCCACGCGGGTTAGACCGCCACACGTTTAAGGTTGTTGAGGGCTGGCCTTACGTCGAAGGCCTGCTGCTCGACATTCTGATGACGCGTCGCGGCACCCGCGTGTTGCGACGGCCATACGGCTCGGACCTTCCGGCCTTTATCGACGGGCCGGGAAACCGTGTCACCATTCTGCAGATGCTCGCGGACGTCGCCATCGCCTGCGACCAGATCCGCGACCTGACCACTGGCGAGGCTGTCGTGCGGTTTCATTCCGCTCAAGAACTGACCGCCGATCGCAACGGCCAGTATGGACTGGTCTGCGCTTTCGAAGACCTGGTCGAGCAGACCCGCCGGGAAATCCGTTTTGACCGCCTGTCGGAGGCCGCATGACCAGTGCGCTCGATCTCTCCCAGCTTCAGGCACCCAGCGTCATCAAGACGCTCGATTGGGAAGCCGAAATCGCTCAGTTCGTTGCAGACCTTTCGACCCGCCTGCCCGAATGGGTCGGCGTCTTCGAAGGCGATGCCTTCCGCAAGATTTGCCAGAGCTGGGCGTACCGCCTGGTGCTGAAGGACGAGGAGCACAATCGCGACGCCCGCTCCTTGCTGATCGCCTATGCGACCGGCGCGGATCTCGATCATCTCCTTGCCACCTATCACCGCACCCAACGCCTGCCCGGTGAAGGTGATGAGAGCTTTCGGTCGCGTGGACAGCTGGCACCGGAAGCCCGCGCCGATTTCGGCCTGACGCCCGGTGGCTACATCTTCAAGATCCGCACAGAGTTTGGGAAGCAACTGCGCGACGTGCGCGCTATCCACCGCGGAGAAGGCCGCGTCGAGATCCGGCTGCTTGGCACGGGCGAAACCGGCGCGGTAACCTCGGAGCTTCTGGTCGCTGTTGCCAAAGCGTTTCAGCCGGAAGACGCCTCCGCCTCCACTGACGTGGTGACCGTGCTGCCGGCGCAGGTCGAGACGGTCACCGTCAATGCCGTCCTGGTCGTGCCGCCCGGCCCCGATCGCAACGCCGTCGCCGCCCTGTCCAAGCTGGCGTTGCAGGCCTTTTCGGCGCGCATCTTCCGGCTCAACACCAGCGTCTATGCCCAGGCTGTTAAGACGGCCGGTCATGTCGGCCCAGCGCTGACAGTGCGGCTTGAGGGGCTCGATGCTGACCTGCCCGCCCGTCCGGAGGTGGCCTATCGCCTGATCGTCGGCTCTGTGACGCCAGAGGTCGGTCAATGAGCGCGCTGGTCGTATCCGAACATCTATTGCCTGCAGGCGCGTCCATTCCAGAGCGCGCCGCAGCCAGCCTCGGCATTCTGACGGCCCGCCTGGACGATCCGATCGGCAGGATGGCAGACCCGGTGACAGTGCCGATCGCCGCCCTGCCGCATCTAGCCTGGGGCTATTCCGTCGATGCGTACGACGCCGAATGGCGGGAAACACGCAAGCGCGCCGTCGTTGGTGAATGGGTGCTCTACCACGAGCGCAAGACGACGGTAGCCGGTATCCGGATGGCGCTGGGCTACCGTGATGCAACACTGGTCGGCTTCAATCTACCGCGTCACGGTTTCTTCTGCGGCGGTGTCGTCTCGGTTGAGGAAGAGGAACGCTGGCTGGCAGGGCTTCCGGAGATCCGCATCTTCGATCCGCAGAGCTTCACCCTGCCCGGCCCAGTTCATCGTTTCGCGGGTGTCAACATGATCGCACGGGGCGATGCGCGGCTCGCCCGACGTGCCGTCCTGATCCGTGCCGGCGTACAGACGCCGCTGTCGATCGTGCCCTCGGGCGACCTTGAAAAGATCACGGCTCCGATCGGTCGCAAGCACGTCCTGCTTGCCGGCCGGGCAGGATCGCGGATCGTTGCGTCCTCCGATCTCAACGAGACCGTGTTCGCCATCCGGCCCGTATCGGCCGGGACGGCGTTTGTCCGGCCAGCGGCAACGCGCGGCGACCAGGGCACGTTCGTATCCTCGTCGCGAAAGCTGATCGAGGGCAAGTCAACGATCTTCACACCGGCCGGTCGCGGCGGACTGCGGATCGCAGCGCCCGTGGCGATCGCCCATGGCTATCTGTCTTTGAAGTTCTCCGGAACGCCTGGCCAGATCACGTCGCGCCGGGCGGCCAACGTCGTCGGCCGCAGCCGTGTAACCCGCAAGGCTTACTCCGCCGCCTGGACGGTTGACTGGTCGCGGCCGGTGCCACGGTCGCGCTTCCCGGCCGGCCGGATCTGCGCGGCCAGAAGCGAGCCGCAAGTGGCAAGCCTGATGGACGCGATCCTTTCAGCCTCCGCACTGCGTGACGAAAACTCGATCACGCTCACAGCAACCCAACGTCTCACCTATGCCGATTTGCGCGCCGCCAAGACGGGTGTGCGCTACGGCCAACGCAAAAGGATTTCATCGCATGTTTAAGCGCGTCGTCGTCGAAGAGGGTCAGGGCGTTTCCGAAGTCGATTTCGGCAGGCTCGGAAGTTTTCCTCAAATCGGCTTTGAGCACCTTGTAAAGGACCTTCTGGCGGCTGGTCTCTACTATTCCGGCTTCACCGCAACGGCGTCCAGCAGTGTGGCGGTGCAACTGGCCGCTGGCCGCGTCTACGACAGCGGCAAAATGTATGCCTCCGAAACGGTCCAGGAGCGATCAGTCGCAGCCTATGTGCCGGTTACGGCCGGGCAGTCGGTGATCTGCCTTGTCGTCGGCCAGGGACAGGAGGTCTCCGACGATCTGGAAAACCGCTATTACGAGCGGCCGATCGATACGCAGAACCCTGACGCCGGCACACAGCAGACCGTCGATGATGCCTATCGCACCCGCAATCGCAAGGTGACGCTGTCGATCGCACCCGGCATCGAGGGTGCACGCCCGATCGCGCCGATCGCGCCACTCGGCTCGGTGGCTATCGCGGAAATCCTCATCACCACATCCGGTATCCAGACTGTGACGATGCGCGAGGACACGCTTGGTGCCAGGCTCGAAACCGTGAATTCGAACGTGAAGTCGATCGCCCAGGCCCTCCTTATCATCAACCAGAACATCGAAGGTCAAAAGGCGGATATCGCCGGCATCAGAGCGGGCCTCTTGTCGTCGGCCGGGCGCAATGCGGTCTCGTCCCTGCAGGTCGATATGGCGCTCCTGAAGGACCGCCTTGATATCAGTGATGACGGGTCACCCTACTGGTCAGATCGTTTCCTCGACTACGGTGAAACTGACTATAACCCCGTGACTGCCACCGGCCATGCCGACTTTGACGCCCTTGTCGAGGAGGGTATCCGGTTCAACTATGAAGGCGTCAACCAGTACCCGCTTTCGCTCTACAATCCGAACGATCCGAACCTTGCCCACGCATCGATCGGCCTGATTTGCCCAAAATATTCCATCGCCGAAGGCATAGCTGTCACCCAGGCTACGGGCGAAATGCCGCTTGGCGGCATCTCGTCTCAGACGATCACGGTCGAGCATCTGACAGAGTCTCGTGAGCGCGTCCGGTATGGCTCGGCCTTCACGATCTGCAACAATGCCGAGTTCTGGAGATCTGGACGATATGATCCCATCGCCGGGATTTTCACGGCAGCGAATGGTGACACCTTCAAGGCCGGCGCAGAGCTCAAAAACGCATGGATGGGACTGGTGGATCATCAGTTCGTTCGGCTCCAGCAATTCTGGACGGACACGATCCAAGTTCCCTATGACAAATACCTGGTCAAAGAACAGACGATCTCCGGCGTCCTCAAGGCGCAGAGCTTCCTTGTTCATCAGGAGCGCTGGAGCCCCCGGACATGGCTTGCCATCAAGAGATTTGGAGCGGGTGCTGCCATCACCATGGTCTTGTGCGAATGCAAGAATGATGGGACGCCTGACACCAGCCGCGCGCTGACCTCGGTCACCAAAACCGCAGCGGATTTCAAGGTTTGGCCACAACGAACGTATTTCACGTTCGACAAGCCCCGCCTGTTGGCACCTTTGGCCGGCAGTCAGGGCAGAGCGAGAGCCTATGCCGTGGCGTGGTTCGTGACAGGTGATGTCGATGTGGCGACCTCCGACGGCGAGGCATTCCTCGGCGGCAACCTCTTCCAGACAACGGACGGCATCTATTTCGATGGGGACCTCACCAAGGATATCTGCTTCGGTGTCGACTACTGCAGCTTCGATGTCACCCAGATCCCGATCCGGCTTGGCGCCCTGCAACTGACCGGCGGTATCGAGAGCATCGACATCCTTGCCCCCTCGATCGTGCCGTCCGCCGCCAACCTTGTCTACGAAGTCAACATCGGCGGGACGTGGAAAGCGCTGTCGGCAGAAAACTCCAAAGCCGCGATGATCAACGGCGTCACGGCGCTCTATGAGTTCCGGGTCGTGCTTACCGGGACCCAGTGGGGCATGCCAATCATCGAGACAGAGAACAGCCGTGTCCGCCTCACCCGTAACAAAGCGGCGCTGAAATGGATATCGGCGGCTTGGGCGATTGGAGAGCCGGCGGCGGAGCTTAAGGTTCGGGCCGTGATCGCTTCATTCGATGCGGCCCGTCACACGATCACGGCCAAGTGCATGCATGGCGCAGGTTATGCGACGATCGTCACTGCCGCAGCTCCGACGATCCGGGTCGTTCCCGGCCGTGAGGTTGCGCGTCCGGATCAGGAGGCGGCGGTCGAGATGGAGTGGACCATCACGCTTCCGACGCACCCGACCTCAGTCAAGCTGAGGTTCGACGCCACCACCAACAATCACCGCATCCCGTTCAACTTCGAATGGGCGGCCGCGCGAGTTTCGGCGTGAGGAGAACAGCATGGCGCGACGGTTTGAAAGCAAATATCGCATCAGCGAGCGGGACGATGTTCTGGAGCGGGAAAACCAAATCCACCAGGACATCGACCTGCGCCTGGATGCGATCGAGGTGGTCGCCGATGACCTGAAGGAAGGCAATCGGGCCGACGTCGATGCGCTCATTGCCCGATACAATGAAGAGATTTCGGAAAAGTCAGCCGAAATCGAGCAGATCGTCGAAGAGTTCGATCACGGCTTCACGCCTGACCGCATCACCGAAACCGTGGAAAAACGTTTCGTCTCAGACGCAGAGATCGAGGCGCTGCTCACGGCAATCTCTAATCTCGGAACATCGAAGCTCAACAGTGCGACCTTCAGCGTGCACCGGGACAATACAAACAACCCTCACGGTGTGACGGCTGCGCAAGTTGGGACATTGACGACAGAGCAGATCGACGAAGATCTCGAAATCCTGGAAGCCGCCTTGAAGGGCGGCGTCGAACCCGGCTTGGATACTCTCGCCAAGCTCGCGACCGCCTTGATGAAGCGAGTGCGTGTCGATCAGGCACAAACCTTTAGCGACGCGGAGAAGGGGCGTGCCCGCGCCAATATCGATGCTGGCGTCCTCTCCGGCTTCCGCAACAAGATCATCAACGGCGATTTCGGTATCTGGCAACGCGGTACCTACCTAGCACCAGCCTTCGGCAATCGGTACCTAGCCGACCGATGGAACAACATCGGGGTCAACTCGACGGTCGAGCCCGCGCGCATAGCCAACCCCACTCCGAACGGGCAGCTACCCGGAGACCCTGACTGCTGGCACAGGACGGGTGTTGTCTCGGTTGCTGGGGCCGCCAATGCTTCGCTTCTTCGTCAGGTCATAGAAGACGTTCGTACCCTTGCTGGCAAAAAAGCCACACTCACGTTCTGGGCAAAAGCGGCCGCCGCTGTACCTCTAGCCTTTGAGTTTAGCCAAGTGTTCGGCAGCGGCGGTTCCGTGTCCGCAATCGTGGCAGGTATCGGCGCCACCAAAGTCAACCTGACTACCCAGTGGCAGAAGTTCGCCACGGTGATCGATTTTCCTACGGTTGTAGGCAAGACCATCGGCACCGATAATAACTCTTCCCTTCAGCTGTCCATCTTCTTCGAAGCGGGGTCCAACTTCGACGCACGTACTAACAACCTTGGTCAGCGAAGCGGCGTATACGATGTCGCCAGAGTGTCGCTGGTGGAAGGGGACGCGACTAAAGAAGACGATCCTTTTTCCGCCCGCCATGCCCAACAAGAGCTACACTTATGCCAAAGGTACTATGCCGGTACACGCGTATCCGCCAAGTTCAACGCCACTGCCGGGGGTCAAATAATGTCAGTGCCTATTTTCTGGCCTGTCCTGATGCGGGGTACCCCAACTACGAGCACGGGCGGTTTTTCTAGTAATGCAAACGCCACAGCCGCCGTGGGTGACCCTACCGACCGGAGTGCAAATCTATCCCTAACCTCGGTTGCCGCTGGGAGTTCTTATTTTATGTCGCTCTCCGTGCTAGCAGATATAGAGTATTAGGATACGGCCATTATCGCCTTTCATTGGGTGGCCGACGCCGAACTTTAAGGGGCAAAGAAGATGCAAATCGAAGTTCACAGCTATGCGTCTGGTGTCAGCGCAGATGTCACCATAGAAGGCCAGCGGATGACGGTGCCGGAGGCTATCGGCAACCGCCATTGGGCTATGCTGCAAGAATGGATTGCAGCCGGAAACTCTTGGCCAGACGTCCCTGCTCCAACCCTATCAGAGCGCAAGGAGCAACGGCTTGCAGAGCTTGCGACCATCCGCTGGGATCAGGAGATCGGCGGCATTGAGCTTGGCGCCATGCGTGTCAAGACGGACCCGGAAAGCGCCGGAAAATTGACGGCCGCCCATGTCACGGCGACCGAAAACCCTGCTTACCTGATCGAAAACTGGAAGGTCGCGCCTGGTGTGTTTGTCTCGCTCGATGCGCCGACGATCATCATGGCGGCGGGTGCAGTCCGTGACCATGTGCAATCTTGCTTCAATCGGGAGGCCCTGCTTTCCGCCGCCATCCTGTCGGCGACCACGATCGGCGAGCTCGAAGCGATAGACCTGACCGCAGGTTGGTGATGTCCATTCTCTAGGGGTCCGTTTTCGGACCCCTGATACTTCCGCGCGCGCGTGGCAAATGATCTCACGATCATTCATCCAGCGCGAGGTTTATGCCGATGGCGGAACTTACCTATCAGCACGGTACGCGGGTTTCGCGCGTTCCCGAAGGCACAGTCAGCCTGTCGATATTCGATCAGGCGACGGTTGGCATCATCGGCACGGCTCCGACCGCCGATGCCGCAGTCTTCCCCCTCGACACACCCGTTCTTCTGACCGGCGATCCGGCCCAGCTGGCGCTTTTAGGCGTGACGGGCACGCTGCGGTCGTCGATCGAGAACATGATCGCCGCTGCAGGCGGGTCCTACATTCCGCGCACCGCAGTCGTGCGCGTCACGGCCGGCATCGATGCCGCAGCGACCATCGCCAACATGGTCGGCTCCGCAGGCTCCATGACCGGCTGGCATGCGTTCAAGGGCGCGCGCTCCGAACTTGGCTTCAAGCCGAAGATCTACATGGCTCCGGGTTTTACCTCGCAGCGCATCGCCAATGGTGCCAACCCGCTGGTGACGGCAATGGCTCCCTGGCTTGAACGCCAGCGCGCCATGATGCTGATCGGTGGCCCGAGCACGGACACCGACGACGCCATCGAATATGCCGAGGATTTCGGTTCGATGTCGCTCGAAATCATCGATCCGCGCGTGATGATCGGTGCCACGGTCTTGCCGGCCGAACCGTTCGTCGCTGGTCTCGGCATGCGGATCATCCGCGATGGCGACCCGGAAACCAAGAAGCCGGCCGGGTTCTGGGTGTCCTGGTCAAATGCCGAGATCGGAGCGATTACGCAGACCGAGCGAATGGTTTCCTTCGACTACACGGACCCGGACACGGAAAGCCATCTTCTCAACGAGAACGGCATTAACACGATCATCCGTGACAAGGGTTTCCGCTATTGGGGCGGACTGTCGGCCTCGTCCGACGGCGATTGGATGTTCTCCAATGTCGTCCGCACCCGCTATGCGATCGAGGAGATGGTCGCCCAAAGCTTCGCGACCATCATCGACGCGCCAATGACCGCGCCGGCCGTGGTCGAGGCGATCTCGTCACTGGACGAGAAGCTGCTGGACCTTAAGACCACCGGCGCGATCCTGGGCGGCTCCGCCTTCTTCCTGCCGGCCGAGAATTCCGCTGGCCAACTTCGGCGGGGGCAGCTCCGCGTCGAGTTCGATGCGGAAGAAACCCCACCCATCCATGGCCTGACGTTCGGCTCCCGCCGCAACAAGAAGTATTTCGACGTGCTGGTGGAAGACATCGTCCGCGAACTCGCTGCCGCCTGATCGCGGCTCTTACGAAAGGATTTCCCGATGAAAGATATCGGTCGCTTCTGGTCGGCCTTCGTGGACGGCAAGGGCAAGTTTGCTGAAGCCGCCTCGTTCGAAGAGCCGGATTTCAAATGGACCCGCGAAAAGTTCGCAGGCGGCGGCGCAGCTGCCGAAGCCTCGGTTCAAATGATCCTTGAAGAGCTGACGGCATCCCTGACGCTCTACACCTACGATCCGGACGCGATGAAGGTCTTCGGCCTTGCCGTCCGTTCGCCGCAGCCCTTCCAGTTCCGCCGCGAGCTGCACGACACCAAGACGCAGGCTGTCAGCACCATCGCCATCCGCGTCCAGGCGACGCTCGACATCGAGTTTCCCGATTGGGACCGCAAGAAGCTGGAAGGCGTCAAGCTGCCGATGTTCCTCACCTCCTACCGCCGCTTCCGCGATGGCATCCTGGAGGCACACATCGACCCGGAAGCCGGGATCATCAACTTCGGTTCGGGTAACGTGCTCGATGCCACCAACCGTGCGATTGGACGCTGATCATGGGCGAGAAAATTATCACGCTTTCCCGGCCGGTCGATCTCGGGACCGGCGCTATCCCGACCCTGACATTGCGCGACATGGATGCCGGCGACTATTTCGACGCCGCTGCGGAATTGCGGCCGAACGCATCACGCGCCGAGCTCGAGGCACAGGTCGCCGCGATCTGCGCCGGTGTGCCCATGGCAGTTGTCCGCAAATGCCGCCCGGCTGATCTCGCCAAGGTTTCGAAATGGTACGACGAACAGTGGTCTGAAGGCACAACGGCGACGGGAGAACCCGGCGCGGACCCTTTGAAGGCAGACGCGGCGAAGTAGCCCTCCTCGGCGTGATCGAAGAGATCGCGTCTGTCTATTCGTTCACCTTTGCTGACCTGAAGCGGATGACGATCTCGCGTCTGCGGTTTTTCTGCATCACGGCGCGGGCGCGAAAAGCGGCCCGCGATCAGCATGAGATGGCGCTTTTGATGGTGCTTGGAAGGGGTGGATTAGGCTCATGAAGGCATCAATCGTCATCGAGCTGCTGACCAAGGGGCTCGATAAGGCCCGGTCAACAGAAAAGGCTATCAAGCAGATTGGCCGCGCGGCCGATGGTGCCGAGCGTGAAGCTTCCGGCCTTGCCCGCGCCGAAGCCCGGATCGGCGATGCGGGTAACCGCGCCGCAGCCGGCCAAAACCGGTTCGCGGCCTCAATCCACAAATCGAGCAACGAGATGCGCCGGGCGAAAACCGAAGCGCAAGCGTTTGAACGCCAGATGGACCGGCTCGGCCGTCAAAGGGCGCGCATGCCTCATGGCAATACGTCTGGCTTGGGTGGAATGGGTGCCGTCAGCGGTGTCGGTATGGCTTTCCTCGGCGGTCTGGGCCTCGGTGTTGGCGGTGTGGCAGGCGCGGGCTACGTGGCCAAGGCCACACTCGACAAGTCTGGTGAAATCGAGTTCGCCCGCGATCAGTTGCAGGTTCTTGGCGAGTATTCCGACGAACAGGCCGCGCTCTATGATAAGATTTTGAAGCCTGCCGGTATCGATCGCGGTGTCGGCACGATCGGTGCCTATGGCGTCTTCGGCAACCTGATGGCTGGTGGTCTCGACGCCGGCAACGCCGCAAAAATGACCGACGATGTCATGGTATTCGCAAAGGCCACTCAATCGGCCACCGACGACGCGGCAAAGACAACAGTCGCCCTTCAGAACAATATGAAGATCGGCGCCACCCAAATGATGGCCGCGTTTGACAGCATGGCACTCGCCGGGAAGGAAGGGCAGTTCGAGGTCCGGGACATGGCCCGCAGCGCGCCGTCGATCTTTGCGCGCATGGGCAAGCTCGGTGAAACAGGGCTGCAGGGTGTTCGCGGCTTTGCGGCGATGGCGCAGGCAATCCGGACCACGGCCGGCACATCTGACGAAGCCGCCACCAATTTCGAGAACATGCTCGACAAGTTCACATCCAAGGAATTTATCGATAACGCGGCCGAGATGGGGGTCAACGTCCAGGAGACGTTTGCAACCGCCAACAAGCAAGGGCTCTCACCAGTCCTGGAGCTGCTGAAGAAGATCAAGTCGGCATCTGGCGGCGATGCCTTCAAGCTCAAGGAGTTGATGCCGGACGTCCAGGCGAACGCGGCCCTGTCGGCGCTGATCGACAAAATTCCGGAACTGGCCACCGCGATCGAGCGATACGGGAACTCAGCCGGCACAGTCGCGAAGGACTTCACCACCGCGACGGGGAACATGCAGACGGCCTGGGACCGGATGGCAGGCAGCATCGGCGACAAGGCGACTAGCCTAGCGGACAAGATACTTCCCTCGATCACCAAGGCGATGGAGGGCGTCACGACCTCGCTTGAGGGCAAAGACGCTATGAGCGTCGGTTACAGCAAGACCGCTGAATACGGTACGCCGCTGGAGAAAAACCAGCGCAGCGAGTTCAAAAAGCGCTGGGACAAGCTCAATCCGGACAAGGGGCCAGAAGGCTTCGAGGCCGATTACATCGCAGCGATCCGTGCCGTTGGCGAAGGCCGGGCTAAAACCGCCTTCGACCGCCTCGACCAGCAAGAGCAGACCCCGAAACTGGAAAGGTTCTATCGCCAGGGCTACGTCCCCGGCAAAGGCCCGGAGGGGTTAGGGGCGGCACCATCAACCGGCAAAATGCCGACACCGGCTGAGCGCCCCGATCCAACCGTCAAGGTGCAGGCGAATGCCTATTCATTCGGGACGGGCCGCGAGAAGGTCGCCGACGCCACCGCGACCCTTGCGGCCGTGCGAGCACAAGCGCTGGCCGATCACAAGGCTATCGTCGATAGCTATCAGGCCTATGGGGCATCCCGCATCAGCGGCAACAATCGCGCAACCGCCAATGAAGACGGGAGCATTTCGGCACGTCCACATCAGCGGGCTCAACTGCAGGATAGCGACGACGGCAGTGTTTCACTCAGGCCAGAGCAGCGGCAAGCGTTCGCTATCCCGCCGTTGGATGGAGACCCCCTTGCCGAGGGCATGCGTGAAGGAGGCCAGAAAGCTGAGATGGCCGCGAAGGCAACCTCGGCCGCAATCGAAGCCACACTGTCGGCCATCCCGCTGTTCGGGGCTGGTTTGAAGGCTGGAATGCAGTTTGCTGACGGTTTGACGGCCTCGGCCGGCGCTGTTGCCGCCGCCGCCAACGCCGCCCTGGTCGCACCCGTTGCCAACCGCGTACCGCAGTCTCCCGCCAAGATCGGGCCGTTGCGCAATTTGCCGAGCATGGGCAGCAAGATCGCCGAGCAGCTCGCGGGCGGCATCGACCGGGCCACAGCACCCGCCGATGCGACCGAGCGTTTGGTGGGCGGTATTGCTGACAAGGCCAAGGGCGTGAAGCATGTCGTTCCGTCCTTTGCCACGCTCAAGCGGGACAATCCGGTGGATGGGGCCCGCCGCCTGGCCTCGCTCATTTCGGAGCGACCAAAAGAAGTTCAGACGCAACGGCAAGCCACCGGCGCGACGGCCAAAGGCAAGCCCGTGTCCGTTACGATCGGTTCAATCGTCTTTCACGGCGTAAAGGATGCGGCTGCTGGTGTCGGAAAGATCGGCGTCATGTTGGAGCGTCAATTGGCCGGCACGGTCGGCGATGTGGGGGCAGGATGAGCGTTCTCCTTCAGCTCGGAGGCTTCACCTTCGAAATGTCCGGCGTCGCTCCACGCGCCATCACCCGCACCGACGAATGGCGCTGGGCGGAGACCGAGCGCCTGTCCGGTGCGAATGCCCTGCAGTTTCTCGGTCGTGGTCCTGGCGAGATGACGTTGGAAGCGGTGCTGTTTCCGCGTCATCGCGGCGGTCACTCGGAAGTCGCTGTCGATGCCTTGCGCATCATTGCCAGCCAGGGCGTCCCGCTGCCATTCATTCGCGGCGATTACCGGATGCTTGGTTTCTACGTCATCGGCATGATCGAAGAGGACCACGCCTATATCGACCGCCACGGCCGTCCGCAGATGCTGTCGCTGATCATCACCCTTCGACGCTACGGCCTCGACGGCCTGACCGGCTTTAGCGCTTTGTTCGGGATCTGATGATGACCCGGATCTGGACGACAGCGGAAGGGGAAATGGCTGACGAGATCGCCTGGAAGGTCTACGGCGATCGTGCCGACGCGCTTCTGCGCCTGATCGAAGCCAATCCGCAACTGGCGACCCTACCACCCATGCTGCCCGCCAATGTCCGTTTAGTTCTTCCGGATCTGCCGGATAACGCGACACCGCCACCGGCAACGATCAGGATATTCCAATGAGGGGCATCACTCCGCAAATCTTCTGCTCGATCAACGGTCGCAACGTCTCCTCGGTGATGTTCCCGCGTCTGATCGAGGCGACGGTGACGGACGGCACCGGCATCGAAAGCGACGGACTGACCGTTGTCCTGGACAATGCCGACGACCTGATCGACCGGCCGCGCAAAAAGGACACGGTGATCTTTGGCGGTGGCTACCGCGAGACCGGTGGGCCGAAGATGTTTGGCTCCTACTCGATCGAGGATGTCGAGAAGACCGCCTTTCCTCGCCGGCTTGTCATTGTTGCTCGTGCAGGCGCGCCTGGCGACAAGATCAAGGAACGGAAGAACCGCGCCTTTGAAGACAAAACCATCGGCGAGATCGTCAAGCAGGTGGCAGGCGATGCGGGTCTGACGCCCTCGATCGATCCCGATCTTGAGAGCATCAAAATCCCCTACCGCGCCCAGCTGAACGAAAGCGACATGCATCTTCTGACGGCGATCGGTCAGCGCCTTGGCGCGATCGCAACGATGAAAGACGGCCACCTTGTCTTTGCCCGCAAGGGCAAGGGCATGACGGCATCCGGCATCGTTATGCCGCTCGTCCTGGTCGGCCTGGACGATCTGACCGGCGAGGACGCAATGCGGCTGCGCGGCTGTGCCCGCGCTCGCTACGGCACCATCCGAGCCCATTGGCACGATCCCAAGACGGCTACGCGCAAGAAGGTCGAGAAGGCCGGTGACGGTGCGGTTTTGGAAATTCCCGAACTCTTCCAGTCTGAGGACGAGGCCAAGGCAGCCGTCGACGGCAAGCGGAACAATCTCGACCGCGAGGAAGAGAAACTATCGCTGAAGATCGTCGGCCGCGAGACCGTCCAGGCGGAGGCAAATCTAGTGGTCGGGGGCGTCGATCGCGATGCCGATGGCCAGTGGTCGATCGACATGGTGACCCATTCGTTTTCCGGGACTGAGATCTACACCACGGAAATCGAGGCTGTCCGAAAGGGCAGCGACTGACGAGTGCCGGAGTGGTTTCCCATTCCGGAAACGGGCCTAAGTTTGGCGACCAGTCCCGTCCAACAGCAAAACATTTCCCGTTGCACCCGACCCTTTGCAGGGCGGCTCTGTGTGACTGATTCGAAGATGGTTTCAAATGACTTTTGAAGATGGTTTGAGAGACGTTCAAAACACCCACCCACCAGCCGCATGGATCGGTGGCAAACGCACCTTGGCACCGCGCCTGGTCCAGATGATTTCCGAGATCCCCCATAAGGTTTACGCGGAACCGTTCGTCGGCATGGGCGGTGTTTTCTTCCGCCGCCGCCGTGTTCCCAGGACGGAGGTCATCAATGATCGCAATGGGGAAGTGGTGAACCTGTTTCGCATCCTGCAGCGCCACTATCCGCAATTCATGGATACGCTCAAATTCCAGATTTCATCGCGGCGCGAATTCGAGCGTTTGAAGGCCTGCGACCCGCAAACGTTGACCGATTTGGAGCGCGCAGCGCGCTTCCTCTATCTCCAGAAGCTGGCCTTCGGCGGCAAGGTGTCGGGGCAGAATTTCGGCGTCGATATGAGTGGCGGCGCGCGCTTTAACTTGACCCGACTAGCTCCGCTCCTCGAAGACGTGCACGAGCGCCTGGCTGGTGTTGTCATCGAGAACCTCGATTGGGTGGCGTTCATAGATCGCTATGACCGGCCCGAGACGCTTTTCTATCTCGACCCACCGTATTTCGGCGGCGAAGACGATTATGGGAAGGCGTTGTTTTCACGGGATCAGTTCGCGGCGATGGCCGATCGCCTAGCTTCGATCAAGGGACAGTTTATCCTCTCCATCAATGATGTTCCCGAGATCCGCGCCGCCTTCAGTCGGTTTAGGCTGCAGCAAGAGAAGCTGCAGTACTCGATCGCGGGAGGGAAAGGCACGCCAGCGCTGGAGCTGATTGTTACCGGCCTCCAGACTACGTCAGCCACATGATGGAGCTCGTCAGCTTCGATCAACCCAGATTGGCAGCTAGGCCGATAGAACGAACGGTGGTTGGATAATGGAAATTGATTCGCCAGGGGCACAGTATGATCAAGTTTTCGAAAGACAATCGCCTCATCACCTGGTCGTTGGTAGCCAGTGCCATCTGGGCCTTATCCGTGGTCGTTTTTAGTATTTATTGGGGGCACGATCCCGCACGGCCTCTAGGGCTCAACGAGATTGCCGACGTAGTCGCCGGGGCGACTTCCCCACTCGCCCTCCTTTGGTTCCTGGTCACAGTTTACTTGCAATGGAAGGGGCTGGCGGAAACGGCCGCAAGCGCCCAGGCCGAGCGGGCAGACACATTTAGGCTTGAACTATTCGAACGACGACTGCGTGTAAGGCAGGACCTCGAGAAGGCAGCCTATCATATTCAGATTGACGATCCTGACAGCTATGGCGAGGGCATACGGCTCTTGGCTGATACCATCGACATTGCCGAATTTATCTGCGGGCCTAGAGTTCTCAAGACGCTTCATGAACTGCGAGACAATGGGCTCAAAGCGCGATACTTTGCGATGGAGTATGACAGGCTCCAGCCCTTCGGTGACAGCTTGGATGAAGTTGATAACGCGCGAATGGACAAGGCGATCGACGGACGATACAAAATCGCTCGGTGGATGATTGAGGAACTAACTCCGATCAAACTCAACGAACTTTTCCGACCGTACCTGCAAATGCCGGAACCTAGCACCTCTTAAAATGGGTGCGGCACGTAAGCGAGGAAGGGCATTCGAGAGCGATTTTAAAAGGCCTCAAGAACAATCCTTCAAAGCCCAAAGCTAATAAGCTGCTTGGCAACCACTTTTGACACGAGGTCGGAAAATTGAAAATTCCGATTTTGCGTGTCAAAATTCCGATTTTGCGCGGCAAGCTACACGCGCATCGCGAAAGCTCTCCTGCATGGAGGCTCCAGTCTGCCAAATGGTGGGCCCGGAGGGACTCGAACCCCCAACCAAGCGGTTATGAGCCGCCGGCTCTAACCATTGAGCTACAGGCCCTGCCGGATGTATCCGGGCGCCGCGGGCCAATGGCAGACCGCGGGTGGGACTGGCTCTAGCGGAAAACTGGTTTTCCCACAAGACGTTGCCGCAATCCCTACACAATCAATCATCAATAAGGTGACAGGGACGAAACACAACCGGAGCGAACCCATCCATGACATCCACCTATTTCCCCCGCCGCCTCAAGACTGTCGTTCTGGCCGCCGCTTTTGCGGGTATTGCCGGCACATCGGCCTTTGCGCAGGACACTGCGCCGCGTGAAGCCGTGATCACCGTTTCCGGCGAGGGCCGCGCAAGCGTTGCACCGGACCTGGCCATCCTGTCGTTCAGCGTCGTCAAGGATGCCAAGACCGCCAGGGAGGCGCTCGACGCCAACAACAAGGCGATGGCCGACGTGCTCAACGCACTGAAGACCGGCGGAATCGCCGATAACGACCTGCAGACGTCCGGTTTCGCCGTCAACCCGCAGTACCAGTACCCGGACAACAGCGACGGCGGCAATCGCCAGCCGGTTCTGACCGGTTACCAGGTGGCCAATTCGCTGACCATCAAGGTGCGCGATCTGGCCAAGCTCGGCGAGATCATCGACCAGTCGGTGACGCTCGGCATCAACCAGGGCGGTTCGATCCAGTTTTCCAATGACAAGCCGGAGGCAACGATCACCGACGCCCGCAAGTCGGCGGTGACGGATGCCGTTGCCAAGGCCAAGGTCCTGTCGGACGCGGCCGGCGTTTCGCTTGGACGTATCGTCGAAATTTCAGAGAACTCATCCCGGCCCGAACCGATGCCGATGATGCGCACCATGGCAAAAGAATATGCCAGCGATGCCGTGCCGATCGCCACGGGTGAAAACAGCTATAACGTCACCGTCAACGTCACCTTCGCGATCAAGCAATAATAGCACATCGCCAAGGCCCGAGGACGACAGAACCCCGCTTCGGCGGGGTTTTTCATGCGACACGATTGGGACGGCGGGAGACGCGGCGCGCGGTTTCCCACACAAAAAAACACCCCCCGCGGAAAACCGCGAGGGGCGAGACTTTCCGCCGGCCGGGGGAGACAAGGCGGAAAGAATGGAAATTTCCGGCGCCGGTTAGCGGCCAATCACCGGGCAACCGCGGGCATTGGCGAACACGATGCTGCGATAGTTGCCGCGGCGCACGCCTTCGACGACGACGCGGCGGGGCGAAACATCAACCACGCGGGCGCGGCGCATGCCGAAGTCGCGGGCCTTTTCCTGGGCAAGCCAGGGATCGCAGCGGCCGCGGCGCTCATGACCCCAGCCCGGACGATGGCGGCGGTCACGATCCCAGTCGCGTTCATCGCCGTAATCGTCGCGATCACGGTCGCGGTACTGGACATCGACGGCACCGCCGGAATGAATGCCAAACGTCAGCGTATCGGCCGCAGCCGGCGCGAGTGTGGCGCCAAAGCCGGTCAGGCCAATCATGCCGGCAAGCGCCAGTTTTGCAAAAATCTGTTTCATGACCGTATCTCCTTGAGGGTCCAAATGTTGAGACGTCCGCCCGCTTCGTTTGATCCGGGGCATTGACGAGACCCTAATCCGGCGCGGCTGAACGGAACCCGAATCTGCCGTTCATCCGGGGTTCAGCCGAAGCAAGAACGTGCTGGAATGGCAGGAAGAAGGCGGAGAGCGTGCTCAGCGGGCAAGCATCTGTTCAAACACGCGGATATTGCGATAATGGCTGAGGCGGGTCACCGCGCCGTTTTCGAACTCGAAGACGAAGACGCTCGGGATCGAATAGGACTGGCCGCTGGCATCAGGGAAGCCCGGCATGGTTTCGCGGTAAAGGCCGCGCGCGGTGACATCGACGGCGACACGCTGGCCGAAGGCATCGTGCATCAGCACCATGTCGCTGAAGCTTTCATCGAAATGGCGGAAATAGCGCATCACCCCCATGCGCAACGGGCCGGCACCGATAGTCCGCTGGCCGGTCAGGGTATCGAGCGCCACATCCTCATCCAGAAATGTGCCGATCGTGTCGAAATCCCGTTCGTTCAAGGCCTGCATGAAGCGGCTGGCAATGGTTTGCGCGTCGGTCAATGTTTCTGTCCTTGCCTGTCTGGCCGGTTAGGTTGGCACCGGCTTGATTGTGTCGTGTGATTGGAACGGTTCCGCGTTCTCCCCTCATTCCTGTGCCTGTCACAGGAATCCAGCAACGCGACGTCCGTCGCGTGGAAGAGTCTTCTCACGGCGCGGACGCGCCGTGACTGGATCCCCGCCACAAGGGCGAGGATGACGGAGGCTGGGGGCCGAACTCGCCCACTCAATCGAAACATCAACCGCCCAAACATCTGTTTTTGTTCCCGTAATTTCAATCGAGACGCCGCTATGAGGGCATACGCTCCTGCTCATTTGTCCAGTGCATCATCATTTTCAAGGCCCCAGATGCAGCACCACCTCGCGGCGGTGCGGGCGGTCGCGGTGTTCGAACAGGTAGAGGCCCTGCCATGTGCCGAGCAGCAGGCGGCTCTCTGCGACGGGAATGCCGATCGAGACCTGCGTCAGCGCCGCCTTGATATGGGCGGGCATGTCGTCCGGGCCTTCGGCAGTGTGGATGACCCAGCCCATCGACGGATCGTTGGACGGAGGCACAAGGCGCTTGAAGAACTGGTCGAGATCGCGCCTGACGTCGGGATCGGCATTTTCCTGGATCAGCAGCGAGCAGGATGTATGGCGCACGAACACGGTGAGCAGCCCCTCCTCCACACCGGCCTTGCGCACGAACGCCTGCGCCTCGCCGGTAAATTCGTAAAGACCGGCGCCGCGCGTCGGCAGGCTGATGATCGTCTGGGGCATAAAATCCTTTCGGGCCGGTGCGTGACGCCGCCTTGGCGGTGCGCAACGCTACAATTCCAGAAAACTCTGGAAGCCGCCATAGATCATCCGCTTGCCGTCGAACGGCATGGTCCAGTTGTCCATGTTGAGACGCGGATCGGCCATGACCTTCTTGTTGATCTCGTCGCGCGCCTCGCGCGAGGCATAGGTGATCCAGGAAAAGATCACCACCTCGTCGTCCGTGGCCTGCACGGCACGGGGAAAGGAAGTGAGCTCGCCATAGGGCACATCGTCGCCGATGCACTCGACATAGGAGAGCGCGCCATATTCCTTCCAGACCGTGCCTGCGGTGCGCGCCAGATCCTTGTAGGCTTCCATATTGTCCTTCGGAACGGCGACGATAAATCCATCGACATAGGGCATGTCAGTCTCCTCCTAGAGATGTGCCTTTTTCATCGGTCCCTGCACGCTTCCCCTCCAAGGAAGCCTGCAGGGTATCGAGCAAATCCCGCGTCACGGTGATGGCGGAGCGCGCGGCGGACGGTGTTTCGTCTTGCTCATCGATATAGATGGAAACCGGCCACTGCTCGTCAAGGGCAAGCAGGCTGCGAACCGCTTGCGGCGGACGGACGCGGCCGAAATAATCCTCCCGGCACAGGATCCATTGAAGGACGAATTCGCGGAACCAGGCATCGTCGGCGCGGGCGATGCACACCGGCAGCAGCGCATCGACATCCGCAAGACCGCGAAAGCAGCGCGGGATTTCGCGCGGCCTCAGCGTGCCGGCGCATTCCCCTTGCCGGCCGCAGCGGCGGACCCGGCAGAACGAGGGAATATCCATCCTGGTTGCGGCAGCGCGGCAAAGCATCTCGAACAGTTCGGGACGGAGCGGCAGGTCTTCAGGTCCGCAGATCGGCGGCATGTTTTTCTCCTTTTCCAAGATGGGGTGTAACGATGAAGGGACCGGGACGATGGCCACGGGTTTTCCGGCACGCGGCGGCTTTTTCGCCCGTGGTTTGAACCATCTGCAATATCTGCCGCCTTTTGAGCGGCAGGGTCGGCCGGGGCGCTGAAAGCTGCCTCGTAAGATAGTAGTAGGTGACACCTCTCAGCGCCCCGTTCGATGTTTTTTGCCGCGCTTCTCAGGTTCTTCTGCGCTTTCCCGTGTCAGGAGAAAGCCTCCAATGCCCCGGCCCGGCCGCTTATCCGCCGGGCCTTTCAATGAGGCGGGGTTCAGCCCTGGACCGTCCAAAGACGGCGTGGCTACCCGGCACGCCCGGTCCGCTTTCACGAACCGGAGGAGAACCGCCTTTCACGCAGCCCCGGGGATTTCGCGCGCGTTCCGCCAAACCATCCGGGCACCGGCCCCACCTCGCCGGCAACGCAAACCGGTGTATCCGTGGTGGGACGCAAAGAGTATGGCACGGGTTTTGAGGGCGGGGATTTGCGGGGATGATTTTGGGTTCGAGCCCTGCGATTTTTTTCGCTGCAAGCGAGCTGAAGCCAACAGTTTACGGTGTTTGGGGATAGCCATGGAGGAAGCGGTGCTGCGGCAATATCCCCGCTGCCTGCAACTATTCACGGCCGGAGCGCAAGTCCATCCAGCAGCAAATCGAGGCCCTTGCGGAAAACGCCGTCCCAATCGTTGTCCAGCAGCAGGCGGGAGCGTTCGATCGTCGGGTAGTGTTTGCTCAGATGTGTCAACTGCTGCTGCGCGGCTGCCATGTCGTCATCCGAACGATCGAAGCTCGCCCTTGTGGCGGTTGCGCCGATCACATAGTTCCAGAGCGACCAGATCGCGACGTTCAAGTCCGTGTCCGCCACACCGGCTGCAGACAGGATTTTGCTCAGAAATTCCAGGCGGGCAAGGATATTCGGGCCGAGCGCCCGGCGCGGCAACAGCGATGCCGACCAGGGATGACGCAGCATGGTGGCGCGCCAGTCTTCGAGCATGAGCACGATTTCCCTGCGCCAGCTTTCCGGCCCGGCACTTTGCGGCGGCCTGCGATATTCGAGCACCGCATCGAGCGCCAGATCAAAGACCTTCTCCTTGTTATCGACATGCCAATACAGGCTCATGGCGCCCGAGCCGAGGCGGTCGGCCAGCCGGCGCATCTTCAATCCGCCGACGCCTTCGGCGTCCAGCAGATCGACCGCAGCCGCCACGATCCGCTCCAGGGAAAGAGGCGGTTCGCTGTGCTCGTCCTGCACGGAATGCAGGGGCGCGTCTTTTCCGCCGGACCGTTTGTTGCGCACGCCGCCAGGTTTGGCTGCCATCTATCTTCCTCGCTGATCAGACCGGGATGTAAGCCGACAAGACGGTCTGTGTCGATTCAGAACTGTTGACTCGTACGTTGTACGATGCCATTGTATCGTACAACGTACGAGTCAATCGGTTGCGTTGACGTTTCAACCCTGCAGGCCGCGAGGGCCCGCTGCCTGCAATCGTCAGAGCCCAAGAGAAAATCATGTCAATCAAGCATCTGCTTACCGGAGGGTTTATCATCATGACCATGGGCGTTACGGCGGCGACGGCGAATGATCTCAAGCTGACCATCGTCAATCCGCAAAACCTCTATGACCCAACGCCGAACGGCTACAGCACGGCGGTGATCGTGCCCCGCAATGCCAGGATGGCCTACATCTCCGGACAGGGCGGACAGGACAGCACCGGCGCCCTGTCACCCGACTTTGCTGCCCAGGTCAGCCAAGCCTACGCAAACCTGCGCACGGCGCTGGATGCGCTCGGTGCACGGCCCGATCAGGTCGCCAAGCTGACGATCTTCGTGGTCGATCACGATATGTCCAAGCTTGAGGTGTTGACCAGCAACGTCAAGGCCATGTTCGGCGACGGGCTGCCGGCGCAGACCCTGATCCCCGTGCCCAAGCTTGCCATCGACCCCATGCTCTTCGAGGTGGAAGCCGTCGTCGTTCTGGAAGAATGACAGCGACGGATCCGGTGCGATCTCCAAACCGGCTCAATGTGCCCTTCACGGATCGGCCGGAAGCACCGCAAACAGCGGCGCGCCGGCTGCAATCCCTTCCCCGGCCGGCCCCAGGCGCCGGCCGTCATTCGTCTCCTCCAAACCCGGTTTTCGCAGCGGTTCGACGCAAACCGGCGGTATGACCGGGGTCAGCGCCCCCGGCCGCCTGCCAAAGCAGCAGTTGACGGGAGATACGGGCATGGAACCGGTCGTAAATAATGTGTGCGGCATGTCGAATTGCCACAGGCCCGTTCGTCATAGGAGGTAACGTTCACACACAGGAGCAAAGTTCATGCAGAAAATCACGCCGTTTCTCTGGTTCGACAACACTCTCGATGAAGCGCTCGCCTTCTATCTGTCGATTTTCCGGCAGGCGAAGGTCACCTATCAGCAGCGCGGCCCGGATGGAAAAACCTTCACAGCCGCCTTCGAACTGGAAGGCCAGGGGTTCATGGGGCTGAACGGCGGGCCGCATTACCAGTTTTCCCCCGCCATCTCCCTCTTCGTCGCCTGCGCCGATCAAGTGGAGGTCGATCACTATTGGGACAGGCTGCTTGACGGCGGACAGGCGCTGCAATGCGGCTGGCTGACCGATCGCTTCGGCGTCACCTGGCAGATCATTCCGGATGCGCTGATGCGGCTGATGAGCGACCCCGATCAAGCCAAGGCCGGACGGGTGCGCGACGCGATGATGCAGATGGTCAAGATCGACGTCGCCGGGTTGGAGACAGCCGCTGCGGGATAAGGCGTCCTAGAGCGCTTCATCTTTAAACGGAAGCGCTCTAGCCTTCCAGATCGTCCTTCAGGCGGCTGATGAGCGTGACGGCGTGGGCGGCGTAGGGGCCGATCCAGCGATCATGGATATCCTTGATCGGCAGCGGGTTGAGATGGTTCCAGCGCTCGCGGCCCTCGCGCCTGACGATCACCAGATCGGCCGCCTCCAGCACCTTCAGATGCTGCATCACCGTGCAGCGGTCAAGGTCGGGAAACCGCGCGCACAGATCCCCCGTCGTCTGCGGCTGGTCCTTCAGCACATCCAGCATGGCGCGCCGGCTGGATGCGGCCAAGGCCTTGAAGATTCGATCGTTTTTATCATCAGTTGACATGTTATATTTTTATAACATAATGGGAGCGAGGACAAGCAGAAAACGGGAGGAAAGAACATGGAACTGAAATTCAGGGTCGCCGGCCGCATTGCCAAGCCGGTTCCGGAGGTTTTCGAGGCGGTGGTCAATCCGGAGCAGCTGTCGCGCTACTTCACCACCGGCGGCGCCAAGGGCAGGCTTGAGACCGGCGCCACCGTCACCTGGGATTTTCACGATTTTCCCGGTGCCTTTCCGGTCAAGGTGATCGACGTTGTCAAGAACGAGAAGATCGTCTTCCAGTGGGCCGCTTTCGAAGGACCGGGCTCGGAAACACCGGCCTACGACACGACGGTGACCATGACCTTCGAACCGGCCGGCACCGGCCGCACACTGGTGACGATATCCGAGGAAGGCTGGCACCAGACGCCCGGCGGGCTGAAAGGCTCCTATGGCAATTGCGAGGGCTGGACCGGCGCGCTCTGCGCCATGAAAGTCTGGCTGGAGCACGGCCTCAACCTGCGCGAAGGATTTTACAAGTAGCGCACCAGAGGGCGCGGCAGGTCAATTCTTCGGGAACCGCCGCGCCTGCCACTGGCTTTTTGGAACAGCCCCGCCGACCGCGAAACTGAACGCGGCGATGCCGTCGGCCTCGGCATTGACGGTACATGTGAAGTCAACATCGATCCAGCCCTGCGCAGTCTTATAGGCGGCACCATTGGCGGTCATCACCTGCCCGGAGATGGGAGAACCGTTGCGCGGATCGAAGAACAGTCCCTGCGGCACGGTATCCTCCCGGGTGCGCCGGACCTGCTCCAGCGTCTCGATCATGCACATCTGCACGATCCGCCGGTCCCGGGGGAGCTTACCGAGCGCCTGACGCACGCGCGGATCGGAAAGCGTATCGGCAGAGTACAGTTCGCTTGTCTGCTTCAACGCCGAGGTCGGGCGGCTGGGTCTGGCCTCAGAGCCGTCAGCCGACGCGATCTTTTGCGGGTCGGACAGGGCGGCATCCACCGGCCGGTCCTGCGGCTTGGCCTGCGGGATCGGCACCGTCTCGATCAGCGCTTCGCCTTCGTTGAGCACCGGGTTGGCAGTGGCCGCTTCGGGAAGATTGAGTTGCGGCAACCTGGCGGCCGCCGGCGTCTCGGCAATGGTGTCCAGCGGCTTGCGCAGATTTGCCTCAACCTGTTCTGGCGCCTGCTGGCTCGGCTGCGCAAGAGCACGCTCGGCACGGGGTTCCGGCTCGGCTTTCTTCTCCGGCTCGGACGGACGGTCGCCCCCCGCCTCCGTGCCACCCTGCTTGGCAGCCGACTCGAACGCTTGCGGCTGAAGCGGCTGCGCAGCGGTTTTCCGCGCTTCCGTTTTGGCGGCCTCCGCCTTCTGGGCGTCTGCCTTCTCAGCTGCGGCCTGCTCCGCTAACGGTTTTTCGACTGGCTGCTGGTCAGCCTTTTCCGCCGGCTTCTCCTCGGGTTTCTCTACCGTTTTTTCGCCAGGCTTGGCGTCTTCCTGCGGTTTCTTTTCCGGCTCCGGCTTTTCTTGCGGTTCGGGCTTTTCTTCCGGTTCAGGTTTCTTCTCGGGCTCGAACTTCTTTTCAGGCTCCGGTTTCGTCTCCGGTTCCGGCACCATCTCGACCTTGACAACCTCCTCCTCCGCAGGCCGCGGCGGTGTCATCGGCAGGTCGAACATCAGCAATGCGGCGGCAATGGCATGCAGGGCCACGGAGGCGAACAGTCCCGCCTTAAATGTACCCCACCATTTTTCCGAATTCTGCTGCATGGAGTGTGGATAGAGCCGGATACTGACCGGATCGTGACCGGCGGACAAGAAGACAATGGAAATCGCCAACTTGAAGGGCTGGTGGCTTATCCTACTGTAGAATAGCTTAAACCGGAATCGATTTAAGATAAAATTATGCAGCAAATATAAAGCGCTGCAGCGCTCTTTGGGCGCCGTCGCGCAGAATACGGCGATTGTCGCTCATCCGGCCTGTCGGCCACCGTCTCCCCGTTTTCACGGGGAGACGGGACATGTGCAAACTCCGTCATCCCTCCCCCCACGTGCGGGGAGAGAAAAAAGACACCCCGGTCTCGTTCAGGCTCAAACGTGACGGCGAGCCTGCGTGTCCGGCTGGTGGGGATGACGATCCTGGACAAGCGGCGAACGTTTCGTATCGCTTCGGTCACGGGTCCCGCCGCCCCCGCTCAAATCAGCCTTTCATTCCCGTGACCGGGGTGTTCAGCAGCTGCTGCTCCCACAGATACGCAATGCCGCTACCACCGGCGTGCTGCTTCATGACCTCGAGCAGCCCGGCGACGTGCTCGGTCCGGGCCCAATCGCGCTGCCATTCGGACGCCAGCGCCAGCCAGGTCATCATGTTTGCCCCGGCGGCGATCATACGCTGGATGGCGACCTGGTGGGCCTCGACCGAAACCGAGCCGCACGCATCGGTGATCACCGTCACATCCCAGCCCTCGCCGAGGGCCTGGATCGCCGGCATCGCGACGCATACCTCGGTCCACAGGCCAGCGATGACGAGCTGCTTGCGGCCCGTCGCCTTGACCGCGTCGACCACCGCCTGATCCTCCCAGGTGTTGATCAACGTCCGGTCGATCACCTCCTGGCCCGGGAACACATCGGTAATCTGCGGGAAGATCAGACCGCCCTGCCGGGCGATCACGCTCGTCAGGATGGTGGGGACGCCAAAGGCCTTGGCGGCTTTCGCCAGACCGGCCGAATTGTTGATCACCATCTGCGGTTCATGGCTGTTCAGGTTCGCGAGTTGAAAAGGCTGGTGGTCGATGAGAACGAGTACCGAGTCTTCGGGACGAAGAAGCGAAGCAAGGCCATTACGAAAAGTCATGAATACATCCTCTGCTGCCGTTTTTATGTGTTTGCTTTGGCGTGAGACACGCGCTGACAGCGGCGCTGCCTCGAAACGAACACTGGCATTCCCATTTGCGATACGGTAGCCGTCGTTTTTGCCGAGCTGTGTCGCGAAATCAGGAACGCCAAATTGGACATCGAAGACCTGCGGACATTTGTGGAAATCGCTGATGCCGGGGGCGTTTCGCCCGCCGCGCGGCGGCTGGGCGTCTCCAAATCAATCGTCAGCCGGCGGCTCGTCCGGCTTGAAGCGGACCTTGGCGTCCAGCTTCTGGCACGAACGACCCGCGGCGCGGCGCTCACGGAAGCCGGGACCACGTTTCGGGACCATGCAGCCAAGGTCTGTGCCGAGATCGACATGGCCAGGGAAACGATCCTGCCCGCCGGTGACCTTTGCGGCCGCCTGAGAGTGGCTGTGCCGCTGTCTTTCGGCCTGACCGACTTCGCTCAGGTACTCGCGCAGATGGCGCAACGCCACCCGCAGCTGCATATCCATGCCGCCTACAGTGATCGTTTCGTTGATCTCGTCGCGGAGGGCTTTGATTGCGCGATCCGGGTTGGCTATCTCCAGGACTCCACCCTGATCGCAAGACGGGTCGGGCCGATCTACGGGAAGCTCGTCGCGAGCCCGGACTATATCAAAACGCATGGATCCCCGGAGACCCCGGAGGACCTCGCCGCCCATCAGGCCCTCATGCAAGGAACGGAAGCCTGGCAATTCATGGATGGCGACAAGATCATCACGGTCTATCCGCGGGGGCGCTTCAAGGCCGACAACGCCCTGGCGCTCGCCGCGGCGGCATTGACAGGGCTCGGCATCGCGTGGCTCCCCGATGGGGTCACCCATGAATACATAGCCTCCGGCGCGCTGGTTCCGGTCATGACACGCCATCCACCACCTCCGGCAGGTGTCTATGTCATCCGTCCGCCGGGGCAGCATCCCGCAAGGAAGATACGTGTCCTCACCGAAATGCTGATCGCGTGTTTCCAGTACACGCCGGACCCTGCGGGCGCCGGTCGCTAAAGCAGGATCGGCGCATGGCGGCTACCCGCAACCCTTCTGCCGCCCACGCGCGCAACAACGCTGCCCGGATCGGGCGCGGCCGGATGGTCCGGGCTGGGGTCGTCATCGGTTTTCCGGGCATGCGCCAGTCCTTGCCTGGGGCTCGGCACTGGGGCCGCCGCAGGATCGTCTATCCGAGCGAGCTGACAAGCTCCCGGTAGGCGGCCTCCGGAAAGGCTTTCAAGGTGCGGGTGCGGACATTGCCGCCCATGCCGAGAGAAAGAGCAAACCGCGCCATCACCGCATCATCCGGCGCCTCACAGACCGCCACCATGTCGTGATCGCCCATGGTCAGGTAGAACTCCCTGAACGAACCGCCCATATCCTTCAAAAGCTTCTTCGCCGCATCGAGGCGCTTGGGCGACTCGCGCACATTCTTGACACCCTGCTCCGTCCAGTTGATCAGCACGACATACATGGTCATGGCACACCTCCCATGCGGCGCGACCTTAGATGTGGCACCGCGATTGATGCCTCCGCCTCCGCTCCATCGGACCCATCATCCGGCAAAGCGGACGGCCGATTTCAGTCAACAGAATGCGTGCGATTGAAGCCCAGAGGTTTTAGCGATCACTCAAGTATAATCCCGCCGGCTTGGGCGAACAATGCAATTACCGCGCGGGATACGATGTAAACGCGGGCGCCCAAAAGAAAACCCGGCCAGCTTTCACTGACCGGGTTCGATCTTTTTCATTCGAAAAAATGCCGCCGCTTAGCTGTCGAGGAACGAGCGCAGCTTGCGGCTTCTCGACGGGTGCTTGAGCTTGCGCAGGGCCTTGGCTTCGATCTGGCGGATACGTTCGCGGGTGACCGAGAACTGCTGACCGACTTCTTCGAGCGTGTGGTCGGTGTTCATGCCGATGCCGAAGCGCATGCGCAGAACGCGCTCTTCGCGTGGCGTCAGCGAGGCGAGAACGCGGGTCGTCGTTTCGCGCAGGTTCGCCTGGATGGCGGCGTCGATCGGCAGCAGCGCGTTCTTGTCCTCAATGAAATCGCCGAGATGCGAATCCTCTTCGTCGCCCACCGGGGTTTCGAGCGAGATCGGTTCCTTGGCGATCTTCAGGACCTTGCGGACCTTTTCGAGCGGCATGGCCAGCTTCTCGGCCAGTTCTTCAGGCGTCGGCTCGCGGCCGATCTCGTGCAGCATCTGGCGCGAGGTTCGGACGATCTTGTTGATCGTCTCGATCATATGCACCGGAATACGGATCGTGCGGGCCTGGTCGGCGATCGAGCGGGTGATCGCCTGACGAATCCACCATGTGGCATAGGTCGAGAACTTGTAACCACGGCGGTATTCGAACTTGTCGACCGCCTTCATCAGACCAATGTTGCCTTCCTGGATCAGGTCGAGGAACTGCAGGCCGCGATTGGTGTATTTCTTGGCGATCGAGATGACGAGGCGAAGGTTCGCTTCGACCATTTCCTTCTTGGCGATGCGGGCTTCGCGCTCGCCCTTCTGCACCATCGAGACGATACGGCGGAATTCGAAGATCGAGATACCGGTTTCCGTGGCAAGATTCTGAATCTCGCCGCGAATGTTGCGGATCATCGTGCCTTCGTTCTTGGCGAATTCCTTCCAGCCCTTGGCGGCGAGGTTGGAAATCGACTTCATCCAGTTCGGATCAAGCTCGGCGCCGGAATACTGTTCGAGGAACGAGTCACGCTTGACGCCGTAGGATTCGGCCAGGCGCAGCAGACGGCCTTCGTTCTGCATCAGACGCTTGGAAATGTCATAGAGCTGCTCGACAAGGCTATCGACGCGGTTCTGGTTCAGCGACAGCGATTTTACCGCCGTGATCAGCTCGTCCTTCAGCTCCTTGTAGCGGCGCTCCTGGGCGGGCGACAAGGTACCGGTCGCCTGCAGACGGGCTTCGACCTGCTGGTCCTGCAGCTTGCGCAGCTTCTTGTAGGTCTCGGCGATGATGTCGAGCGTTTCCATGACCTGCGGTCTGAGTTCCGCTTCCATCGCGGCGAGCGAGAGGTTCGATTCGTCGTCGTCCTCTTCCTCTTCCTCGGCCGGCAGGCCTTCGCCGCCGACATTGGTCACGTCGTCGTCGCCAGCGCGCGGCTTGCGGTTCTTTTCCTTTTCCTCGGCTGCCTTGCGGTCGGCCTCGATCTTCTCAGGACTTTGGAACTGCGGCGCAGCCTTGGCTTCCGGACCGGAATAGGTGGTTTCGAGATCGATGATCTCGCGCAAAAGCGTGTTGCCTTCGTTGAGTTCGTCACGCCAGATGATGATGGCCTGGAACGTCAACGGGCTCTCACAGAGACCGGCGATCATCGTTTCGCGGCCAGCCTCGATGCGCTTGGCAATGGCGATTTCGCCCTCGCGCGACAAAAGCTCCACCGAGCCCATTTCGCGCAGGTACATGCGCACCGGATCGTCGGTGCGGTCGGTCGGCTCTTTCTTCTTGGCGGTCGCAAGGGCCGTGCCGCTCGAAGGCGCGAGTTCGCCGCCTTCGCTCTCGCCATCGGCATCGCTGTCCTCTTCCTCGGACGCGGCCGGGCCCTCGTCGGCTTCCTCGTCCTCGACGACATTGATGCCCATTTCGCTGAGCATCGCCATGATGTCTTCGATCCGGTCGGGGTCAACCTGATCGGACGGCAGAACCTCGTTCAACTCGTCCATGGTCACATAGCCGCGCTTCTTAGCGGCCTTGATCATTTTTTTGACCGCGTCATCCGAGAGATCGAGAAGCGGGCCGTCGGGTGCGCCTTCGCGTTCGGCTTCTGCTTCTTCGTTCTCTTTGACTTTGGTTGCCATTTATATCGTCGCTTTCCTTGGACAGCACTCAGCGCGTGCGCGGTGCAAAACTCTTTCGAGGCTTGGGTGCGTCAATCGCTCCCACCGCGAATCATTACCCCTGACGTAACGGGATGATCTTTAATTCCTGATTAACCACGGCAGCCACCGCAGTTAAACCGGCCGACTGCGACAGCAGCGCCGTTTTGACATCACTTGCATGATGGATCTGTCCGCCGTACCCATTTCACTCACTGTATCAGAAATGGTGATTCCCACAATTTTCGGTCCCGTCAAGCATTTCCGGTGAAAAACCGTTCAAATCGGCAAAAAAGACTGAATCAAGCTGTATGCTCCAAAGATTCAGTTCCATGCCGGAAATGTAGGAACTGTTGATGGAAAGACAAGGGCGAACGGAATCTCTGCGTGCGGACGACCACCCCTCCGCTGCTTTTCCAGTTGCTCCCCCCGCATCAAAAACTCCGCCCGTCGACTTTGGTGATCGTCAGCGTTTCGAGATCGACGTCCGGCAGGCAGCGGACATTGACCGCCGCCACCGGGCCGCTCTTGCCTTCGCCGTCGGCATAGGGCGCGATTCCACAGTTGGCACAGAAATGATGCTGGATGACATGCTTGTTGAACCGGTAGGTCGATACGGCCGAGGCCGGCGTCTTGAGCATCAGGTTTTCGCGCGGCACGAAGGCCAGAAGGCCGCCCCGCCTGCGGCACATCGAACAATTGCAATCCATCGCCTGTGTGATCTCGGCCTCGACCTCAAAGGCGATGGCGCCGCAATGACAACTTCCCGAATAGATCATCAAACCCTCCCAAGTCCGGCTGGCTGAGAGATGATACCGCGGGTGGCGATGTCAAGGTCCAGCCCATCATCGCCACGCCAGAAAAGCAAAATGCGAAAGCCGGTTAGGCCATGGCCGCGCCGATCACCAGGATTTGGGTCCGGTTGGGCACCCGGTTATAAAGATCGATCACATCCTGGTTGAGCATGCGCACACAGCCTGATGATACCGACTTGCCGATCGTCCACCATTCCGGCGAACCGTGGATGCGGTAGATCGTATCGACGCCGTCCTTGAAGATATAGAGCGCGCGGGAACCGAGCGGGTTTTTCAGGCCCGGATCCATGCCGCCATTGGCGATACTGTAGGGCTGGAGATCGGGGCGGCGTGCGACCATCTCGTCCGGCGGCGTCCAGCGCGGCCATTTGCGCTTGTACTGGATGATACCGCGTCCGGCCCACTCGAAGCCCGCACGCCCAAGCCCGACGCCGTAGCGCATCGCCTTGCCGTCCTCGTAGGTGAGGTAGAGGAAATGATTGGCGGTATCGACGACCAGCGTGCCGGGACGCTCGCCGGTGATGTTGTCGACCCACTGGCGGCGAAAGCGCGGCGGAACCTTCTGGTAGGGTATCGCCGGCAGCGGAAACTGTTCCTCGGGCCGGGCGCCGTACATTTCGCTTTCGGCAGTGGTCAGCACGACGGGTTCGGCTTTTACCGGTGGGAGAACAGGCCGAGCCGTGGTGGAGCAGCCGGCAAGACCAAGCGCTGCAAAGGCGCCGCCCGCCTGAAGGAAGGTTCGGCGGGACACATTCAAGTCAATCAATCGGGAAACCTCATCTGCTTGTCGAAGGCCCCCCGCTTGCCATGTGCGGGCGGGTATGGAAACCCACATAACGGAAACGTGAACGGCTTGTGATGGGGTAACCGGACATCCCTGAATGCCCTTGCAAGCGATGGCGGCACCTCCCCATCCGGCATCGGCCAAGCGGCCGCTGGCGATGTCCAGCGGGGACAATATTTACCTTCTGATAACCTTCGGGCGGTTCACTAAGGGCGCAATCCGTGCCTGCAGGACAGGCCTATTCCCCTTCAACGACGGAGATCAGATGTCCCTCAACCGACATATCCTCGCCGCCCTGGCCCTTGCCAGCACCATCCTGCCAGCCCAGGCACAGCCGGTCATGGTCAAGACCTTCGGCCATTGGGGGATCTATTCCTACGACAACAACGGCACGGCCAGCTGCTACGCGCTGACCGTGCCGCGCGGCATGCAGCCGTCCGGGGTCAGCCATGACAACAATTTTCTGCTGGTCGCTCCGAAGGGAGCCAGCGGCTACATGCCGCAAGCCCAGATGGGCTACGGCCTGAAGGAAGGATCCGAGGTGACCGCAACGGTCGGCGGGCAAGCCTTCGCCATGACGCCGCGCGGAAACGTCGCATGGCTGACCCGCGAAACCCGCGACGATGCGCTGGTGGCGGCGATGAAATCCGGAGCCACGCTGACACTGGAGGCGACCTCCAGCCGCGGCACCAATACGCAGTATGATTTTTCGCTGGATGGCGTGTCGGCAGCGCTGAAGACGGCTCGGGCGTGCCGATGAGCAGGCACCGGACGGCGGCGGCGGCAGGCGGCGGGAGACAAGGGCGGATGAAGGCGGCGATCGTGTTTCTTGCCGCCTTTGCGGCAATGGTTCAACCGGCCGCCGCAGCGCCGGCGCGGATGACGGCGGGTGTCGACAGCGCGACCCACGGCCGTGATACCGGCCGCGTGACGGGCCTGAAACTGCCGCGTTTCGTCTCGCTGAAGAGTGGGATGGCCCGGATGCGCGTCGGCCCATCGACCGATTACGCGGTGCGGTTCGTCTACATGGTCACAGGCCTGCCGCTGGAACTGATCGAGGAATGGGGCAACTGGCGGCTGGTGCGCGATCACGACGGATCGTCCGGTTGGATGCACGCCGCCCTTTTGTCTGGCCAGCGCACCGCCATCGTCGCACCATGGCTGAAGCATGGCGCCAACCTGCGACGCCGGCCCTCCCCGGATGCGGCGATCACCGCACGCATGCAGCCGGGCGTGCTGGTGACGATCGACAGCTGCAGCGGAACCTGGTGCCACGCGGCCGTGCAAAAACCGCGCGTCAACGGTTACGTGGCGCAGAAGAACCTGTGGGGCGTCTATCCGCAGGAGGTGGTGAACTAGGCAAACCGGTCCCGCACGCTCGCGGAACCGGTTCCGTCCTTACCAGTCCATCACCACCTTGCCGGAATTGCCGGAGCGCATCGCTTCAAACCCGTCGCGGAAATCGTCGATGCCGATGCGGTGGGTGATGAGCGGCGACAGGTCGAGGCCGCCCTGCACGAAGGCGATCATCTTGTACCAGGTCTCGAACATCTCGCGGCCATAGATGCCCTTCAGGTTGAGCATCTTGAAGATCACCTTGTTCCAGTCGATCTCGAAGCCGGTCGGTGCGATACCGAGAATGGCGATCTTGCCGCCATTGTTCATCTTGTCGATCATGTCCCTGAAAGCCGGAGCAGCGCCGGACATTTCCAGCCCGACATCGAAGCCTTCTGTCATGCCGATGCGCTTCATCACATCCGCCAGGTTTTCCTTCGACGCATCGACGACGGTATCGATGCCCATCTTCTCGGCCAGCGCCAGGCGCACCGGATTGATATCGGTGATCACCACTTTTCTGGCGCCGGAGCGCTTGGCAACCATGGCGCCCATGATGCCGATCGGGCCGGCGCCGGTGACCAGCACGTCCTCGCCGACGACATCGAAGGACAGTGCGGTGTGCACGGCATTGCCGAACGGATCGAAGATGGCGGCGACCTCGTCCGGCACTTCATCGGGAATGGCGACGACATTGTACTCCGGGATGCAGACATATTCGCCGAAGGAGCCGGGGCGATGCACGCCGACGCCGAGCGTGTTGCGGCAGAGATGCCCCCTGCCCGCGCGGCAGTTGCGGCACTTGCCGCAGACGATATGGCCTTCGCCCGAGACCCGCTCTCCGACATGGTATCGGGTGACGGCCGAGCCGATCTGCGCAATCACGCCAACAAACTCATGGCCGACGACCATGCCGACCGGAATGGTCTTCTGCGCCCACTGGTCCCAGTTCCAGATGTGCACGTCGGTGCCGCAGATGGCGGATTTCTTCACCTTGATCAGCACGTCATTGGGACCGGGTTCCGGCACCGGGACATGCTCCATCCACAGGCCGGTTTCAGCTTTGGATTTAACGAGGGCTTTCATCATGTTGGTCATGGGTGGTTCCTCAGAATATTTTTTGTCATCGGCGGCGGATGTCTTCCACCCTCCCCTTGAGGGGGAGGGTTGGCGCGCAGCGACGGGGTGGGGTGATCCGCGGCATGTGCAATTGACCTTAGTGTTCGCGGTGGTCACCCCCACCCGCAGCTACGCTGCGACCTCCCCCCTCAAGGGGGAGGTAAGGGTCTCAAATCACCCCAAGTTCCTTGCCAACCTCTTCGAACACCGCGATCGCCCGGCGGACATCCGCTTCACTATGCGCCGCCGACATCTGGGTGCGGATGCGGGCCTGGCCCTTGGGCACCACCGGGAAGGCAAAGCCGACGACGTAGACGCCCTTGTCCAGCATCCTTGCGGCAAAGGCCTGCGCCAGCGACGCATCGCCCAGCATCACCGGAATGATCGGATGACCTTGCCCGGCCAGCGTGAAGCCGAGCTTGCTCATTTCGGTGCGGAACAGGGTGGCGTTGGCTTCCAGCCGGGCGCGCAGGGCGTCGCCATGGTCGATGAGGTCGAACACTTTCAGCGAGGCGGCCGCGATGACCGGGGCGAGCGTGTTGGAAAACAGATAGGGGCGCGAGCGCTGGCGCAGCCAGTCGACCACCTCCGCTTTGGCCGAGGTGTAGCCGCCAGATGCGCCTCCCAGCGCCTTGCCGAGCGTGCCGGTGATGATATCCACCCTGCCCTCGACGCCGCAATATTCAGCCGAGCCGCGGCCATGTTTTCCAACGAAGCCGACGGCGTGACTGTCATCGACCATGACCATGGCGCCGTATTTTTCGGCGAGATCGCAGACCCCTTGCAGGTTGGCGATGATGCCGTCCATCGAAAAGACGCCGTC
>JAESFK010000075.1_pt1 | contig 108275 bp, 99 predicted proteins | sample 9269391 | NCBI WGS metagenome assembly JAESFK01 (sample SAMN14506231, study PRJNA617097) | algae metagenome | isolation source: Drouetiella hepatica UHER 2000/2452 and co-occurring heterotrophs from... | place: Slovakia: Slovak Paradise National Park, Hrabusice, Kosice Region | collected... | reverse complement strand
AAAGAACGTATTTTTCAGTTCATCGATTACTTCAACAAGACGATGGCGAAACCATTTCGGTGGACGTACAAAGGGAAGGTTCTCAGTGTCTAAAAATAGTATGTCAACTTACGCCTCAGCCTACTAGGAATCTGCCCCGGAAAGCTAGCTCAGGAAGCTAGTGAGCCATGTTAGATGGGAATGTTCTCTGAAATATCGCTCTGAAAAGTGTTTTGGGATGCGTGAGAAATGAGCCTGAGGCGCGACACTAAGATTGTCGGTCATAAAACAGCGCTATGAGTGAGCAAAATTACATCACAATCGAGCTGCCTAGAGGTGTTCCTCAACCTAGGTTTAAATTTTTTCAGCAAGTTCAGTTTGAACAAGATTGGGGACAAATCGTGGGGATTCAGTTTGTGTCCTCCAATTCTTCATGGGCAGACAAGCTGGGATTGGGATGGAACTACACGCTTCAGCTTGCTCCCGGTTCCCCATCTGCCAAGAATACTTCGATCGCCGTTGTGGAAGAACTGGCACTTGAAGAGTGGGAAGGTTAATCAGCGAGAATGTAACCTGTTTGCCTATCCCTATCGGAGGAACAGAAGAGAGAACTGTGGAGGCGATCGTCACTCTCTAGATAGAGGAAATTTTATCGACTCTTATGGATACTGGTCATAGTCAATTTTTCACAAATGAAGGATAAGATTATGAGCAATCAAGATATCACGCCAGATACCTACGATCGTGGCATCGTTCCTGCTGAGACTGCGGCAAGAATTGAGCGCGAAGGGGATCTCTATAAGCAAGTGCCTGAGCAGGATGAAGCGGATAAGGCAGCAGGAGACATTGATACTACGGGCGGATACACGGTAGACAAAGAAGGGCTGGTGAACAACTACGCGGTTGAGCCAGAAATGTACTACGAGGTGCCAGGTGATTTGCGGGCACAGGAAGAGGCTCTAGCGGCAGAACGCGCTCAAGAAATGGCAGAGGTGAACGAGAATGATGAAACAGGCAAACTAACTGCTGACGGCGACCAGCGTGGTAAGGGACCTGGAGTCATCTAAGCTTAAGAACTAAGCTTAAGAACAATTAGAGACCTTTAAACCGTAAATTAAAGAGCCGTAAGCTAGATGGTTGGATTTAGCTTACGGCTAGTTTGTATGTTTTAAGGTTTGATAGTAGATGATACTGATTTAAACGAATTTGTGGGCACATCGAACCTCAGAAGGGGCTTGGCAATGCCAAGCCCGTACCGGGATCTGTCGCGGTTCCAATTCAAATTGGTATGATTTTTGACGATCGCTCTTTAGGTAGAGGAAGAGTTTTGCAATAATGGATACAGTTAATATATTCGATCGAGTGAATCGACGAATTTAAAAACAATTAGTGAGGTACATTATGAGTATCGAAGATAGAGCAAAAGCAGTTGCTAAAAACGTTGAAGGCAAAGCTCAAGAAGCACTCGGTAACGTGACAGGTGATCCCGAAGATCAAGCTGAAGGCAAGGCAAAGCAAGCTGAGTCCAAAGTCCGTCATGCTGCTGAAGATGTGAAAGACGCTGCAAAAGACGCTTTGAAATAGCTTGTTTTTAGCGAACTTTCATGCGACCAAAGTAGCTTTGCTTGAGAAGAAAGCTAATTAAAATCTACTTTGGTTAGAACAGAGCAGAGATCTGGACAATGTCTAGGTCTCTGCTTTTTTGTAGATGCAGCCCTACGTAATTGAGTTAGGATGAGTTGTTTTTTGAGAGCTGCGGCTCCGCGCAGCTCTCAAAAAACAACTCATTGGATCTAAGCGTGTAGTGCTATAGTTTGCTACTTTAAATAGCTCTATACCAAAGGACAGATCAATAGCTGGTAAACTCCTATTTCACTCCAAAGAGAGAGTAAGAACGATCGAATATTAAGTTTCAATAATCTGAGAGGGCAATCAAATAGGAATCAACTGCTGTAGGACAGAATTCCAATCCTTATCAAAGATCACGTTAGGAAAAATAAAGTCATGCCAAGATTAGTAGGCAAGCCATCGAATGGCGGCGCATATGTAGCTTTGTTGTTGTTAGCTGCTGTAGGGATAGCAGGTGTAGCAGAGTATACAGGTGTTATCAATGAGGTTCCAGGATTCGGTAGTGACTATGTAGGTGTTCCTGCCATCACTGATGGTGCATCTCCAGAACTGCCAAGTTCACCATCTGCTGAGGGTCAACCAGACGCGACTACAAGCGGTTCTCCCAACGCTGTTCAGTAATTTGACGATTTTTTGTTCATACCAGACTATTACCAACAAGGAGTTTAGGGGATAATGCGTAAGGGAAGTGACATTCTAGGCAAAGCAGTTGTAGCATACGATAAAGGTGAAAGCTTTTGCCGCGTTAAAGATTTGGTTTTTGACCAAGATAGCAATCAACTTCTTGCTCTGCTGGTAGAGGAAGGCGGATGGTTTAGCGATGCGCAGGTCATTCCCTTTCAGAGCATTCAGGCGATCGGTTTAGATGCCGTCATTGTTCCCGCAGAGAGTGCCGTAGTTCGTGTTAGCCAACTTCCCGAAGTGAAGCGAATTCTCGATCGCAACAATGTCCTCAAGGGCACTCACATCATGACAACAGATGGTCGTGATTTGGGTAAGATGATTGACCTTTACTTTGACGAACATGCAGGTGTCATTGATGGCTATGAGGTATCTGGAGGACTGTTTGCAGATGCGTATTCTGGACGATCCTATGTACCTGCTCCTCACACGCTAAAAATCGGCGAAGATGTTGCCTTTGTCCCTTCTGAAGTAGCAGACCTGATGGAAGAACAGATAGGTGGCATTAAGGGAGCCATGCAGACGGCGGGTGAGAAAGTGCAGTCCGCAGCGCTGACAGCGGGTGAGAAGGTACAGTCCGCAGCGCTGACAGCAGGTGAGAAAATTCAGGGAGCTGCTCAAGAGACGGGCTACAAACTCCAGGAGGCAGGACGTAGCGCTATGGTTTCTGCAACCAATTTGATCATTGACCCAGCAGAGCAAAAGGCGTTTGCGATCGGTAGAACGGCTCAGGACACAGTCACAGCAACCGACGGCACGGTTATTGTCCGAGCTGGGCAGTCCATTACGCTACTAAACGCTGAATGGGCTGAGGAGAAAGGCGCACTCGATCTACTCTATCAGGCAGCAGGGGGCGATGTGCGGCAGCGTGCTACTGAACGACTTCAAGCAGGAGCACAAGACGCAGGTGTGAAGATCCAGGGGATTGCCGATCGAGCGGGCAACAGGTTTCAAGAAGTGCGTCAAGACACAACCATTGCTTTCACCAAAGCCGTGATTAGCCCAACTGAGCAAAAAGAATTTGCGATCGGTAAAATTTCTCAGTGGACAGTGGCAGCTACAAATGGCGTAGTGCTGGTTTTAGGCGGTCAAGAAATCACTCCCGCAGCAGCCGCATATGCTGAGCAGTCGGGTCTACTAGATGAACTCTATCGCGCAGCGGGCGGTCGTCTACACGAACATCTCGCTCTAAGAGCCGATAGTGCGGCAGCTGGTTACGTTGTTGAGCAGGCTAAGGGGCGTCGAGTGCAGCAAATTGTTCGGACTCGCAGCGGCTTAATTGTTGCTGCTCCGGGTCAAATTGTGACTGATATTGTGATTGAGCGAGCTAAGCTGCACCATGCAGAGCGTGACTTGCTGAACGCAGTTGGTTTGTCTACTGCAACTGCTATCCGCGCTCGGGCAAATGGCACAGCAGCTCAATTCAGCGGTCGCTTTAATGCAACCACCCAGACAACAGGCGCTCAGCTTGTCGATGGCACCGACCAGATCAAAGATGGTGCTCGCAGTCTATGGGAACAAATCAAGACGACTGCTACAAGCTTGCAGGAGCGTAGCGCTCGGACTGTCGAAGAACAGCGGATTAAGGGCGCGTTAGGTCGCCCAGTTACTCGTGTCATTCTGGATGAAAATGATGATGTGATTCTGAATGTGGGTGAGCTGACCACGCACCAAGCGATCGATAGCGCTCGGCAGGCAGGTGTTTTAGATGTGCTGCTCAGCTCTATCTACACTCAGTCCCCTCAATTCTCGAAGGCAGAGATGCAGGCTCCTGAAGCAGGTCGAGCCGCGCTGACGGCTTCTGCAGGCGACAAATAGGGAGTTGTGAAGCGTTGCCTGAGCAAGTTGAATGAGCGATAAAAAATGAGCGGCGCATTGATGTGCCGCTCATTTTTTAAAAATGCAGCTGTCGCCTGTTTGTTTAGGTTAGGGTAGGGCGCTTCGCGCCCTACCCTAAATGTGCCTGTCCTAATCGCTGAGGCGGCTATGCTTCACTGTGAAAGGCTATGACACCAGTTGACTCACCATTACTCCCAGAGCCGGAACTCCCAGAATCAGCATCAGTCCAGCAGGCATAAACTTACGGGTTTTGATGAATCGCATCACAAATGCCACCATCAGCACGATCGTGATGATCGTTGCCAGAAGCAATCCCCAAGTCTGTCCCTGAGTTTGCAGAATCGCGCTAATCAGCAGCAAAATTCCGCAGCCGCACCCGGCAATTAAAGAAACCTTACTTTTTGCCTGAGCGTAGCCCATAATGCCGCCAACAATAGCAAGAATGCCATAGGCGATCGCCGCAATTACACTGAGATTCATCATTAAATTTCTCCTGTTAAATCACGTAAACGTGATAGTTCGGCGCTAGACCTGGCTATCAAATCGAGTCCGAAAGCTCCCATATTTCAACCAATATTGTTTCAGATTATGGCAAGGCGTGTGCAAACTGGCTTTAGCTTGATACAAAACGACTTGACGATGATCTCCCATCCAGATTTTGCTAATCGGCTCAACTGAAATCACTGAGCCTCCCAATGCTGAAACGCCATCACAAAAGCGATCGACTGCACTGTAGTCTACGGTTTCAAACACAAAAAAATTGCCGGAACAAATGAGATGCCGACTCCGAATCCAGCACTGCATTTTCTTCTGTGCTTCTGGGGGCAGCATTTTGGCTTCAATAGATTCCGCTAGAGAGTCATAAGATATTTGGGACTTCATGGGCAAAACTCTCCCGTTTTTCAAACCGCAATGCGCCAAAGGTCGATCCCCAAACTTGCTGATGGGTGTTTACATCCATCCCTTTATCCAGGCTGACCCAGGTTGTTTCTGTGACTTCTACCTGGCTTTCCAGATAGGTCTGACAGCCGTTTTTCTCAATGAGACAAAGATTCCCAGGCTCGACACTCCCGCGAAACAAATTGCCCTCTCGCTTAAACACCATGGAACAGTGATGACGGCGATCGAGACACGCTGGAGTAATGGTTTTAAGAATATTTAGATCACGACTCGATCCGGCATAAAAAATCGCATTTTTCAAACTGTAGTTTTCGATATAAATTTGATTGCCCTGATCTACAAGGCGATGCACACCCTGTCGATAGGGTCTCCACAAGTCGTAGTCATAAACCTGCTCTGAATAAAGTCCTATTCCAGAAAAAAATTCAAACGGTAGCGGACGAAAAAGAACGTGAATATGGGCGTAGTCTTTGGAGTTTTCAAAAGCCTGTTGGGCGTTACTGAAATCTCCTGACATCCAGCGCGCCAAGGTGACTAAATCATGCGATGGTTCTGAGACTAATGACACCATACTCATAGACTAATGGGAGTTCAAGCCTTAACGTCCTGGCGGATTTCTGAGGAGAACGAAGCAGTGACCACACCCGTTCCAGCGCTGGTTTTGATCAGGGAAACCCGACACCGCACGTTAGGATTGACAAACCAAATCTTTTCTTCGGCAGCCGCGCGATCGTATGCCGTAGTCAGCACAAACGTGCGGTCTTCCGTCAGGTAATAGTCACCCACGGCAGCGATCGTTTCTGCATAGCCCTGATCTCGCAACAGCCGACCTCGATTGGCATGATTCGGATCGGGCACAGGCACCAGTACGCAGCTTCCCTTAATGGCCTCGCTTTCCTCCCAATCCGACTGACCCTCCCAGCTCATGCGAAACGGCGAAACGGCAGCTTCAGGATTTACTTCATAGGTTTGGCAGAGATCAATCACAGCGGGGTCGTCCAGTGAAAGAGAGACAATATCAATCTCAGACTGCACGGCTTCAAAGTGACCGAACGCCAAATGATGGGCGCTGCGCTGCGATCGCCAACGCCCGATCGAATTTTCAACAAACTCCGTAATATCCATCACTGCCCAAGTTTCTTTTGCTGGGTTTGAACGGCTCGGTCTTTCGTGAGGCGATCACACTGCGATCGCCTCAGAAAATAGACAGCTTGCCTAACGCACAATCTAATGCGTTAAGCTACTTCGGTAACGCTGACAATTTTGCCACCCGTTTTTTGAATACTGCGAATCTTCTGCGAGAGCTGGCTGTAGCCCACTTCAAAGGTGACAGCGCTCTGGGTGACGCGCGCAAAGCTTGCCTTGGACACTGCGATCCGGAAGCGCTTGCCCAGGTTGCTGTAGGCACCAGAACCCTGGCTAGGAGCCACAATCTTGGTTGCTAAATTGCCGCCTAGATCGCTGATCAGTCTTGCCGATCTGCCCACATCATTTGCCGCAAATCCTCGGCTCAGGGCAAAGGTGCGGTTGAACCCTACATTTTTGATGCCATCTTGAGTCTGATTGCCGCGCGTGTAGGGCACCACATTATTGCCAAAGCTGGTGGCATACTCGTCGCTGCCAATGTAAGAATCAATCTCGGCTTCGTAGCCGTACGTGTTGTAGATAAGCACATGCTCGGCAATCTCCGTCTGATCTTGGGGAGCACGACCTAGCAAATGTTTAAAGTTCAGCTCGATAAAGCGATAGGGAGAAGAAGTTTCAAAAAATAAGGAACGGTAGAGATCCGACTGAGCTACCGCTCTGACAAAACCCACAACGTCGATGTCGCCATTGCGCAACTGTGATTCGGCGCTGGTGAGCCGCTGGTTGTCCAGCACATGCGCATTGCCCAAAACCTGTCGGTAGACGGCTCGAATCACGGTTTGCAAGTCGTCTTCAGTGGCGTTAGGGCGCAGTTCAACGGCTTCCGTTTCTATCCAAAGTGCCATATACATAAACTCCTTAAATCTAAAGTTGAGATGAAAAAAGATGAAAAAAGATGATGAAAAATATGGGGTGAGCATGGCTCACCCCGATCGCCCCTAGGCAATTTCTGTAATGCTGATGATTTTGCCCGAAGTCCGGTTAATCCGCTGAATCTGAGGAGTCATTTTGCTGGCTGAGACAATGTACTCAGTGGCGCTGACTCGGCGAGGTCCGTCAAACTTTGACCCGGCAACTACAATCTTGAACCGCTTCTCGGTACCCGAACCAATCACGGTCGCAGTAGAAGGCTTAATCGCAGTCGAACTGTTGGTGGCAACAGCATAGACCAGCTGGGAAGCCTGAACCGCGCTGTCAATTTGAGCTGGCCCGCGATCGATCGCAAAAATGCGGTTGTAGCCGATCTGCTTGGCGTTCCCTTCGCTGCTCTTGCCGCGAGAATAAGGCACCACATTTTCGCCAAATGCCGCCTGGTACTCGTCGCTGTCGATGTAGGAATCGATTTCAGCCTCGTAGCCTTCTGCCACACAGCGGACGATATGTTCAGAAACTTCTCTCTGATCCTGGGGCGCGCGACCCAGCAAGTGCAAAAAGTTGAGTTCCACAAAACGGTAAGGCGCACAGGACTCAAAGTAGCGGCTGCGGTAAAAGTCAGACTTGGCAACCGCCCGGACAAACTCCCGGACGCTGATGGAGCGATCGCACAACTGCGATTCTGCTGTCACCAGACGTTCGCTCTCCATCACATGGGGATTGCCCAAAACCTGCTTGTAAACGGCCCGAATCACCGTCTGAAATTCTTCCAAATCGCTCCCAGACCAAAGCTCAATAATTGCGGGGGATGCCATTGAAACCTATCTCCTAAAATATTTGAGTTTTAAAAACAAGTCACGCAAGCTGCGCTAGACCACCGTGATGCTGGCAATCACGCCGCCCTGCTGGTGAATCCGCTGATATTCTTGAGACAGCTTCTCGTAGGGCACCAGGTACACCTGATTGGCACGACGAAACTTGGAGATGTTGTTGAAGGTTTTTGCCCGGTAGCCCGTCACCTCAATTCGGTAGACCTTGCCCTCAGCGCCAGCACCCACGCCCAAGCGGGTGCGAGGATCGATCGGAGGTGCAGAGAAGGTTGCGCCGCTGCTGGCTGGAGAAACTACAGGTGTGGGGGTTTGTTGAATCACTAGCGCGTTCAGCTTAGGAGTTTTGCCCGACAAATCACCCTTCAGGCTGCTGCTAGATGCGCCCCGCACCAGTTGGAAGGTATGAGTGAACTGCACCATGCTTTGACAAGCTTCAGTCTTATAGCCCCGGATGTAGGGAACGAAGTTTTCGCCAAAGGTGTTTTGATACTCGTCGCTATCCACATAGGAATCAATCTCAGCGTCAAATCCTTGCGTATCCAGAATGGTGCTGTGCATCCGCATTTCTTCTAGATCCAGGGGAGGACGACCCAGAAAATGCCGGAAGTTAAGCTCGATCGCCCGATAGCGCGCGCAGCTTGTGAAGAAGCGAGAGCTGTAAAGCTCAGACTTGCCGACCGCTCGGACAAACTCGCGGACGCTATACTCGCCCCGCTTGAACTGAGACTCAGGCACGACGAGCCTTTCGCTTTCCATGACGTAGGCATTGCCCAGCACCTGGCGATAAACCGCCAAAATGATGGTTTCTGCTTCTTCTTGTGAGCGACCGGGCACCCATTCGACGGGAGGGGTTTCATCGAACAGGCTGACCCCTAAGCGTGAAGCTGATCCAAAAGCCATTACACAGCATCTCCTGGTTAATGAAAGAGGTTAAAAATGTTTCAAAACGTAAAGAAATCTCAGGTTGGCTCCTTTAGCAAATCAGGCGATCGACCCAATTTACCTGAAGGCTGATCGATTGCCTTCGGCGAAATTCTCCCAAGTTCTCGACAGCTCAAGCTTTTCAGACGCTTTAGTTTTATACGCTTTGTTATGATCGATTTTCTTATAAGCTTGCGACTGTGAATGTCAAGATTTATAAACCTCGGTAGAATTGGCAAATTTTGCACGGGGTTTGCACAAAGGATTTTTTTACCGAGAAGGTTGCTGGGCGATCGCCTAAAACCTAACGTAGACCTCATTCTTTTATTGACGCGAATTTACGCGGCTCTCTACACAACCACTGTTTTCAATGTTTTTCCGCTATTTGTGATGCGAAGATACTGTTTGCGGTAGCCACCTCGAACTAAAAACGTTAGGCTCTTGTCAGGCGTAAGGGGCGGCACTCATTGATAAGGGTGTCCGTTACCTTGCTGTGCCGTGAGCTAAGGATCAGTGGCGAAATCAACGGGTGACTACATGACAAACCGCTTTGGTACTCCAAACCGAGATATTTTGTATGGCGATAGCAACTTTAATGCGCTGAACGATGTGATCTATGGCTATGGCGGTAACGATGTCATTTTTGGTGTGAATGGCGATGATCGCATGGAGCTAGGCGACGGCGACGATCTGGCAGTCGGCAACATGGGCAATGACACGCTGCTAGGTGGAGTAGGCAATGATTTTTTGGGGCAGGTCAGCGGTTCAGGGCTGAGGGTCGATGAGGCGTTCACCTCCTATTTAATTGAGCGGGGGAACGATCTCCTGGACGGGGGCGAAGGCAACGATATGATCAGCGGCGGCGAGGGCAACGATCGCCTCCAAGGCGGAGCCAGCAACGATATTCTGGGGGCTTACGACTTTATTTATACTTCAGCCTCTAATCCTGCTAGTTCTTACACGCTGAGCGGCTCTGAAGCCAATCATGATCAGATTGATGGTGGCAGTGGTGATGACTACCTGAGCGGTGGTGAGGGCAACGATCGTCTTCAAGGTGGAACCGGAGTCGATTGTTTGGGCGCTTACCAGCTCAGCTACAAACTAACTGCTGATCCAACGGTCACGATCACGCTAACTGGAACCGATGCGGGCAATGACCAGCTAGAGGGCGGCGAGGGCAACGACCATCTTAGCGGCGGCGCGGACAATGACTTCCTTAAGGGCGGTGCCGGGAATGATGTGCTGGGAGAGTTCACGGCTCAAAACGTGATTGCGGGCAGCGCTGCTAGCCAGATGTCTGCAACTGAAGCGGGAAACGATCGCCTTGAAGGGGGCGCAGGCAGCGACAAGCTTAACGGCGGTCTAGGCAACGATGTGCTGATGGGAGTAGACACAGCCGCTAAACGTCCGGGTGTGGCAGAGGTTGACGAGCTAGCGGGGGGTGCAGGACGAGATACGTTTGTGTTGGGCAGCAAAACTGCCGAGTTCTACAGCGATCTGAAGCCCTCCCAATCTGGTGCTGCGGACTATGCGATTCTCAACGATTTTAATTTAGGCGAGGGCGATCGCATCCAGCTCAAGGGCAAAGCCAGCAGCTATGCCCTAAGGAAGTCAGGTGCAGACACGTTCATTACCCTGACTCAGGGACAGACCAAGCCGGAATTGATTGGTGTGATTGAAAATAGAGCATTAGCCAGCTTTAGCAAAGGCTTCACCTTCGTCTAGTTCTTCTGTCAAAGAATTTTTGAAGGGTCAGAGACCCTTCAAAAATTCCTTAAATTAAATTTTTTATTTGTGGGCTACCCCACAAATAAAAAATGACAAACCACTAGCCTTCAGGCGGTGTCACCGATCGCACTACCCGGCAGGGATTGCCTACGGCAATTACGTTGGCGGGAATGTCTTTGACTACCACACTGCCCGCGCCGATCGTGGTGTTATCGCCGATCGTTACGCCAGGACAAATAATTGCGCCGCCGCCAATCCAGACGTTATTGCCAATGCGAATCGGAGAAGCTAACTCGGCACCCGTGAGGCGAACGGCTGGATCGGTGGGGTGATGGGCTGCATAGATTTGTACATAGGGCGCGCAGAGGACATCATCGCCAATTTCCACTCGGTTACAGTCTAGAATTACGCCGCCGTAGTTCATGTAAAAGCGATCGCCCACCACAATATTGCTGCCGTAATCGCAGTGAAAGGGCGGAATGATTCGGGGTCTTACGCCCGTTGAGGCAAACAGATTCCGAAGGATGGCTTCACGGATGTCCCAATTATCCTCAACGGCTTCGCGGTATTGCCGTAAGAGCTGCCTAGCCCGGATCGCCTCGGCGTATAAATCTGGATCATCGGCAAGATAGAGTTCTCCTGCCAGCATTTTTTCTCGTTCGCTTTTGTTGGATTCTGTCATGGGAATTCACGACTCGGATTGCACAGACTCGGATTGTATCGCAACCACCAAAAATGTCATAAGCAAGCTGGCGGCAGCCATGCAAACGATACACACAAAACGATCGCTCCTATGAATGAAGGCATAAGAGCGATCGCTTATGCTAGATTACCGTTCCTAGATTACCGTGAAATAATTGTGCCTTGCTGCCCAGATTTGGACGGGCAAGATGCCCATCCTATAAGACTTTCAGACCAAGTTGCACATGTTCACATCATGTTAAATGATCGATCATTAACCGACTTCAAGGGACTCTTCAATTTGATGCTGATCGATTAACTTGCAGCAGCCTTCCACCGATAGCCCCATTTCCATGGCTACCACCAGAGCTTCATAGGCATCCCAGTGGTCTTCTAGCAGCGTCTTTGCGCTCAGCTTTGACCACCGCTCCTTCATCTCGCCTTCGGCTGCTGGACGGCGCATTTGTGCCCAGAGCGATCGCAGCTTTTGCCGATCGTCTGCCCCGCCCTGCACGTCCCCATAGACTAGAGACTCCGCGATCGCGCCTGCCATCAGCACTGTGCAAAAGCGATCGACCAACTGCGCCGAGATCGTGCCCTGCTCTAGAGCCGCCTCTAGCTCCTCAGAGCCAAAGCTGACTCCGCCCTGTCCAGGTTGTCCCTGCCGAAATGCCTCCCAAGCGCTCAGCGTGTAGCCCGTCACCGGAATCTCCAATAGATGCGCCGTTAGAAAGTGTCCTGCCTCATGATGGGTCACACGGGCGCGGTGTGCTGGAGAAAAGCTGGCTAACCAGTCCAGTAAAAGCGTTCCGGCTTGTCCTTGCCAGTTCAGCGTATCTAATGTGGCAATGCCTAAAATGCCGAAAGCCGCGATCGCCGGAATGTATTCTGGGATATGCAGCAAAGGCCCCAGCAGCGTGGACATGACCAGGGCAAAAATCGTGACAGCGACGAGATTGAGAGTAGTTTGGCTCACGGCAGTAGGGAGGGGGGCAGCGATCGCCAGACGTTAAGCAATCTTAACTTCTATCCTACACCCGTTTAACTTTTGCCCTTGCCCTCTAGACCTCTTGCAGATTTAGATAGGACTTACGCAGAAGAGATCCCCCAACCCCCTTAAAAAGGGAACCTCTGAAGCCCCCTTTTTAAGGGGGTTGGGGGATCGAGGTTTTAAGCGTCAAGTGCGTACAGTCCTAATTAAAGTTTTAGGATGAAGTTGAGTAGAAGCGCGGCTCCCACTGAACCTACTTTGCAAGAGGTTTTTTACTTTGCCTTCGCTGGCGCTGAGGTTGATCCTGGGGTCGGCGCGGAGGGGGGCACCGAGCTTCGAGCGCGGTAAAAGGTTTCTAGGCTGTTGCGATCGCCCACAAACCGCCAGTGCCAGGGTTCGTAGCTCACGCCCTGAGCATTGTTTTTGGGAAAAGACATCTCAAAGCTGTAGAATCCCGCATTTTCCTTTAGCCACTTGAAGGCTTGATCCGTCTCAAAGTCAGTTTGAAGATTTAGATCAGGGCGATCGCCGTCGCCAATATCCACGGCATAGCCCGTGTGATGTTCGCTATGTCCTGGAGGTGCGCTGACTTCCGATCGCGTTGCGGTGTCCTGTCCGCGCTGGGCTTTGACATCAAAAAAGATGCGCTCTTGATCCTCCTGAGAACGAAAACCTGAAATGGGCACCAGAGTCACACCTGCCGCACTAGCCGCTTCCTGCATTTCCATAAATTTGGTGGCGGCAGCTTTACGCATCAAAATTTCACCATTGGGCGTGATGGGAGTCAGCTCATTCTGAGGCGCTTCATTGTAGGGGTAGTGATTCAGCATTTGCGAGGATGGAGAGGCGCTAGCACTGGGATTGACCGGGCTGGGAGCCTCCGGACTGGGATCTGCTGCACCACTGGTTGTAGCGGCGGTAGAGGCTGCAAATTGAGGTCGTAGCGCAAAAAATAGTCCAACTCCCAAGAGGGCGATCGCCCCCACACTGCTCAAACCCCACAATAGACGAGCTGACTTATTCTTCACCTGAGGCGCGGGTGATAAGGTTGCTCGCACCGCCATGGGAATATCGTGAGTTGAACTAGGCAGATCCCTCAGAGGTTCAGAATTCAACGACTCAGACGTAGAGTCAAAATTTAGTGGCTCAGAAACTTGAGGTAGGTCGCTCTCATTCACAACTCAATTCTCCTGTATTGCGTTGATCCACCGCACCGGAGCCAATATACCCGATCAATCGCAGATTGGGTAGTAGAGATTGCAGCTTGCGTCTTCAAGCTTTGAGCCAGACTTGCAAAATCTAGACCCAAAGCTTTACGGGCAGGTCTGTAAAACCAGAGCGAAGCTTAAAGGCGAGAATACTGGCTTCCAGCGCGGCTGACAACTGCAACAATCTGAATGGGGTTTCTAGTATGGGACTTACGCATTTTTGTTGTGTGTGGTGGGCTGCGCCCACCACACACAACAAAAATGCACTACAGCTAGAGGGTTTGCGTAAGTCCTATAGTAAAAGCACATAGGTTTAAGCGATTTCTGGCAAAATTGAAACATCCTGAAAAGCTCATATTGAACTGGTAGTCTCCCTAGCCGCTTCTCGCAGCCGCTCTACATCGCGCATCGGTGGTTTACCAAAGAGCCGCTTGTACTCCCGGTTGAAGTGCGAGGCATCGTCATAACCCACTCGGTATGCCGCACTGGTCGCGTCAAGGTTTTCCCCCAGCATCAGACGACGAGCTTCCTGGAGCCGCAGTTGTTTTTGGAACTGCAAAGGACTCATGGCAGTGACAGATTTGAAGTGATGGTGAAAGCCTGAAACACTCATTCCCAGCTCTCGTGCAATGGTTTCAATCCGCAGCGGCTGATTAAAGTCTTTCCGAAGTCGATCGACGGCTCTGGCAACGTGGTGGGTGTAGCCACCCAGAACGGCAATATGACGCAGCCGACTCCCTTGCGCTCCCGTCAGGAGTCGGTAAATAATTTCCCTTATGATTAGCGGCATCAGAACCGGAGCTTCGGCGGGCGCAGCAAGAAGCCGAACGAGCCGGACTACAGCATCCAGCAGAGACGCATCTAATGGACTCACGTCGATCGCTTTGACGTTGGCATGACCTTGGGGCGAGGGATAGCCTGCTTCAACCATCACTGAACCAACCAGGGTGGGGTCGAGGTCGAGGCGAAGGCTGAGGTACGGTTTTGCGGGGGACGCTTCCAGAATTTGGCTGACAATCGGCAGTTCGACTGTCGCCAGTAAATAATGCATCGGGTCGTACTGGTAGCGATCGCTCCCTAGAAAAACTTCTTTGCTGCCCTGAGCAATCACACAAAACGCAGGGATAGAGACACTATGAATGCATTCCGACGGTGAGGAGGAGCGGTTGAAGTGCAATCCTTTCAACGGCTCGATCGCCCCGTCCTGCCGAATCGCCTCCGCAATCCGCTCAGTCAGTTCGTCTCGGTTGGCTTGCGCTCTGTCTGCATTGCGCGTTGCCTGCGGGTCGCTCATCGAAGCGATATTGAACTTATCACTCGTTTTGGCAGCGTTCATTTCTAAGTTTGCAGAATCGTACAACAATCTTAGACGATCGTTTTATTGCTTGTCCTGCAAAATGCCTAAGATAAAGCTGAAGCAAGGAAAGATGATTTCACTTCTTGCAGGCATCCTGGATTTTTATTCAAGTGAACACGCCGTTTTATTTGACCCATATCGCCATTCAAGTTTGTGACGGCCACATTGATTGACAGCAAAACAACTCAGGATTTTGTTGCCCTGTTGCCCTCAACCCTGACGTTAGAAGATTACGCGAGCACCGAAAAAGTCAGCAATTTACCAAATAGATTATCTACTGAATGGAAACTTTGTCGGCAAAATCGCGATCGCCCTTTCACCCCCCAACGGTGATGACTCACATCGCTATTCAGGAGATACTTGACGGCAAGCCTGTAGGCTGGATGGAACAAGTCAGCAACGAATAATACCAATCACCAAACGTCAACCAATAGGAGCCTTGATTCATGTACAACACGAAAGCCTACTCAGCCGCCAGTGCAACATCACCGCTTGCTTCTGACACGATCGCCCGACGCGAGCCAACCGATCATGATGTGCAGATCGAAATTCTCTTCTGTGGCATTTGCCACTCCGATGTGCATTCAGTGCGGGACGAGTGGAGCGATTTCATGTCCACGACCTATCCGATCGTGCCCGGTCACGAGATTGTCGGACGGGTCACTCAGGTCGGTTCGGCAGTCACTAAGTACAAGTCCGACGATCTCGTGGGAGTCGGCTGCATGGTTGATTCGGATGGGGTTTGTCCCAATTGCAAAGCTGGCTTTGAGCAGTTTTGCCAAAATACAATCTTCACCTACAACTCCCCCGACAAGCACAAGACCGCTCCGGTTACCTATGGTGGCTACTCCAATAGCGTCGTCGTCGATGAACGCTTCGTGCTGCGCGTTCCCACCAACCTCAATTTGGCTGGAGTGGCACCCCTCCTCTGCGCCGGGATCACCACCTATTCGCCCCTGCGTCACTGGGGAGTCACCGAGGGCAAGAAAGTGGGTGTAGTCGGTCTAGGTGGGCTGGGACACATGGGGGTGAAAATTGCTCATGCCCTCGGTGCCCACGTCGTCGTCTTTACTACCTCACCCGGCAAAACAGAAGATGCGCTTCGCCTCGGTGCCGATGAAGTGGTCGTCTCCCGCAATGCCGACGAAATGCAGCAACACGCGGGTAGTTTCGATTTCATCCTCGATACCGTCTCTGCCAAGCACGACATCAATGCCTATCTCAACCTGCTTCGCCTCGACGGCAACATCACCCTGGTTGGCGCACCTGAGAAGCCTCTAGAGATTGCGGCATTTAGCTTGATCACGGGTCGTCGCAGTCTCTCCGGCTCTATGATTGGCGGCATTGCCGAAACCCAGGAGATGCTCGACTTTTGCGGCAAGCACAACATTACTGCGGATATTGAAGTGATTCCCATCCAGAAGGTCAATGAAGCCTACGATCGCCTGCTCAAGTCTGATGTGAAATATCGCTTCGTGATTGATATGGCATCGCTTAAGTCTGCATAGCTGCGGTGAAACCTCGAAGGAGCCGTCATGCAGATGTGCAAACTGGGCAACAGCGACCTAGCAGTTTCGGCGATCGCGGTCGGCTATGTCGGACTAGGCATCGCGGAGGGCATCGCCATCTAGGCAATTCCAGCATTCGGGTCAGACTTGAACACCCGTTCGACCTTCAGATGGCGATCGGTGTAGCCAACCTGCGATAGTTGCGCCTATGGGCATCGGCGATCGCCAGACGCGCCCGGAGGAACGGACTACACCACGTACTCGATGCCCGGACGGGTGTTTTTCTGTGCGTGGTGTGGTCGCAACGTGGGTTGTTGGGGATAATGCCGCGATCGCTGTTGGGAAGTGCATCGATGAGGTGAAAGTCGATCGCCTCGCAGGTTCCAGCTATACTCCCGACGGGTGCAATGCTGCGCTCCAACAAATTAAGGAGCAGGCTCGATGGGGGCGACAACCAGTCTTGATGCTTAAAAATTTCGTTGCTAAAGCTAGCCATACCCAGAATCAAGGAGCACAACAGTGAAGTGTAGCGGCAGTTATAGCAAACTGGCGACAGCCATAACCTATAGAACCCATTTGACATCTTTTATAATAAGGTGATTGCCCTCCATTAGAAAGAAACAGCGATCGCGGGGAAAACCCAAAGTTAGAGACGATCTTTCCACGGTTTCGGGTTACATTTACCATGCAAGCAAGCAATAACAGTAATGATGTCTTGGTCAAATCCGTAGGGAAAACGCCGGACTAATGCTCGTCGCGATTGTTTATAGATGATTGGATAGGCGAGTGGATTACGTCCAATGCCAGATAGGCAGGCATCAACTGCCCGAACAAACTCAGAGCCTAATCCCGAAGTCTGTACTTCATATCACCCAAAAGCATCTTGAAGATCCAATTCTGCCTCTGGACAGATAATGAGTTTGTAGCTCATCGAGAGAACCCTAACCGTTGCTTCACTTCTTCCCAGGTTGAACCGGAGGTTGGACTTTGCTGATAGTTTTCTAATCGACGATCGAGTTCCTGTTTTTGGGCATCGCTTAAAGGAAGTTCGTCTTGCCGCTCCAGGATGCTGTCCCAAAGGTCTTCAGCAAGTTGAATGCGTTCTGCAATGCTGAGTTGAGAAATTTCAACTTTAAGGAGGGGGTGATCGCTCATTGCGGTAGTTTAACTACTGAAGTTGATGTTCCAATTTTAAGGGGAATTGCAGCGATCGCCCTCTCTACCGTTCTGGTTGCAGCAGACCCGATCGCTCCAGCATTGTGCTACTCCACTGCTCTGCTTGGCTCGTTTCTCATAGGCCTCCTAATCGGTTAAATATAATTTGGGCGCTAATATTTACGAGCTAAAGTCGTCTGGTAGTTCTTTCAGTTCTATGCTTAGCGCCTCACACAGCGTCTTCATTTGGAGCACCGTCAAACTGGCAATACTCTTCCCACGTTCCCAATTGCTGACGGTTTTACCGCTGACATCCAACAGACGCGCCAAAGCCTCTTGAGAGAGTCCTGACTTTTCTCTCAACTGCTTCAGGGTCAATGTTGGCTTCTGTTCAGGCTGGCTTGGAGGCATTTAGAAATTAATTTCTAGAAACTTGTTGACAAATTGCCTATTTTTCTAGAAACTGATTTCTAGTAGTAGATCTTGAATTGCTCACCGCAATCTAGAACTCTCTATTGCAGGCACTCGATCGAGTGTCTTGCTGGGCTTTGCACTTACTCCAGTCATTTTATAGGTTTATGAGCCAGCTTCACGTCTGGGCAGTCGTTCGTCTACTGCCTAATTTTCAGCGCGTTGTCGTCAATCGGTTTCGGCGACGAGGAGATGCCGAAAACTATATTCATTTGCTTCGCCGACATACACCCGATGGTAATTTTATTATTGTGTTTGATCCGCCCTCAGAATCCCTTAGGCTGGAGCGGTAGGGCGTTTGCTTTAGCGGGCATGAGTCACAGCCACTTCAACGTCTTCGGGGAGTTCTTGACCTGATTCTTTATACTTTATACTCGTCCCGAATCATGTCAAATACCTGAATCAGCTCAGCCTGCGCCTCTTCTACCGTTTGTCCCCAAGCATGACAGCCTGCGATCGCTGGCACACAGGAAACAAATGTACCATTATCATCAGGATGTAGCACAACCGTATAGTTTTTCAGCGATCGCATAGCGATTAGGAAAAGTAACAACTATCCCGAAGCTAGTACATCTCTATTGATCTCAGAGCGTGAGATTTTGGATGGCTGCAACGCCCTGGAAACCAACTTACAGGTTTTTCGCAGTCTCGTCAGAATCTGGAGAGCGATGGTGGCAGGCAATGCTCTCCTATTTGGCTTCGTCCTCAATTTACAATTAAAGCTTATGAACAAGCTTGTCTTTCCTTATTCGCCAAATTTTAATTTCCTCACCTTGTCCGCTAACAAGAGTTAAACCATCATTACTGAAAGCAAGAGATCTAACTAAATTTCCTGCTTTAACTGAAGGACAAATCAGCTCTCCAGTTTCTAGCTTCCAAAGACTAATTTCTTTATCAAGTGCTGTAGCTAAGATTTCACCATCGGGACTTAAAGCAACCACTTGCCCAGAAAGGGAATAAAGCTGCTCTTTCCTATGTAAATCTATTAGCTTAATTTTTCTATCTCTATAACTAATTGCCAGTAGATTTCCATTCTCATTTAAAGCCAAAGAGTCCGGTGATGACTCAGAATCAATAGGTAAATTCTGTTGTGACCAATTTTGAATAGTCCATGTCTTGACGATTTTGTCTTCAGTAGCACCAATTAATGTTTGTCCATCTGGGCTAAAAATGAGTGCTTTGATTGCATCTCGCTCAATAAACTTTTTACTTTCCTCACCAGCTACTAAATTCCAAATATAAATTTTGTGATTAGAGCATCCGCTGGCAAGAAATTGGTTATCTGGACTGATAGTGATACAGCGAACAGCTCCTTGATGTCTCAGTTGATACATCTTGCTGTAAGTTCCTAGATTCCAAACGATAACAGTTCCATCTTCACTAGCACTAGCAAGAACTCTACTATCTGGGCTAATAGCAACAGAGTTCACTCTATTTGAATGCCCCCCTTTGAAAAAACGGTTGCCAAGATCTCTTAAATACTTTGCAGTGTCTAGATCCCAGATTTTAATTGTTTCATCTTGACTACCGCTAATTATTTGTCTACTGGAGCTGACAGCAATTGAGTTAACCCAACCTGAATGACCAGAAAGTGTATTGACATACTCGCAAATTTGAGTGGATGCTATTCCATTGATATATTTCCTGTCTCTGTCCTCAACAATTGGAGTTCTATTTTTTTGTAAGTGACGTTTTACTATGGCACGGAGGTTACTTTTATTAACGTTCTCTCCTAAAGATTCTGTAAGAATATCCCACAAACGTTTACCTACACTTTCGAGGCTAATAGGGTTGCTTTTGCAGTTGTTAGCAATGTCTTTATATGAATGATTATCCCAAGCCCCCCGAACTATGGCTTCTTGAATCTCACTGAGAGATTTTCTAGTTTTTCTTGTATACACTTTATTTGCAAATTCTACAGCCTCATCTTGCTCTTCACTGCTACTAACCTTTTTTCTAGATGAAACATTTCTAGTTTGATCTTTTGGTTTTTCTTTGCGAGTTGGAGAAAAGTCTGTAATTTCTTTTGAAGAATTTGAAACTAACTCCTGGTCTATATCTTTTAGTTCTAATGATGACAAAATTTGTTCAAGAGATATTTGATCAACTTGATTTTCGTCTAGAGACAAGTCTTCATTATAAGTTTGTAGGGATTGTTGTCCTCTTAACTGAACTTTTTCCAGTTCTGAGTTTTTTTGAACTTCTCTTTCTTCCAATGCTTTGGTTAAGCTTTGCACCGTTTCCCGAATTCGTTGAGCTACGATCGTAAAAGCGGCATCCTGATCTGCCCAGCTTGTGATCGGTTCAGCATGGGTTGGCAAGACATTCAATTTACTGAAAGGCACATAAGGTTGGTTCCAGTCGCAAGGACGCAGAATGATGGGAATCACACGCGCTGTTCCCTCGTCATGCCGTGCAATCGCCCGCTTTAATTCAGTGCCAAAGCAGTATTCGGAGGCAATAAAGTTGTGACTTACCAGTAGCAAGATGATATCTGCCGTGTCAAGCTTATTCAGAATAGCTGGCTCCCACTCTGTCCCAGCTTCTAGCTCAAGATCGTGCCAAGTCTGAATCTTGTTTGCTTTTCTGAGCGCTGCCAGATGATCTTCCAACGTATTCCGCATATCCAAGTCTTTGCGCGAATAAGAGTAAAAGATCTTGATGATTTCCTCTGACACCAACTTCTCCAGCAAGGTTTGAATGGGGCTTCCTGCAATCGATTATAGTCTTCCTTCACAGACCTAACGGAAACACCTGCAATCGCCATTCTCCGACCTCAGAACACGAAACATTGACCTCAAAACTCGAAATGCCGACCTCAATGCTCGGAAATTTGAGATGCGATCGCCATCCTCCAACCTCAGAACTTGAAACATTGATTTTGGAACTTGGAATGCCAACCTCAATGCTCGGAACTTCGAGATGCGATCGTCATCCTCCGACCTCAGAACTCGGAACTTTGACTTCAGAACTTGAAATGCCGACCTCAACGCTCGGAACTTGAGGGGCGATCGCCATCCTCCAGCCTCAGAACTCGGAACTTTGACTTCAGAACTTGAAATGCCGACCTCAACGCTCGGAACTTCGAGGGGCGATCGCTTGGTTATAAAGCATTTTGCAGAAAAAGTTGATTGAGTGGAATGGTGATGTTGGGAAACGCAACTGGAGCAAGCAGCGTGTTTGCAGGGACGATCGTATTCCTGTTGATAGCCCTCTGGAGTCGGTTCCCGAAAGACATAGACCTGTTTAGCATTCACATTCAAAATCCAGTAATCCGCAATTCCGGCTTTGGCATAGATTAGGGCTTTTTGTTGACGATCGCCCAGCAATGTAGAATCTGCAACCTCGATTGTGCAGAACATGAGCAATTCGCAAGAAAAGCTACAGACTCCGTGACTTGAGGCTATGAGAATAGTTAATCTGAGAATACTTAACTAGGGATAGAGTCTTTTATCCCATCTTCTATGCCGTTGCCCAACCAGCTTGATGACTACTACCAGGAAGTTCAGGCAGTCATCCTGTCTCGGCAAAATCCCCTCACGGGACTGATGCCCGCTAGCACCGCCATCAACGCCCACGGCAACTACACCGATGCCTGGGTGCGGGATAACGTCTACAGCATTTTGGCAGTTTGGGGACTGGCGATCGCCTATCGCAAGCTCGATGCCGACCAAGGGCGCACCTACGAGCTAGAGCAAAGTGTCGTCAAGCTGATGCGAGGGCTGCTGTTTGCCATGATGCGGCAGGCAAGTAAGGTCGAGCGGTTTAAAGCAACCCAACATCCGCTTGATGCCCTGCATGCCAAATACGCCACCGACACCGCCGATACCGTCGTGGGTGACAACCAGTGGGGACACCTCCAGCTCGATGCCACCTCAATCTATCTGCTGATGCTGGCGCAGATGACGGCTTCAGGGCTGCAAATTATTTTTACGATCGACGAGGTTAATTTTGTTCAAAACCTGGTCTACTACATCGGTCGCGCCTACCGTACCCCCGACTATGGTATCTGGGAGCGGGGCAATAAACTCAACCACGGCAACCCAGAACTAAACGCTAGCTCTGTCGGCATGGCAAAGGCGGCACTAGAGGCGATGAACGGGCTAGATTTGTTTGGCGTGCGGGGCAGTCAGGCATCGGTGATTCATGTGCTGCTGGATGAAATTGCCCGTACCCGCACGACGCTACAATCTTTGCTGCCGAGAGAATCTAGCTCCAAAGAGGTAGACGCGGCTCTGCTGAGCGTCATTGGCTTCCCGGCATTTGCCGTCGAAGACTCGGCGCTAGTAGAGCGCACCCGCACCAAGATTGTCACCAAGCTGCAAGGAAAATACGGCTGCAAGCGGTTTTTGCGAGACGGGCATCAGGCGGTCATCGAAGATATTCAGCGCTTGCACTATGAACCTTGGGAACTGAAGCAGTTTGAGCATATTGAGTGCGAGTGGCCGCTGTTTTTTACGTATCTGATGCTGGATGCTTTATTTCAAGGCGATCGCCCCCAGGCAGACGAATATTATCAGCGCCTTCAGCCCTTGCTGGTGGAGAAAGACGGCTTCAAACTGCTGCCCGAAGTTTACTATGTGCCCGCCGAAAGCATCGAAGCCGAACGCGCTAATCCTTACAGCCAGCCTCGTTTGCCCAACGATAACGTTCCCTTAGTCTGGGCGCAAAGCCTGTATATTTTGGGACAGCTGATCCGCGATCGCCTGATTGCTGTAGGAGATATCGATCCGCTGGGTCGGCATCTCCGTCTGGGCGGTCGGCAGTTGCCGCTGGTGCAAATTGCCCTACTCGCCGAAGACGAATCTCTGCAATCCGAGCTGGCAACTTACGGCATCGACACCCAAACTCCAGCGCAGGTTGCTCCGATTCAAGTCCGCAACTCCAATGAGCTTTCGCTGATCTACCACCAAATCGGACGCAACGATAAGTTGGGGCTGACGGGTCGCCCCATTCGTCGCCTTCGCAGCCTCACAACCTCGCGGGTTTTCCGTATCCGAGGTGAAACCCTGGTGTTTTTGCCCTCTTTTTTAGATCAGCAGCAATTCTATCTCACCCTGGACTACCACTTTCTGGTAGATCAAATCCGCGGCGAACTCGTCTACATTCAGCGCCATTGGTACCATTTGGGGCGACCGATCATGACGCTGCTGCTCACCCATGAGATGTTTGAGCGGGGAGGAGCGATCGATCAATCCCCTTTCCTCCAGATCTTGAAGGAGCTGAAAGATGGGATCTGTAACGGAGTCGCCGTAAAGCTGGGGCATCTCAATCAGCTCCTGCTGACGGCCGGAACAGAGCGCATTGATTTTGTGCATGAGTTCCAGTTTGTGGAATCCTCCATGCAGGGAGCAGAATCCACCCCGCAATACCTGACCACCACCCTCGAAGCCACCTTTCCGCTCAACAGTACGCAAGAATTTTTGCTGGAGTACGAAGCCGAAGTGCCGGATTTGCTCAGCCGTTTACAACAGTCTTGCAACCTCTATGAGCAGATTGGTTTACTAAAAACCCTCAGCCAGTTGCAGGGTTCTGGTTTCGACACCGGACTGGGCAGTCCTGGCAAGCCCGTTGTCCTCTCAGATCTGCTGAACGAAGTCTACAACAAGGCAAGGCAGTTTCAGCTCTGGACGGTGATTCGGCAGTCGGCAGGCTTGCTGAATAAAGTGGATATTGGTCTGGCAGATGCGATCGCCACCATTTTGATTAGGGGCAAACAGATTGCGGTTGGTAAGGCATACAGCGAGGCAGCGCTAATCAGCAGTCCGCTACAGCCTGCCGACATTATGGAGAAAATCCAAAAGTTTAGCGGGAATGACGTGCGCGAACATCCGCTGACGCAGGAAATCATCTTGTATCTGAGCGTGCTGATCAAAACGGAGCCAACCTTATTCGACGGGATGCTGACTCTGCGCGTCGGCTACTTAATTTTGCTAATCACCAGCAACCTAGCGCAAGAATTGCAGGTGACGCAGGACGAAGCCTATGAACACCTGATGCGGCTCAGCCCTTTTGAGATTCGCACCCGACTGCGGCAGGTGTTAGCAGAGTATGAAGATGTCAACCAGACTCTGTTTCAGCAAGAGTCCTTGCAGAGTCAACAGCAAAAGATCGAGTGGGTGGTTGCTGTCACCGAAGCCGCCGAGGCTGAGACGAACTGGTGGCAGCAGCGCCAGCGAGATGGAGCCGTCAACCGGGTACCCAAAGGCTTTTACCCCAAGGTCTGGCAGGTGATGGAACAATGCAAAGGTCTGGTAATTGGTGACAAGCTCGATCGCCGCAACCGACTCGACAGCGCTCTCCTCCTCGCCGAAATGACCCCTGGAGAGAAAAACTTTGCCCTGCGGATTGAGCATTTGCTTAACAAAATTCAGGCTCCAGAATACCGCCAGGTCAACGTCGAGGCATTGATGGAACTGGGAGCGATCGCCGAGCAAAACCCCAACCTGCGGATCGAAAACCCGATCGTTTTGGATGTCCTGATCGGTCACGCCGTGAGGCTTGCCTGGTTAGACCAGCACCCCGACCATGCCGATCGCTACGACCAGCATAAGGGATTGGCATGGCGATCGTTCTATGAAACTTCTCCCTTTACCTGTGCCAGCTATATTGCCGAAGCGCTGAAGTTTTTGCTAGAGCTGGGGCAGGGCGTAGAGGATCTGGGAGGTGAGGGTTTGAAAGAGTGATGGCTATGCCGGGGGATGGATTGAGCGATCGCCTAACCCATCCCACAAGCTTTAACTCTTCCTCTATCGGCATGAGCAGTTAGACAGTGAAGTCACTTTACTATTTGACGATCGGCTGTTTGGTCTTCAAATTAAACCGATAGCCGTGAGGCAAGATATGAAGCTTTACACCACAAACGGCTAAAGCTTCATCTTTAAGAATGCCTTCTGCATTGTTGTGGGTGGAGTTGGATTCATCCACAACCGTCACTGCACCGTGACCAATCACTTCAAACTCATCGCCACTGATAACGACAGCCGTATCCTCATCGATGCCGATACCCAAAACGGCAGGCTGAAGCATTAGTGCCGAAATTAGCCGACCCAAACGACCGCGCTGAGCAAAATGCTGATCGACCACAATACCAGGAAGAAAGCCCATACCTGGCCCCATTTCTACCACATTTGCCCGTGGATTGGTTTCTGACTCGCCCTCGACGATCATCACGTCAGGCATCATGGCAGCTCCAGCGCTGGTGCCCCCTACAACCGCGCCTTCGCTGTAGCGTTTGTGAATGATCTCGTCTAATTTTGTGCCTTTGATAAAGTTGATGATCCGGGCCTGATCACCTCCAGAGAAAAACAGCCCTGTGGCTTGCTCAGCAGCTTCCAAAGCGTCCGATCTTTCGGAATCCTCCCGGCGTTCAGTGTCAATCACCCGCACATCTTCAACGCCCAACCGCTTAAATACGCCAATGTAAGTATCTCCTACCTCTCTGGGCATACTGGTTGCGGCGGTCAGCACCGCAATTCGAGCCTGTGTTCCCCCAGCGCGACGCACAAATTCCCGTAGTACCGTACAGTTGTTTTCCTTATCTTCCCCGCCGCCAATAATTACCAGCTGTCCCTGTTGAGCTTGCTGTCCTTGCTCCTGCACTACGGGACGTTCACTAGATGACATCATAAAATCAATCCTGGTGTTTATAGATTAGAAACGTTTGTTTGTCAGAGACGTTTATTTGTCGAAGTTCAGTGAAAACTGAAGTTAGATTGCGATCTTAATACTTGCGTAGAATTTATAAATTCATCGGCAGGAAGATTTTATTTAAAGCTACTTTTTGTATCTCACGCAACCGAAATTTAAATTAATTCAAGATTTCCCTATCTCTTATATAGCGCTACGCGCTTAGATCCAATGAGTTATTTTTTGAGAGCCGCGCTCCGCGCGGCTCTCAAAAAATAACTCGTCCTAACTCAATTACGTAATGCCATACCTATAGAAAATTAGGGCATCACTCACTAGATCGCCCACTAGGGGATGATTTTTTTTGTTGGGGAGAGTCGCTCCACACCTCTCCCCAACAAAAAAAATCATTCCAGGCTCAGCAACGCCAAAATGCGGATAGCTGCTGTACAAAAAATTCCTAAGCATTTATACTTAGTATTGGACATTGCGAAAAATTTAGCCAAATCTGATGAGCCTGAGCTGAATCCCTTTGAAATCTCAGATACGTTTCGCTTCGTGGTCGAAAGTATCTTAAGATTGTCCTAAGAATTCTCGTTTTTCAAGCCGAAGTTAGCTGATCACACCCATTAAGGAGAGACCCCCATGGCGATCGTGCCACTGAGATTGTTGCTGGATCATGCAGCCGAAAATGGCTATGGCATCCCCGCATTCAACGTCAACAACATGGAGCAAATCCAGTCCATCATGCAGGCTGCGAATGAAACCGACAGCCCTGTAATTTTGCAGGCTTCCAGAGGCGCTCGTAAATATGCAGGTGAAAACTTCCTACGTCACCTGATTCTGGCAGCGATCGAAACCTACCCCCACATCCCCATCGTCATGCACCAGGATCATGGCAATGAGCCTGCAACCTGCTACTCTGCGATGAAGAATGGCTTCACCAGCGTCATGATGGATGGCTCTCTAGAAGCAGATGCCAAAACTCCCGCTAGCTTTGAGTACAACGTCAACACCACCCGCGAAGTGGTAAAGGTGGCTCATGCGATCGGCGTGAGCGTTGAGGGTGAGCTGGGTTGCCTTGGCTCCCTAGAGACGGGTATGGGTGAAGCCGAAGATGGACATGGCGCAGAGGGCGTTCTGTCTCACGATCAGCTTCTGACCGACCCAGATGAAGCGGTACAGTTTGTGGAGCAAACCCAGGTGGATGCTTTGGCAGTTGCCATTGGTACCAGCCACGGAGCCTACAAGTTTACTCGCAAGCCTACAGGCGAAATCTTGGCAATTAGCCGGATTGAAGAAATTCACAGCCGCTTGCCCAACACCCACTTGGTCATGCATGGCTCCTCTTCAGTACCCGAAGATTTGCTGGCAATGATCAACCAGTATGGCGGCGCAATCCCTGAAACCTACGGCGTACCTGTTGAAGAGATTCAAAAGGGCATCAAGAGCGGCGTTCGTAAGATCAACATTGACACCGACTGCCGTTTGGCAATTACGGCAGCCGTGCGGGAAGCGCTAGCAAAAGATGCGAAGGAATTTGATCCTCGCTCTTTCCTGAAGCCTTCTATCAAGTACATGCAGAAAGTTTGTTCCGATCGCTATCAGCAGTTCGGCACCGCAGGCAACGCCAGCAAGATCAAGCAGGTGAGCCTAGAAGACTATGCTGCGAAGTACGTTAAGGGAGAATTGGCGGCTGTGGTTGCAAAGGCGGCTGTAAAGGTTTAGGCTTGCCTGACTTCTAGTTAAATTCTCTTCCAGTCAAATTCTGCGGAATAAAAATACTGACCGGGTGGTTCGCCGCCCGGTTTTTAGTATGGCTACAAATTTCCCCTCCCGATGATCCTGACCCTAATAATGCAGGAGTGACTACGAAAGGAGGCATTTGCGAGGGATAAGCTAAGCGAAGTTTTAGATTTGGTTAATTTTAGGTTAAAATGGACAGCCTAAATTACCACAATGAGCTTGGTTAATTGCTATGAAGAAGGGTCAAAAATCAGAAGCAGCTACCCCTGAAAACGGTCAAAAAAAACTAACGCTGGGTGATTATGCCCACCAGGTAATCGGCGAACACTATAGCGCTGTGATTCAAGAAGAAGAGTCTGTCTTGGCAGACCATCAGCCAGAGCATCTGCATCATATGCGGGTCGGTACCCGGCGGCTGCGCACGGCATTACAGGTATTTAGGTCTGTAGCTAACTTGCCCAAAGCTGCTAGGGAGACACGGTTGCGAGATCTGGCGAGAGTCTTAGGCGAAGTTCGTGACTTAGATGTGCAAATCGCTATTCTTAAACAAGATTATCTGCCCCAAATTAGCCCCTCAGAGCAGGCATTGCTTGAAAAAGCGATCGCCGATCTCCAAAAGCGTCGCCCTAAAGTCTTTAAAAAAATGAAGTCAGCGCTACGGAGCGATCGCTATAGCGCCTTGAGGCAAGGCTACACCGATTGGATGGCGCAGCCCAGCTACGGAGCGATTGCTGAACTCTCGATTCTTTCGCTGCTGCCGGATTTGTTGACTCCTCTGCTGTCTGAGCTATTGCTACATCCCGGCTGGCTGATTTCAGCTCAGCTTGTTTTAAATCAGCAGACCGACAGCGAAAATGCTCTCGTTTTGCACGACTTGCGCAAGCTCTGCAAACATGTCCGCTATGAGGCAGAGTTTTTCACGTCGTTTTATGGCAAGGATTTCCAGAAATGGATCAAAGAAATTAAAGGATTACAGGAGAATTTGGGCACTTTTCAAGACACGCAGGTTTTGCTGGACTTGCTCTCTCAGGGGTTGGCTCCTCTTGAGCAGCTGCCTGAACTTCAGGCTGTGATTCAAAAGAAACAGGCGCTGGCTTTGTCCAACTGGGACGCTCTGCGCCAGAAGTATCTCAAATCCGATTACAGATACCATCTCCACCAAATGCTGTTGCAGCCCACGTCAATTGCGCCACTCCTGAAGAGCGCGATCGATCCCTCCATTGCCCAGAATTAGCTAGGGGAGAAATCTCGGCATTGCTGAATCTGGGCATAATTTTTTTGAAAGGGCGCGCCCCTTTCAAAAAAATTATCCATAGAACCTGGAACGCCGAAATCGCCAGGGATGTCGAACTGAGGTATGCTTCATCCGGAAGGGCTAGGAACTCAGGCATGGTTGAGGAGCAAGTTGAGGTCGTTTATGTTGATCCAGTTAAAGGAGACGATCGCGCCACTGGAAAACTCACTGAGCCACTCAAAACCCTGACGGCAGCGTTGCGGCAAACCGTTAGCACGATTCGCCTCAGCCCTGGCACTTACAGCATCGAGGGAGGCGAAGTGTTTCCCCTGACGATCGCGGCGGGTGTAAGCATAATCGGCGACCCGGCAAATCGGGGTAGAGACATCACCCTAGTCGGCGGCGGCAAGTTCAACAGCCCTACGTTTGCTCAACAGTCTGTGACGCTGCTGATGGAAGGCGATGCGCAATTACGAGGAGTCACGATTACCAATTCGTCTGCTAAAGGAACGGGCATTTGGATTGAATCTGCCGAGTCGCAGCCTGAGCTAGAGCAGATTGAGCCAGATCAGATTGAGTCAAATCAGATTGAGCCGAATCAGATTGAGCCAAATCAGATCAGGTCTGAGCCAACGATCGCCAGCTGTACCCTGCGCCAATGCGGACGAGAAGGAATTTTTGTGACGGGCACCGCCAAACCTGCGATCGCCAACTGTCTGTTTCAGGGAAATCTGGCGGGGCTTGCCTTTGTGCGGAGCGCCAAAGGGGAAGTCCGACGTTGCGTGGTGGTAGACAACGGGTTTGGCATGGTGGTGAGCGATCGCGCTGCACCCTTGATAGTGGATAGCCAGTTTGCTGAAAATCGGTCGGGTTTGCGGCTATCGGGGACTTCCTCTCCCGTGTTGCGCCGGAATGCGATCGAATACAACATCCGCGAAGGCTTAGTGGTGTTTGGCTCAGCTCAGCCTGATCTGGGCAATGCCGAAGACGGGGCAGAGAATCGGTTCAGGCAAAACGGGAATTGTGATTTGCAAAACCAAACGGCGATCGCCCTGATCTCTGTCGGCAACTGGCTCAACCCGGCTAGGGTAACGGGTGCTGTGGCGTTTCCTGCCCTTCAGAAACTTACACGTCCAGGTAGACGATCGCTCCCTACTCCACCCAAAGCCCATCCCAACTGGGCAAAACCATTTATTCAAGCGATCGCGCCTATCATTCCTGATCTGACAGAAGACGGCTTTCAGCCCAGTGCAAAGGTTTCAAGCGCCGCCTATGAAGATCTGATTTGCACGGCTCTAGACTTACAGATTGACTCTAACTCACTTCCAGAGGCTTGCCTAAACCCAGTTCTGCGCCCTGAAGCCATGACTCGGCTAGAGGCGATCGTTCTTCTCGCCAAAGTCTTAGACCTGCCTCCCGGAAATCCCAGCGTGCTGCCGTACCGCGATCGCGCCCAAATTCCCAGCCAGAGAATCGCTGCTGTTGCCGCCGCCACCCAAAATCGTCTGGTGGTGCTGCCGCAGATCGATCGCCTTAATCCTCTCGCACCCATCACTCAAGCTGAAGCGATCGCTATGATCTATCAGGCGGGAGTGATGCAGGGAAAATTTGAGGCGATCGTTTCTCCGCAAATTGTCTCCATCCCGGATGTCAAACCGTCGCTTTCTGCTGAGCAGATCCCAGAAGAGACAAAAGCACCTGTGGTCGTTTTGCAAGCGCATGTGCCGCCTGCTGAGTTGCAATCGAGCCTGCGATCGAGTCTACAGTCAAGTTCGCCAGCCGCCGAGATTGTTTTGGCGATCGCTCAGGAAACCCTTAGCCTGCTTCAGTTCCAGGGGATTGAAGCATTTCTGGGGCGATCGGATGCTGCTGATCTGTCGGTCAGTCTCCAAATGGCGATCGCTGATCCTGCTGCGATCGAGACTGCGATAGGTGCTGTAAAGGCTGAGGATATTAACGGCATTGCTGTCTCCCATCCGGCTAATTCGCTGGAGAGCGCCCGTCTTGCCCAGCTTATCCACAAAACTATCCTGCGTCATATCGACACCCGCAGCCACGGCGTACAGACTGAGGAGAAGTCTTTGCCGATCGCAATCCCCACAATCTCTATCACGGTAGGCTTTATGACGGGCACAGAAGATGCGATTAACCTGAACGATGCCGAATACCGCCGCTGTATGGCAAGGGCGATCGCCGAGGGCATCCTGCACTATGTCCAATTTGCCCTTCTTCCAAAGTGATTTACAGCAGTTTTCAATTGCATAAACCACAGCTATTTTTTTAGAAGCCTCTCGGAGCGAGGCTTCTAAAAAAATAACCCCCACTTAACCCAGCACAAAGCGCTGTAAGTTCCAGGTGATTTAAGTTCCGGGTGATTCAAAAAGATGGGAAGATAGGTTTAAGCTGACGTAAATGATCATTTAAGAAAAAGCAGAGAAGAATCATGGCTGAGATTCAGTTTTCCAGAGGTGTCACCGAAGACGTTGTCCCCGATATTCGCCTCACCCGCGCCAAAGACGGCAGCAACGGACAGGCTATTTTCTATTTTGAGAAGCCCAGAGCCTTGGGAGACGATCGCAACGACGACATCACAGGTATGTACATGATTGATGAAGAAGGCGAAATCTCCACAAAAGAGGTTAACGCCAAATTCATCAACGGTAGACCTGCTGGGCTAGAGGCTTTTTATGTGATGAAGAACCCCGAAGAGTGGGATCGGTTTATGCGCTTCATGGAACGCTATGCCGCAAAGAACGATATGGGCTTTAACAAAGCAGAATAAATCTCAAAGGCGTGAGCGTAGCGTGCTTTAACGCCTCAACGCTCACCTCATCCCCTACAGCGCTTTGCGCTGGGTTAAGTATGGGTTATTTTTGTAGAAGCCCCGCCCAGCGGGGCTTCTACAAAAATAACTGTGGTTTATGCAATTGAAAATTGCTGTATGACTTACTCCCCCCACCCCGACACACAGCCGATCGCCATTCACTGCGCGGTGATCACTGTTAGCGACACCCGATCGCCCGAAACCGATCGCAGCGGTCAGCTAATTCGGGAGCTATTGCAAGGGGCTGGACACGCGATCGCAGACTATTTGCTAATCAAAGATGAGCCAGTACAGATTCAGACCCACCTGCGTTTGCTGGGTCAGCAGTCGGGCTTAGACGCAATTATTCTCAATGGCGGCACAGGCATTGCCCCCAGAGACACCACCTACGACGCGATCGAGCAGTTGTTGGACAAGACGCTGCCTGGATTTGGTGAGCTGTTTCGCTGGCTCAGCTATGCAGAGATTGGCTCACGGGCAATTGCATCACGGGCGATCGCCGGAGTCTTTCAGGGCAAGCTGATTTTCTCCGTACCTGGATCTTCAAATGCAGTCCGCCTTGCAATGGAAAAGCTAATTCTGCCAGAGTTAGCTCACTTGGTTCGGCAGCTCAATCCCGATCGCTAGAGCTACTACCCAGGGAAGCATTAGGTGATGCTCTAGAGGTGCTGTTGATGTTTTTGAAACACTACCGAAGCATCATAACGGGGTCGATCGGGTAACGGTTGTGTGGTTCGTCACACCGATTGTGAGACTGCCTTGGATACCATTCAGATGTGGGCAAACGCTGATCAACAATAGGCGCTGTTGAAGGAATATTTCTAGCGGTTACGAAGCTGAGGCAGCGCGGACTGTCCCCACAGGGTGAAACTGCTGCTCAGACACTGCTGCTTAGACACTGCTGCTTAGACACTGCTGCTTAGATATTGTTGACCATTCCTGTTGACCATTCCTGTTGACCATTCAGTATGGAGTCTTATATGCCTTTTAAGACAGTGACCTACGGTGAAGACTTTCTCGACAATCTCAAATCTCTACGAGGCTCGCAAGCATCTACAGTCTCGGAAGCCCTAGAAAATTCTCCCTCCCTCACAGAGTCGCACGATCGCAGAGCAGATCCCACCGCCATTTTAGCCAGACGAGTCGAAAACATTGCCGCCAGCGGTTCTGGCGTATCTTTCTTCGATCTCGAACGAATCATGGGGCGAAATGACCTGCTGCCGATTAACTTCCTGCAAAAAGGGACGATCGCTGCCAGTGCCGTTTGCCGCATTTGGGCAGGAGATTTATATGGTTCTAACGGCAGCTGGGGAACTGGCTTTCTTGTTTCACCCCGGCTGATGATTACCAATCATCATGTGATTGCCTCTGCTGATGCGGCAACAAGAGTCTCTGCGCAGTTTGGCTATGAGATGGATATCAACGGCAGAATCCGGGAAGGAAAGGCATTTCAACTCATGCCTCAAGAAGCATTCATTACAGATGCCGAGCTTGATTTCACGCTGGTTGCCGTGGCTGAAAATTCTGATGATGGAACAGCTCAATTAACAGACTATGCCTTCCTACGACTTGACCCAACGCTGCACAAGGTTGAACCTGAAGAATTTGTTACGGTTATTCAGCATCCTGACGGGCAGCCTAAACAAATTGCGATTCGAGAAAATAAGGTTCTCAAAATTGGAGATAGTCAAGATACTCTCAGAGATAACTTTTTGTGGTACGCCAGCGATACCGCGCCTGGATCGTCTGGCTCTCCAGCCTTAAACGACAATTGGCAGGTGGTCGCCATTCATCACAAGAGCGTGGTGGAGAGCCGCATGAACAATGGCGTGGAAGAAATTCAGCTCACCAACGGTGAGTGGGTATCCCAGCAGGATGCAGAAGGTCTGAGCGAAAGCAAAATCAAGTGGATTGCCAATGAGGGAATCCGCACGAGCAGAATTCTGGCGCGGGTTGGTCAAGTGCAGATGCAGCAGGAGGGTTCGGCTTCTCCACTGGTGCAAGCCTTCCTCGAAGATGCGAAAGGCATTCATGTGTTTCCGGGGACAACGCCCCGCGAGAGCGTCGTCGCTTCAACTATTCCCCCCGCTATCAGCACTCCTATCATCACTTCTGAAGTCAGTGAGAGCCTTGAGAAAAAGAAGCGCCGCAAGCCTAGCGAACCTGCTGATGGCAGCATTCGTCCCATCAGCTACTACCAAGATCGCCAGGGATATGATCCCAATTTTCTGGGAGTCAAGATCTCTTTGCCCGAATTAATGCCAGCAGCGCTCGCCTTTGGTCGTGTGGTGCCAGTTGAAGGAACGCAGGATAATCTCCTCCGCTACATGCATTTCTCGATCGCCATGTGTGAAACTCGACGCTTGGCTTTTTACACGGCAGTTAACATTGACGGCAAGCGGTGGGTGGGGCTGGAGCGGAAGAATGATGAGTGGTTTTTTGACCCCCGTATCCCTGAGAATTTGCAGCTAGGCAACCGATTTTATGGCAACGAGCCAGGGGGGAACTTTTTCGATCGCGGTCATCTGGTGCGCCGACAAGATCCAATTTGGGGAGAACTGAGCGAAGCCACACTCGCCAATAGCGATACTTTTCATTTCACAAACTGTTCTCCTCAGTATTTTCAGTTCAATCAGTCACAGGAATTGTGGCAAGGGCTAGAAAATTTCATCCTCACCAACACCGACCAGGACGATCTGTTGGCTAGCGTCTTCACCGGGCCTATCTTTCAAGAAACAGATGTGTTTCATCGGGGTATTCAGGTACCGCAGTTCTTCTGGAAGGTTGTCCTAGTGGTTGATAGAGGCGGCAAGCTGTATTCCAGCGCCTATGTCGTCAGCCAGGAGAAATTTGTGGATGAGATTCCTTTTGAGCGCAAGCCCGTGGGTGAATTTAATAACTTTCAGGTGTCTGTCACTAGCCTGGAGGTTCGGCTGGGCATGAAGTTCTCGGATGAAGTCCGGAGAGCTGATGTCTACACAGGGTCTTCTCGCGGTCGAGAATTACGGGGTTTTAGCGATATTCAGCACCCTCGGCGCAGATAGGGTTTGCAAGCCGTCTTTTTGCAGAATGTTGGGGCTTGAGGCAGGATGTTAGTACACCGATCTACAATAGGCGATCGGTGTACCAATACCGATTTAAACGAATTTGTGGGCACATCGAACCTCAGAAGGGTCTTGGCACTGCCAAGACCATACCGGGATCTGTCGTGGTTCCAATTCAAATTGGTATAACATCCTGTCAAAATCTCACCCTTCATACCCTCAAGTTTGATTCATGACCCTTCGCCGCATTTTAGACTTGCTCAGAACTGGACAGCCCAATGAAACCGTCACAATTCAGGGCTGGGTGCGCACCAAGCGCGAACTCAAAGAATTTTCATTTGTGGAAATGAACGATGGCTCTTCTATGGCAGGGCTTCAGGTGGTGGTAAATCAGGCGTTGCCCGACTATGCCAATCTGGTGAAAAAGCTGAATACGGGAGCCTCTGCGGAAATTTCAGGCGTGCTGGTAGCCTCTCAGGGCAAAGGACAGCGGATTGAGCTACAGGCTGCCTCTGTGACAGTCTACGGCGAAGCCGATGCCGAAACCTATCCGTTGCAGAAAAAGCGGCACTCGTTTGAGTTTCTGAGATCGATCGCCCATCTGCGCGCCCGCACCAACACCATGGGAGCCGTCTTTCGGGTGCGGAATGCCTGTGCAGCGGCAGTCCACAGCTTCTTTCAGGAGCGCGGCTTTTTGTGGATGCACACGCCGCTGATTACCGCCAGCGATGCCGAAGGCGCGGGGGAGCTATTCACTGTGACAACGCTAGATCTGAAAAAGCCGCCGCTGACGGAGGGCAAAGAGATTGATTTCAGTCAGGACTTTTTTGGCAAACGCGCCTACCTCACCGTCAGCGGTCAGCTAGAGGCGGAAATTATGGCGATGGCATTCACCAATGTCTACACCTTTGGACCTACCTTCCGCGCCGAGAATTCCAACACCTCGCGCCATCTGGCGGAGTTCTGGATGATTGAGCCAGAGATGGCTTTCTGCGATTTGCTCGGCAACATGGAGCTTGCCGAAGCCCTGCTCAAGCACATTTTCAAGCACGTCCTGGAAACTTGCCCCGAAGACATGGAGTTCTTTAACCAGCGAATTGACGACTCGGTGCTGGCAACCGCAGACAACATCATCAACAGCGAGTTTGCTCGAATTACCTACACTGAGGCGATCGCCCTCCTGGAAAAAGCCGACAAAACATTTGAGTATCCAGTGTCCTGGGGGCTGGATCTTCAGTCAGAACACGAGCGCTACCTGGCGGAAGATTACTTCAAAAAGCCAACGATCGTCACGGACTATCCGGCGCAGATCAAGGCTTTCTATATGCGGATGAATGAGGATGGCAAAACAGTGAGAGCCATGGACATTCTGGCGCCCAAGATTGGCGAAATTGTGGGCGGTTCTCAGCGGGAGGAGCGGCTAGACTTTTTGCAGCGCCGGATTCAAAGCATGGGCATCCCGGAAGAGGAGCTTTGGTGGTATCTGGACTTGCGGCGGTTTGGCACCGTGCCTCATGCGGGGTTTGGCTTGGGCTTCGAGCGGCTGGTTCAGTTTATGACGGGCATGGGCAATGTCCGAGACGTGATTCCCTTCCCGCGCACGCCGCTAAGCGCTGATTTTTAGGGTCTGATTTGGGTTGAAGCAGGAGCGATCGGGCTTGAAGTAAGAACGATCGCACTTGAAACGAGAACGATTAAGTCTAAAGCGAGAACGTTCTCACTCTAAACAAGAACAATCGAGCTTAAAGTGAGATAGTTGCGGTTTCAAACCTGAAGCTTGTCCTTCTAAGCGCGATCGTTCCTGTTTCAAATAAGAAAATTTGAGTTCAGAACAGCAATGCTCTAAGTTTTTCTTACACCATTGCAGTTCTGAACCGTAATCCTGCCGATTGAAACGAGAACGGTCGGGTTCCAAGGGCGATCGGTGCTGTTTCAACCCGCAAATTCCGCCCATAAGTTCCGATGGAAGGGCGATCGCGTTCTTCAAACCCTGTTTCGAAGTCAAGCCCAATACTGCCCTGACCCTTTTTCGATCGAGCATATTACACCCCGCTCACGGGGCGGAACTGACGCGGTAGAGAATTTGGCGCTTTCGTGCCAGGGATGCAACAGCCGGAAATACACCCATACGGAGGCATACGATCCAGTGACTGGGAAGTTGGTGCCGCTCTATCAGCCGCGTCGGCAGCAGTGGGCAGATCACTTGATTAACTCGCTCGTACGCGGCGCTTGCGGAAAACACCCGACATCTGAATACCTGTCGCCAACATGATCACCAAGCTAAGCCCCACTAAAAGAACATAGATAGGTCTGAGAGCTGAGCCTAAGTATGATCCTTGATGAATTTTTAACAGGATAGCGGCTTGATCGGCAGATAAACCAAACCAGGCTTTGCCAAGTCGATAGGCTACCCCCGTGAGAGCGCTAATTCCAAAGGGTAGGAATGCAATAGGAGCCATAATTTGGTGAAGTTTTCGTCCATTCAGTTTCACTGCATTTTGTTGGATAGGATCTTTGCGTCGCTTCATCAAGGAAATGCCGCTAACCATTATCCCCAACAATCCTAAACCCACAAGTAGAACATAAGCAGGAACGATCGGCTTACCTAAAAATCTTCCTTCATGGAGCATCATCATGAACTCACCAAATTCATCTGATAGACCAAACCAGCTTCTACCGATTCGGTAAGCAACGCCCGTTAAAGCAGTGAGCAGCAAGGGAATAAACAGGATAGGAGCTGCCTTACGGTGAAATTTTCGCAGATTCATTGTTGAAATTTCCTTTGGGTTGTTTTAGGTTGTTTTGGCGCTAAACCTCTGCCCATTTTCGTAGCAAATTGGCATGGGTTTTGCATAGTAAATCGAATTCCAGGGTTTTTCCGCGTTTCTCAAATGCCATCCGTCGCACGGTATCGAGATCAAACAAGATCTCACGGTTGTGAGCATCCCGAATGACGCTCTGCACCCAAGTGACAGCCGCTAGTCTTACGCCTTCAGTGACTTCAGCAACCTGATGTAGGAACGTGGAAGGATAAACAATCATTGATCCAGCCGCTAGCTTAAAGGACTGTTCACCCAAGCTGGTATCAATGACAAGCTCCCCGCCGCGATACGTTTCCAGATCGCTCAAAAATAGGGTCAGAGAGACATCAGAGCGGGTGAGTGTCTCATCTCCCATCAACGCATTATCGGTATGAAGACCATACGCCATTCCAGGCTCATAACGGCTAAGAAGTATGGGACGAATTGACTTGGGGCGAACAGATGCCTGGAAAAGAGAATTTTGTTTGAGTGCCTGATGCACGATCGCCCTTATTTCCTTAGCGACATCTGTATCTCCTTTGAGCTGATGATTTGCTTTAACCGCCTTAGCATAGGTTCCGGCTGTCAGTTTTCCATCCACAAATTCAGCATCTTTAAGGATGAGATGAATGTGTTTTAGATCTTCAGGAGTGAGAACGTTATCAATGCATAAAATCATGGCACTCAAACACATTCACATTAGGTAAATTGATTCAAGATCGCGATCGCCTCACATGAGTTTTGTGATGTCTTATTCAGACGTTACGAAAGGGAATGAGTTTCCTGTTCGCCCGACTCACCCGATTCACCCGACTCATCTGATTCATCATGCTCACCCGATTTATCCGACTCGTCTGATTCATCACGCTCATCATGCTCATTGGATTCACTCGATTCGCCTGACTCGCCTGATTCGCCTTGTTCACTGCCCGATGCCAAGAGTGGAAAGGTAGAGTTCTGAACGGTTTCAGCCTGTGCCGTTTTCAGCCCAGAGCTTTGTGGAGGCAGGACACTTAATGCACCACCCTCGCCTCCTTGCGAGCTGGGAGACGGACTGGGCAATGTAGCCCCACCTTCTTCGCCACCGCCTGAATTCGCTCCTCCACAGGCAGTCAGTGTTGTGACTAAACCAAGACTAAGAAAGAGTGCAACAGTTTTAGAATTCATCACAGATTTCTCCATTAAACATTAGTTTCAAACCGATCGATCTTAGAGCGCAGGTTTTGTAAACCGCACACTCAAATGCTGTATGAACTACAGTCTTTAGATTAGACTCGGCAGGGTCATAGCTTTTGCCAAATCTCAATCTCAAAAGTTGACTATGAGAAAGTAAAGTCAGAGGTATTGATCAGTGACGCATTGACCCTCTGTAGCGTCGCCAGCGTCTCACCTGTACTCGCAAGTTGAATGAGCGTATTGTTTGCAGATCTACCGCTTCCTTGCACAACCTGAATGTCTGAAAATCTCAAGTCATCCAACTTCAGCTTGTCCACGCCATCTTGAAAATCGGTGATGACATCGGCAAAATTGTACCCAGGTCTGTTGGATTTGTACTTGATTTCAAACACATCACTGCCAGCACCACCTGTCAAAATATCTTGACCTTCGCCGCCCTTCAGCAGATCGTTTCCAGCACCACCCAGCAGTGTGTCATTGCCCTTCCCTCCTTCAAGGTAGTCATTGCCAGCACCGCCAACTAGGCGATCGTTCCCCTTCTTTCCATCAAGCTTGTTGTTGCCAGCACCGCCCTCTAAAAGATCGTCGCTGCTGCCTTTAATCTTATTTGAGGAACCATCATTGCCCTTGAACTTAACCACCTTGTTGGGCTTCAAAAGATCGTCGCTGCTATTTTTAGTCTGATTTAAAGAATTTCTCAGTTCACCTGACTCTCCCATCTCGCCTAATTCACCTGATTCACCTGATTCACCCAACTCTTCCATCTCACCCGATTCACCCGATTCACCTAAGTTATCGTGATCTGATTCATCCAATTCGTTATCGTCATACCGAGAAGAGGAATGTCTGAATGTCCCCAACGAGGTTGCTGATTCAAGGTTGAGGAATAGAGAGACTGCCTTAGACATGATAGTTTTCCTTGTGGTGTGTGGAACTACTATCTAGTAAAGCTGGAGAAAGTAAAGAAGTCGGAAACTCAATCAAAGTTGTGAAATTAGCGCGATGGATAACGGTATCTTCACCTGAAAGCAGCTTCCTATGCCTAACTTGCTACGCACAGTGATATCACCCCTGTGGTGTTGAGAGATGGTTTTAGCGATCGCCAAACCTAGTCCAGAACCGTCCTCATATTGACTCCGGGCTTGATCAGCGCGCCAAAAGCGATCGAAGATATGTGGTAATTGAGCGGGAGCAATACCAATTCCCGTATCTTCAACATTGATCAGGGCATAGGAACCCATGCGCTGCAAGGTCACGATCACCGTTCCGCCAGGTGGAGTATATTGCAGCGCATTGGTCAGAAGATTAGTGAATAGTCGCTGGAGTTGAGAGGCATCCCCATTAACCTCGACATTGGATATTAGCTGAGACTTTAGAGTAATCTGAGCTTGATCAGCCCGATCGCTATATAGATCAACTAAATCTTCTAATATCTCATCCAGCACAATGCGTCGCCACGCTTGTCGATCGGGAGCCTGTCGATCCATCCGTGCCAGCAGCAACAAATCATCAACTAGCTGGCTCATCTGGGCTGAGGCGATGGCGATCGAGTCTAGTTTCTCTGCATCAGCCGCATGAACTCGCTCTGGGTGATCTTGCATTACGGCGATCGAGGCTCGAATGGCCGTCAGTGGATTCCGTAGCTCATGGGAGGCATCGGCTGTAAATTGTTTGAGTTGGTCAAAGCTTTGCACAATTGGCTTCAGCGATTCTTGAGCCAGCCAAACTCCGCCCAGTGCAGCCAGTCCTGCAACCGTGACAACGCCTACAATTAAACCCCACTGCAATCGACGCAATTCAGTGTCTAGGGTGACAGTCGATTCAGTAGCGCGAACATAGCCTAAGATTTGGCGCGTATCTGGGGTGGAAGCGCTGTAGGCGGGTTGCACGAAACTGCGAATGTTGCCTCGCTGTACAAGTACCCCTTTCGCAGGGATATTCGTCGGCAGCACCGTTTGCAAGAAAAGTCCGCCCTCACGCACCATGAGTCGGCGCTGCTTGTCATACCATTCAATGCCTTGCTGCGTGAGCGGCAGAGGTTCAGAGGGCGCTTTCAGACTTGAAGACCCCTCGTATTTGCTCATCAATTCGGCCAGCGTAATTGGCAGAGGGGTACCGTCTGCCTGAGTAGGGACATAGCCTTTGTATTTTTCTTCGGTTGTGAGTTCTCCGTACTCATGTTCAATAATCTCTAGTGTGCCTGCCGACGATTCAGCGACTTGGCGCAGATGCTCATCAAGCTGCTGGTTGCGATCGTGAGCAACTAAAATATAAACGGCAGCAGAAAATGTCCCTAAAATCGTTGCAATAACCAGCAGGTAAGACAGCAATAGGCGATTTCGTAGCCGACTAAATCGCCCGTTAGAGATTAGGGTTGAGTCGATATCCCAGACCATAAATAGTTTCGATTAAATTTGGAGGCGCACCAACGACCTTAAGCTTTTGTCGTATGCTTCGCACATGAACTTTGATGGTTTCTTCTCCAGGGATGTCTTCAGAGATCCAGACCCGCTCTAAAATTGCGCCACGACTCAGAACGCGACTCCCATTTCGCAGGAACAATTCCAGTAAAGCATATTCTTTATGAGTCAACGTTAAGGGGCGATCGCCATACATCACCTGACATTCATTGGGGTTGAGCGTCAATTGCTCCCATTCCAAAATTGGCGAAAACGTAGCGTTGCCTCGTCGCAACAGCGCTCGAATCCTTGCCAATAGCTCTGGTAGGTCGAAAGGCTTAATCACATAATCATCTGCCCCAACGTCAAGCCCCAGTACCTTATCTATGCTGGTATCTCGTGAGGTCAGCATGAGAATGGGAGTTTTGCTGCCGCTTTGACGTAGCCTCCTGCAAAGACTAATCCCATCTAGCTTTGGCAGCATCAAGTCTAAAACGATCAGGTCGAAGGCACCTGTCTCGGCAAATGCCAAACCCAGTTCACCATCCTTAGCCACCTCTACCACATAGTGCTGATCGGTTAATGCCTCGGCGATCGCTCTTGTAATCTGAGAATTGTCCTCCACTAGCAGGATTTTCATTCTCTGATAATCATCCCAAGAAGTTAATACTCCCCTAAAGTAACGCTATTGAGACTTCTCGCCCACCCCATCGTTCCATCTGGATTGTAAACGTACAACCACTAGACTGCTCTACAGCGCATACACCACAGCCGGGACGCGCTTAAAAGCGGGAGTACCTGATCGCTCCTCAATCCTTGCCTTAAAGATCACGTTGACCTCTGGGTAAAACATCAGCGCTGAGCCTTCGCGCACCATGCCGAAGATAATCTCTACGTTTTCTAGCTTGCCTGCATTGGCTTGCACCGTGACGCGATCGTGTTCTGCAAATCCCACCCGTCTTGCGTCTCCAGCATTCATCAGAATACAGTTGCGGTGGGGCATCCCACGGTACTGGTCGCCGATTTTATAGACGACCGTGTTGTGCTGCGAGTAGCTGCGTCCGGTCATCAGCGCAATGACGATGCCCTGGGTTGAGTCGGGGATGCCAAAGTCACTGATCTGCGGCAGCGTCAGGGTGGGCAATGGCGTAGCAAACATCTTGGCTTTGCCGGAAGGCGTGGCAAAGGTCGGCTCAGTGAAGATGCGCCCAGAGATGGTGAATTCCTCTAGGGTTTGGTCGATCGCCCCAATTTTTTCGTAGCCGGGAATCGTTTGGGCGATGAGTTGGCGGACGTACTGCGTGTCTTGCAGCTTGCGCCAGTCGATCGGAGCGTCGCCATGTAGCCGATGGGCTAATTCGGTCAGAAACTCAACTTCTGAAATCAAATCCGCCGACTTGAGATGGGTTTCGCCTTCGTCATTCAGCCGGACAAAGTTGTTGCCCGATTCGGTGGTCGTCTTGTGGGGATTCTCGAAGCGGTTGAACACTGGAACAATGATGGTGTGCTGCTTTGCCAGTCCGTGAAAATGCCCCAAGTTGGGCTTGGTTGCCAGGTAGACGATCGTTTCAATGTTGCCCAAGGCGCGTTTTGCCTGAGTTGAGTCAGGGTTTGCTCCATAGAGGTTGCCGCCCAAGCACAGGAGCGAATCGACCTGATGCTGGTCAGCCGCTTCAATCAGGGCGCGGGTGTCGTAACCTGCGGGCAGATCGAGCGATCGCCCCAGCAGTTTTTCCAACGCCTGCTTAATTTCTTGCTTCAGTTTTGTCGTCACACCCATCGAGCCAAAGCCCTGCACGTTGGAATGTCCGCGAATCGGCATGGTACCTGCGCCCACTTTGCCGACGTTGCCGGAGATGAGCGCCGTGTTGGCAATGCTGTAGATGTTGTCCACAGCGTTGTCATGCTGCGTCGCACCCATTGCCCAAGCAAATACCGTCCCTTTTGCCGCGCCAATCATCCGCGCTGCCGCCTCAATCTCTTCTTGGGAAACACCGCAGGTTGCCGTGATTATGTCCCAGGAGGTGTTTTGCGCTTGGGCAATCACAGCTTCCCAGTCTTCGGCGTGCGATCGCAGAAACTCTAGCTTCGCCAAGCCGCTTTCTAAAAGCGCCTTCTGGATGCCGACAAACAGCGCCACGTCGCTACCCGGAATGAGTTGCAGGTACAGCGAGGCAATGTCTGAACCGGGAATCAAGGATTTAATCGGGAATGCCGGAGAGCCAAACTTGACTAGCCCTACTTCTACCACCGGATTAACGATGATGACTTTGCCGCCGCGATCGCGCAGCTTAATTAACTCGTTCATAAACCGGGGATGATTGGAAGGCGAATTTGCGCCAATCAGCACGACGCAGTCCGAATGCTTCAGGTTTTCTAGACTGACCATGGAGGTGCTGGTACCAAAGACTTCCTTTAACCCCACGGTCGAGGGTGAGTGGCACAAATCCGAGCAGTCTGCCAAGTTGTTGGAGCCGAGGGTGCGCAGCATGAGCTGAAGCAAGTATGCTGCTTCGTTGGACGATCGCCCAGAGCTATAAGAAGCCACCCGCTCACGGGGCTGACGAAACGCCGCCTCGGTGATCTGATAAATTTCTTCCCAAGCAATCCGCTCGTAATGACTGCTCCCGGCGCGGAGGATGACGGGATAGCTTAATCGTCCGAGGCGATCGGCTTCCAGGGAGCTAAGCTGCTGAAGCTCGGTGATGCTGTAGCGGGCAAAAAAATCTTCGGCAACGGGCGGCATGATTTCGGCGGTAATGGCTTCTACGCTTTTCATGCAGCGCTGGAGCTTTTCGCCTTCCTCATTCGTAAAGCCTCCCTTTTGACCGCTCGTGCCCCAGGCACAGGAGAGGCAAGCGCTCTTGTGTAGCAGCGTTTTCCAAAGCTTAGGACCTTCGGGCGATAGCGTATGTTCTGCCCAGTATTGAATAATCGGCAGTCCACCCCCGATCGGCGGCGAATTTTCATCCTGCTGAATCAGATCTTGGGCGCGATCGTCCGTCTTTTGTGTCGCTTTAGGTGTGCCCTGAGTCATTGCGCCTTCTCCTGATGCTGAGCCTAGCTAGTTCAAACTGTCCTATTACGACTGTAGACAGATTCTCAGAAATTAGCTCGAAACCGTTCAGGAAAATAACAGCCTTTAGATATAGCTGTATTCACAGCAGTTAGGACGGAGACATCTTTGAGGGCGCGCTCCGCGCGCCCTCAAAGATGTCCTAAGCCCGATGATTATGGCTATAGATCGGCGTTTGTTCTTAGAGGATGTCTGAGAAGTGTAATTTGCTACCCGAACCGCCCCCTAGATCCCCCAATTCTGGGGGACTTTGAATAAGAACTGGTTCGAAAGTCCCCCAGAATTGGGGGGTTGGGGGGCGAATGCAGAACATTTGATACTTTTCAGATATCCTCTTAGGGTTGTGGATTAAATAACCTGTACAACCGATCTGATGTAGGGGCTTAGCAATGCTAAGCCCTACCGCAAGCCCTACCCCAAGCTAAGCCCCTACTTCATGCCTACAGGAATTTGCTGAGACAGGCGGTTTTTTAAGTCTGCCATCAGATCGTTGTCGCTCCGATGAGCCTCCCATTTACCCTGCAAGCTGCCCCGGCGATTGGAACTAATACTCCAATCGCCGTGGATAAAATTCTCGTCTTCAGACAGCGTTCCGCTGTAGCGAATGGCGAGCTGGGAGCCGACCACATAGCGTTTGGTAAATTGGATGCTGCGTCCAATGATCTCGCCGCCTACATTTGCTTCTCCCAGATGACCGTCATCTAAGATTACGCCGCTCAGCGCATTTCCACCTTGCACAAACGTAGCTTCAAAGCGAGTTTGCGCTTCGTCTTGCCAATAGGTTCCGAGCCATGTTCCGCTGATATCTGCCATATTTTAGGATTTATGTTTCCATCCAGGTCAAGCACTGCTGCATTTGCTGCTGCATGATACCGCGATCGGCATGATAACGGCGACCGTGCCCCGGCAAAACCCACTCAAATGAGTAGCTTGCTAGCTTGTGCATCGATTTTCCTAATTCTTTCCAGGAGTACCAGCAGGCATTCCGGAAGGCATGAAGATGCTGGAGTTCGTCTGACCAGGCAAGATGGTCGCCCGTGAACAGAAAGGTGTCTCGGTAGAGCAGAACGGTATGCCCTTGGGTGTGCCCAGGCACCGGAATGATCAGCAGGTCGGGGGCGAGCTGTACCGGATCGGCACCCCTCAGCTGAATTTCGACATTGCGGGTGCCACTGCCGATATCGTCGGTATGGAGGATGCGATCGCAGCCAAAATGCTCCTGAAACTTCTGGTGGTCGGCAACATCGTCCCGATGGGTGAGATAGAGATAGCGAATGCCGCCTAGCTCCTCTAGCCGCTTGACTAAGGGCGGCGCAAATCGGGGAGAGTCTACGAGAATATTGCCTTCTTCCCGCAGAATCAAGTAGCTGGCGGCACCAAAGGAAGCCTCGGCATGGTAGCCGCAGTGGTAGACATTTTCGGCGATCGCGATCGGAAAGCTGGCTTGGGCGAGTTTAATATCCGTAGGCTTCTCGACGGTGCCAATCGATGCGGTGGGACAGGACAACAGCGCCTGAATGGCATGGAGGCGATCGGTTGCCTCAGTCGGCTGATGATAGACTGCCGACTGGTCGCCAATGTCACGAAAGACTTCGGGAGCCATCCAGCGGCAGGTATCGCAATCAATGCAGGTGCGATCGACGTAAAAGTCGCCCTGAATATTTTCGGGATGGCGTTGGTTGAGGTGTGCCATAGTTGCGAACGAGAGGGATGCAAAAAGAAATGCAAAAGAAATACAAAAGCAAGCGCTAGAGCGCAACTTCTGGAATTTCCTCTAGGGTAACAAGTGGCGCTTCGTCTTGGGGCGGCTGAAGCTGACCTCGCTGGCAGCGTAGGGCAAAGGCGCAGACCTCACAGGGTTTGAGGGACTGCGTTTGTGGAAAAGGCTGGCGGGTTTCCTGATAGCGCTGGAGGCTATGGGTGAAGCGATCGAGCAGCGTTGTCAAGTCCTGGTAAGTTTGCTGATGTTGGGCTTCGCTGTAGGAAAATTTAAAGCACTGCGGTTTCAGTCCGTCTGGTGAAGGCTGTACAAACCAGTAGGTCATGGAAATTTGGTCGGGCTTGTATTCGCTCGTTTCTGCCAGGACAAAGGGATAGAGACGAGTTTGCCAATTTTGCAGCAGCCAGTCGGGTTTTTGAGGGCGAGGGTAGGTTTTCCAGTCCAGGATTTGCGCCTCATGCCGATCGAGAATCAGCAGATCGTAGATGACGGTAAACAGATAGCCTTGGAAATGGAGCGATCGCCCATGTTCGCTCTGACGGCTGGAGAATGCGCTAGGCGAAAATAGCTCTGGCACTGACTGAATAAAAGTCTCGACTGAGTGATGAATCTGCCGATCTTCAGGCAAGCCTTCTGGATCAAGCTTCAGCCCTAGCTCTCGCTGCTGCATAAGTAAATGAAAGCGATTTCCCCAGTTAATGCGCTCCTGCTGCTCCGGGGCGATCGGCACATTGAGCTGATCCAAATAGGTGTATTGAAACTTGCGGGGGCAGAGCGTCAGGAGGTTGAGTAAGCCTTGGGAGAGGTGAAGCATGAGGCGAGGCAATTTGGAATTTTATACCGTCTTAAAAGCCAGTTTATACAGCGCTACGCGCTTAGATCCAATGAGTTATTTTTTGAGAGCCGCGCTCCGCGCGGCTCTCAAAAAATAACTCGTCCTAATACCAATTTGAGTTGGAACCACGACAGATCCCAGTACAGGCTTGCCAAGCCCCTTCTGAGGTTCGATGTGCCCACAAATTCGTCTAAATAGGACGGGGACATTTAGGGTGGAGCGCGAGGTGCCCGACCCTAAATGTCCTAAAGAACATGGATTTAGCAAGATGTAATGCTTGGGGTAGGGGCTTAGTAAGGGCTTAGCAATGCTAAGCCCTTACTGGCTAGCGACTTTGAGGGGATTGTGTGAGCTTGATCAGGTGTTCTAGCTGAAACTCGCTGACCAGCTGAGCGATCGCCTTTCTGAGTCCATAATGCTCTTCTGAAAGGTCTTTTAGGAGTTGAGCGATCGCTTTTTCGTCAGCGCTACGGGCAGCTAAGTTTAGCTGACTGAGCCACTCAGGCGGCATGGCTTGCAGAGCGTGCAGCTGTTGGAAGGCATCTAGATAGGCTGACACATCTGATGTCATGTTTTTGAGGGGAACATAAGCTTCTGAGGCTTCGTAGAGATATTGAACATCCAGATGATGGCGGATCGTCTCCAAAAAAACGGCTTCTGAGCAAGGCTTACCCACAAAGTCATCGCAGCCAACCGCCATAATTTGCTGCTGTTCTTCCTCAAACACTGTGGCAGTAATGGCAATGATCTTGGTGGGCGTGGGGCAGAGTTGGGGGAGAAATTCAGCCTCTCTAGCGCGAATCTGGCGAGTTGCCTCCAAGCCATCCATCACAGGCATTCGCATATCCATCCAGATCAAATGCGGCGCGTAGGTTTCCCAAAGGGCGATCGCCATTTTGCCATTGTGGGCAGTTTGTACCTCAAATCCGGCTGCCATGAGCCAACTCACCATCAGCTGAGCATTTGCCTCAGTATCATCAACCACCAAGATCCGATAGGTGGGCTGATTGGGAGCTAGCTTCACTTGGTCAGAAGAAAGACCTAGGTTTGCGACGGGAGCAGAGGGGACAAAAGGCAGCGTGAATTGGAAGGCTGAGCCTTTACCCAAACAGCTATTGACAAAAATCTTGCCCCCCATCAAGTTGAGAAAGCGCCGACATAGGGTTAGCCCTAGCCCGGTGCCTTGCTTGGAGCTGAGACCTGCCTGAGCTTGGACAAAAGCATCAAACAAGCCGTCAATTTCTTCAGGTGCAATCCCGGAACCCGTATCTTCGACGGTAAACAGCAGTACTTCTTGATTAGAGTCTTCCTCCTGCAATCGGCTCACCTGAAGCCTAATGAAGCCTCGCTCTGTAAATTTGATGGCGTTGGCGAGTAAGTTGGTGAGAATCTGGCGCAGTTTGCGATCGTCCGTCTGAATAAATTGCGGCACGCCGCTATGGCGATGGCACGAAAGCTGAATACCTTTGACCTGTGCCCGCAGACTAAACATTTCTTCGATATCCTTTAGCAGCGCGTACAGGTCAAAGGAATTTTCTTGGAGCGAGGTGCGACCCGCCTCAATTTTGGCGATCGACAAGACATCGTTGATCAACTGCAACAGATATTCGCCGTTGCGGTTAATGGTTTGGAGCTGCTTGTGCTGCTGAGGCGTGAGGCGATCGCGCGTCATTAGCTGGGAGAAGCCAATAATGGCGTTTAGCGGCGTACGCAGCTCATGGCTCATGTTGGCAAGGAAAATGCTCTTGGCTTTGTTTGCGGCTTCGGCAGCTTCTTTGGCTTGCCGCAGCTCTGCTTCAGCCTGCTTGCGCTCATGAATGTCTCGCCCAACCGATTGAATGGCGATGAGATTGCCATGCTGATCAAAAAAGCCGCGATTGATCCACTGCGCCCAGCGCTCGCCCTGGCAAGTCACGCCGCGATTTTCGACCGTCACTACCGGGTTCTCTGGGCGAAGAGCCATAAAACACTCAGTCACATAGTCGCGATCTAATTGAGACACAACCGGAACATAGTGATGACCGAGCAAAGCTTGGCGGTTTAATCCAAATCGGCGGCAGTAAACCTCGTTGGCGTAGGTAATCATCCCATCGGCATCTAGCTTGACGATAAATTCGGTCTGGTCTTCCAGAATGGCGCGATAGGTCGCCTCACTGCGCTGTAGCGCTTCAGTGCGTTCTTGTACCTGTACCTCTAGGGTGCGGTTGTAATCTGACAAAAGCTGTTCGATCTGCTTGCGATCGCTAATATCAATGACTACTCCATCCCAATACACGTTGCCATCGGGCTGCACATCGGGCGCAGCAAAGTTTTGAAGCCATTTTACTTTCCCAGAAGGAGTTGTGATGCGGTAATCAATTGACCAAGGCTGAAGGGCGCGGATGGCGATCGGTGCCAGAGTTTTGAGGTTGATCGCATCCTCAGTATGAATCAGCCTCCATAGCGTGTTAGAGCTTTGCCGTACGGCATCGGCTTCTACCTCAAAGATTTCGGAGCAGCGAGGGCTGATGTAGGTAAATTGGTCGGTGCCATCAGGGTGCATGATGTAACGATAGATGACTCCTGGCACGTTTTCGGCTAGCCTTCGGAAGCGGGCTTCACTGTCTTGCAAAGCTGCCTCGGCTGTCTTGCGATCGGTGATGTCGATTAAAACTCCTGCCATTCGTACAGCTTTGCCTGTCTGATCATAAATGCCGCGTCCTTGACCCAATAACCAGTGCAGACTGCCGTCCGGCCAGAGAATGCGGTACTCTGCGCGGTAGTCTGTTCGGCTTTTTAGAGCGGCAAAAATAGCCTGTTCGACCCTCCCCAGATCTTCTGGATGAACGCGATCGCGCCAGTGCTTATAAGTGGGTTCAATACTTCCAAGCCTATAGTCCAAGACCGTATAGGTCTTGTCGTTCCAAGTGTTGTCGCCTGTAGCAATGTGCCAATTCCAGCTTGCAATCTGACCAAACTCCATAGTCAGCCGCAACTGTTCTTCGCTGCGTTGAATTGCCGCCTCGGCACGCTGGCGATCGCTGATGTCTTGAAACACCGTGATAGCAGAAATTACCTGACCCATCTCGTCAAAGATGGGAGCCGATCGCACCTCCAGCAAAATTACCTCATCCTGCCGACGCACCTCTATGAGCTGATTCGCAACAAATTCACCCTTCAGCGCTCGTGCTCCAGGCAATTGCTCATGGGGATAAAGCTCTTCGGTTCCTGCCCGATAAAGCTGATAGATTTCAGGAAAATCTTTGTGGGCAGCACCCGGAACAACCCCCGGAGGGATAAGTTCTTGTCCTGCTGGATTCATATAAGTGAGTGTGCCGTTTGCATCTAGCGTAGATACCCCAATCGGCAAACTCTCTAAAAGCTGGGCAATTTTTCGTTCGCTTTGCTCAAAGGCGGTCAAAAAAGTCTTGAGCTGAACTTTCATTTGGTTAAACGATCGCGCTAATTCTCCAAACTCGCCGCTCCGGTGAATCTCGACCGGGCGATCGAACTCGCCCGCCGCCACTTCTTGAACTGCCTGCTGCAACCGCAGCAGAGGAGCCGTTATCCACTGTGCAGTCAAGATGCCCGACCCAATGGCTAGTAGCAGTGCCGCTATGCAAAGCAGCACTGTCCGAGACATATTTTCATTCACTTGCGCCATGAAATCAGCTTCTGGCACCACCACCACAATGAGCCAATCGGGGAGATGAGAAATCTTGAGATTGGCGCTATTGAAACCAGACGCAGAAAGCGGCAAAACTTTGGCAAAATAGCGCTGCTCCGCCTCTTGAAATCTAAAGTTTGAGCGGTTGCTGACCTCACTCACGGGTTTAAGCCGATGAATGTGGCGAGCCGCCGCCTGAATGGCAGGCACCTGGCTATCGATCGCCTGACGACGGAACTGCCCTGCCCCAGATTGTCCAGCCCCGAAAGCTGATTCTTGGCTAGAGCTGACTACTAGCTCTCCCGATCGCTCAATGATAAACACGTGCCCCGACTGACTCACATAAGTTTGCTTCAAAAAGTTCTGAAGATTTTGAAGGGATAAATCTGCTGAACTCACGCCTAGCAGCTTGCCAGAGGCACCATAAATGGGCTGACTTGCAGCGATGAAAACGGTGTCCGTCGTATAGCCAGAATAAATGCCTGTCCAAGCCGCTTTGCCTGCCATAGCGGCTGCTTTATACCAGGGACGCTGACGAGAATCGTAGGGCTTTGGCTGAACCTTTACAGGCGTAATTCGCTCTCCCCGATCATTCATGGAGTAGTAGATAACTTGAGATTGCGTAGACTGATTTGCCACCGCAATTTCTACATCAGGGCTACCGTATTCTCGATGAGCGCCTGAGTATGCCCCATCTACCTCAGCACCCAGCGAGATCCAGGAAAGGTTGCCAAACTGACGCATCTGCTGCCAAAGATACTTCTCGCGCTGAGGGTCATACCGATTTAGATCTAGCTTTAGGTCACCTCGATCGATCGCGTCTAGATTGAGTTGATTGACCAAATGCGGCGTTGCTAAATAGGTTGTCAGAGTTTGATCAACGCGATCGCCCACCTCTGTCATCAGCTGCTCTGCCAGCTGATTGACCGACTTTTGTCCGCTTTGGAATGACAAATATCCGGTCAGCCCAACGGCTCCCACTGTTTGCAGCACAAAGGGCACAATCAAGACTAATCTCAACGAGAGTTTCTTATTGAAAAGCCCACCAGCAGAAGGAAATGGAAGCATAGCCTGAATAACTATAGGAAATACAGTCTAGATTTAGGAAACGCAATCCAAATTTAGGGAATACAATCTAACAGAGATCTGATGCGATCGGGTTGGTATAGCAGTTTGGCTCACATAACAGCTTGGCTCACATAACAGCTTGGCTCACGTAACAGCTTGGCTCACATAACAGCCTGAAAAGCGACTTCCAAAGCATCTATGCCGGAATAGTCGGCGGTGACGATGCGATTGCGACCTTCAGCTTTGGCTTGGTAGAGGGCGGCATCAGCGGCAGCGATCAAATGTTTGGCAGCCAGCTCCATTGTGGGCATTAGAGTCGCTACCCCAAAGCTCAACGTTACATATCGGCTCACAGGAGAGGCAATATGCTGAATTTGCAGGTGACGAATTCCCATTTGAATCTCTTTGGCAACTTGCAAAGCTCCTGCTGCTGGAGTGTTGGGTAAAATGACCACCATTTCTTCGCCGCCATACCGAGTGGGCAAATCGGTCGATCGCTTGGCAGTCGCTTTTAGCACTGTTGCAATGTTCTGCAAACAGGTATCGCCAGCCTGATGCCCATAGGTGTCGTTGTACTGCTTAAAACAGTCGATATCGCAAAAAACCAGCGAGATGGGCTGCTGTTCGCGGATCATGCGGCTCCACTCATGGGTCATGTAGTCATCGAATCGACGGCGGTTAGCGAGATGGGTCAGTTCATCTGTGTTGACCAGATGCAGAAGCTTTTGATTGGCAAGCTGTAGTGCATCTTCGACTGTTTTGCGATCGCGAATTTGCTGCTGGAGAATCTCATGCTGGGACTGCACCTGCTTTTGCAAACGACTCAGCTTGAGATGGGTTGAGACTCTCGCCAACACTTCCGCCATCTGAAACGGCTTAGTAATGTAGTCAATGCCTCCTGCACTAAAAGCCATAGCTCTGTCAATTTCTCCATCCAAAGCGCTTAGAAAAATAACGGGAATATCGCGTGTTTGGGGTATCGCCTTCAGATGCCGACAGACTTCGTATCCATCCATTTCCTGCATACAAATATCCATCAAGATCAGGTCTGGAGGAAGAGTTGCGGCAGCTATCAACGCCATCCGTCCGCTAATAACTGTGCGTACATCATAGCCTTGCTGCAACAGGATTCCAGCGAGGAGACGAAGATTGTCCGGGATGTCATCGACAATCAGGATATTTCCCTTAGAAATCATCTGTATATTCCTTGATATTCCTTGAGGTTGAAAGTAGCGAGTTTAGAATTCGTATAGGTGTTTTGCTTAATTTGCCTTAGCCATGAAAAAACTGGATCAGGATTTCCACTTAATCCACCCATAAATCCCGAAAATCTACTGAATTTCTACATAAAGCTGATATATTTCTTACTCAGAAGTTTGTGAGCTACTCACAAACTTCTGAGCTAAAGCACGGCAATTAGTGATTCAAGGGCAGTTAGGATAAAAGCAATCCGCAATAGCGCCTAAATTGCAAATCTAAAGTCCAAAATCTAAAGCTCTGAGATTTCCATGAGTCTTGACCTGACCCGATTTGCCAAAGTTTGTAATCCTAGCCGGACATTAGTTGTAGGCAACGTAGAGGATCAGCCGTATTACATTGACTTTGCGTCCGTCAGAGGCGGCAAGATCATTGAGGCTCTGGAAAGAACGATCGCCCGTCTTTCACCCAACGAACCCACCTGTCAGCTTTTCACTGGACATATTGGCTGCGGCAAATCCACTGAGCTGTATCGCCTCAAAGCCGACCTAGAACAGCAGAATTTCTATGTCGTTTACTTTGAGGCAGATCAAGATCTGGAGGTCGATGATGTAGATGTCACCGATATTCTGTTGGCGATCGCCCGTCAGGTCAGCCAAGGTCTTGAAAAGATTGGCATTCGCCTCAAGCCCAGCTACTTCGAGCGGCTGTTTGCCGAAATGGGCGCAATCTTAAAAACGCCGATCGAGCTGGCGGCTGAAGCGGAATTTTCGATCGGCATTGGCAAGGTTATTGCCAAAACCAAAAGCAGCCCGCAATTTCGCAGCCAGCTGCGCCAATATCTCGAAACTCGCACCAGCAGCATTCTAGAATCGCTGAATCAGGAGCTGCTGGACAAGGCGATCGCCGAACTCAAACGACGGCAGAAACAGGGCTTGGTCGTGATTGTAGACAACCTCGATCGCGTCGAGAATCGGCTGAATGGCTCTGGACGATTGCAGCCAGAATATTTGTTTATCGATCGGGGGATGCAGCTCCGCGAACTCAACTGTCATGTGGTCTACACGGTGCCGCTGGCTCTGATGTTTTCTAGCGAAGGTGAAGCCCTCAAAAACCGTTTGGGGGGAGGCGTTGCGCCCAAGGTTTTGCCCATGGTACCCGTTTTGCAGGAAGACGGTACAGTCAATCTCGAAGGCATGGCGCTCCTGCGGCAGATGGTGCTGGCTCGTGCCTTTCCCGAAACCCATTTTTCTCAGCGGCTCGATCGCCTAGCCGAACTGTTTGACCATCCTGATTTACTCGATCGCCTCTGTCAATTTAGCGGCGGTCATATGCGCAATCTGTTGGGTCTGCTGTTTGGCTGTCTCCAGCAGCAAGATCCGCCCTTCTCGGCAGACTGTCTAGAAGCCGTTATTCGCACTTATAAGGATGATTTGGCGCTCACCGTCAAAGACGATCAATGGTCGCTGCTCAACGAAGTGGCACAACGCAAGACGATCGGCAATGAGCCAAAATATCAGCATCTGCTGGCGAGTCTCTATGTATTTGAGTATCGAGGACAAACCGGGCGATGGTTTGATCTCAATCCGGCTCTAAAGGAGATCGAGAAAACAACTTTTAGAGAATATAAAGAATAGACTCAACAGGAGCTTGCTAAGATCGTGGGCACTGGAAAGATCTGACAATCCACAATCGTTTATCTAGGCTAGAGGCAATGGAAGAGTTTTTCGCGAACATTTCTCGCTATCCACGTTACTTCATTAGCTTCACCTTGGGCATATTGCTGACGTTCTTCAGTCCGCTCCTGCCCATGTTTAAGCGACCCACAACGGCGATCGCGGCAATAGCGCTCTTGGTGTCCGGTTTCATACTGCTGAGCTTTACGCTCCGCGCTATGCTGGGACTGGAAGCAGTTTGACGGCTCAGCGCGGCTCAAGGAAGAGCGGCTCAGCCAGACACATGATGGAGAGAAACTATGGCTACGGATCGTCGGGTTGCGCGTGTGGCGGAGTCAATTAAGCGGGAGGTCGGACAGCTACTGTTTTCCGGCATTAAAGACGATCGCGTGGGCATGGGGATCGTCAGCGTCACAGATGTTCAGGTGGCAGGAGATCTGCAACATGCTAAGATTTTTGTCAGTATCTATGGCACCCCCGAAGCCAAAGCATCGGCAATGGCGGGGCTAAAATCGGCAACGGGCTTTGTGCGAAGCGAGTTAGGACAGCGCATTCGCCTACGCCGCACCCCGGAAGTAGTTTTCATTGAAGATATTTCTTTCGATCGCGGCACCAAAGTTCTTTCGCTCATCAATCAGCTCAGCCGAGAGCGCAAAGACATTCCTGAGTCAGAGGGCGATCGCTGGGAAGTGGCTAGCAAATCAGAAAGCGCGGCTCTAGAGGATGACGATCTAGAAGATGATCTAGACGACGACATAGAGGATGGCTTGGAGAATGACGACCTAGAGGATGACTTGGAAGAGAATGACCTGGACGATGACTTGGAAGATGACAATTTCGTCAGTGCCCAAGAGAAATAGATTCGCTTCAACTCTCTTGCCCTTGCGATCTCAGCCCAACGTGATCCTAGCTCAACATGATCCTCGCCAACGCGCCCCACTCTGACTGGAAAACGCTCTCGCTAGCCGAGCAAGTCGCTCAAATGATCGTAGTCCGCGCATCCGGACACCTGTTTGACGCCCAAATTCAGTATCCAGATTGGGAGCCTCCTGCCGCCATGCTGCAAGAGTGGGTGCAGCATGGCGTAGGGGGCGTAATTTTGCTGGGCGGTAGCGCTGCCGAGGTGGGGCTACGATCGCAGCAGCTTCAAAGCTGGGCAAAGGTGCCTCTCCTGATTGCTGCCGATATTGAAGAAGGCGTAGGACAACGCTTTGCTGGGGCGACCTGGTTTCCGCCGCCGCTGGCGCTAGGGGCGATCGCTCAAACTAACCTGAATCAGGCGATCGCCTACGCTGAGCAAATTGGCAAAATTACGGCACAAGAGGCGGTGGCGCTCGGCATTAACTGGCTACTGGCTCCAGTTGTGGATGTTAACAACAACCCGGCTAATCCGGTGATCAATCTGCGGGCTTGGGGTGAAACGCCAGAGGTCGTCAGTCAGCTAACTGCGGCTTTTATTCGCGGGGCACAGCAGCATTTGGTGCTGACTGCTGCTAAACATTTTCCAGGACATGGCGATACGACGATCGATTCTCATATCGATCTACCGCTGATTCTTCACAATCGGTCGCGCCTTGCCCAGATTGAGTTTCCGCCCTTTGAAGCGGCGATCGCTCAAGGCGTGGATGCCATCATGACCGCTCATCTGCAAGTTCCGAGCCTAGACGATCGCCCTGCTACTTTCTCGGCAGCTGTTGCCGAAGAACTGCGTCAGCGGATGGGATTTACGGGCTTAATTGTCACCGATGCGCTAGTCATGGGCGCAATCACCCGGCAGTACGGCGCAAATGAAGCTCCCGTCTTGGCGATCGAGGCAGGAGCCGATGTGCTGATGATGCCTGTTGATCTCGTGGGCGCGATTCAAGCTATCTGTGCCGCCGTAGAAACTGGAAGAATTGCCCCAGAGCGAATTCATGCCTCTCTAGAGCGCATCTGGCAAGCTAAGCAAAAGGTCTGCACTCCATCGGGCGGTTCTCAGGTGCAAGCTCTGCCGATCCAGCTGGGGCAGTTGGCACAGCCGGAGGCGATCGCCACAGCCAGCAATATCCTCAAAGACTCGACGCGGGTGCATTTCCCAGAGCGATCGCGCCTAGAGGAGACTGCCATCCCTAAACGGCGACACAACCTAATCTTGCTAGACGATGCGCTCAACAGCGCATTCTTGCCTCGCCAATCGCCTGCCATTGCCCTACCCATGGAGCGAGGGTACGGGCTACAAATTGTCGATCGCTACACGCCCACCATGCTGCTCTCGGCTGAGGTGGATACCTTCCAGCCGACTTTAGTACAGCTCTTTGTTCGCAGCAATCCCTTCCGAGGCACAGCCGGACTCACGCCGATCGCCCAAAACTGGCTTTATTTCCTGATCGAAACCGAGCAGCTCCAGGCTTTAGTTTTGTATGGCAGCCCCTATGTGCTGGAGGCGATCGTGCCTCGCCTACCGCCAGATGTTCCCTACGTCTTTACCTATGGGCAAATGCCAGCCGCCCAGACGATCGCTCTTGGCGCGCTGTTTGGTCAAGCTACAGTGGAGACATTGAACAGAGAAACACTGGCAAGCGATCGTATGTTTACAGACTGAGCCTATTGATTAAGCTAGTTGACAGACGGCTGACAAACTGAGGACAAGCTTGGCAAATGACTCCCCACCTAATCAACCGCACAAACGTTCTTACCCTGTAGTTTTGCTATTAATTGGGTTAGGAACGATCGGCGGCTGTGTGGCGCTTTCTCGTTGGCTGCCTTCGGGGTCAGGATGCTATGTTCTGAATTGGCAAACCTGGACTTGGGTTGCTCAGGAAACCTGTTCCCCATCTAACCGTGATCTCTAACTGTGACCTCTAACAGTGACCTCTAACCGCGATCCTTATTTAAGCAGCTACCCCACGAGTTAGGTTTAGCTAAAGTCGGTAGGAGCGGAGTATCCGACGAACCCAGTCTAAAAACTTTAATTTGAAAGAGGTTTACCTGAGTGTTATTGAGAAAACTTTTGTTTCGATTTAAGCAAAGCCTGTCTAGGGCGATCGCTGTTACCCTAGCATCAGGTCTAGTGATTTGGGGATTAACCCTCAGCCAGCCGAGTTTCAGCACTCCCGACCCGATGCCCTCCAACCTAATTTCCCAAATATCTCCTATGGCTGCCCCAACCAAGCTCTCTGCCTCTGAACTCACTGCCGCCCTCAGCCAGCTCGAAGGCTGGACGCTGCAAAATGAGAAGCTACACCGCCAGTTTCAGTTCAAGTCTTTTGTAGAGGCTTTTGGCTTTATGTCGAGCGCCGCACTGGTTGCCGAGTCAATGAATCATCACCCTGAGTGGTTCAATGTCTACAACCGCGTCACCGTTGACCTCACGACCCATGACGCCAACGGCATTTCTGCTCTAGATGTGACTCTGGCGAAAAAAATGGACGAGCTGGCAAAGTAGCTTTGGGTGTCCAGTAATGCTCTAGGCCTGTTGATTTTTTGAAAGGGTCACGAAGCGCCCCTTTCAAAAAAATCAACACCACATTCAAAACACACCTGGGTGTCCTTTAGCTGCGTCCTGTCGTGGATAAGCCTTCGACGATCGCCGAAGGAGTATAGCAAGAGCCATTCCAGTCGGCATCGTCGCCCAGCTCGGTGAGGTGCTTTAGAGCCTGATAGACGTTGCCAGATACCATTGTGTCTTTGACGCGTCCCACAATTGCGCCCTTTTCAACCCGGTAGCCCAGCTCTACGTTCACCGAGAAATCGCCTGAAATCCCTGCGCCGCCGCCCAGCATCTGGTCGATAATGATGCCGCGTCCCAGAGTCGCAATCATCTCTGAAAAGGGCTTCACTCCCGGCTGAATGACGAGATTGAACAGTCCCGGCGTCGGGTAGCTGCCCAAGCCAGGACGAAAGCCGTTGCCCGTAGTGCCGCTGCCCAAAGCCCTGCCGATCGTCCGGTCTGTATAAAACAATTGCAGCACGCCGTCTTTAATGAAGGTAATGGGCTGAGTCGGGGTCCCTTCATCATCAAAGGGACAGCTAAAAGGACCTGAATCGGGTTGCTGTGACAGGGTAACGATTGGTGAGGTGACGGGTTCTCCCAGACGATCGCTCCAGGGCGAAGCTCGCTCAATCACCTGCTTGCCGTTCAGCGCCGCCTGGACGGTACTCCACAGCATATCGGCTGCTTTAGAGGTAAACAAAATAGGGACGCGACCCTTGGGGGGGGCAACATTTTTCTGTGCCCAGTTGAGGTGCTGAATAATCTCTTGCGCTAGGGCGATCGGGTCGAGGTGAGTGCGCCTTGTCTGCCCATCTGCAATACAAAGAAAGTCGTCGCCGCGCACCCACTCTGCCGATAGGTAGCAGCTTAGGGTCGTATCGGTGTAGCCGCAGTCTAGCCCTAGGGAATTAATGAGCCGCGTCGCTTCTGCATCGCACTCCCACTCCGCATTACACAGCACCTCAGGATAGGCTTGACGAACCAGCGCGATCGCTTCTCGCCCCCATGCCACAAGCTGATCGACTGCGACCGCCGTTCCCAAATCGGGATAGTGGGTTCTGGCAGCAGGGGTGAGTTCTAGAGCTTCGGGTTCGTTGAGCTGACTAATGGCGATCGCCCGATCTACCAACGCCTGCGGCTCTACTGTCCCATAGGCAACGGCTAATCCGGGTCGTCCATCTCGCCACAGCCGCAGCGCAATTCCCTCAGCCTGTGAGCTTTCCAACTGCTTCAGCCGATTGGTTTCAAAAAAAACGGGGCGAGACAGCGAACTAGACTGAAAGACTTCGGCAGCTTCGGCACCCGATCGCAGCGCTAGTTCTAGCAATTGTTCTGCTGATCTTTCATCGGGCAGAACAGAGGTCAGCAAAGGGTCGATCGGGCTATCAAAACTCATACGAGATCTATCGATGGGGCTGAGAAGGCTATGTCTGTGATGCAGCTTTGAAGAAGGCACAGCCCAGCAAGTTCTCTAATTGACGTTGCTGATTTCAGGAATAATTTTTTTGGAAAGAGGCGCTAAGTGCCTCTTTCCAAAATTTATCCCCAGATTAAGCAATGCCCTCTAATTATCTTCTGGGATCAGGGGACATTAGGCTAGGTTCAATTCCTGCATCATCCAAAATCCGGCAAAAGCTTCCGAGTTGGCATCGGACTGCACCGCCACGAAGTGAATTCGGTTGGCTTTCTGCTTGGTCATTTCAAAACTTTGGGCTTCGGATTGCAGCGGCGAGGTAGGCAAATTTGCCAAAATCCAGCCTTCGTTTGCGCCTGTTTCTAGAACCAGCTGAGTCGGCGATTCGCTGCTGTATCGCACACAGGCAAGCTCCAGACCTGACATCCAGGCGGCTAGGGGCAGCGATCGCGAAGAGTAGATAATCACGCCTGGAATCGGAGTGTCGGGGCTGACTCCAAACATGGCAGGCGGAAAAGATTCGCTAAAGCCGATCTCCCAATCAGTCATTTCGTCGAAGGCGCTGGCTTCTAAGGTGACAAATGTCCACTTCTCGCCAATCAGGGCATCCGGCAAAGCCTTAGCGGGCATGGCGGGCATCGTGACAGAAATATTGCTTCCTGGCTGATAATTGGGCAAGGTGGGGTAGTAGGTTTGCGATCGCTCCTCAATCCACTGGTTCAGTGCCAGAGTCCGCCGACTGGAGGCTGCCGGAATGCCTGCATCTTCACAGGCTTTGGTGATCATATTATTCATCTGCCGACGAAAGAAGCGAACTTTATCCGGTGGCTTAGGAGCCTGTTCCAGAGCGGTTTTCAATGCCGATCGCAGCGAAACAGAATTTACCTCGGTGTTGCGGAAAAACTGGGAGTAGCGAAACAGATCGGTCGATCGCGTTTTTACGTCTGCCGGACTCTCGCAGATCAGCACTTCCCAAAGCTTTTTCTGGTTGTCGTCCAATACAGGGCGTGAGTAAAAATCTAACTCCCAAATCGTTGTCATAGTCAAGTTCTGATGAGTGGCGCTCTAACCTCTCCATCTTGACATTCTAAGGTCAACCCCAGAAGCAATCTCCAGAAAAGTCATAGCCGCCAGTGGATGAATACCTGCCTTTTCAGAAGCTCTAGCCCTGGCAGTAGGGCAGTGCGATCGCTCTTATTAACTGATAATGCAGATAACGGGTGACGGCGATGCTCTTGGCGGGTTGTCATCTAGCATGTTGAGATCGCGAATTGCAATCTAGAGCGCAAAATGTGCATCCAAATAGAAAGACACCATAGCAATCCGGTTTGATCTCTTCTAGGTATGCTGAGTCTGAAGCCTGAGCCATACAGAGATCCGGTTCCAGAAACTTTTCAGAAATCAAATTTGATTCCTATATTTCCTCTTTTGTTACCTTTGGGAAAGTAAAGTAGACGGAAGGGAGTAGAGTTTACCTTGAGAAAATGATCGCGTTACGCCCGTCGATCGCCACAGTTGGTTACATGGACGATTATTGTCTGCTGTATCGATCGGTGTTTGAAGATGTGCGCCTGTATGAGTGTTTCAAATGGCTGCATGTCGGCATTATCAGTCCCCTGCCGCGCAAAACGCTGCCGGAGATCGCCAAACTGACTGGACTCAAAGACGGGCAGAGTCTCCATCACTTTTTGCGCGACGCAATGTGGGATGTCAAACAACTCAGAGCGATTCGCTTGCACCTGATTCAAGTGCAGATTGGGGTTCGAGCGATTAGTTTGTGCCTGGATGAAACCGGAGACGTGAAGAAGGGGGAAGCGACCGACTATGTGGCAAAACAGTACATTGGCAATCTCGGTAAAACCGCCAATGGAGTCGTCAGCGTCAATGCCTATGCTGTGGTGGAGGGCATCACCTATCCCTTAATGTTCAAGATCTACAAACCCAAGTCCCGATTGAAAGCAGGAGATGAGTACCAATCGAAACCTCAGATCGCCGTTGAGATGATTCGAGCAATTCAAGCGATGGGCTTTGTGATTGAGCGGGTGTTAGCCGACAGCTTGTATGGCGAAAGCGGCAGTTTCATAGAGGTTCTCCACCAACTCAAACTACCGTACATCGTGGCGATTCGCTCCAACCATGGGGTGCTCATGCCTAACGGACAGCGAGTCCGCTCCAACCGTTGGCAAGCTTATGACCAACCGCTGGCTGAACACCTGACTCAACGGCGCTACATCCGCGAGATCATCTTTGGCACTCATCGGGCTGTGCGCTACTACCAAATTACCAAAGGCAGCACCGATGAACCCGATAAAACAGATAGCTGGTTTGTTATGAGCAACCTTAGCGGCAACATCATTTTGAGCGTAAGCACGCAGTACACCTGTTGGGAAATAAGGGATAATAGTCGGCAGTTGCAATGATGCTCTACCCCTGCTGAACTTAGAACGCATTCTCCGGGATGACCGCCTGCTGCGGGCAATGACAGGACTCAATCGCAAAGCATTTGAGAACCTCTTGCCCAGTTTTAGTGAAGTGTATCGGCAAAGTCAGATGAAACCCGATGTAGAACGTCAACGGGCACCTGGAGGGGGCGAAAAGCAACCTTACGAACCCGTTGCGACAAGTTGTTTTACATTTTGTTGTACTGCAAATGCTATCCTACCTTCGACTTAATGAGTGTGTTGTTTGGCTTTGACTGTTCCTGTGCATGGGACTGGGTTCATGGTCTGCTCCCCGTTTTTGAGCAGGCTTTAGGAGTCAAACAGGCACTACCAGAGCGCAAGGTGCGGAGCATGGAGGAATTTCTAGAACACTTTCCAGAGGTGAAAGAAGTGATTTTCGATGGGACGGAGCGTCCAGTGCAGCGCCCCAAAGACTCCGACAAACAAAAGGAGCATTACTCTGGCAAAAAGAAACGGCATACCCGTAAGCACATCACAGGCAGTACGCGAAAAAGCGAGTCATCCTCCTGACGAAGGCGAGAGGGGGCAAAATTCATGACAAACGACAACTGGACGAAGAAGACTTAGTTGGCAACATTCCCGATGAAGTCGCCATAGAAGGAGATTTAGGATTTCAAGGATTACAGAATGAGTTTAATAACGTTCATTTGCCGCACAAGAAACCCAAGGGGAAGGAATTAAGCGAACAACAGAAGCAGGAGAACCGCGAGTTCAGTCGTCAACGGGTTAAGTGTGAACATGCCCATGCGGGCATCAAGCGTTATCGTTCGGTTACGGATATATACCGTAATCGTGTGCCTGATTTCGATAATCGCTTAATGCTAAATGCGGCTAGTTTGTGGAACTTGTATCTGGATGCAGCATAAATTGGCCAGGGAAATTGGAAAACCTCGTCCCAAAGCTGCTTTTGTTTCCCAACAACTCTATTGAAAGACTTGCCAAACAATATCGTGGAACTGCCACTCGGACACTAATGACGCAAGGTTACAGCGGTTTGCGCTTAACGAAGTATGGGTTATTTTTGTAGAAGCCGCGCTCCGCGCGGCTTCTACAAAAATAACTGTGGTTTATGCAATTGAAATTGCTGTATGAAGAGAAGCGAGTCTTACTGGCTAAGGTTGCGCTTCGAGAGGGAGAACTAGAACGGCGGGGAAACGAGAACAAAGCAGGGTTGGAAATTGAGAAGTACCTCAGCACATTTCGAGATGCTTTTAATAAAATCGATCGCACGGCAAAATATTCTGACAAAACTATTGGATTCGACTGGTGTTGTGCATTTGTTTACTACTGCTGTCTCCAAGCAGGATTTTCATTTCCTGTAAAACCTACAGAATCTCACCGTTCAACCTTGGGAGTTGTGCGTGTTTGGTACGATTGGGCTAACTTGCCCGAAAATCAGTTTTATCACGCAGCTAACGGGGTTAGTGCCAAACCAGCACCGGGTGACATTGTGCTGTTCGATCGGTTGCTTGAGAATGTAGATCTAGACCATATCGGGGTTGTGGTGGGTATTGAACCAGAGGGAATCGCTACAGCCGAAGGCAATTTTAGGAACAAGACGGGAATATTTTATCGACCTTTTGACGAGCATATCAATGGTTACATTCGGTTGAGCAGATTCTAAAAACGCTCATTTACCTTACCTGAGTTCAGACCGTAGCTCCAGCAATCACACCTGAATAATCTGAACTTGAGCCATCCTAGAAAGATGAATTAGGCAGTATCCACAAATGAGTATAGTGGTGATTTCATTTCTGGTAACCTTGACAATAGCGATGTTCTCTCAAATGTTCCAATATGAGGTACGCGAGATAAATCTCTAATTCTACGTGCAAAGATTTGCTAATCAAATGTTCCTCCTTTTTAAGATAACCAATTGATTGATTGTCATATCAATGCGATCGTCTGCTCTACAACATCGTCTGCTCCACAACCAAGCCATCACTCAGTGACACTCTTGACCACACCTCAAGAGCACCCTGCAAGAAATCTAAGTAGACTCAAGCCCACAGCGCTGTGGGACTGGAGAGATGGCGATCGCACATCCAATTAGCCTATTGAGCAACCTCTTCTCCTACGTCTGCGTATACATTGGTAGATGTTGCTTAACAGGTTGCCCATGTCTCCCGATCGCCCCTCCTTTTCCTATCCCGCAGCGCATTTGCTCGACCAAGTGGACGACTACCACGGTACGTCCGTTGCTGACCCTTACCGTTGGCTAGAAGATGCCCAATCTAGCGAAACTCAAGCCTGGATTGAGGCTCAAAATCAGGTGACGTTTGCCTACCTAGAGCAAAGCCCGATTCGAGAACGCCTGAAGCAGCGGATCACCCAGCTCTGGAACTATGAGAAATTCGGTACGCCATTTAAGCAAGGCAATTCTCAAAACGGGGGCGATCGCTATTTTTACTTCAAAAATGACGGCTTGCAAAATCAGAGCGTTCTCTACACGCTGCCCAGTCTAGATGCCGAGCCAAGAGTTTTGCTTGACCCCAACCTGCTCTCAGCAGATGGGACGATCGCGCTTGCCGGATTATCCATTAGCGAAGATGCCAGACTGATGGCTTACGGACTGTCGGCTTCGGGTTCGGACTGGCGAGAGTGGAAGGTACGGGATATCGAAACAGGCGAAGACCTGCCCGATCATCTGAAGTGGGTGAAATTCTCTGGCGCATCTTGGACGCACGACTCTTTAGGATTTTTCTACTCTCGCTATGACGAGCCAGATGAATCTGCGAAGCTAGAAGCCGTCAACTACTATCAAAAGCTTTACTATCATCGGCTCGGTACGCCTCAGTCAGAAGATGTGCTGATCTACGATCGCCCCGATCAAAAAGAGTGGGGCTTTGGCGGCTTTGTTAGCGAAGATGGGCGGTTTCTGATTATCTCGGTCTGGAAAGGTACGGATTCTAAAAACTTGCTGTTTTATAAAGATTTAGCGAATCCCAATAGCCCAGTCATTGAGCTAGTCAGCAATTTTGAAGCAAGCTATAGCTTCATTGGCAACGAAGGCGAAACTTTTTGGGTACAGACAGATTTAGATGCGCCGCGCCGTCGAATTATCGCGATCGATCTCTCCGCTCCCCAAAAATCCGACTGGCGTGAACTGATTCCTCAGAGCGCAGAAACGCTAGAAGGTATTGGGATACTCAACCACCAATTTGTCGCATCCTATCTCAAAGATGCCCACACCCAGGTCAAGATTTTTAATCTGGATGGCGCTTTTGTCCGTGAGGTTGCCTTACCGGGACTCGGCTCGGTTGGTGGCTTTGGCGGTAAGCAGGATGACACTGAAACTTTCTATAGTTTCACCAGTTTTACTGCGCCAACCACCATCTATCGCTACAACTTGCTGACCGATGAAAGCACGCTGTTTCGCCAGCCCCAAGTATCTTTTGATCCGGATGACTATGAGACCCGGCAGGTTTTCTACGCCAGCAAAGATGGAACGCAGGTGCCCATGTTTATTACCCACAAAAAAGGGCTAAAGCTGGACGGCAAAAACCCCACTTATCTCTATGGCTATGGCGGCTTCAACGTTTCACTCACCCCCTCCTTCGCCCCCAGCAATATCGTCTGGATGGAGATGGGTGGTGTGTATGTGATGGCGAATCTGCGCGGCGGCGACGAATATGGTCAAGAGTGGCATCAGGCAGGTATGAAGTTAAATAAGCAGAATGTGTTTGATGACTTTATTGCGGCAGCAGAGTGGCTGATTGCCCAGCAATACACCTCGCCTCAGAAACTGGCGATCGCTGGAGGCAGCAATGGTGGCTTGCTGGTGGGAGCCTGCATGACTCAGCGCCCCGATTTGTTTGCGGCAGCCCTGCCAGCAGTTGGGGTTATGGACATGCTGCGGTTTCATAAATTTACGATCGGCTGGGCTTGGTGTGCAGAATATGGCTCTGCGGAAAACGCGGAGGAGTTTCCGGCTCTCTATGCCTATTCGCCCCTGCACAACCTTAAACCCGGTACGACCTATCCCGCTACGCTGATCACTACTGCGGATCATGACGATCGCGTTGTGCCTGCCCATAGCTTCAAGTTTGCTGCCGCGCTGCAATCTGCCCATGCAGGAACGGCTCCTGTGCTCATTCGGATTGAGACCAAAGCCGGACATGGAGCCGGAAAGCCTACCGCCAAAGTCATTGAGGAAGTCACCGATCGCTGGGCGTTTTTGGCGCAAATTCTGGCGATCGAAGAGTAGGTTAAAGACACTCTTCACGAACCTCACATGATTTACACCTGATCTCTCGCAAAATCTTCTCAGGCTTTATCCTTAACTTTCTGTTAAGTTGGTGAAGAAATTTGCAGAGGTGTCCCTGATTTGTCGTGCAGTCTACCGAATATACGCAATATGCGAGATTTCGATCGGGTCAATACTTAAATAATGACTCGAAAATGACTCGAAAATGACTCGAAGCCCAGATGAATTCGTTAATCCTCTCGACTCTGAAGCTTTGTAGCTTCTCGAAAGCTGGGCTTGAAATGATTTTTGCATCAGACCAGCAGATTCGTGTTGAGTAGGATCACTGAGGCGGAGCTTTATGGAGAGATAAAGTCTGTTGTATAATTCGGCGACTGAAAAAGGTTCGACAGTTCGTGGTTCACCGCTCAAGATGGCAAAATATCAATTGGGCAGACAGTACCATCTGTCTAAACCACGCCCTCTAGACCACGTCCAGAAATCACGCCCAAATCTAAGTTTTCTGTATTCTCAATAATCTCTAACTTCTAAGGAACTCAGCATGACAGAAAAAAAACGTGCCTTAATTACCGGAATTACAGGTCAAGATGGCTCCTACTTGAGCGAGCTATTGCTTGAGAAAGGGTACGAAGTTCATGGCATTATTCGTCGTACTTCCACCTTTAATACCGATCGGATTGATCACATCTATGACGATCCCCATGATGAAGCAGCTCGTTTGTTTTTACACTATGGCGATCTCACCGATGGTACAACCCTGCGTCGTATTATTGAGGAAATTCAGCCTGTAGAAATCTATAATTTGGGCGCTCAGTCCCATGTTCGAGTCAGCTTTGATTCACCTGAATACACGGTAGATACCGTCGGAATGGGAACCCTACGGCTCTTGGAAGCCATTCGTGACTATCAGCAACGAACCGGAATAGAGGTGCGTTTCTATCAGGCGGGTTCCTCAGAAATGTATGGCTTGGTTCAGGAGGTTCCTCAACGGGAAAACACGCCTTTCTATCCTCGTAGCCCTTATGCCTGCGCCAAGGTGTATGCGCACTGGCAGACGGTGAACTATCGTGAATCCTACAAGCTGTTTGCCTGCAACGGCATTTTGTTTAATCACGAATCGCCCCGTCGAGGAGAAACTTTTGTCACCCGCAAAATCACGCGGGCGATCGCGCGGATCGTTGCGGGTAAGCAGAAGAAGATCTACATGGGCAACCTGGATGCCAAGCGGGACTGGGGCTATGCCAAGGATTACGTTCGCGCCATGTGGCTAATGCTTCAGCAAGAGCAGCCCGATGATTACGTGGTGGCAACGGGCGAAACGCACTCCATTAAGGAATTTCTGGATATCGCTTTTGGCTATGTCAATCTCGACTGGCATGACTACGTAGAGTTTGACGAGCGCTATCTGCGTCCGGCAGAGGTGGAATTGCTGATTGGTGATCCGGCTAAGGCGAAGCAAAAGCTGGGTTGGGAACCTTCCGTCACCTTTGAGCAGTTGGTTAATCTCATGGTAGAAGCCGACTTGAAGGCGTTGGGTTTAGTCCCTTTAAATGGTCACACGGTGCAGCCTGTGTTTGATAATGCTACCGTTCGTGAGAGCCTGGGTCAATTTAGCATGTAGAAGAAGATAGATTGAGTATCTGGGCTGTATTTTGCCGTTGTTTTTTTTGAAAGACGCGCAGCGCGTCTTTCAAAAAAGCGGTTTCAGAATATTAGCCCTAATGGCTTAATTACATACTCAATCGCATCTTCAATGATTCCTAACTCTGATTATTGTTTAGAGTTTGTAAGCCTATTGAACAATAGACTTACGGTAAGCGTGACCAGAGTAAATAATTGTTGCTAGGTTCCAACATTTCGCAATTTTGAGTGTGCTTAAATGCACAGCTGAAGCTTCATGCTGAATCATGCATGACTTGATATTTCTCATTTCTGAGCAAGTTCACTTAATAGCTAAACCTATGTCAACACCTTTAGAGTTCGGTAATCAGCGTATCTTGGTTACGGGGGGAGCTGGTTTTTTGGGTCGGCAGGTTGTCGATCAGCTTTGTAAGGCGGGAGCAGATCCAGACAAGATTACGGTACCGCGATCGCACGACTATGATCTTTGCACCATGGAAGCTTGCCAGCGTGCTGTCGATCAGCAAGATATTGTGATTCACTTAGCGGCTCATGTGGGCGGCATTGGCTTAAACCAGGTCAAACCTGCTGAGCTATTTTACGACAACTTAATGATGGGAGCGCAGTTGATTCATGCAGCTTACCAGGCAGGGGTAAAGAAATTTACCTGTGTGGGTACCATCTGCGCTTATCCCAAGTTCACGCCCGTTCCCTTCAAGGAAGAGGATATCTGGAACGGTTATCCCGAAGAAACAAATGCGCCCTATGGTGTGGCTAAGAAGGCTCTACTCGTTCAGCTTCAGGCTTACAAACAGCAGTACGGATTCGACGGCATCTATCTACTCCCTGTCAATCTTTATGGCCCTGAAGATAACTTTGACCCTAGCAGTTCCCATGTAATTCCGGCATTAATTCGCAAGATTCACGAAGCGCAGGAGCGCGGCGATAAGCAAATTCCAGTTTGGGGCGATGGTAGCCCTACGCGCGAGTTTCTCTATTCTACCGATGCTGCGCGCGGCATTGTTATGGGCACTCAGCTCTACAGCGATACTGAACCCGTTAACCTGGGCACAGGTTACGAAATCTCTATCAAAGATCTGATCATGCTGATCTGTGAGTTGATGGGCTACAAAGGTGAAATCGTTTGGGAGGTAGATAAGCCTAACGGACAGCCCCGACGCTGCCTAGATACCGAACGCGCCAAAGCCTTTGGCTTTACTGCCGAAGTAGAGTTTAAGCAAGGTTTGAAAAACACGATCGACTGGTATCGCCAACACGCGGTTTAGGATCTACAGCAATTTTCGATTGCATAAACCACAGTTATTTTTGTAGAAGCCTTGCGGAGCAAGGCTTCTACAAAAATAACCCACACTTAACCAAGCGCAAAGCGCTGTAACTTTGAAAGGTGTGCAGCGCGCACCTTTCAAAGTGATGCCTTATTTAATGCCCCAACGCTGTCTCCAGCTAGAGGTTGCTTCTTTCTGACATACCTGCCGCTCTTGCTCATATCGCGCCAAAATCACCTCGGCTGAATCTGATAGATGGGGATCGCGGTAGGGGACAGAAGCACGAGTCTGAAGATGCTCTTGCTCCATCAGCGACAAAGGGCAAAGCCGATCGCCCTTAAAAGCGGCAACTGTACCCTGCGACCACTCGTGAGGCAAACGACGATCGCCTGCATGGGCTTCCCCTAAAGGAATTGTGCCAATCTTGAAACTCGCCTCTAGCAAAGCCGATCGCACTGCTGCGGCACGGGAGTAGGTGGCAAGCTTGCCCTTGTGTGACAAGCATTTCGCCACCTGCTGAAAAAATTCGACTGTCCAAAGTTGGGGACAGCAGCTGGGAGAGAAGGGGTCGAAAAAGACAGCGTCAGCCAGGAACCCAGAAAGCTGCTGAATCGTCTGGCGGGCATCCCCGATCCATAGCTTTGCCTGGAGCTGTGGCGTATGGCACTGGTGAGTTTGCGCGATCGCCTTCAACACTTCCTGCACCTTGAGCGACCAAGTTTCAATCAAGGGAGAGGCGATCGCCGCATTGGGCACCGTGGCATCTAGCTCTAGCCCATGCACTTCAATGTGGCAGTCTGGATTCGCCGCCCAGATAGTTTCTAGTGCCGCCGCCGTGTTGTAGCCCAGCCCATAGCAAACGTCGAGTAGACGCAGAGAAGACTGCTGCGATCGCTCCACCAAATCGGTGGCAGTCGCAAACTTGAGAAACGCCTCTGTCTTTGCTCCCTGACGGCTATGAAACATTTCACCAAATTCTTGTGAGAAAAAGGTAAACGAACCATCTTTAGTCAGTTTGGGTATCCAGGCGATCGGGTCTTCAGGAAGCTGAGTCATACAGGCAGTACGCCATCAATGAGGTTGACTTAGGGGTACTTGAGGAGCATGGCTAACCAAAAGTAGTCCCAATTAAAACTGGTGTTATGGGGCAGATATTTTTGAGAGCCGCGCTTCGCGCGGCTCTCAAAAATATCTGCCCCGCTTGGGCTTTAAAACGAGCTTCACAAAATTCGCTGCCGCAAAGATTGAATCGTTTCGATCGTCCCGATTGCCACTCGCTCGATTTCTTCCAAAGTATTGAACCGTCCAATGCCAAACCGGAGTGAGGCATGAGCCAGAGCGGGCGATCGTCCTAGGGCAGTCAGCACATGAGAGGGTTCAAGCTGAGCTGAAGTGCAGGCTGATCCTGAAGAAACGGCGGCTAAGGGCTGCAACCCCAGCGCCAGCGCCTGTCCATCAACACCTTCTACGCTAACGTTTAGATTTCCGGGTAAGCGCTGAGTCGGGTGTCCGTTTAGGTAGATGTCTGGAAGCGATCGCAGTTGTTCCCAGAGGCGATCGCGCAATTTACTCTGTCGCTTTGCCTCGGTTTCTAGCTCTGACAGACCCAACTGCACCGCTTCAGCAAACCCAACAATTTGCGGCGTGTAGAGCGTACCCGATCGCATTCCCCGCTCATGCCCTCCCCCATGAAGCTGGGGCGCAAGCTGCACTCTTGGATCGCGGCGGCGAACGTACAGCGCCCCAATGCCCTTAGGCCCATAGACCTTATGGGCGGTGAGGGACATTAGATCAATCTGCATAGTCTGGACATCTAAAGGAATTTTGGCGATCGCCTGAGCTGCATCGGTGTGAAACAAAACCTGGTGATGACGGCAAATTGCGCCAATTTCTGATAACGGCTGCAATACGCCAATCTCGTTATTAGCCGCCATCACGGACACCAGGATGGTATCGGGACGAATTGCTTTCTCTAAAGTATCTAGGTTCAACAATCCATCCGGCTGGACGGGTAAAACCGTGACCTCAAAGCCAAGCGTCTGGAGATAGCGGCAGGGATCAAGAATGGCGCTATGTTCAGTTTGCAGCGTAATCAGATGGCGACCTTTAGAGAAATAGGTTTCCGCCACGCCTTTAATGGCCAGATTGTTGGCTTCTGTTGCCCCGCTGGTGAACACAATTTCTTCGGGTGCGGCGTGAATCGCCTCTGCCAAAATTTGTCGCGATCGCTTGACCGCCGCTTCCGTCTCCCAGCCGTACTGATGAGTGCTGGCAGGATTGCCAAAATGCTCGGTGAAGTAGGGCAGCATTGCAGCAAGCACCTGGGGGGCAAGGGGTGTGGTGGCGTGGCAGTCAAGGTAGATGGGGCGTTGCATTGCAGGGTAGTGAGCCAAAATAATCAAAAGGCTGAGCTGAATTTGCCACCGCTAAACTCTGGGCGGCTAGATAGAGAAATTCTAGCCTACACAATTTAGGTGGGCATTGCTGAATCGCGGAATGGCTGAGGGAGATCAGCGGGAGGTCATCCCCATTTCAATTGATGAGGCTCTCGAAAATCATCTGCCCTGTTTGGGTCTTAAATTGTTATCAGTAAAAGGCTTGTCCTACCAAAGAACACTTTTAAAAAGCCCTATTAAAGAACCCCATTCTTTTTTGAAGACTCAACATAATTAGTGTAGACAATTTTGGTTATTATTACTATAATTGGTGGTAAGCGATCGCCAGCGCCCTCGCTTACCTAGGTTCAGTAGATCGCATTTTAGAGTTTTGTGGCGCGCGCCACAAAATCCTAAAAGCTGGATTTCAAAGGCGCTCTACGCCTTTGAAATCCAGCTTTGATAAAAATTAGGAGGACTTTGCGATCTCCTGAGGTTATAGAAATACCAGGGTTATGAAAATACCAGCATGGAAGACTCTGCTTTGCTTGTCCAACCACAAGACTATAGTCTGCTGACCGATCTCTACCAGCTCACCATGGCGGCTTGCTATGTGGGCGATCGCATCGATCAGCGCCGCGCCAGCTTCGAGCTATTTGTGCGGCGCTTACCCGAAAACTTTGGCTACCTGATTGCCATGGGCCTAGCTCAGGTGTTGGAATACCTAGAGCAATTTCGGTTTACCGCAGAGCAAATTGTGGCGCTCCAGAACACAGGCATCTTTGCCCATGCGCCCGATCGCTTTTGGGAAATTCTGGCTGAGGGTAGCTTTACGGGAGATGTGTGGGCAGTGCCTGAAGGCACCGCAATCTTTGCCCATGAGCCAATCTTACGAATCGAGGCTCCGCTGTGGCAAGCGCAAATTGTCGAGACTTATCTACTCAACACCATTAATTACCAAACCTTGATTGCCACTAAGTCGGCTCGGATAAGGGATACGGCAGGCGATCGCGTCAAGCTTTTAGAGTTTGGCACCCGTCGTGCCTTTAGTCCGCAGGCTTCGCTGTGGGCGGCAAGAGCGGCGCTAGCAGGTGGGCTAGATGCCACTTCTAATGTGCTGGCAGCGTTGCAGCTAGGGCAAACCCCCAGCGGCACGATGGCTCATGCCTTAGTCATGGCGCTCTCGGCGCTGGAGGGCAGTGAAGATCAAGCTTTTACTGCCTTTCACCGCTATTTCCCCGGAGCGGCTCTGCTAATTGATACTTATGATCCGATCGCTGCTGCCCAACGTCTTGCTGCTCAGGTCAATGCAGGTAAAATCAGCCTGGACACAATTCGGCTCGATTCGGGGGATCTGGCGGCTCTGTCGAAGGAAATTCGATCGCTCCTTCCCCAGGTTTCAATCTTTGCCAGCGGCGACCTGGATGAGTACGAGATTGCCCGTCTTCAGGCTGAAGGAGCTGATTTGCAGGGCTACGGTTTGGGGACAAAGCTAGTGACAGGTACGCCCGTCAACGGCGTGTACAAGCTAGTAGAAATTGATAGTATTCCGGTGATGAAAGCCTCGACAGGCAAAACCACCTATCCAGGACGCAAGCAGGTTTTCCGTCGTTTTGAGGCAGAAAAATGGGTAGGCGATCGCCTGGGTCTGATGACTGAAACGCCAAAGCCGACCGAGAAACCGCTGCTGCAACGGGTGATGAAAGCGGGCGAGCGCCTCCAATCCCCAGAGGCTCTCAGCGAAATTGCCCAACGAACTCGACATTCTGTTATGGCTTTGCCAGAAACCTTGCGCCACATTCGTCAACCAGAAGGGATTGCCCCTCACATTTCTCCAGATCTGCAAACTCTGACCCAACAGACTCAAGAGAAAATCCACAGCTTTTATACTGAACAAAATCCCCTCTAGCGTTTCCTTTTTGCCATGACGCAAATCGCTCTGTTTGGAACCAGCGCCGATCCACCAACTGCCGGACATCAAGCCATCATTGTATGGTTAGCCGACCACTATGACCGGGTAGCAGTCTGGGCATCGGATAATCCATTTAAGTCCCATCAAACGCCGTTAGAGCATCGATCGACGATGCTGCAGCTGCTGATTAACGCCATCGATCCGCCTCGGCAAAACGTGCATCTACATCTAGACCTGAGCCATCCGCGGGCGATCGTCACTGTAGAACGGGCGCGCCAGACCTGGGCAAACGCTGAGTTCACGTTGGTGATAGGCTCTGATCTGGTGGCACAGCTACCTCGGTGGTACCAGGTTGAGGAGCTTCTAGCCCAAGTCAAGCTGCTGGTTGTGCCTCGCTGGGGCTATCGGCTGACGGAGGTAGAGGTGAAGCCATTGCAGCAGATGGGAGCCAGGGTGGCGATCGCCAATCTTGACGTTCCGGCAGTGTCCTCTACGGATTACCGTGAAGAAGGCAACCCAGATATTGTTATGCCCCCGATCGAGGCATATATTCATCGGCAGCACCTGTATCGAGAGCAAGAAAACCCATGTCCGGACGCACCCAGAAGAAATCTGCTGATCCGCCCAATGCCTTAGCAGACTTTAAGGTGGGCGTCGATAACGTGATTTTCTCAGTCGATACGGCTCAAAATCGGCTGCTGGTGCTGCTGGTGCTGCGCCACGAAGAGCCATTTATTGGGCAATGGAGCCTGCCCGGAACGCTGGTGCGCCAGGGTGAATCTTTGGAGGATGCCGCCGATCGCGTCTTAGCCGAAAAAATCCGCGCCGAGAATTTGTACTTGGAGCAACTCTACACCTTTGGGGGGCCAGAGCGTGATCCGCGCGAGGCAGAAAATTGCTATGGCGTGCGCTATTTGTCAGTTAGCTATTTTGCCCTGGTGCAGTTTGCCGAAACTGAGCTGATTGCGGATGGTGTTAGCGGCATTGCCTGGTATCCACTCAAACAAATTCCTCAGCTTGCCTTCGACCATAATCAAATTTTGACCTATGGCTATCGGCGGCTGCGCAACAAATTAGAATATAGCCCTGTGGCGTTTGAGGTATTGCCGGAACTGTTTACGTTGAGCGATCTTTATCAGCTCTATACCACTGTTTTAGGCGAGAACTTTTCCGACTATTCTAACTTTCGATCGCGCCTCCTCAAGCTAGGGTTTCTATTAGATACCGGAGTCAAAGTTTCGCGCGGAGCCGGACGACCTGCCAGCCTTTATCGATTCGATGCCGATGCTTTTGCGCCCCTCAAAGACAAGCCGCTGGTGTTTATTTGAAATCGAGAAAATATGAGTTCTGAAATTGGCATTTATGAGCAGTTAAAAGAGAAGCGAGAGGAGATTTTGGCGATCGCTGCCAAGCATGGAGCCTACAACGTGAGAATCTTCGGCTCTGTGGCGCGTGGGGAAGCAATAGAAAGCAGCGATGTTGATTTTTTAGTTGAAATTGAATCCGATCGCAATCTGTTAGATCGAATTGCTTTAATGCAAGAGCTTGAGGAATTTCTGGGGCGAAAGGTTGATGTTATAAAACTTGAAAATTTACATCATGACATCCGAAAGCAAGTAGTTTATGAAGCCTTAGTTCTATGAGAGCTGATAACCTCTATTTAGAAGATATCTTGCGATGTATTCAGAAAATCGAGTCTTATACCGTGGGTGGACGTAAGAGTTTTATGGACACTCTGATGATTCAAGACGCAGTTGCTCGGAATTTTGAAATTATTGGCGAAGCAACGAAACGTTTATCTACAAGCTTTAAGCAGGCTCATCCTGAAGTGCCTTGGAAAAAGATTGCCGGACTCAGAGATTTTTTAATTCATGATTACGGCTATGTAGATCCTAATGAAGTTTGGGGCATCATCGATCGTGATTTGTCGGAGCTAAAAATTAGTATTCAGAGCCTTCTCCAAACACCAGAGTAATTTTATTTCTGAAACTTAAGATGAAAATTGCGATCGCCCAACTCAATCCCACCATTGGCAACCTAGTGGGCAACGCCCAGCAAATTCTCGATGCGGCACGTCAGGCTGCCGCCCAAGGGGCAAGGCTGATGCTCACACCAGAACTCTCGCTCTGCGGCTATCCACCCCGCGATTTGCTGTTGCAGCCCGCCTTCATTGCCGCCATGTCGCAAACCTTAGAAAAGCTGGCAGGCGATCTGCCGCGCGAGCTAACGGTCTTGGTAGGCACCGTGGAACCGAATAGGCGATCGTCCCAGGAAGGCGGCAAGCCTTTGTTTAACAGTACGGCGCTGCTGGAAAACGGCAAAATTCAGCAGATTTTCCACAAGCGATTGCTGCCGACCTACGATGTCTTCGATGAAGATCGCTACTTTGAACCCGGACAAGAAAGCACGTCTTTTGTCCTAGATTTGCACGACTCAGCAGATCAAAATGGCAACATCCCATCCCACTCCCCACTGCCTCATTCCCTCACCATCGGTGTAACTATCTGCGAGGACGTCTGGAACGACGAGGAATTCTGGGGACAGCGCAACTATCGCGCCAATCCCATCGCCGAATTGGTAGAGCAGGGCGTTGATTTCATCGTCAATTTGTCGGCTTCGCCCTACACGATCGGCAAACAAAAGCTGCGGGAAGCCATGCTGCACCATGCCGCCAACCGCTACAGGATGCCGATGCTTTATGCCAATCAGGTGGGAGGCAATGACGACCTATTGTTTGACGGCAGCAGCGTCGGATTCGATCGCCAGGGCAAAATGGTCTGTCGCGGCAAAGCCTTTGAACCCGATCTGGTCATCGTGGAGTTTGACCCTACGACTCATGATTTTCGGCTGGATGTGGCAGCGATCGCCCCTCAGCCCCTCACCCCCGATGCCGAAGTCTGGTCGGCTCTGGTGCTAGGCGTACAGGACTACATTCGCAAGTGCGGTTTTTCAAAAGTGGTACTGGGACTCAGCGGCGGTATCGACTCGGCACTGGTTGCTGCCGTTGCGGCTGCGGCGATCGGCGCTGAAAATGTCTTGGGGGTGCTGATGCCCTCGCCCTACAGCTCTGATCACTCCATCTCAGACGCGCTGGCGCTGGCTCAGAATCTTGGCATTCAGACCCAGCTCATGCCGATCGGCGACCTGATGAAAACCTACGACCAGACTTTTGCCGAGCTGTTCGCCGGAACCGAGTTTGGCATTGCCGAAGAAAACATCCAGTCTCGGATTCGGGGCAGTCTGCTGATGGCGATCTCCAACAAATTTGGGCATCTGCTGCTCTCGACGGGCAACAAATCTGAGATGGCAGTGGGTTACTGCACGCTGTACGGCGACATGAATGGCGGCTTGGCGGCGATCGCCGATGTGCCCAAAACGCGGGTCTATTCCATTTGCGAGTGGTTGAACCAGTCAAGCGGCAAGCTAAATGGTGCGTCCGAAGTCATTCCAGCCAATATCTTAACTAAAGCCCCCAGCGCCGAGCTGAAACCCGGACAAGTTGACCAGGACTCGCTACCCGCTTACGAAATTCTGGACGATATTCTGGCGCAGCTGATTCACGAACACAAGTCTCCTACAGATCTTGTGGCTTCGGGGCACAATCCTGCAACCGTCGATCGCATCGTCAAACTCGTCATCCGGGCTGAGTTCAAGCGCAAACAGGCACCCCCTGGAATCAAAGTTACCGATCGCGCCTTCGGCACAGGTTGGCGAATGCCGATTGCCCAGAAGTGGATGCCCACGCTCAGCGCAACCCAGGCTGCTCCCTCAGCTCAAAGTCTGATTCAGGGTTCAGAAGTAGCTGTCTAGACTAAATTACGTCCCCGGCGCTCTTCTTTGAATCAGCGGGATTTCAACTGAGTCGCGGAACTGCTGCACGGATTCTGTAAAGGCGATCGGTAAAACTGCCTCGACGTTTTCATGGGGACGCGGAATAATCACCCAAGATTCCAACGTGCCGCCGAAACAGCTTGAAGCTGCTTCAACCCCTGCCGCCATCGAGGTTTTCACCTCAGAAACATCACCCCGAATGATCACCGCAAATCGAGCGCTGCCGCAACGCTGGTATCCGACTAGGGTAATCCGACCCGCCTTCACCATCGCATCGGCTGCCGCAAGGATTCCCGGAAAACCTTTTGTCTCAAGTGCTCCAACTGCAACAGGCATTACTTTCTCCTAAACAAACAAGAGGATTGCCAACATTCATCGGCACCCATCATTGTACGGTTGATCCTGTACGGTCGATCGCCCCTCTGCCACAGATTATCTCAGAAGATTATTCTGGATCTAAGAATTGAAAGCCAGCGTTCAGATGCACACCCATGCCACAATAGGGGCGAAAACGTAGGCTACGAGGAATGTAGCGCTAGGAATTCAGCGGAAGGAATGTAGCGTGAGGAATGTAGCGTGAGGCGGTCTCCCAATTTAGCTCTGAGTATTTTTCTATATGCAGCCGGAATGCTGCTGATCTTGATGGCTGGCATTATGCTGGTGCAGGCATTTGGCTGGGTCAAAGTTGTTCCTGAGACAGTAATCTGGGCGCTGGTGCTGCTGTCGATCGGCGGCGGTATCATGATGGGCTTGCGAAATCGATAAAATCGAAAATAAAGTCAGTGAGGTAGAGCGCGATCGCCCCTGCCGGGAACTCATTACCCACCTCGATCAGTCAAACTCATTGGTTAGCGCACTTCTTGGTTAGCATACTGAACGACCATGACCCGAATCCTCAGACCGACGACGACTGTTTTTTTGGCGCTGCTTGGCGTGGCGACCGCCCTTTGGATATTACGCGGCTTCGGTCTGCTGACGTTTTTACCCGGCGGCATTCTCTGGGTTCTGATGCTTCTCACCATTGGGGCAGGTGTGGTCAGCGGTCTGCAATGGACAAAACGCTAGGGCTGAAATGCCAACCCTTTAAGTTTTGAGGTAAAACTCGTAAACTCAAAATCTAAAGTTTGAAGCACTAACCCATGATTACCGTAACCCTAGAAGAGATTGAACGCTACCGAGCTGAACTTACCGATGATCCTGCCTCCCTCCGGGCGCTCGATATGCTCGAAGACTGTGAGGGCGATTTGGAGGATGCCGCGATCGCCCTAGCTTTGCAGTCCGGGCAGGAGCCAGAAGAATCCGATCGCTGGCTAGAGGGATTAGCAAAACGCTGGCGCTCGTTCATCTGTCAGGCGGGCATCAAAGATTATTTGCTGTCGGGATCGATCGCCAATGCCGTCAAGCTCCTGTCCACCGAAACAACGATTCCATCTGCCCTTGCTATCCCCGTGATTCTCTATGCCGTCAAAACAGGAATTGAAGACTTCTGCAAACCTCTCCAGGAAAAACTCTAGTTCAATCATGTTGCCACCCGACTCGCTGCCTAACCCGATCGCGGCTCATGTGTTCGTCTCTGGCAGAGTGCAGGGCGTAGGCTACCGGGCTTCAACCTGGGACATGGCGCAGCTGCTAAAGCTCAACGGCTGGGTGCGAAATTTGCACGATGGGCGAGTGGAGGCGATGTTTGAAGGCGATCGCCCTCAGATCGAAGAAATGATTCGCTGGTGTCATCAAGGGCCTCCGGCAGCCCTGGTCAGCCAAGTGACGGTAGAGTACAGCCCATCAGCAGGGCTAAAAGGATTTGAGGTGGAGCGATCGCGTTAGGGCCAACATTTCTGGAGATTCTCCTAGAAAAAGGGAACGCTGAAATAAAGCCCTGCAAATTTATCCTTGCAAAACCTTTGCCAATTCTGCTACGCAAAACCTTAACCTTCTGATTTCTATGGAAACGCTCCCTACAACCGCCTCCGCTCAAGCCCGCCAAACCCGCCAGCAGTTTGTTAGCCCAGAAGATTACCTCTCCTATGAACTGGGTAAAGCGGTGCGGGAACTGCCGCCACTCTACACTCGCATGCTGGCAGGTACGCTGTCAGCGCTGATTTTTGGGGTGATTGGTTGGGCATACTTCAGCATCGTGGATGAGGTGGCGGTGACCCAGGGAGAGCTAGTGCCCTCCGTGCAGGTGCGTCCGGTCAGAGCCTTGGAAGGCGGCGTGATTCGAGAAATTCACGTCAAAGAAGGGCAGCAGGTGAAAAAAGGAGATGTGCTGCTGGAGGAAGATCCTAAGCTGTCTCAGAGCGAAGTCGATCGCCTTCAGAAAAATGCTCAGCTTGTGCAACAAGATATTGCCCGTCTGGAGGCTGAAAGCAAGGGACAGACCAATGCGGGAACGGCGACGCAAGATCAGCTTTTGGCAGCTCGTCTACAGGAATTTGACACCAAACAAGCCGCCGCCACAGCCGACGCGCAGCGGCAACGATCGGCGATCGCCCAAACGCGAGTGCAGCTGGATAAATTGCAGGAAAATCTGATAAACGCCCAGTCCACTCTGGCAAATGCCCGTAACCGAGAAGCTAGCCTCCGCCAGTTGGTGGATGGCGCGGTTCCCCGTCTGGACTATCTGCAAGCCCAAGATCAGCTGACTGAAGCGCAGGATAGAGCCTCGTCGCTGGAGCAAGAAATTTTGTCGCAGCAGGAAACTATCCAACAGGCGCAGCAGGCTTACGAATCGGCGCAGCAGTCTGCCGATCGCCTCTCAGCCGAGCGCCAAAGCGAAATCTTGACCCAGTTGACCCAGCGTCGAGAAAGCCTTGCAGATATTCAAGGGCAGCTTGCTTTAGCCAAAGTTAGAGCTGAAGGGCAAGTGATCACAGCCCCGATCGATGGCAAGGTCTACAACGTTGAGGCAACCCTAGGATCGCGCACTGTGCAGCCTGGAGATGAGCTTTTGTCCATTTTGCCGGATGGTCACGATCTGCTGCTAGAGGTCAAAGTCCTCAACCGCGACATTGGCTTTATCGAAAAAGGACAGCCCGCTAAAATCAAGGTTGCCACTTTCCCCTTTCAGGAATTTGGCACCATTAGCGGCGAAGTGATTAGCCTTAGCCCCAATGCAACGGCTGATAGAGACTTAGGTCTGGTCTTCAAAGCCAAGGTAAGGCTGAGTCGAGACACCATTCGGGTGAATGGCAAAGATGCAGAGCTAACGCCCGGAATGGCAGCTACCGCAGAAATTGTCACCCGCAAGCGATCGATCCTCACCTTCCTTCTAGAGCCAGTTACAAAGCGATTTGATGAAGCCTTCTCAACTCGATAGGCATCTGGATCAATCGGTATGACTGCATAATCATCCAGCAATTCTCATTTTGAAACAAAGCCGGAAAAAAGCCCGCTGGCGGCGGGCTTTTTTCCGGCTTTGTTCGGGGAGTTCGCGTCCTGCGGGCGCGAACTCCCCGACATGAAATCCATAATGAGAACTGCTGATAATCATCACATTAATGACCACATAGAGCGGCTACATATTATTCTGGAGTTAATATTCTCTAAAAGCTATGCCCTCTTCTCCAGAAACGCCGACCCGCGTCCTAATTGTCGAAGATGATCCGATGATGCAGCTAGGGCTAGAGCAATCTCTGTCCAATGCGCCTGATATTTTAGTCGTTGGGCAAGCAGAAGATGGCTATCTGGCGGTTGAAGAAGTGAAGAAGGTAAAGCCGGATGTCATTGTGATGGATATTGGGCTACCGCGACAGGACGGCATTGCCGTTACTCAGCAAGTTAAGCAGATTATGCCTTCTGTGCGTGTCGTGATGCTGACTTCTCACACGACGGAGCATGAGGTGATTGGGGCACTGGCCAGTGGCGCAGATGCCTACTGTGTCAAAGGTACTAGCGTGGATAACCTGCTGGTTGCCATTAGGGCTGCCCGTGAGGGGGCTAGCTACCTTGATCCCCAAGTGGCAAGGCTGGTGATGGAGCATCTCAAACCCACCCTTGCCGTTGGACATGGCATCGTAGGACAGCTCTCGCAGCGTGAGTTAGAGGTGCTTAAGCTAATGGTAGAGGGAATGAGTAATCCAGAAATTGCGGCAGTACTCTACCTCAGCCCCAACACCGTTAAGACCCACGTTCGCGGCATTATGAACAAACTAGCTGTGGACGATCGCGTCCAGGCAGCAGTAGTGGCTCTTCGAGCAGGGTTGGTTTAAAGACTCATCGGCTGGCTTCTACAATGCAGCAAGAATTTTCATGTCGGTATGTTAAGTTTCATGAAGACTCATGCAGAAAAATCATCTTATTCTGCCTAGCAGTTTTGGGCGTTTTTTGAACTAAAAGACCGCTATAGGTAGCGTCTCTGGGTAGCGGCGAAGATTTTTGCTCTCGAAAAACTATGGGTCGTGTTCATTTTAATCAGCTCCCCACAAAGTCAATTGGTTTTATCCTCCTCCTAGAGTTAGACAGACAAACCCTAAGTCGAGTGAGTACAATCAATTATTATCTGGCAGCAAGCAATATGCTTTTTAGCCAGAGATAGGTAAGCAGAGATCAGCAAAGTCAATATCCGCATTTTTAGCGATATCCTTTGAGTCTGAATCTGAGCAGTCTCTGTGCTGTAGAACCGAAGAATAATAGGTGCCGAAGCAGTAAGTTTCAGTCAAGATCGGTGCATTTACGATCGATGTAAACCTTACTTACGAGAGTTCCGAGGCGATCGGGCAAATTGAATGAGGTAGATTTTGTTCTAAACCAACTGATTCATACTCTCTATTAGATTGGTGCTACTACCGAAGAAACTACCAGCGTCAATTCATTCGCTGAATTGGATGAGCAATATGACTACATTTGAAGACATTTATCAGTTTTTTCAAAGCCCTCCTCCGTTCTACTTGAACAAGGAGCTAGCGGTTTGCTATGTGCTTAATATATTGCTGCGTCAAGACTCTTATGGTACAGAGCTAATTAGCTTGCTGGAGCATGAGCATCCTCGCTATCGTCTCTCGGATACGGTTTTGTATAGCGCTCTCAAATTTCTAGAAGACTCTGAGGTCATTACTGGGTACTGGAAAAAAGTAGAAGGGCGAGGTCGCCCTCGGCGCATGTACCAAATCTGCTCAGGTTGGCAGCAGCGGGCGCAAGAATTTGCACATCTATGGCAAGGCTATATTGGTAAGCAGGTTCATGCTTCGCTACATTAGCTTTTAGCATCCAAAATCAGGATCGTACGCGATGTGCGACTCCAGGGATAAATTTTGGTATAACCGCTCTGCTTACACTAAAGTCTATCCCTAGAGTCGGCAACGCCCTAAAATATGACGGGTCTGGTACCAATTTAAATTGATGAGGTGGCAGATAATTTTCGAGAGCCGCGCTCCGCGCGGCTCTCGAAAATTATCTGCCCTGTTTGGGTCTTAAATTGGCATAAAGTAGCGCTTCAGGCAGCTTTTGCGAGAAGATCTAGATTCGCCTTTGATCAAGTCTTGATCAGAGCAGACCAGTTAGCCTTCCAATAACTCTCTGATGCAAATTACTGTCTTAGCTTCTACTGCCCTACTAACTGCCCTCATGGCGATCGGGATGATGTTCTTTATCCGCGCTTCCACCAAAGACCGGATTCAGGTGGCAAAGCTAGTGGCGACCCAGCAGGGTGAACCTTTGTTAGAAGAGATCCAAAACTATTTTGTTCAGCGTGCCTACCGAATTGTAGGTGTAGACCCTGACAAAAATCAGGTGACCTACGAGGGAATGGTTCGCCCTAGCGTTTTCCTAGCGATCTTTTTGACGCTGATGGCGGCGATCGGTCTGCTCTGCATTGCGCTGATGCTGTCGTTCCGTTTTCCAGGGGCGGCTCAGTTCTTGCCGGGTCTAGCCATTTTTTCACCGCTTGCCGGAATTTTTTACTGGAAAAAATCGGCTCGACCTGAGCAGGTTTTACTCAAGGTTGAACCACTGCCTAGAGGCTCTGAGCAGACTGCTCAGAGCTTGTTGACTCTCACGGCTCATCGAGATGAGCTGGCTGAATTTGAGCGATCGCTTAAGTTCAAACCCCTAGAGACAGAGTAATTCATTGACACAGACCCCTTAGAGAAACTCAGGTCTAGCTTGCTGGGTTTGAGTCAGGCAGTTTTCTAGAGCTGCCCAGTCTTGCTGTTCGACCCGCTGAATCATTTGCTCTATCTGCTGTTGGTAGGCGTGAAGCGATCGCAGCAGTTCCTCTCGGTTGTAGGTCGCCATCATTATCCCTAGTTCAGGATTGCCGCCTCCTACGCGGCTAGTATCTCGAAACCCTGAGCTGGCAAACTTTTGAGCCAAATCCAGCACCGTTGGATCTGTTTCGGTAAGGCAGGCGGCAATCAGGCTGGCGCTGACCATTACAGGCAGATGCGAAATCCAGGCAACCGCTCGATCATGTGCCGCAGGATGGCATTGATAGACCTGACACTGAAGCGATCGCGCCAAATTCGCCACCGTTTCTAGGGCTAGAGGCGGCGTAGCTTCAATTGGCGTTAGCACATAGGCTTTGTCGGTGAACAGCCCTGAAAAGGCGGCAGCCAGACCGCTCTCAGCCGTGCCCGCCATCGGATGTCCGCCCACGAAGTTTTGCCAGAGGGGCGCGATCGTTTCCACGACCGAAACCTTGACCGAGCCAACATCCGTCAGGATTGTGTGGGGCGACAAATGGGGAATGAGCTGCTCAGTCGTGGCGGCGATCGCTCCCAGCGGCGTACAGAGAAACACCACATCAGCGTCTGACATCAGCGCCAGATCCAGACTGGCATCATCGACAATGTTTTGAGCGATCGCTGCCTCGCAGGTTTCTGCCTTACGGCTTACCCCCAAAAGAGTGTGCCCTAACTGCCGCAGATCGATCGCCAAAGAACCTCCAATTAAGCCCAAGCCAACAATGCCAATTTTCATGGTTTTACTCTGGTAATGTTCTGCAACTACGTTGATTTCTTGAGCGTTATAGCAACCGCCAAGGCGGTTAGGACGGGAACATTGGCGGGGCGTGAAGTGTCCCGCCAATGTCCTAAGGATCATGGATTGAACAACCTGTACAAACCTATACAACCGATCTGCTGTAGGGGCTTAGCTAAGCCCCTACCCCAAAAATTACATCTTGTTCAATCCATGTCCTTAAGCAAATTGGTCATGAATCCGAATTAGTCCCATAACGTCTCATTCACCCCATCTAAACCCGATAAATCTCTAGATTTGGTAGTCTAGCTTTAATATCTCTAAAGGAAGGGCGGTAAGCGTGGACATTCAAATTGGCAGGGGCAAAACAGCCCGCAGAGCGTATGGCATTGACGAAATTGCGCTTGTTCCTGGACAGCGAACCCTAGACCCCTCGTTGGCAGATACCCGCTGGACGATCGGCGGCATTGAGCGTCAGATTCCCATCATTGCTAGCGCCATGGATGGCGTAGTGGATGTGAAGATGGCGGTCGCGCTCTCGCAGCTGGGCGCACTCGGCGTACTCAATTTGGAGGGCATTCAGACCCGCTACGCTGACCCAGAACCTATTCTCGATCGCATTGCTGCCGTTGACAAAACTGAATTTGTGCCGCTGATGCAGGAGCTTTATGCCGAGCCTGTCAAGCCAGAGCTGATTGAGCAGCGTATTCGAGAAATCAAGCAGCAGGGCGGTATTGCTGCCGTCAGCGCCACTCCGGTGGGAGCCTCCCGATATGGGGCTGCTGTTGCCAAAGCTGGAGCCGATCTATTTTTCATTCAGGCGACTGTCGTTTCTACGGCTCACCTCTCGCCTGAATCCATCACGCCTCTCGATCTAGCTCAATTCTGTCAGCAGATGCCGATGCCTGTGGTGCTAGGAAACTGCGTCACCTATGAAGTCACCCTCAATCTGATGAAAGCTGGAGCGGCGGCTGTGCTGGTGGGTATTGGCCCCGGTGCTGCCTGCACTTCTCGTGGAGTTTTAGGCGTGGGGCTACCGCAAGCCACGGCCGTGGCAGACTGTGCGGCAGCTCGTGACGACTTTTATCGCGAGACAGGCAAATATGTCCCTGTGATTGCAGATGGCGGCCTAATCACGGGTGGCGATATCTGCAAGTGCATTGCTTGCGGTGCCGATGGAGTCATGATCGGTTCGCCGTTTGCTAGGGCGCAGGAGGCTCCCGGTCGCGGATTTCACTGGGGTATGGCAACGCCTAGCCCTGTCCTTCCTCGCGGCACCCGGATTCGAGTGGGCACCACGGGCACCCTTCAGCAGATTTTGCGGGGACCAGCTCAGCTTGATGATGGCACTCATAATTTGCTGGGCGCACTCCAAACCAGTATGGGCACTCTGGGAGCCAAAGATATCCGAGAGATGCAGCAGGTGGAAGTCGTGATTGCCCCTTCGCTGTTGACGGAAGGCAAAGTCTATCAAAAGGCGCAACAGTTGGGCATGGGTAAGTAGCAATTCCTAAGAGAATCTGTAGTCTGAGGCAAATTGGCAAACAAACTGACTCCTGTCAAGAGACTTTACATAAGTTTGCTTTCAAGCCTGACGGATCTCGCCCGAAACTCTATAACTGTCGCTTAGAATAAAGTAAGCGGAGACGCAAGTTTCCGTTCACTCCTCACACCACACTCCGCCTGGACTATTGTTCGGGCGGTTCCTACTTTCTGGGGGTCGTAGTCTGGGGGTCGTAGTCTTGACCCAGCGGCTTGATCAGATTATGTCCATTTGTATAGACCCAGTATCCTCAGCCTGTCCTTTTCGCTATGGTAAGATTTCAACAGAAAACGTAGGCAAGGACTTTCTAGGCATGTCAGCAGCCGCACAAGTTACAGATTCCAGTTTCAAGCAAGAAGTACTTGATAGCGACGTTCCGGTCTTAGTAGATTTTTGGGCACCTTGGTGCGGCCCCTGCCGGATGGTTGCTCCTGTAGTTGAAGAGATCGCAGAACAGTTCGTTGGGCAAATCAAGGTTGTTAAAGTTAATACAGACGAGAATCCTAGCGTTGCCAGCCAGTACGGCATTCGCAGCATTCCGACGCTGATGATTTTTAAGGATGGGCAAAAAGTTGACATGGTTGTGGGTGCAGTGCCCAAGACCACGTTGGCGACCACGCTTGAAAAGCATCTTTAAGCGATCGCATCCCTTGCGTAAACCTCTTGCGAAAACGTTTCTGAAGGTTCCCATGCCTTCAGAGATATTTGGCAAGAGGCTTTATTATCTTGAGGCTTGCTCTACCAGAGTTTCTTTAAGGTTGCCAGGGCATTCTCTAAGAAACCCCGATAGAATAGAATGCTGCCAATTCCAAAGAATTCATGAACTTTTTGACCCCTTCTCATCCCCTGGAGCCGCTTCAGGCAGAAATTAGTGAATTGCTAGAACAGCTGCCTCACATGAAGCATGGGGCGCTGATTCAGCAAGCATTGACGACGCTGGTTCGCATGGCGGAGGTAGAAGCCGATCGCCTCGATTGGAAAATTCTCAACGCCTCATTAGAGGATATGGAACGCGCCTTCCGGGTGTTTTATCCCTATCGGCACGTGCGGAAGATCGCCATTTTCGGCTCGGCGCGTACCAAACCCGATCGCCCTGCCTATAAGATGGCGCAAGACTTTTCGCGCGCGGTTGCCGAGCAGGGATTCATGGTGATGACGGGCGGCGGTCCCGGCATTATGCAGGCGGCAAACGAGGGCGCAAGCGTCGAGAAGTCTTTTGGGCTAAATATTCAACTCCCCTTTGAGCAGGGATCAAACTCGGTGATTGAGGGCGACCCCAAGCTGATTAACTTCAAGTATTTCTTTACGCGCAAGCTGTTTTTCCTGCGAGAAAGCGATGCGGTAGCGGCATTTCCAGGCGGATTTGGCACACAGGATGAGGCATTTGAATGCCTGACGCTGATGCAGACCGGGAAATCTGGCTTTTTGCCCGTGGTGCTGATTGACTCTCCAGGCGGAGATTACTGGAAAAGCTGGGATACCTATCTACGGGATCACTTCCTGTCGGCAGGTCTGATTAGTGAGCCAGATTTACATCTGTATACGATTACCGATCGCATTGACGTTGCCTGTAAGGCGATCGCAAGTTTTTACCGCGTTTTTCACTCTAGCCGCTATGTGGGCGAGCAGCTAGTGCTGCGCCTCAACTTGGAGCTGTCAGACGAGGATGTTGAGCATCTGAACCAAAACTTTAGCGATTTGCTGGTTACAGGCAGAATTAGCAAGAGCGCGGCTTTACCTAAAGAAAGCAGCAATGACACCGCCAATCTGCCTCGCCTGATCCTGCATTTTAACCAGCGCGACTTGGGTCGTCTGTACCAGATGATTGGCGTGATTAATCAGCTCGGCATGAACGCCCCAGAAGCCACTCACCCAGAGCAAAAATGAGATGGATTCTATACCCATTATTACCGTTGAGAACCTCAGTAAGGTTTACCCGGTTGCCATTAAGCAGCCCGGTCTGAAGGGTACCTTGACACACTTTTTTCGCCGTACCTATCGATCGGTTCCGGCAGTGCAGTCGATCTCCTGCCAAATTGATGCTGGGGAAATGGTGGGCTTTTTGGGGGCAAACGGCGCAGGGAAAACCACGACGCTGAAAATGCTGACGGGCTTAATTCATCCTTCGAGCGGTCGGGTGACGGTGGCAGGGCATGACCCATTCCGGCGCGAACCCGCTTTTCTGGAGAAAATTACCCTCGTGATGGGGCAAAAGCAGCAGCTGATCTGGGATTTGCCGACTTTAGATTCGTTGCGAATCAATGCGGCGGTCTATGGCATTGGCGATCGCGAGTTTCGGCAGCGCGTGGGGGAACTCAGCGAAATGCTTTTGCTAGGAGACAAGCTAAATCAGCCTGTACGTAAGCTGTCTCTGGGTGAGCGCATGAAAGCTGAGTTTCTGGCGGCTTTGATTCATCGTCCCAAGGTGCTGTTTCTGGACGAGCCGACGCTGGGGCTAGACGTGAATGCGCAGGTCAGCGTCCGGGAGTTTTTGCGGGAATACAATCAGCGCTATCAGGCAACAATTTTGCTGACGAGCCACTACATGGCAGACATTACCGCCTTGTGTAAACGCGTCCTGGTGATTCGGGAAGGGCAGTTGATTTATGATGGCGGTCTGGATAGCTTGTTAGAAAGGTTCTCTCCCAGCCGCGAGGTCACGGTGGAATTGGGAGAGGGGCGATCGTCTCAACAACTCCAAACCTATGGCGAATTGGTCTCGGTCGAAGGCTGCGTGGCGCGATTTATCGTCCCGCAAGAAAAACTCACCCAAACTCTTTCTCGCATTCTGGCTGATCTAGCCATTGTGGATCTCAAAGTTTCGGAGCCGCCGATCGAAGAGGTGATTGGTCAAGTCTTTCGGGCTGGTGCGACTTAGAGCTGTTTAATTTGACCACAGTGGAGGGTGGATGGGTAGATGGGTGGATGAGTGGAGTGAGAAATGATCCATAATACTTACCCACCCCTCACCCTCTCACCCCCTCACCCTCTCACTCATCCACCCTCTCACTCATCCACCCCCTCACCCCCTCACCCATCCACCCCCTCACCCCCCACCCATCCACCCCCTCACCTTCCCCTCATGAACCGCGTCCTCCATATCGCTAAAACGCTGCTCCTGACCTACTACGCCTACATGCTGGAATACCGGGCAGAGCTGTTTTTTTGGGTACTATCCGGCAGTTTGCCGATCATTCTCATGGGGGTTTGGACTGAGGCGGCAAAAGGTGGAGGATTTGGGCTGTCGCCGCTAGACTTTACCCGCTACTTCATTGCCGTGTTTTTTGTGCGGCAATTTACGATCGTCTGGGTAATTTGGGAGTTTGAGCGGGAAATTGTGGAGGGCAAGCTCTCCTTTAGGCTATTGCAGCCGCTCGATCCGGGTTGGCATCACTTTGCTTCCCATGTGGCTGAGCGGTTTGCCCGTCTGCCCTTTGCGGCAATTTTGATGGCGCTGTTCTTTTTGCTCTATCCCCAGGCGGTTTGGATTCCGAGTTTATCCAACAGTTTGCTCTGCCTTGTGGCGGTGACTTTAGCTTTTACGTTGCGGTTTGTATCGCAATACACGTTTGCCATGATGGCGTTTTGGATTGAACGCGCCAATGCGATCGAGTCTTTTTGGTTCTTGTTTTACTTATTCCTATCGGGTCTAATTGCTCCTCTGGAGGTCTTTCCGCCGATCGTCCGCCAAGTGGTTCTCTGGACACCTTTCCCTTACTTGATCAATTTCCCAGCCAGTATTCTAGTCGGATTGCCCGTGAATCTTTCGCAGGGGTTTTTAGTGACGCTGAGCTGGATTGGATTGTTTTTTGTTGCCAATCGGTGGCTATGGCGCAAGGGGTTGAGGCAGTATTCGGGGATGGGAGCTTAGTGGGGGTAGCGAACTATCCAGGATAGGGGATATTGGCGATCGCTCACTCCAGCCGCCCTAACGTAAACCTGATCTGCCTCTACTTTAATCACTTCCCAAATGCTGTTCATTTCGGTGGCTGTGAGTTGGGGCTTGGCTAGAAGGATGACGCGATCGCCCGTCTGGATGGCAGAAGTTGGGCGGGTTTCCTGAAGATAATTGGGCAGCTCAGGAGTTTCTAAAGAGGTTTCTGAAGCTAAATTGCCTGAAGCTAAACTGCCTGAAGCTGAATTGCCTGAAGCTAGACTGCCTGAAGCTTTGGGGCTGGAACTTGCAGCCAATCGAATTTGCTTGAGGTTTAGTTTAATTTCCTCTGGCGTGGCATCCCAAACTTGACGCTTTTGGGGCGGAGTTAAGTACTCAAGCAGCGCCAAGTCTTCAGCACAGTCTATGACTGCCAGCATATCTAGCACGGTGCTGAGGCTAGAAGCATCGAGTAGTTGCTCGTCAGGCTGATGATCGAATGGCTGACCTTCAGCGTCAGAAGGAGGAGGGTCTGGCAAATCGGGCTGGACATCCGGTGGATGTGGCATAGTCCAGGTGGGTGGAGACATGGGAGGCGATCGGCTGTTGAAGTATGCATTCCTGCCTTTCTATTGTCGATCGTCTATCTCAGATTGCCCACTTGCAGACCGCCTGTAAATCAGCACTTGCCCACAATGTCAAGCTATGCGATGCGCCAAGACAAAGCGATCGATGCCAGCCAGATCTTTGTAGACCTGAATGTTTTGATATCTGCCGTTTGATTTCAGCAAATTAACAACGGGCTGCGCTTGACCTGCCATCATTTCAATCAGCCAAATGCCGCCCGATCGTAGATAGCGTGGGGCAATCGCCACCAGCAAACGAATGGCATCTAGCCCATCTTCGCCGCCATCTAACGCAAGGTGAGGTTCGTGGCGTGCTACTTCGGGCTGTAGGTCGGTAATGAGAGCGCTGGGAATGTAGGGCGGATTGGACACCATGCCGCAAAGTTCCCCTCTGAGATGACCCAAGGGTTCAAACCAGGAGCCTTGATAGAACTGAATCCGATCGCTCCAGCCCAAAAATTCAGCATTTTGTTGAGCGATCGCTAAGGCATCCGCGCTGACATCCACCGCATGAATCACTGCATAGGGCAATGCGTTTGCCAAACCCAGGGCGATCGCCCCGCTTCCTGTCCCCAAGTCTGCCCAATGTCCCTGCTGTAGATCTGGATGGTTTTCGATGGCGGCGATCGCCAAATCAATCAGCAATTCAGTCTCAGGGCGAGGAATGAGAACAGCCGGAGACACCTGTAGGAGAAGATTTCGCCAAGGGGTTCTGCCCACCAGGTATTGAATGGGGCGGCGATCGCGAATCCGCTGTTCCCAAAGGCAAGCCAACTCGACAAAGGGAATCTGAAGCGAAATGAAGTCGCGATCTTTGAAGGATTCGAGGCGCAGACTAAGGCGATCGATATCGCTGATTTCTTGCAGCAGCCAATCGATTTCGACGATCGGCACTTGGGAGGCGATCGCCTGTTGCTGAGCCTGCTCTCGCCACTGCCAAAGGGCAAGACCGGAAACGAGATTGGGTTCTATATTCTGAATTTTAGAGTTTGGATTTTCAGGCATTTAAAACCTTGGGACAAAACCTTTTAATGCCACTAGGCAGCGGATTTTATAATAGACCTCTTGCGAATTGGATTTAGTGGGGGCGCAGTCCCCACTAAATCTAGTGCCACAAAACTTTAATCTGCAAGAGATTTAATGGCTAGAGCGGCTAGTTAGGGACTCGTGAGCTGTTGCAATAAGATTGTGATTCACAACAATGGCAATGTAAGGCGATGCAATAGCAATGTAAGGTGATGCAATAGCAATGTAAGGTGATGCAATGGCAATGTAAGGCGATGCAATAGCAATGTAAGACGATGCAATAGCAATGTGAGACGATGCAATCGAATTGCGATCGGTTGTAATGCCATTGTGATGCATGACAGAAGCAATGTGATGCATGACAGAAGCAATGTGAATCAAGAATTAGTAAGTTTAGAGAAGCGGGAGCGATCGCCAGCTTTTTTAGTTACGAGAGTGGGAGGGTATGTAAAATAGTTTGTGTCAAAGGTCAAAACAAGATCTAATGAACTAATCACCTGAGACACAACCCCATGACCTTTCGACCTAAATTGTACGCCTTTGGCGGGGCGAAGCCCTATGACGATCGCCACCTTTGCTTTGAACTCAGCGCTATACTGTTTACGTTTATTTGCCATGATTTTTACTCCAAGTTTAGGAGTATTCAAAGCTTAGCTACTTGTCTATTTTTCGGGATCCACTTCAAAACTCCGACCTCCGATCGCGAAACTCCAACCTTATTTACTCCAAAAACTAAGCTTAGAACTCAGAACATCGAGCAAATTGCTCCGACATCTCAGCTCCGAGCTTGATCGCTCGCCCTCCAAGGTCAAACCGTCAGGCTTTTAACTCCACCGTTGCTCCTTGACTCTTCACCGTCCTAGCCAGTGCCTTTGGCGCGTCCTGGAGAGATACCCAAAGGTTTGGGTGGGGCAGCCATTGATGCCATAGCGCTTCGCGCTCGATCGCCCCAACTTATTGGCAAACTAGAGTGGCAAACTAGAGTAAGACCCTGCCGATCGCCCCCGTGTCTGATTCCTCCCCTTCCTACGGTACCCCTGCTTCACCTCCTACCGAATCGCTGCAAGGCGTGATTGAGCGGCTGACCTTTCACTCTGAGGAGACGGGCTACACGGTGGCGCGGGTGAAGGCTCCTCGCACGAGTGAATTAATCACGATCGTCGGTAATTTTGCCAACATTCAGGCGGGGCAAACGCTTCAGCTTGAGGGCATCTGGCGCGATCATCCCAAATACGGACAGCAGTTTCAGGTGACGCAGTACCGGGAAACCAAGCCCGCAACGCTGACCGGACTAGAAAAATATTTGGGCAGCGGATTAATTAAAGGCGTAGGTGGCGTTACGGCGAAGCGGATTGTGGCGCACTTCGGGCTAGAGACGCTGGACATTATTGAAAACCAGATTGAGCGACTGAGCGAGGTTCCCGGCATTGCCCAGAAGCGGGTGAAGATGATCCAGGAAGCCTGGGCAGCGCAGAAAGCCATCAAAGAGGTGATGCTATTTCTGCAAGGGCACGGCGTGTCTACCACCTATGCCGTCAAGATTTACAAACAGTATGGGGATGATTCGATCGCCATCGTCACAAAGAATCCTTACCAGTTAGCCACCGATATCTACGGTATTGGCTTTGTGATTGCCGACGCGATCGCCCGTAAGGTAGGCATTGATCCTAGCTCCGAGTTTCGCTACCGCTGCGGCATTCTGCATGTGCTCAGCGAAGCCGCCGAAGAAGGGCACTGCTTTTTGCCCCAGGCTGAACTGAGCGATCGCACCGTCAACCGCCTCACCGTTGCTGACCATCAGCCTGACTTAGCGCAAATCTCAGCCCTGATTTTGACCATGGCAAAGGATGGTGAGCTGGTGGTGCAGATGGGCGTAGGTGAACTGGAAGAGCAGGTCATTTGCTACAGTCCACCTTTCTATGGCGCAGAATTCAAGCTGGCGGAACGGCTGCTCTACCTGCTGAGTGAACCTGTGACCATCGATTTGGAGCGAGTGCAGCGCTGGATCGATCGCTTCACCGAGAAAACCGGACTTCAGCTTTCTGCTCAGCAGCGACAGGCGGTAGAAATGGCGGCTCAGCATCGGGTGATGGTGCTGACGGGTGGCCCCGGCACGGGCAAGACTTTCTGTACGAGAACGATCGTCGCGCTTTGGAAGGCAATGGGCAAGGCGATCGCTCTGGCTTCCCCCACCGGACGCGCCGCCCAGCGCCTCAGCGAAATGACTGGGCAGGAGGCAAAAACCATCCATCGGCTGCTGGAGTTTGACCCCAGCAATTTCAAATTCAAGCGCGATGGCGAGAATGTTCTGCCCGTGGAGGCGATCGTCGTCGATGAAGCCTCCATGCTGGATTTGTTTCTGGCAAATTCTTTGATCAAGGCAGTGCCGCTGGATGCTCAGCTTTTGCTAGTGGGCGACATTGACCAATTGCCCAGCGTTGGAGCCGGAAATGTGCTGGCTGATCTGATTCACTCCAACCGGATTCCGGTAGTACGACTCACGGAGGTCTTTCGACAGGCACAGACCAGCCAGATTGTCAGCAATGCCCACCGGATTAATCATGGGCAGTTTCCGGCGTTAGAACCCGTCTCAAATCAGCCGCAGTCAGATTGTCTCTGGCTAGCTGCTCCCGAACCGGAGCAGGGCGTACAGGCAATTCGAGATTTGATCACCGATCTGATTCCGAGTCTCGGCTTTGAGCCGTCCCGTGACGTACAGGTGCTGTGCCCCATGACGCGCGGCGTAGTCGGCACCCGCAACCTCAACAAAGTCATGCAGGAATTAATCAATCCTGCCAGCTACGCTAAATCAGAGCTGACGCGCGGCGGCATGACGCTGCGGATGGGCGATCGCATCATTCAGCAAGTCAACGACTATAACCGCGAAGTATTTAACGGTGACATGGGCGTGATTGAAGCGATCGATCCAGAAGAACAGTCGATTCAGGTGCAGTTTAGCGATCGCCTTGTCACCTACGACTCTGCCGACATTAATGAAATTACCCTGGCTTGGTCAGTCAGCATCCACAAATCCCAGGGCAGCGAGTATCCGGTGGTGATCTTGCCGCTCTACATGCAGCACTACCTGATGCTCAGCCGCAATTTGCTTTACACCGGGCTGACTCGCGCCCGCAAGCTAGCCATTTTGGTTGCGCCCCAGAAAGCGATCGCCCTTGCCATTCGTCAAATCAGAGATCAGCAGCGCTATACGCTTTTAGCACAGCGACTTCAGCAGGATTAGAGAGGAATGTGCCACCCCAAATGTCCTCAGTAGGTCGCAAAGTCCTCCTAATTTTTCTAAAAGCTGGATTTCAAAGGCGCAGAGCGCCTTTGAAATCCAGCTTTTAGGGTTTTGTGGCGCGCGCCACAAAACCCTAATTTGCGATCTAGTGATGCCAATTTGAATTGGAACCACGACAGATCCCGGTACGGGCTTGGCAATGCTAAGCCCCTTCTGAGGTTCGATGTGCCCACAAATATCGTTTAAATCGGTACGAGATGGATAACCTAACCACAAGAAAAGCGATCGTTCATCACCTCTCAAGTGAACGATCGCCCGTGCTTCCATTAGGAAAATTTGGTTAAATTTGGCTTTGAGCAGACTGCTGGCGTTTTAGCAGCTTGAAACACCCTATGGCAACAATTGCCAGTGCCGTTGCTGTTCCAGGCTCAGGAACTCTAGTCGGCTCTGGCGATTCAGGAGTAGGAGGCACAATCGCAACAGGGGGCAAGTTTAGGACGGGTGGTGCAACGACTACGGGCGCAGGATCAGGCGCAGGAGGCGTGACGATGGGAGTAGGATTGGTAGGAGAAAGTATTGGGGAAGTACCTGCAAGCTTGCTGCTGTCACGGCGATCGGCACCTACGCTCATTAAACGCACGCCAAAGTCTTGATTTGAGAAATAGCTCAACTGTAGCCCATCTTGAAACTTAGCCCCCGCTTCAGTTTTTAAGAAGGAATCTGATAGCGAGAGAGTAAACCAAGCAGAGCGGAAGTCATCTCCTTTGCCAATTCCCTCCTTGCCAATTTCCACGCCAGCATCAAAAACATGAGAATTTCCATCTCCTCGCATGGTGTTGCTCTTGCTGCCCACACTGGTAATACTACTAGCCCCAAAAGAATAAGCAATATTCTGGTCGGCGACACTGATAGTCTTACCGGAGGCATCAAGATATTGCAGACTACTGACTTGCAATCCTGCTAAAAGTGAATCATCACTGACATTAAAAAACAGACCTCGTAGATCAGCAATACCTGATACATCTGCTTTAAAGAGGATCTTACCTAAACCAGCCGACTGATCATCTAGCGTGATTTTAGTGCTGGCAGGAATCTCTGTAAAAGCCTGCGTATCAAACGTCAAAGATGCGGCTTGTGCCGATGCAAAAATAGCTGAAAATGTCGCTAATCCTGCGATCGTTAAAGTAGCAGAAAGCACCTGAGCAGCCCAGCCGTGCTTATAGAGAGAGTTACGCATAGATTTTCAGATAATATCCTATTACTCTGCAATAAAATATACATAGAATTAGAGAGTTACCCCATCCGTAATTCAACGGTTTTCTTCACTTCAGAGTTCTTATAGATCAGGCATAAGTTGCTAGGTTGGAAAGCTCAACTTCCTACAGTGAAGTCAGCCTAAAAGCATATTTTTATACCAAAAATCCTTGCACCCTGATAAATACTTCTTTTTGCAGTTTTTAGCTGTTGCCTAAAGCTGTGGAGATTGCCATAAAGCTAAGGATGGAAGCACTTAGAGCCGTACTTCCAGGAGTTCCAAGTCGGCGCTCTACCTTAATTTATTAAGGCTTGCTGTTTAGAAGTCGACCATGGCTTGTCAGATTTTTGACGGCGACTTCGTCACCTTAAATATGAAATATCCTCCGTAAAATCTAGTAAATTTTGTGTGAGTAATATCCAGGCTGCTACAATTATCCGTAATTACCCTTAGCGAAAATCGGAGAGAAATTCTCATGACGACGCAACCGCCATGGACACCCTCATCTGCCGATCGCTCTCAGGTTCATCGCTCCCAAACTCAAGGTTTTCATCCGGCTTCATCCTCTCGACCTTCATTCTCTCGACAGTCTGGCAATCTGCTGAGTTCATTTGATACATTATCTCTCCATAAATCTGCTCATCCGTCCAGTCTGCAATCGAAATCCTCCTCGACTGGGCAAACTGTTCAGACAAAAAGCGATCGCGCACGCACCAGTCCCGCTAAAAAACAGCGGCGAAAGCGATCGACTCCTTTCCGAAACGCAGGGCAAAACGCGACTGCCGAATGGACGGTGATGGTTTATATGGCAGGCAACAATCTTGAGAAGTACGCCATTCAAGATTTCTTGGAGCTGGCGGCAGCTGGCTCAGACGGCAAAGTCAATATTGTGGTGCAGCTCGATCGCACCGCTGGCTATGACTCTTCCTATGGCAACTGGACAGACACCCGCCGTGGATTGGTGCAAAAAGGGGGTAAGCCAAGTGCCAACTGGGGCACTAGCGTCGGTGAAGTCAATATGGGCAGTGCCAACACCTTAAAAAACTTTGTCAACTGGGGCACCAGCACCTACAAAGCCAATCGCTACGCGCTAGTCATGTGGGGACATGGCAGCGGATACAACGTGTCCTATGACGATGCCACAGGTGACGGCATGAGCGGCGGCGAACTCAACAGCGTCTTAGGCGGACTTCCCGCCAAGGTTGACATGGTGGGCGCCGATGCTTGCCTCATGAGCACAACGGAATTTGCCACTCAAATTGCTGATCATGCCTCCGTTTTCGTCGGTTCTCAGGAGTTGGAACCCGGCTCAGGCTGGAACTATACGCCCGTGCTGCAAGACTTGAAGGCTAACCCAGCCATGACGGCAGCACAGCTCGGTTCTTCCGTGGTGACTCGCTATGGTCAAACTTATTCCAGAGGCAACGAAACGCTCTCGGCAATTGACCTAACGGCTTTGAGAAACAGTAATTCCTCTAGCTTCACCCATGCGATCGGCAGCTTTGCCACAGCGCTGACCACCAGCGCCACCCGCAGCGATCTGGACACGCTGGACTTCTGGCGCGATAGTTTAGCCAACGTTTTTGACACAGACCACGACTCGAATAACTTCTGTGATGTGGGCAGATTGTTTAGCGGTTTCGTCAGCAGCCCAGGAGTTTCTGCCGCACTGCAATCGGCGGCTCAGGTTGTCCTGAATGCCCATAGCAGCACCGTGATTCAAAACTACACGGCGATCGCCAATCGCAGCACAGGGCTATCGCTCTATCTCCCCGATCGCGGAGCCTCCCAAAAAGCCAATTACACCATCAACTACAGCGCTGCAATCAACACGCTCTGGGGCGAATTCGTCAATGGGGCATTTTGGTAAACCCTTAGCTTTGATAGACTCTAAGCAAGCAACGCTATAGAACTTGGGCAATGCGTCTCACCGCCTCTTCTAGCACGGTTGGTGGATGCACCAAGGCAAACCGCACATAGCCCTCGCCAAACTTACCAAACCCAGCTCCCGGAGATGCGGCCACGCCCGTTTTTTCCACCAGCGCCTGACAAAAGCCGATCGAATTCTCTGACCAGCGCTCCGGCAGCTTTGCCCACACATACAGAGCAATATTGGGTAGAGCCACCTGCCAGCCGATCTGGTGCAGCGCCGCCACAAATACGTCCCGGCGCTGACGAAAGGTGTCTACAGAGACTCTGATACTGTCCTGTGCGCCCGATAAAGCGACGATCGCTCCATTCAAAATGCCCAAATACTGATTGAAATCGATCGCCGCCTTCACTCGCCGCAGGGCGCTGATAATCTCCGCGTTGCCGATGGCATAGCCGACCCGAAAGCCGCCCATGTTGTAAGACTTAGACATCGTGAAAAATTCGATCGACACCGTTTTATCCGGATCAGCTTGCAGCACCGAGGGCGGTATATCTGTGGCATCAAACACCATATCCGGGTAGGGAAAATCATGCGCCAGTACCAGCTGATGCTGCTGACAGAAAGCAACCGCTTCCTGAAAAAACGCCAGAGATGCCGTTGCCGTTGTGGGGTTGTGAGGATAGCTCAGCACCATGAGCCGAGCCTGCGCCAGCACCGCAGCAGGAATTTCGGCAAACACAGGCAGGAAATGATTATCTGCCCGTAGAGGCATGGTGTACACTTGCCCACCTGCTAGATAAACGCCACCTGCATGGGAAGGATAGCCCGGATCTTGCAGCAGGGCAAAATCCCCTGGATTGAGTACCGCCAGCGGCAGATGACCCGTGCCTTCTTGAGAGCCAATCAGCTGCAAAACCTCAGTTTCCGGATTAACCGCTATGCCAAACTTGCGCTCATACCACTGTGCCGCCGCCTGCCGAAACGCCTGGGTGCCATGAAACAGCAGATAGCCGTGGGTGCTGGAGTCTGATAGGGATTGACCGATCGCCTCCAGCACCGCATCAGGCGCAGGCAAATCAGAAGAACCCAACGATAAATCAATAATTTCCAACCCGGCAGCTCTAGCTCTAGCCTTTGCCCTGTCCATGTCGGCAAAAACATTCGATCGGAGTGGCTCCAGGCGATCGGCAAGTTGAAATCTAGCAGACATGGCAGGCAAAAAATCTCAGGTGACAACCCTACGATTTTAGTGTGTGACGCGGGGAAGAGGGCTTGAATCTAAACTCTCCTGTAGAGTTGACACAGCTCGATCGCCTTGGTTTGCAGCAATGCCAGAGGTTCTGCGCCTGTCTTTAGCCCAAACTCCAGCTCTAGCAGCAAGGGCAGGGTTTGCTGAAGGCTGAGCAACGATAGCGGCTTTACCTCTTGTTGAAGAAAATATATCCGCTTAGGGTTGCTAATTTCGGCGGCTTGGGCAATTTCTCGCTCGTCCCGTTCGCCTGCCTCCAGCATCAGCTTTACCCATAGCCAGGTGCGAAACTGTCCCACCAGCACGGCAACAATTCTCAGCGGCGATTCGTTCTGGCGAATTAGATCGGTGATGAGAGTCAGCGATCGCCCCGTGTCGCCCTGACGAATAGCAGCCGCAAGCTGAAGGCTGTTTTGAGTCGAGGTCGTCACTAGCGTCGTCACGGCAGCTTCACCCAAAGGCTGAGCATTGTCGCCGCCGTACAGCCTCAACTTCTCTAGCTCCATAAAAAGCTGCCGTGAGTTGTTGCCCACGGACTCCGCCAAAAGCTGCACAGCTCCGCTCGTTAGCTTCACGCCCATGTCTTGAGCAGCTCGCCGGACTTGCTGGGCTAGTAAATCCATTTTCCAGGGCGGAATGTTGGTAAACTCGCGGATTTCGGCGTGTTTTTGTAGCAGCTTGGTGGATTTTATCCGACCATCGGGCTTGCTGGATGTGGTTAGCAGCAGTACGGTGGTATCAGGCAGAGTGGGGAGCGATCGCTCTAGCTCGCTGAGCAATTCTTCAGAGCAGCGCTGGCAGAGGGTCGTATCGGCTAGCCACACCAGCCGCTGCCCCGCACCAAAGGGAGGAGTCAGAGCCAGGTTAATGCCCTGCACAACTGCATCAGATGCGTCAGGCGGCAGCTTATCGTAGTTGAAGCTTGCCCAGTCAGGATCAAGGGTGCGATCGCGCAGGTCTTTCACGGCTCGATCGAGCGCAAAATCATCATCTCCCCAAAATAGATACACTGACATAGCAGAACAATAGGGTAAATTACCGTTAAATTAAATTGGGAACTTGCATTTTGATCTCCCAAGTGATCCCGCAAGATTTCACGCTCAGTTAGATCTTCCTACAGTTGGAACAGAAGGCAGGCAAGATTGGACGACAACTATCAAGTCTATGTAAACCGAGTGGTGCGGGCAACGCTGCCTGAAACCTTTCAGTCCCAGGTACAGTACATCCAGCCCTCTCCCAAGTTTGAGCAGCAGCCAGACGGCACCATTCAACCCGCTGCCTTTCCAGGCTACACCGTCATTACTCCCCCTTGGGCAGATGATAGTCAAAACGGGGCAGTCTACACCCATCTTCATCAATATCAACAGCAGATCTTGGACAAGCTAGAGCCAAACTTGCTGATTCCTGTTCCGGCAGAAAGCTTTCACTTCACGTTAGCCGATCTGATCTGGGCAAGTGCCTTCGATCATGCTCAGGAAGATCCCGCTTTTGAAGAACGGCTCAACGACTGTGTTGCAGAGAGCTTCCTCAAGAGCGAGGCTTCTGTCCAAGGTGAGAAGCCTATCTACTGGCAGATTATTGGGCTATTCCTCCGAACGCGCGCGCTGGGCGTTTGCCTGGTTCCTAGAGAACAAGACTCCTACGATCGCGTCATTCAGCTCCGGCGCACCCTTTACCAAAATTCTGATCTGATTGCCCTCGGCGTAGAGCAGCAATACAACTTTACGGCTCACATTACTCTGGGCTATTTCAGCGAGGCAACCAACGGTGCAGATGGCGATCGCCTCAGCAAAGCTCTGATCGAGCTAAACAACCAGTGGCTAGAGTCTGACGAGATGCATGATGTAGGGCTGTATCGCGCCGAGCTACGCAAATTCGACGACATGACCCGCTACTACCGAGAGCCAGACTGGGCAACTTTGGAGTTTTGAGTTAGGAGAGTTTTGAGTTTTACCGATCGCCCATTGCGCTCACCAACCCTTGCCACTCTGCCGATCGCGCCAGTTTTACCGGATCAAATTCGCTGCCCCAGTTCCTCGAAAATGCCGTAAAGCTGTCTGCCCAGTGCACGATCGCCTCTATCAGCGAGTGATTGGAATGGGCGCGCGATCGGCGCAGATACTCTGCCATTTCGGTACGGTGTCCCGTGTAGTGCAAGTACCAGGCGATCCAGATCAGCGTGTTGTAGCGCACCTGTGGCTCCAGCCAGCGAATGCTTTCGGGCAGATCGGGCTGGGCAAAAAAATGGTCGATGACAGCAGACAGCGATCGCGCCTGGGGCAAACCTTTGTGCATGACGCTGTCTTGATGCTGACGATAGCTGACGGTCATTTGCTTCAGCCACACTGCCTCACAGCCCATCTGCGATAGCCGCAGCACTAGCTCAGTATCTTCTGCCGGGGGAAACCGAGGATCGAAACCGCCCGATCGCACCAGCCAATCGTGCCGAAACAGCATGGCACTGGGCAAGACAGGCTTCCAGCGCAGCCAGCTTTCCAAATTGAGCTGAGGGACTTGCTGCCAGGGTTCTACTGCCATCAGAGCTTCTCCCTCAGCATTCACCCGCTGCCAGCCGCTATGAACAATGCCCAGATTGGGGTGAGATTTCAAGCTAGACTCCGCGATCGCCCCCCTTGCCATCAGCGCATCGGGGAACAGAAAATCATCCGCATCCAGAAATGCCACCCACTTGCCCTGAGCTAGATTAATGCCGTGATTGCGGGCGATCGCCACTCCCTGATTCACTTGGCGCACTGACCGGATTTGAGGCTTGTAATGTCGCAAAACCTCTGAGGTGGCATCCGTTGAGCCGTCGTCAATCACAATCACTTCGCAAGCGGAAAGACTCTGACTCAGCGCACTCTCGATCGCCTGAGCAAGATAGCGATCGCAGTTGTAAGTCGGAATAACCACGCTAATCTGCGGCATTTCCTGCTTTGCCTCCTGACTCCTGACACCTGACTCCTGACACCTGGCTTCTCACCCTGCCCTGGCTTCTACCCTGGCAGACTCATAAAGCTCCCAGACACGGTAGGCGCTGCTGCCTTAAGATATTCCAAGAAAGTGCTTGCCACCACCGAAAGCTGCTTACCTGCTAAATAAACGACATACCACTGTCGCTGAATCGGGAAGCCCTCAACGTCCAGGATAGTGAGTTCATTGGTAGAGCCATCCAGCATCAGCGTGTGGCGCGATAGGACAGATAGCCCTAGACCTCCAGCGATCGCCTGTTTAATCGCCTCATTGCTGCCCAGTTCTAGCCGCACTTTCACCGTCAGATGATGGGCATCTAGCAAACTTTGAAATGCGCCCCTTGTGCCCGATCCTGGCTCTCGCATGATAAATATTTCTTCGGTCAGCCGCTTCAAGGGAATCTGCTTTTCGCTGGCTAGAGGATGGGTGCTGGGCGCAACGACAACCAGTGAATTATCTAAAAACGGATGCGCTTTAATATCCCAACTGTCTGGAAGCTGGCTCATGACATAGAGATCGTCTTGATTGTTGGCGAGGCGATCGATGACCCGCTCATGATTGGTGACGGCCAGCGACACATCAATACCAGGATACTGCTGACAAAAAGGCCCCAAGAGGCGCGGCATAAAATACTTGGTGGTGGTGATAACTGCCAACTTCAGCTTGCCTTGCTTCATGCCCTTGAGATCCGCCACCGTCATCTCTAGCTGATCGAGCCGCTGAGCAATGTCTTGACAGGTGGAAAAAAGCTCTCGCCCTGCATCGGTGAGGTAGAGCTTCTTGCCAACCTGCTCAAAAAGCGGCAGACCGATCGCCTTAGTCAGCTGCTTCACCTGCATTGAAACTGTGGGCTGGGTTAGAAATAGCTCTTCGGCGGCTCTAGTAAAGCTGCCATGTCTCGCAGTTGCCTCAAATACTTTGAGCTGGTGCAAGGTAGCATGTATCACCGAAGGTTCTCCTAAACGGGTGGTCTTACATCCAGATTATATAGATATCAGGCTATTGTAGATGTAGAATCCAGTGATTTTAATCTATATTGCTTGCTTTTAGACCCTTTTCTGAAGGGAATGTGAGCTTGAAGAAAGTTCAGCTTTTTCCGCTTAACTGCCTTTCCACTTCAGTATTATCTCCGAAGGAAAAAGCATTCATTCAAATTAGTTTTATAGGAAATGAACTTTTTAGAGCCGGATTTCAAATAAAGATTCGATATCGCAGGTTTGACACCTTAGTTTGTAGATATAGCTGTCGCCAGTTTGTTTAGGACATTTGGGGTGGGGCGCAGCGCCCCACCCCAAATGTCCCGTCCTAACCGCCTCGGCGATTGCTATAAATTGTAGGTAAGTTCAATAGAATTAGCCTGTGGGGCGCTGTTTGAAATGTATTATTGGTAGTTCTTGAAATGCAATGATTTTTATGGGGTGGGCGAAGCTCACCCCATAAAAATCATTGCATGAATACCAGTACCGTACTCTTTAATCGAAAAGTAGCCGCCTCTATAGACTTGACCGATGTTCCTGCACCCTCCCGGTGTAAAGCCATCCGAACTGCCTTTTCCTAAGGAAGAAGGACTGCGAATGAAGGAATTTTATCCCGCTTCCAGCAATGCCGCCCTTAGCTTCAAAAGCTTTGTAGATCATGAAAACCATCCTGGTGATTGAAGATGAGCAGATGATTCGAGAATCCATCTCTGACTTGCTGCAAATTGAAGGGTTTGGCGTCATGAACGCTGACCTAGGCACTAAAGGTATCCAGATGGCTCAAGAGTATCTACCCGACCTCATTCTCTGTGATGTGAATATGCCTGATGTCGATGGCTATCATGTCTTATCAACTTTGCAGCAAAACCCGATCGTCAAAACCATTCCATTCATTTTCTTGACCGCTAGGGGAACAAAGACGGATCTGCGACATGGCATGAACTTAGGTGCAGATGATTATTTGGTCAAACCCTGCACCGCAGAAGAGCTGTTGGAAGCGATCGCCAGTCGATTTGCACGGCACGATCTATTCCGTACCCAATCTCAGCAGCAGTTAGAAGCGCTCCGGAACAACATTGCTCTGTTTCTGCCCCACGAACTCCATACGCCTCTTAACGGCATTCTGCTATTTTCAGAAATCTTGATGGGCGAGTATGAGTCGATCAGCCGTAGCGAAATTCTAGAAATTGCTGAAGGAATTCATAGCTCAGCCGATCGCCTCTATCGGTTAATCCAAAATTTTCTTTGCTATGCCCAGCTTGAGATTGCCGCTCATGATCCCGATCGACGGGCGGTTTTGTGTGCAGGAGAAACTTTTGGGGGAGAGGCTCAAATTGCCGAAATCGCGGCTCGGCTTGCCCTTCAGGCAGATCGATCCGCAGACCTATCCTTGAAACTGCAAAAAGCCAATTTGCGTATGTCAGGCACTAGGCTGCAAAAAACCATGGAAGAGCTGATTGGTAATGCTTTCAAGTTTTCCCAGCCCGGAACTGTCGTTGAGATCAGCAGCTACCTCACAGAGCAAAATTTTGTGGTGCAGATTGCCGACTCTGGGCGCGGCATGACTTCAGAGCAAATTGCTAGTTTGGGAGCCTACATGCAGTTCGATCGCCGTTTTTATGAACAGCAAGGTTCTGGGTTGGGGTTGATTATCGCCAAGCGAATGCTGGAGTTGCACGGAGGGGGGCTGGCGATCGAGAGTGCTGTGGGTCAGCAGACGACTGTTCAGGCAACCATTCCTTTAGCAGTCAATGATGAGCGATGAGCAGTAGTCTGTTATGGCTGTTGCCCGTTTGCTTGGGACTGTTTTGCTTGGGACTGTTTTGCTTGGGACTGGTTGCTTAGAACATTCAGGGTAGGGAGCGAAGCGCCCCCACCCTGAATGTCCCCGTCCTAACCGCCTTGGCGGTTGCCATACTTGAAGGGCTACGATCGTGCTTCAAATCCTGGCTGATCTCTATAGTGAGACTGAAGAAATCGAATGACTTTCCTGACAATGCGATCGGCTTCAGAACCTAGACTGTAAGTCAGTAGAATTTATAGCAATTTTTAGAGCTATGGCAGACATTGTAGATATTGCAGTGAGCGCGGGTGCATTCTCAACGCTAGTGACGGCTGTTCAGGCAGCAGGTTTGGTAGAAACGCTGAAGAGTCCAGGCCCTTTCACCGTCTTCGCTCCCAATGATGAAGCCTTTGCTAAGCTTCCGCCTGGAACTATTCAGACTTTGGTGCAAAATATTCCTCAGCTTGCTCGAATTCTTAAATTTCATGTGGTTTCCGGGCGATTGACCCAGGCAGATCTGGCAAAGCTGGGAACGGTCACCTCAGTAGAAGGTTCACCCATTCCCATTAATTGCTCAAACGGCTTTGAGGTCAAGAACGCAACCGTTGTAACTGCCGATATTGCCGCAGATAACGGCATTATTCATGTGATCGATACGGTGATTTTGATGGGATGAGCGTCATGGAAGGACATCAAGCACTGCTGATAAGGATAGGCTCTGTAGCTGTTTCGGTCGTCCTTAAGAGGTAAGGATTTTTAGCGGTATGGGCAAAGCCCATACCGCTAAAAATCCTTATCTAAAATACTGTTACCACTGTTTCAAGGAGATGTTGAGACGCTTGCTAGTCGAACCTTTTGGCTCCAGAGGTCAGAAGACGCTAGGATCGACGTAGGGAGAAATACTGGTTGAGATAGTTAGTTTAGGCGAAACTGTTTCACTCTCACTATCTGATGATGCAGTGCCGCAGTTTCCTCTAGACCAGCCCCACTCCTCTACGCCTACAGAAATTTGTGAGCCTACTTGAACATCTCCACGCGAGAGATCGACCAGTGTCACGGTAACAGCTGCAAATAGACCTCCTTTATAGATAGGTTGCCCTTGTGCATTATTGGACTTGAAAGTAAGACGAGATACCTGAGGCGGTTGCCCAGATCGCTGCCAGCGAATTTGGGTAAAGCGCCCATCTAAATACTCGGCGGAGTAAGTCCATCCATTACTCATTTGTCCGTTGCAAGAAAACTGCTGAGCTGCGTGAGCTGAAGAAAAATTAGCTTCCGCAAAGAAGAGGCTCGTACCTAACAGTCCGGTTGTAATTGCGCGTTTCGCGGTCTTCATGTTCATCACTATTTTTACCTTGATCTGAGATTAAAGCGATGTGAAAATGTAGCTACTCTGTTCATCAAGTTCCGTCCATGATCAAAGCACGGTGGAGATGGTAAAAAGCATTAGATTAAATGCTGATTTCGTTCGCAGAATAGCTAGCTTGGGCATTGCCAGATTAGGCAGTTATCGTGGTAGCGATCGCAATATTTATTGGGAAGACAGTGCTGAATAGCAAAGCTAAATCGACTAGCTTACAGGCTTTCCGCACTGCCTTGCTGCGAACTTCTAAATCTTTGATCAGCGACTTTTGCCTCCCTTGTACTTTTCTAAGACAAAACTTACGACAAACGTATCCTAGTGGTTTCCCTGTAGAATTTCTGTCTCTAGCAAAACAAGATTAGATAGTGGTATTCAGGTAAGGATTTTTAGTGGCGCGGACTTTGCCCACGCCACTAAAAATCCTTACCTCCTAAGGACTACCCAGAATTATTTTGATTAAGAACGCCCTGTGCGATATGGAGATAGAATGAGAGAGTATTGATACAATTCTTCATGATGCAGCAGCTACGCACTGACTTAGAGTTAGCCGACCGCGAGGCGATCGCCACCTATCTGCAATCTGAGTTTCCTTTTGTAGAAGATTCGGGAGAGCTTTCACCCCATGTGGGAGGCAGAACAGCAGGGCTGGTTCGGCTGCAAAGCTTTCGGCTAGAGAAATACGGCAAGCAGCGAAACTTTCTGGATGGCGAAGTCAGCCAGCTGTCGCCCTATGTCAGCCGGGGATGTTTGGAGCTAGAGGAACTGCGGCAATGGGCATTGAAACAGTCACGCTCCAAGTCGGTCGAGGCGTTTGTTTCAGAATTGGCATGGCGGGCGTTCTTCCATCTGGTGTATGAAGAAGAGGGCGATCGCATTCTCAAGGATATGGAGAAACCCAAAGTGCCGATGAATCAGCATCAGCGATCGCTGCCTGAAGACATTGCCGCTGGCACGACGGGCATTCCCTCAATGGATACCCTGATTCATATGCTGAAAGAGACAGGGTATCTGCATAACCACGCCCGTATGTACTTAGCCAGCTATGTCGTTCACTTCCGCAAGGTGTCCTGGAGAGCCGGAGCCGACTGGATGTATAGTCTGCTGATTGATGGCGATTTTGCGAGCAATCATCTGTCCTGGCAGTGGGTAGCCTCGACTTTTTCTACCAAGCCATACATTTTTAATCGAGAGAATTTAGAACGCTATGCTGGTTCCCTCCTGCCGGGTGATCCAAAACAGGGCGATCCCTTTAATTACTCTTATGAAGAGTTGGCAGAACGATTGTTTGAGGGGGCTTACATGCCGGAACCGAGCGGGCGATCGCCTGGACAGTATCAGTAGTCTGCATTAGCACATCTAGCCTTAAGTCTCTCCTATGCCTTCTCTAATCTGGTTTAACGAAGATAGTCTAAATCCCGAACATCAGATGGTCAAAGACTATGCTGATGCTCCCAAAGTTTATGTGTTTGATGCGCCTTATTTGCAGGCGCAGAATATTGCGAAACATCGCATTCAGTTTATTTATGAAGCGTTATTAGAAATTCCATCCATTCAAATTTATAAGGGTGAAACGGTTGCAGTTCTGTTGCAGCTCATAAAAGACCTGGCAATCAGTGAAGTGGTGACGACTGAAACTCCCAATCACATGATTAAAGGCTGGCAAAATGAACTTCAAAAATCGATCGATTTAGTAACCTATCCAGAAATCTTTCCTGTCACGGATCATTCTTCGCCGCGCCGTTTCTCTCGCTACTGGAGAAAGCATGAGCGATCGTGGTTGACGGTCTAGGATTAGTCAGGTAACGGTTGACGGGTTGGGGTGGATGAGTGGATGGGAAACTCTCATCCACTCATCCACCCCAACCCGTCAGTAACAATCGGCAGACCACTAGAGCCATAGCTCATTAGGTCATAACCGCCAAATGTTTCCGAAAAGTCTTGACCCATTCAGGCATCATCCCCTATGATGGTGCTGAACTACGGTACTCGTATGAATTTCGCAAAGCAGTCTCTACAACTATTTTTGCTGCTGTCGGGTGCTTCCCGACTGCGCTTTGTGCGCAAATAATTTTTTACCCCAACCCCAATTTTTCTACCCCAATCTTTCCTCTTCTACTCTTCATGCTTGCATGACCCGTTGGTCGTGGTATTTAGGTAAGGATTTTTCGCTGCGTGAGCTTTGTTTACGCAACAAAAAATCCTTACTCCTCAAGGACTACCGACCAGTTGACCTGTTCTTGGCGGATTCTTAGCGGAAATGACAAAGGAAAAGTCGGTGTTCTGCCGTCCACTTTGTCATGGTTTTTAGCGTTGCAGATCTATCCTTTACCTATTCTCTCAGAGGTTCTTATGGAACTCAATTTTCTGTTTCTAGCAGCATCACTACGACTGTCTATGGGTTATCACGATTTAAGTTTACGGCAGTCTGATAGCCCAGTCCCTACAGCAATTTTTCCAAAAAATTCGATCGCCGTTACTTTTCAAAATTTGATTCACAATCCTAAACGACATCGGAGAAAACAATTGTGTTGAATAATCCTGCAACTAAATATCGTCCATTTGCGCCTGTTGATTTACCCGATCGCACCTGGATGTCCCACGTTATTACCCAGCCGCCTATTTGGTTGAGTACCGACCTCAGAGATGGCAACCAGGCGTTGATTGAACCGATGAATATTACCCGTAAGCTTCATCTGTTTCGCATACTGGTGCAGATTGGGTTCAAAGAAATTGAAGTCGCGTTTCCTTCCGCCTCACAAACTGACTTCGACTTTGTTCGCCACTTGATTGAACAAGATTTAATCCCTGATGATGTCACTATTCAGGTTTTGACTCCTGCGCGTGAAACTTTGATTCGTCGTACGTTTGATTCTTTGGTGGGTGTAAAGCGGGCGATCGTTCACTTATAGAACCCATTTGACATCTTCCGGCTTCTGCTTTAAGGTGCTTGAAGCCGTCTAATCTAGCAACTATGCCGTATTCCAGCAGCCTCACTGATGCAGAATGGGAAATCTTTGAACCTCTGTTCAT
>JAESFK010000074.1_pt1 | contig 109361 bp, 110 predicted proteins | sample 9269391 | NCBI WGS metagenome assembly JAESFK01 (sample SAMN14506231, study PRJNA617097) | algae metagenome | isolation source: Drouetiella hepatica UHER 2000/2452 and co-occurring heterotrophs from... | place: Slovakia: Slovak Paradise National Park, Hrabusice, Kosice Region | collected... | reverse complement strand
CGTGCCGATCGGTTCGGACAGTGCTTCGGCGATCTGCGCCTGGTTGATCGAGATTTCCTTGGGGACACCGTTCACAAGGTCGCGGCCCTTGATCATGATCGTCAACCCGACGCCGTCGGCAGGGATCCGCGCGATGCCGTACTCCTTCTTGATCCGCTCGGCCGTTGCTTCGCCGATCAGCAGATTATGGTGACGGCGCACATAAGAGACGATCGCTTCGTCCATCTTGTCGCCGCCGGCGCGGACCGAGGTGGTGTAAGCGAGACCGCGGAGCGACAGCACCGCAACTTCGGTCGTGCCGCCGCCGATGTCGACGACCATCGACCCGATCGGTTCGGTGACCGGCATGTCGGCGCCGATCGCGGCCGCCATCGGCTCTTCGATCAGCCACACTTCGCTGGCACCCGCGTTCGAAGCGGCGTCACGGATGGCGCGGCGCTCGACGCTGGTCGAACCCGACGGAACACAGATGACGATTTCGGGGCTGCGGAACGCGTTCGGCTTGCCGCCATGCACCTTGGTGATGAAATGCTTGATCATCTGTTCGGCGACGTCGATGTCGGCGATGACACCGTCGCGCAGCGGACGAATCGCCTCAATGCTGTCGGGGGTCTTGCCCATCATCAGCTTGGCGTCGTCGCCGACCGCCTTGACCCGCTTGATCCCGTTGATCGTCTCGACCGCGACAACCGAAGGTTCGTTCAGCACGATGCCCTTGCCGCGCACATAGACCACCGTGTTGGCGGTGCCGAGGTCGATCGCCATGTCCTGGGAGTTGAATTTGAACCAGCGAGAAAAGAATGACATCGATACTGCTTCCCTGTCCTCGGCGCTGGCCCTGGGGAAGGACCACGCCGCCGCGTCGTTACACCTGCGCGCCCGGCCGGCGACAGGACCAATCAGGGAGAGATTCCGGCTCGGCCGATGGGGGCTGGCTGGACAATATGATAAGGCTGTGCGGGTGGGTCGCGATTTGCGCTCGACTGCGCTAGGACAGCCCCCATGTCAATACGTCGCCTGCCTGAAACGCTCGTAAATCGGATCGCAGCCGGTGAAGTGGTCGAAAGACCCGCCGCAGCGCTCAAAGAACTGGTGGAAAACGCCATCGACGCCGGGGCGACGCGCATATCGGTGCGAATCGCCGAAGGCGGGATTTCGCGGCTGGAGGTCGAGGATGACGGCTGCGGGATGACGGCCGCGGACATGGCGCTCGCGCTCGAACGCCATGCGACTTCGAAATTGCCCGATGACGCGATCGAGGACGTCACCACGCTGGGCTTTCGCGGCGAGGCACTGCCGTCGATTGCCAGCGTCGCGCGGCTGATATTGGAGAGCCGGGTTGCGGGCGGCGATGGCTGGCGGCGCGTCGTCGATAACGGCGTCTTGGCCGCCGAAGGCCCGGCGGCGCTGGCGAACGGCACCCGCGTCGTCGTCGAAGATCTGTTCGCGCGCATTCCCGCTCGCCGTAAATTCCTGCGCAGCGCGCGCAGCGAATATGCCGCGTGCCTCGACGTGGTGAAGCGGCTCGCGATGGCGCGCCCCGATGTCGGTTTCATCGTCGAGCATGACGGGCGCCGCGCGCTCGACGTCCAAGGCGGGCAAGACCAGTTGAGCCGCGTCGCGGCGCTGACCCAGCGCGATCTGGCCGCGAACAGCATCGGGATCGATCTCGACCGCGGCGACGTCCATATCGGCGGGGTGATCAGCCTGCCGACCTACAATCGCGGCATCGCCGACCATCAATATCTGTTCGTCAACGGCCGCCCGGTGAAGGACCGGCTGCTCGTCGGCGCGTTGCGCGGTGCTTATGCCGATCTGCTGGCACGCGATCGTCATCCCGTCGTCGCGCTGTTCCTCGACGTCCCTGGCGGCGAAGTCGATGTGAACGTCCATCCCGCCAAGACCGAGGTGCGCTTTCGCGATCCGCAACTCATCCGCGGCATGATCGTGGGGGGCTTGCGCCGTGCGCTCGACGAGCATGGCTTTCGCAGCGTCCAGCGTCCCGCCGAAGCGGCGCTGGCGGCGTGGCAGCAGGAGCCGGTCGCGCCGCCCGCGCCGAGCCTCTTCGCAGCGCATCTGCCCTATCCGCACGCCCCGGCGACGCATCTGTTCGGCGCCGACGGCGATCCCGCCACCCATGCGCTGCTCCGCGACCGCGTGATCGATTTTGCGCCGCCGCGCGATGCGCTGCCGATGGGGCGCGCCGAAGCGGCGACCGCACCGGTGCCGCACGGCGACGCCCATCCGCTGGGCATCGCGCGCGGCCAGATCGCGCGCACCTATATCGTGGCCGAGGCCGAGGACGGCCTCGTCATCGTCGACCAGCACGCCGCGCACGAACGGCTCGTCCTCGAGCAACTCCGCCGCGGCATGAGCGGGCAGGCGGTGCCAAGCCAAGGCCTGCTCCTCCCCGAAGTCGTCGAACTCGACGAACCCGCCTGCGACCGCCTCGAAGCCGCCGCGGCGCAACTCGCGGCGCTCGGGGTCGAGCTCGAACGCTTCGGCCCCGCCGCGGTGATGGTCCGCGCCACCCCCGCGATGCTCGGCGCGATCGACTGCCGCAAACTCGTCACCGACATCGCCGACGATCTGGCGGGTTACGACGCCGCGCTGGGGCTCAACGAAAAGCTCGAACTGGTCGCCGCGACCATGGCCTGCCACGGCTCGGTCCGCGCCGGCCGCACCCTCAGCGTCGCCGAAATGAACGCGCTGCTGCGCACGATGGAGGTCACCCCGCACAGCGGTCAGTGCAACCATGGCCGCCCGACATGGGTCAAGCTGGCGATGGATGACGTCGAACGGCTGTTCGGCCGGAAATAGCCGCCCACGGAACTGCGCTCGCACCGGGACGTTGCCTGACGATATCCCGACAGGAGCGACCCCGATGAACCGACTGCGCCGCTTCGAAACCTTTGCCCGCGCAGGTTGGTGCGCGCGCGGCGTCGTCTATTGCCTTCTCGCCTTTTTTGCGCTGACCAGCGCCAACGCGTCCGACGCCAGCCCGCAGGGCGTGTTCCACGCGGTAAAGGAGATGTCGGGCGGCCCCTATCTGCTCGCGCTGCTGGCGATCGGTCTGGCGCTTTATGGCGCCTACCGCCTCTATGGCGCCGCGCTCGACAGCGAAGGCAAGGGCGACGACGCCAAGGGCGTTGCGATCCGCGTCGGCTATGCGGCGAGCGGCATTGCGCATTTCATCCTGGCATGGGCGGCTGTGCGGCTCGCGTCGGGCCATGCTGCCGCCGGTAACGGCGAGCAGGAACAAGCCGCCGCCGGGATGCTGCTCGACATGCCGCTGGGCGGCACGCTGCTCGGCGCCATCGGACTATGCTTTCTCGCCGCTGCCGCGCATCAGGCGATGAAAGCCTGGACCACCGAGTTCATGCAGGGCGTTGCCGCCGATGCGCCCGCATGGGTCGTCCCCGTCGGCCGCGCCGGTCTCGCCGCGCGCGCGGTGGTGTTTGCGGTCATCGGCGTGTCGCTGATCCGCGCCGGCTGGTTCGGATCGGCGGGCGAGGTCAAGGGGCTCGGCGACGCGCTGTCGGCGCTGACCGAACATGCGGAGCTTTATGTGCTCGTGGCCGCGGGGCTGTTCCTGTTCGGCGTCCACAGCTTTGTCGAAGCGAAGTGGCGCCGTATTCGTGATGAGGATGTCGTCGCGCGGCTCAAGGCCGCCGCCAGCTAGGTCATCTTGATCCCGGCGACGCCATTCTCGACCACCGCCGTCGCGCGTTTCGACAGAGTGTTCACCGGCGTCGTGACCTTGTCGACGACCATGAAATGCGTCTGCCACGCCTCGCGGCCAACCTCGCACACGAGATAGCCGCGCTGGTCGTTGGCGAATTTCAGCTCGGGGTTCAGCTTCAGAAACTCGTCGGTGCCGTTGCGTTTGTCGCTGCCGTCGCCGCCGCTGGAGATCGAGGTGGCGACAAATTCTGCGCCGACGACCTTGTCCTTCAACACCAGGTCGCCGCAGAAATTCTGATGCTCGTCACCGGTCAGCACAACGCAATTGTCCAGCCCGCCCAGCCGCGACAACATCCGCTCGCGCGGTGCTTCATAACCCGCCCAGCTGTCGAGATTGACGATCTTTTTCGGCTCGTCGGGCTTGCGGCGCCGGTCGAGCGACATCATCGTCACCTGCTGCGCCAGCGCGTTCCATGTCGCGCCGCGCTTGCCTAGATTCCGGTTCAGCCATTCTTCCTGCGCGCGGCCCAGCACCTGCGCCTCCTTGGCGAACACCTCCGGGCACGCCGGTTTGAACCCGTCGCCGCACGGCTGGTCGTCGCGATATTGCCGCGTGTCGAGCAGCTGCATCGCCATAAGGTCGCCATAGCGAAACTCGCGGTTCATCGCGACCATGCCGCCGCGCGGCAATAGCGCTTTGCGCACCGGCATATGTTCGTACCACGCCTGCATCGCCGCCTGCTTCTTCAGCATGAACACTTCGGGCGACGCGGCTTCGGGATCGTTGCCGGGCAGGTCGATCGACCAGTTGTCGATGTCGGACACCCAGTCGTTGATGATCTCATGATCGTCGAAACTCGACAGCACCGCGTGGACCGAGCGTACCGCCTGCTGGTCGATGTCGAGCAAAGTTTGCGCATAGGCGGCGCGGAAATCGGTGACGTCGATCAGCGCGCGCTGCTCGTACCGCCGCACCGGCCGGATCGGCAGGCCGCTGTCGTAGAGATAATTCTGCTGATACTCGTAAATGAAGTCGCCGTAATGATAAACAAACGCCAGGTCTTCGCGGGCGAGATGGCGATATGCGCCGTAAAATCCGGATTCGAAATGCTGGCACCCGGCCACCCCGAATTTCAGCGCGTCGACCTTGGCGCCGGGAGCGGGCAGGGTGCGCGCGAGGCCGCGCAGGCTGCGTTCGCCCGCGGCGGTAAAGCGGTAATAATAGGGACGGTCGGGCAGCAACCCCGCCACCTCGACATGGACGCTGTGCGCCAGCTCGGGCCGCGCCAGTTCGGTGCCCTTGGCGACGACATCGCGAAACCCGCCATCACTCGCGACCTCCCACTCGACCGGCACATTGGCCAGCGGCATCCCGCCGTGGCGCTCCATCGGTTCCGGCGCCAGCCGCGTCCAGATGACAAAACCGTCGCTCGCCGGATCGCCCGCCGCGACGCCCAGCTTGAACGGAAAGTCGCGCAAGATGCCCTGCGCACGGACGATTGCCGGTGCGGCAAGCCCGGCGAGGGTCGCCCCGGCAAGGAAGTGGCGGCGGTTGTACATGGCTGGGCTCCGTTGGCGCGAATCGCTAACCTTCGATAGCCCAGCCATAAGTTACATCAATGACCGATGCTCAATCGGGCAAAGACCGTCGCGCCGATCGGGTTCTTGCCATAGGCGGCATCGAGCGCGCGCGGCTTGTCGAACGCGGCGATACTGCCGCCGAGCGCCAGGTTGAGCGGCCCGGTGAGCGGCAGGCGATAAGCATAGCCCGCCTGGAATTTGGTCACCCGGAACGGGACGTCGTGGAGCGGGTCGTCATGATCGCTGAACAGCTCGTCATTCTTCACATTCTCGACGCGCCCGAACAATGAGTGATGATCGTCCAGATCCCAATTCACCTCGGCCAACCATGCGGAGAGCGTATCGCCGGGATCGCGGTTCTTCGCGCTGTACGCCGCGGTTGCCGACAGGCCGCGACCATTGGCATAGCTGACGCTCGCCGTGGTGCGGTGCTCATTCTCGCCGGGATGCTGCGCCTCGGGTTCCTTCAGCCGCGCATGGCTGACCTGCAACGCCCAGGCGGGGGAGGGGGTCCAGGTGCCGCGCAGCGACCAGCTGTCGAACCGCGGGCTTTCGATGTTCCAGCGCTTCTCGTCGGGCTCGCGACCGGTAAAGAGCGATCCCTCGAGTTGGATAGCACGCGTCGCATAGCCGACGGTCGCCACACCATAAGTGATGTGCGTCGAATCGAACCAGTGATGGGTGATCGGCGCCTCGGGATTATAGCGCGCGCTGCCGCGGTGCATGAAGGCGCTGGGGCCGATAGCGGGCTCGCCGACCGGGCCGCCATAGACGAACAGCCGCGCATCGTCGCCGACATTGACGTCGATCCGCGCTGCGAGCTCCATGAACAGGTCGTGCGGATGCTGGCGATCGACGAGCGGCTCGCCGCCCGCGGTTTCCCCGGTCGCGAACAGATTGGGATAGCCGAAATTCGACATCAAGGGCTCGAGGCTCATCATCGACTTCAGCTGGATCCGGCCCCACTCGGTCTGCTTTTCGCCCGACAACATCAGCATCGACTGGACATAGGCCTTGTCGTCGCCGCGCGGCCCCGACTGATCGGTATAGACGCCCCAGGCAAAACCGTGCGTCATCACCATCCATTCGTTCCCCGCGTCGATGTGCAGGCCGCTATGGCCGCCCTCGTTGGCGGGCAGGCGCGCGGTGCCGGAGCCTTCGGCGGGGGTGGCCGGGCTGCTGTGGTCCATCGCGCCATGGTCCATGGTGCCATGATCCATGGAGCTATGGTCGACGGGGTCGGCGGCTTTGGGTTCGGCGGCAGGCATCGCATGCCTCGCGTGCGGATCATGCCCGCTATGGTCTTGCGCGGTAGCGGACAGCGGGAGGAGGGCGAGCGCAGCGGCGCCCGCCCGCAAAGGCGTTTTCAACATAATATCGTCCTGACAGGATCGGAAAATCGGGGTTCGGTTTGGCGGCTGTCAGGGTCGGGGCGGGGGGATGCTGGGCGGCGCGTTGGCGCCGGCGAGCGTCGCCATCGGCAAGATCGGCGGCAGGAGTGCGGGCAGCGGCATTGGTGCCGCAGCCGCGACCGCCGGGGTGCTGGCGACGCAACCGATGCAGACGTGCGCGGCGGCTTTGCCGTCGTCGGCATCGGGCTGGTGGTGCGACGGTTCGACCGGCATCGCGCCATGGCAGTCGGTCACCATGGCCTCGGCCTGCACGGGCGCCGTCACCGACGGCAACGACAGGCCGATCAGGAACAGCGCGAGCAAAAGATGGCGGATCATCGTCACACCAGCATCCATAGCATCCACAATGCCATTCCGACCATCGCCAGATTTTCGGTCAGCGAAACAAAGCCCAGCGGTACCCGGCTGCTGCCCCCGACGCAGGCGCATTTCAGCTCGCGCTTGTCGATATAGACCGCCTTGAACACCGACACCGCGCCGATGCCGCCGATGAACAGCGCGACGGGGATCGACAGCCACGGCAGCGCGTGCGCGGTCATCAACACCCCCGCCAGCCCCTCGGCAAACGGATAGATCGTCGCATAAGGCACCCAGCGGCGCGCCAGCAGGTCGTAATTGAGGAACATCGTCGCGAATTTGTCCAAGTCCTGCAGCTTGAGCAGCGCGAGGACGATCATGCTGAACGAAATGAACCATTCGCCCGACTGCACCGTGAACGCGGTGCCGAACGTCGCAAAACTCGCCGCCAGCGCCATCAGCGCGGTCATCGCGAACAAGGCGATGACAGGGCGATAGCTCACCGCATCGGGGTCGGCGACCGTAAGGCCGAAATGGCGGCGCAAGTCATCGTATCCGCCGATACGAACGCCGTCGATAAAGGTCTGCGGCGTCGTCTGGACGCCATGCTCGGCCTTGAACGCGTCGGTCTCGGCACGCGTAGTCAGCCAGCGGTCCTCGACGGTAAAGCCGCGGCGCTTGAGCAGATGTTTCGCTTTCAGGCCATAGGGACAAATATGTCCCGGCATGACCATGCGATGGAGGGTTGCTTGGCTTGTCATGCAACCCATATAGACTCCGTACCATGGTACGGAGTCAAGCGATGCAATTGACCATCGGAAAATTAGCCACCGCAGGCGACGTCGGGGTCGAAACGATCCGCTATTACCAGCGCCGCGGCCTGATGGGGACGCCCGCGCGCAGCGGCGGCGACGGCTGGGGCGGCGGGGTGCGCCGTTATGACGAAAATGATCTGCGCCGCCTGAAATTCATCCGGTCGGCGCAGGCGTCCGGCTTCACCCTCGAAGAAATCGCCGAGCTGCTCGCGCTGGAGGAAAGCGACGACCGGGTGCGTGTGCGCGGATTGGCGCGCCAGCGGATCGATGTGCTCGACCAAAAGATAGCGCAGATGACGGAAACCCGCGCCGCCTTGGCGCGACTGGCGGACCAATGCGCGGCGAGCGACAAGGGGCCATGCCCGATTCTGGCGGCGTTCGAGCCGTAGATTCGGTCGAGCCCGTTCCGAAAACGGCAGCCGACGAGCATTCCCTGAAGTTGGACGCGGAATGTCGATAGACTATGCTTGTCGATCATTATCGGTGATGCATCCTTGTTGTATCACTGGTAAGGCGCTGAGTATGTCGTGGCGTCAGATGTCTTTCTCGGTCCTTTGCATACTGTGTTCGGTAGCAGGTCTGTTCGCAATCGTGCGCGACCTTCTTATCGGCTTCGACGGTTTGGTATTGGGTGTGTTTAGTCTAATGTTCTTATTTGCATTGGCGGCGATAAGGATCATGCAGCGTCAAGCTATTACAGACGAAGCTGTCCTCCGTTTAGGGCAGGCGCCGCAATGGCGTGACCTTTCGCCGTCACGCCGCCGCCGAATGATGTTGTTTGACTGGCCACTATTCTGGGCAATACGCGAGCGGGAGGTCGAACGCCTTCTAGGTCAACCACTTACAAGGGTGGTACTCGAGCCTCAGGGTATCAAACTTGTCCCCATAGAACCGCAACACACCGAGGCGTATTTCCTAACGAAAATCGGAAATATGGCGGAAACACGCGGATTGAAAGTCAACAACGCTACCCAAGGCATCTTTGGTCGTCGATGGGCGGGCGCGAAAAGCGTTGATCTAACTTGGCTGGGAAGTGATGAGCGCATCTGGAACAATGCGCGCAGTGAGCTAATTGACGGCGGCTCTATTTCGCTCCGGGAATTCGATGCCGCCCTTGAATGGGGCTATATTTCGACGCTTCCGGAAGCGGAGCGTTTTCAGCACCATTGGGTCTATCGTTAACGTCGATGCGTGACCGCGCGCAGGGTAGAATTTCGCTTCTGGCCCCTAACTTGTAGAATTCGACAGTCGGCAGGTCACCCGTCAGACCGTCATCGGAAAGACAAAGCCGAATCAGATCAGCTATGCAAAAAGTGCATCACGTCCCCGTCATGCACGACATAGGCCTTGCCCTCCGCGCGCAGCTTGCCCGCTTCGCGCGCGCGCGCTTCGCCGCCCAGCGCGATATAATCGTCATAGGCGATCGTTTCGGCGCGGATGAAGCCCTTCTGGAAATCGCTGTGGATTTCGCCCGCGGCTTCGGGCGCGGTGGCGCCGGTGTGGACGGTCCACGCGCGCGCTTCCTGCGGGCCGACGGTGAAGAAGGTAATCAGGTGGAGCAGCTCGTACCCGGCGCGAATGACGCGCGCGAGGCCGGTTTCGTGCAGGCCCATCTCTTCGAGGAACTCGAGCCGGTCGGCCATGTCCATCGTCACCAGCTCGCTTTCGATTGCGGCTGACACGACCACCGCCTGCGCGCCCTCGGCCGCGGCCTTTGCAAACACCTTTTCTGAGAAAGCATTGCCGTTGGCAGCACTGGCTTCATCGACATTGCAGACATAGAGCACGGGTTTCGAGGTGAGCAGCTGCGCGGTGCGCAGGACGCGGGCTTCTTCCTCGTCCTTGGGTTCGGTCAGCCGCGCGGGCTTGCCTTCGCGCAGCAGCTCGAGCGTCTGGCCCAGCACCGACGCGGCGATCTTGGCTTCCTTGTCGCCCTGCGCGGCTTTTTTCACAAAGGCGGGGACGCGCTTTTCGAGGCTTTCGAGGTCGGACAGCAACAATTCGGTCTCGACTGTCTCGGCATCGGCGACCGGGTCGACTTTGTTCTCGACATGCTGGATGTCATCATCTTCGAAGCAGCGCAGGACATGGACGATGGCATCGACTTCGCGGATGTTGCCGAGGAACTGGTTGCCGAGCCCCTCGCCCTTCGACGCGCCGCGGACCAAGCCCGCGATGTCGACGAACGCCAACTGCGTCGCGATGATCTTTTTGCTGTTCGCGATGCCGGCCAGCTTTTCGAGCCGCGCGTCGGGAACCGCGACATTGCCGATGTTGGGTTCGATCGTGCAGAACGGATAATTGGCCGCCTGCGCCGCTGCCGTTTCGGTCAGCGCGTTGAACAGGGTGGACTTGCCGACATTGGGCAGGCCGACGATCCCGCATTTGAAACCCATAAAAACTCCGTGTCATCGGCGTGAGGCCGTTGTTGCTGCGCCCCTAGCGCCAAGTCGCCCGCGACGCCAGCTTTTGACGCGCCAAATTATCGTTGCGAACGGTTCAGCCTTGCGGCTTTATCGCCGGTGCCATGACGACATTCTCTCGATGGACCGCCGCCGCGCTGGTGCTGGGGCTGGGCGCGGTCGCCGCCAACGCCGCGCCCAGCCGCTTCGAAGCCGGCGTGCTCGCCGAACTCAACCGCTTTCGCGGCGATCCCGCGGGTTATACCGCTGTGCTGCGCGATTATCGCGACCGCTTCGACGGTCGGCTGTTGATCTCCGACGATGATAGCGAAATCGACATCATGACCAACGAAGGCGTCGCCGCGGTCGACGAAGCGATCCGCGACCTGCGCCGCGAAGGTCCGCGGTCGCGGTTGCAACAGAGCGAGCTGCTGGCACGCGCCGCGGCCGATCATGTGGCGGTTCAGTCGCGGTCGGGCGCGGTCGGTCACTACACCCGCGGCAACGGCCCCGGTGAACGCATGAAGGCGCGCGGCGGCGGCCCCTATGTCAACGAGGTCATCACCTATGGCCACCACAGCCCGGCGGGTGTGGTGCATCAATTGCTGATCGACGATGGCGTCCCCGACCGCGGCCACCGGCACAGCCTGCTGCGCCCGGAACACCGTTACGCCGGCGTCGCCTGCGGCCCGCACCGCGTCCACCGCACGATGTGCGTGACCTTGATGTCGCAAACCCCCGACGGCTCGCCGCCCCCACCGCCGAAGCGCACACCTGCACTCCCGCCGCGCTGACTCTCTAACGATCCCGGGGCGGCAATTTCTTGTCGGCGACGCAGCGCTTGATTGGCAGCGGTGTCGCCGAATAGATGCGTGTGACGCGACCGGTGGGTTCGTCGGTCGTCACCCGCATGCAGGCGCAGCCATAACCGTAAGACCCGTTGGTTTCGACCCAGCCCTTTGTCCGCATGTCGGGCAGACTGTTCAGCCCCGGTGCCTGATAACTACCCTGTAAGCCGATGGTCCATTGCCCCGCCGCATCGGTGAGCCACCAGTTGGCGGGGGTCGGATTATCGAGCCAACCGCAGCGCTTCTCCGATCGGGGCGCCGCCGGTTTGGCGTTCGCTAGTTCGCCTTGGCCGATCGCGCCGATCGCCAGCGCTAGTATTACGGTTCTGAGGGCGCGCATCGACATCTCCTAGGCGGGCGAGGCGATAGCCCACACAGTTTCCGGCGCCCATCATGCCACGGACGCCTGCGATCCCAAATCGGTTGTGTGCACCGGTGTGCCGGCTACCGCCCGCTCCCCATGTGTGCAGGGAGCGGGCGGCGCGCGGGATCAGTTGCCGACCGGCTGGTTGTCGGTCCGTCGCACCACGATCGTCGACGACCGCGGCTGCTGCCCCGCGACCGGCCAGTTGCCGGTCGGATGCTGGATGTTGACGAAGAAGGTGCGCAGGTCCGGGGTGTAGGCCAGCCCGGTGATCTCGCAGCCGAGCGGACCGACAAGGAAGCGTTTCGACTGCTTCGTCACCTGATCGACATAGAACATCGCATTATGCCCGAACGCCTGATCGATCGAGCGACCCGCGACGCCCGAATTGCCGGGGACGCTGTGGTCGGTCTGTACCCACATCCGGCCCTGCGGGTCGATGCGCAGGCCGTCGGGGCTGGAAAAGGTGTCGCCGTTGATATTGCCGGTCAGGTTGCTGCCTCCCGCCGCCAGCGTCGGATCGCCCGCGAGCAGGAAGATTTCCCAGCGGAAGGTCATCGCCAGCGGCGAATTGCCCTGTTCGCTGAACTTGATGATGTGCCCGTGCAAATTGGTCACCCGCGGGTTCATCGGGTTCGTCACCCGGCGGCCGCTGTTGTTGGTCAGCGTCACGAACACCGCGCTATTGTCGGGCGCGACGGTGATCCACTCGGGACGGTCCATCACGGTGCCGCCGGCGACTCGCGCCGCCGACTTGCAGTTGATCAGCACATCGGCCTGATTGTTGAAATTGATGATGGTCGGCGCGGGCGGCGTCGTGCTCTGGCTGGTGTTGCCCGGATCGGACGCCCCCGCAGTCAGACCGTTTTGCCCGACGACCAGCGCGCGCCATTCGCCGGTGCCGTCGCCGTTGAAGCGGGCGACATAGAGCGTGCCATAGTCGAGAAGCTCGGTGTTCGCGGCGCGGTTGGTGGTGCTGTAGGCGCGGTCGGGCACGAATTTATAGATGCAGCCCGGGGTGCCGTCGTCGCCCATGTAAAAGGAGGTGCGGCGGTCGCTGTTCGCCATGAACGCCACATTCTCGTGATCGAAGCGGCCCATCGCGGTGCGCTTCGTCGGCTGCGCCAGTTCGCGCAGCGGATCGATTTCGACGACCCAGCCATAGTTGGTCGCGGGCTGCGTCGGGTCGAGATAATTGTCGGTCGATTCTTCGCAGGTCAGATACGTGTCCCACGGAGTGCGGCCGCTGGCGCAATTGTTCAGCATGCCCTTGATCGACCCCGACAGCAGCCCCGCGGCGGGACCACCCGCGCGGTAGCTGCTGTTGCCGGTATAGCGGCGGTTATAGGTCGACCCGGCCTGCACCGCCCATTTGCCGTCGCTGCCCTTGGCAATTTCGACGATCCCGACGCCCACTGCCGACAGCGCGATCGCCTTTTGGTCTGCGGTCGCGGTGGCGGCGTTGTAGCTGCCCGCCATCAGGATGTTGAAATCGGGATATTCATAATTCATCGCGAGGATGCCGCGGTTGTTCGCGTCTACCCCCGGAAAGGCGAAATATTCCATCCCGTCGTGATTGCCGCCGGCCCATTTCTCGGCGATCGCCGGGGTGGGGAAGCTGCCGGTATAGGCGGCGCCGCTTTCGACCGAATCGCCGGCCTTCAGCAGCACATCGACGGTATAGCCCGCGGGTACCGTCACCGCGTCATTCTGGTTTGCCGCGACCGACGCAAAGGTCACCGCAAAGCTTGTCGGCGGCGGCGTCGGTGTCGGCGTGGGGGTCGGTCCGGCGGTCGGCGGCAGGGTGACGGTCGGATCGCCGCTGCTGTCGCCGCACGCCGCCAGCGCCATCGTGGGGAGCACCGATAGCCCGAGCAGGCCATTGCGGAGCAAGGTGCGGCGCGTCGGATTTTCGGCGACGATTGCTTCCAGGCTGTCCGGCGCGTGTTGGCTGGTGGTTTCGCCGCGATATGGCGCGCGGGCGTCGTCGGTAAGATGTGACATGCAGTCCCCCTGTTTTCGGTTGAGCCCCCGGACTGGTTAGTCCGGGATGAGGTGGCGCACCGATGGCAGCGGGAGGTGTCAGCTAAATGGCTTCACCAAGTCAGAAAGGCAGAATTTGCATGACACTCTAATGACATAGTCGGGGGTCAGTCGTGGACTGCCTTAACCAGCGGCCCCAGCGCGCCGCCGCCGAGCCAAGCGACTTGCACCTCTGCCGACAAGCGATTGATCGCCTCCTGCGGCTTGTTCCCTGGATGCACCGCGCGGCGAAGAGGGCGCTTTCCTGCGGGCATCGCCATGATCTCGGCAATGGCCATCGGCACATCGAGCGGATCGGCGCTGCGCCCGCTGCCGTCCTCGGTCCCCATGCCGCGGGTAAAGGGCGCGTAGGCTTCGAGCACCGGCGCATCGCTGCGCGCTTTCAGTGCGCCGGTGTAGGCGTTGCGGTTGACCCACACCTTGGTCGGATAGCCGCCCGGCTGGATCACTGTCACTTCGATGCCATGCGGCACCAGTTCATAGGCAAGCTGTTCGGACAAGGCCTCGACCGCGAATTTGGTCGCCGAATAATGACCGCCGCCCGGCACGATGACGCGCCCCAACTGCGACGAGATATTGAAGATCTGCCCGCTCTTGGTGGCGCGCATTTGAGGCAGCAAGGCCAGCTGCATGCGCTGGATGCCCAGGACATTGGTGTCGAAGATGAGCTTCGTCGCTTCCATGTCCTGCACTTCGACCGGCCCGGTGATCCCGATCCCGGCATTGTTGATCAGCGTGTCAATCCGCCCGCCCGCGATTTCGAGCGCTTTTGCGGTTCCTGCTGCCACAGAGGCATCGCTGGTCACGTCGATTTCGACGATATGCAGGTCGAGCTTCGCCTTCGCGGCCTCGGCGGCGAGCGTATCGGCCTCGGGCCGCGGCAGGTTGCGCATCGTGGCGATCACTTTGGCACCGAGCCCTGCATAATAGAGCGCGCCGACCCTGCCAAAACCGCTCGATGCGCCCGTGATCAGGATGGTGCGGCCTTTCAGTGACGGCGCCGCGGCGGGCGTTGCGGCGTGCAGCAGAGCCGGGGCGACGGCGGTCAGCGCAGCGGCGCCGGCGATGAGTTCGCGGCGGCTGGGGCGGGACGGGGTGGGCATGGCGGTCTCCTTTTCGGAAGCGATCATGCCTGAATTTGGCCGCAACGCCAAACCGGGGTCAGGCGGTCGCTTTGTCCAGCGAAGCGCGCCATTCTTGCAGCGCACGCGGATTTTTAAGCCGCACGACGCGGCCGTCATATTCGCGCAGCTTTTCTTCGGTGCGTGGCCGCGGTCCGCTGTTCCACGCGAGTAGATAGAGGAAGAATTCGAGATCGAAGCGCTCGGGGCAGCCTTCGGTCATGTCGGGACGGCTGCGCCCGCGATAAGTCCAGATCCGGCGCAGCACGCGCCAGGCGCACAGCCGGATCGGAAAATCGAGATAGACGACGGTGTCGGCGCGCGCCAGTCGCGCATCGAGCGTGCCGCCATAATTGCCGTCGATCAGCCACCGCTCGCCGGTGGTAATGGTCGCGAGCCGGGCGCGGATCTCATCCTTGCTGCTTTCGACCCAGCCGGGACGCCAATTGAGCTGGTCCATGTGAAAGACGGGCAGGTCGAGTATCCGGCCCAGTTCGGCCGCCAGCGTGGATTTCCCGGCGCCGCAGGGGCCGATGACCAATACGCGCTGCACGATCGTCAGCCCTGCAAACGCAGCGCGAGATCGCTTAGAAAGCGCACGTCATTGCCCTCGGTCAGCCACGTCGCCTCGGCGGCGATCGCGCCGAGCAGGTCGATCAGCGGTTCCATCTCGCTCTTGTGATAATTGCCCAGCACATGGCCGGTGACGCGGTCTTTGTGGCCCGGATGACCGATGCCGATGCGGACGCGGCGGAAATCTTCGCCGATATGCTGGATCATGCTGCGGATGCCGTTATGCCCCGCCGCGCCGCCGCCGCGTTTGACCTTCACCTGCATCGGTACCAGATCGAGCTCGTCGTAAAAGACTGTGACGTCGGGCGTGTCGAGCTTATAGAAATCCATCGCGGCGCGCACGCTGCGGCCGCTCTCGTTCATGAAGGTGCCGGGTTTGAGGAGCAGGATGCGCTGCGATCCGATGCGCCCGTCCTGAATCCAGCCCTGGAATTTCTTCGCGGGCGTTGGAAAGTCGTGGACGTTGGCGATGACATCGGCGGCCATGAAGCCGACATTGTGGCGGTGCATCGCATATTGCGGACCGGGATTGCCGAGGCCGACCCAGAGCTGCATCGCATCTGCCTTTCGTGGAAGGCCCCTCCCGCACAGGGAGGGGCCGCCCGAATGATTTTAGGCTTCTTCGCCGCCTTCGGCAGCAGCTTCGCCTTCGTCGGTCGTCGTGTCACCGGCGTTCGACTTCATCGCCGAGGGTGCGACGATCGTGGCGATGGTGAAATCGCGATCGGTGATCGCGCTTTCGCTGCCCTTGGGCAGGGTCACCGCGCTGATGTGGATCGAATCGCCGACATCATAACCGGTGACATCGATCTGGATGTCGTCGGGCATCTTGTCCGCGTCGCAGATCAGTTCGAGTTCGTGGCGAACGATGTTGAGCACACCGCCGCGCTTCAGGCCCGGCGAGGCTTCTTCATTGATGAACACCACGGGCACCGCGACCTGGACTTTCGAATCCTTCGAAATGCGCAGGAAGTCGGCGTGGATCGGACGATCCTTGACCGGGTGGAACGCGACGTCCTTGGGCAGCGTGCGAATCTGCTTGCCGCCGACGTCGATCATCACGACCGAGTTCATGAAGTGACCCGTCATCAGCTGCTTCATCAGCAGCTTTTCTTCGACGTGGATCATCAGGGGTTCTTCTTTGCCGCCATAGACAACGGCGGGGACACGGCCTTCACGACGCAGTTCACGCGAGGCTCCCTTGCCTCCCCGATCACGCGTCTCGGCCGACAGCACCAGCTGGTCGCTCATCATTTTTCTCCGAGAAAAGTTTCAAAGTCCGCCACGCCTCCAGGGATGACCATGGTCGGAAGCGGGGGCGCTTAGCGGGGAAGCGCGGGAAATGCAAGCATAGGCGTCCAAGGGGGGAGCGGCAGGGCTAAGTAAGCGTGCCGGTGTTCGCCGTCGATGGTTTGGCGGTCCATCGCCATCCTTCGCGGCTGACCAGCATGAGCGCGGCGATGGTTTGAACCAGCGTGGCAAGCGCGCCGACGAACAGGACCGGATCATCCCACCAGGCGGATGTCCCGGCTCGGATCCCCGCCACCCACGCGAGGCCCACGAGCACCAGGAACAGCAGCGCTGCCGCTCGGCTGCGGCGACGTGTGACTGCAAACCCAAGCAGGCAGGGTACCCACGGAAAAACGAACGTGAACAAGATCGCCAGCCAGATCCCGTCCACCGCCAGCCGTCGATCAAAGATGAGACCGAGAAATATTGTCTCGATCACCGCCGCGGCGATGCAGAGGATTTCAAAGCGTCGGCGCGAAATCAGAGCAGCTTTCATCGTTTCAGCGCCTTTCAAGTTTATTGCACCCGGGTCACGATCAACCCCTTGGCGACCAGCATCGCCGGTACGCCGTCACCGCCCACCAGATGCCCGGCGCCGACGGCCATCATCACCGTACCGGGCCGCGCCATGCGCATTTGTACCCAGGCGCTCCAGCGCTGATTGCGGTCGGTGATGATCGCCTGGCGCGCCGCGGGGACCGCATCGACATCCTCGTTGATCATTCTTTCCAGCGCCGCGACATCGCCGCGGCTCCACGCTGCGGTCAGCGCTGTGACCTCGTTGACGGCATCGTCAGCCCCTTCGGCAGCCCGGATCAGCAGCGCGCGCTGGGTCGGGGCGTCGAGCGTTTCGAACAGCATCAGCTGCGTCCGCGCCGTTTCCAGCCCCGCGATCGGTTTGCCCGCCGCCCGAAATTGCCGGGTCAGGGCATTTTCGACGCCGTCGGAACCCGACAGACTGGCGTCCTGCGCGACGCGCTGGCCCATCAATACCATCACCGCCCAATCGTCGAGCTTGTCACCGCCAAAGGTACGCCCGCTGTCTTCCAGCGCGCGATAATTGGCCAGCGCTTTGCCGCGCAGCCGCGCGTCGATTGCGAGCGGCGCTTTACGCGGCGCCAGCTGCTGAAATTCGGCCCCCGCCGCCGCGAGTTGGGTGGGCGACAACTCCATCACCAATTCGTCGGCGGACGCGATCGCCTGCCCAACTACCCCATCATCCCAATCGGTTCCGGGCGGCAGCGCGTGCATCGTGCCGAGCAGATAGACGCGCGTATCGGCATCCTCGACCAGCCACATCGCGGGCTTTGCTTGCGGCGCGGGACCGGACGCGCCGCACCCCGCCAGCAGGAACGGCAAAAGGGCCGCCGCAAAGCGGCGACCCCATTGTCCGAAAAGATGCTGGCGTGGCCTCAATATTCGACCCGCGTCGCGGTCAGGCCGCGGTCCTTCAGATAATCCTGCACGCTTTTTTGGCCCGCCAGATGCCCGGCGCCGACCGCGATAAAGACAGTGCCGGGCTTGTCCATCCGCGTCTTGATCTGGTCGGCCCAACGCTGGTTGCGATCGTACAGCAGCATCGAGGCAAGTTCCGGGGTCGCGGCCATGCTTTCGTTCATCGCGACTGCCAGCCCGTCGGGATCTCCCTTGGCCCACAGCCCGACCATTTTGTCGAGCATCGGCCCCAGCTTGTCGAGATCCTTGACCACCGCATTCAGGAAAGCGACCTGTTGCGTTTCTGGCAGCTGGTCGAAAAAGCCGAGCTGTTCTTCGAGCGTTTCGAGACCCGAGACCGGCTTGCTGCTGTCCTTCGCGAATTTCGTCAGCAACTTTTCGGCGCCCTGTTCGGGGTCGTATCCCAGCTTGGTCAGCGGCAGCACCGACAGCGTCATCGCCGGAAACCAGGGTTCAAAGCTGTCGAAGGCGTTGGCGGGCACCCCGACACTGACCATTGCGGCCTGATAGGCTTTGAGTTCGTCGGCGGTCAGGCGCGAGGGGATCGTCTTGCCAGTGGTGTCCATCGCCAGCGGCATCATCGTCTTGGCCACCGCGGCCTGATCTTCGGGCATCACCAGTTCAAGCATCATCTCGTCCGATTTATCAAACGCGGTCTTCACCGCCTCGTCGAACCAGCCGAGGCCGGGCTTGAGCACATGGACGGTACCGAACAGGTAGATCGTTGTGTCGGCATCCTTGACCACCCACAGTGCCGGATCGGCGTCGGCAAGAGCGGTCGCAGCGGCGGCAACCGGCGCCGGTTCGGCGGCAGTGGCGACATTGCTGCCGGGCAGCATCGCGCATTGGGCAAAGGGGATGACCGCGCAGGTGGCAGCGAGGGTCTTAAACCAGTTCTTCATGTAAAACATCCTTTCGTCATGGGCCTTCATGGCCGGAGGGGTTGAGGAAGGGGAGAGTGAAAATCGTTATCGAAACTTGAGCCACAGATAGACGAGGGCGTTGGTCACGATCGTAAGGGCGAACAGCGGCATGGCATCGACCGGCGGCGCCAGGTCGGCGCGGGCGAGCACCCACCACATCGGCGCCGGGATCACGAAAGCATAATATCCGGCGAGCCCGGCCCACAGATAGGCGCGCTCTTCATGGTCGTCGATTGTCCGCTGATAGATGAACACGGCGATCGAAATGCCGACGCCCCAAAGCAGCGCCAGCAGGATCGCGATTTGCGGCGACAGCGCGCTGTTGCTGAAAAATGGATCCGACGTGACGTCGGACTGGCCGCTGCGGAGCAAGATGGCGGTCAGCAGGCCGAGCAGCGCCGATCCGGCGATGCTCGCGGTGTAAAGCCGCTTGCGGCGCGACCAGCCTTGCCAGAACGCGGGGAACCGGCGCAGGTACAGCCACATCACGCCAGCACCTGCCAGCAGGACCAGCCCGCCCGCGACCAGCCCGGAAGGCCCGTCGCCGCCATCGGCGCGATGCGCGTCGAGGTATCCGGCGACACCGCCCATCAGGAAAACAGTCCCCAGCGTGATGACTGTCGGCCACAGTACGCCGGGGCGCCGGTGCATGTCTTGCGGCTCATTCACCATTGTCATGTCCTTCATGGCCATCGTCGAAAATCTCCTCGATCGGCATCGCAAACAACCGCGCCAGCTTGAAAGCGAGCGGCAGCGACGGGTCATATTTCCCCGTCTCGATCGCGTTCACCGCTTGGCGCGACACGTCGAGCCGGTCGGCCAGTTCGGCCTGGCTCCAGTTCCGCATCGCGCGCAGCACCTTCAGCTGGTTGTTCATCGTCGATCCCGTTGTCAGGCGACACTGACCGTATGTCAGGTGTCCATGACTAAATGACAGATTCGCTGACTGTGTCAATAAGGCCTGACAAAAAGTTGCGTGTGCCTGACCATTACCCCCTAATGGCGCAGAGGCGCGCTGCGCCGAGCCTTGACCCTGCGCCCGCCCTGCGCCAAGGGCAGCGACACTTGTTGCACCTGCGAAAGAGCGGATAGTGGCCGACGCGGCGGAAACGAAATCCTTGAGCTTTCAGGACATGATCCTGACCCTGCACGCCTATTGGGGCGCGCGCGGTTGCGCGATCCTGCAACCCTATGACATGCGCATCGGAGCGGGGACTTTTCACCCGGCGACCACCTTGCGCAGCCTCGGCCCCGAGCCGTGGAACGTTGCCTATGTCCAGCCCAGCCGCAGGCCGACCGACGGCCGCTATGGCGAGAACCCGAACCGGCTCCAGCATTATTACCAGTATCAGGTGATCCTGAAGCCGTCGCCTTCCGACCTTCAGGAACAATATCTCGGCAGCCTCGCCGCGATCGGCATCGACCCGCTGCTCCACGATATCCGTTTCGTCGAGGATGACTGGGAAAGCCCGACGCTCGGCGCGTGGGGGCTGGGCTGGGAAGTCTGGTGCGACGGGATGGAAGTCACCCAGTTTACTTATTTTCAGCAGATGGGCGGCTTCGACTGCAAGCCCGTCGCGGGCGAGCTGACCTACGGGCTTGAGCGCCTCGCCATGTATATCCAGAACGTCGACAATGTGTACGACCTGCGCTTTTCGGACCCCGTCGGCGACGTGCCCGGCGTCAGTTATGGCGATGTGTTCCTCGAGAATGAAAAGCAGTTCTCGAAATGGAATTTTGAGGTTGCCGACACTGACAGCCTGTTTGCGGGGTTCAAGGCGGCCGAGGCCGAATGCCAGCGCGCGATCGAGGCTGGCGTTCCGCTGGCGGCCTATGATCAGGCGATCGAGGCGAGCCACTTGTTCAACCTGCTCCAAGCGCGCGGCGTGATCAGCGTCCAGGAACGCGCCAACTACATGGCCCGCGTCCGCGACCTCGCCAAAGGTAGCTGCAAGGCGTGGATCGACAGCCAGTCGGCCGCGTGGACCGCGAAATATCCGGGATGGACGCTGTGATGGCCTGTCGTAGTTCCGCCGTCCTCTTCTCCGTTCGTGTCGAGCGAAGTCGAGACACGCAGCAGCCTGGCGCTGCCCTTCGAGGCATCTCGACTTCGCTCGATGCGAACGGGATTTGGGGATCGGAGGATTTGGCATGACCGACTTCCTTCTTGAACTGCGCAGCGAGGAAATCCCGGCGCGGATGCAGGCTGGGGCGCGCGCCGAACTCGACAAATTGTTCCGGGCGCAGATGGCGGCCGCGGGCATCGACGTCGGCGACTTCAGCATCTGGTCGACCCCGCGTCGCCTCGCGCTGATCGCGAAAGGTCTGCCCGACGCGACCGCCGCGGTCAGCGAAGAACTCAAAGGCCCGCGCAGCAGCGCGCCGCCGCAGGCGCTCGAGGGTTTCCTGCGCAAGACCGGGTTGACGCAGGACCAGCTCCAAGACCGCGACGGCGTCTATTTCGCGGTGATCGACAAGCCCGGCCGCGCGACTGCCGAGGTGCTGGCCGAGGCGATCCCCGCGATCGTCCGCGCTTTCGCCTGGCCCAAGTCGATGCGCTGGGGCAAGGACAGCGCGAGCAGCGAAAGCCTGCGCTGGGTGCGCCCGCTGTCGGGCATCGTCGCGATCTTCGGCGAAGAGTTGATTCCGTGTGAAGTTAGCGGGATTTCCTCCGGTTTCGCGACCCGCGGCCACCGCTTCCACTGCCCGGGCGAAATCACGATTGGCTCGGCATCGGACTATGCCGAAAAGCTGCGCGCCTGCCATGTCATCGTCGACCATGAAGAACGGCAGAGCATCATTCGCCATGGCGCCGCAAAGGCTGCGGCCGACGCCGGTCTGACGCTGGTCGCGGACGAGGGGCTGGTGATCGAAAATGCCGGGCTGACCGAATGGCCGGTGCCGCTGCTGGGGCGCTTCGACGAAGCGTTTCTGGAAGTGCCGCCCGAGGTCATCCAGTTGACCGCGCGCGTGAACCAGAAATATTTCGTCGTGAACGATGCGGCGGGCAGGCTGGCGAACGGCTTTGTCTGCACCGCGAATATCGATGCGGTCGATGGCGGGGCAGAGATTGTCGCGGGGAACCGCAAGGTGCTCGCGGCGCGATTGTCGGATGCGCGCTTCTTTTGGGAGCAGGATCGCAAGACCACGCTGGCGGATCATGCGAAGAAGCTGGACCGTATCACGTTCCACGAGAAGCTGGGGACGGTGGCGGACAAGGTGCGCCGTGTCACCGATCTAGCGTTGTGGCTTGTCCAGGAGGGCGTGGTTCGTCCACTTGACGGTAGTCCGCAAGGGAAAACCGAACTTTACAATAATGCTCGAGATGCAGCTTCGTTGTCGAAGGCCGACCTCGTCACCGAAATGGTCGGCGAATTCCCCGAGTTGCAAGGCCTGATAGGCGGCTACTACGCCCGCGCCGAAGGCTTGCCCGATGCGGTCGCCGACGCGATCCGCGATCATTACAAGCCGGTCGGGCAGGGCGATGACGTCCCGACCGCGCCGGTGACGGTGGCTGTGGCGTTGGCGGATAAGCTGGATACGATTGTTTCGTTCTTTCGAATTGAGGAGTTTCCAACAGGTTCAAAAGACCCATTTGCCCTTCGTCGTAGTGCGTTGGCAATCATTCGGCTGATCACCGATAACAATATAAGGTTACCCATGCTTGAGGTGCTTTCCGATGCACAAACGGAACTCGTTTCGACGCGCAAGATGGATAAGTGGCACGACAAGGAGGGACTTGGGCATCCCTATGCACGTGGAGAGTACCTTCTACCCGCTTACATTCTCGACTTCTTCGCCGACCGCCTAAAGGTCCAGCAACGCGAAGCCGGCGTTCGTCATGACCTGATCGACGCGGTGTTCGCGCTCGGCGACGAGGATGATCTGGTTCGGCTGCTCGCGCGTGTTAAGGCGTTGCAGGCGTTTATGGCGAGCGATGACGGGGCGAATTTGCTGGCGGGGTATAAGCGTGCGGCGAATATTTTGAAGCAGGCGGCTCAAGGTTCTCCGGCGAACGCCGGAGCCCAGGGCGGTATGGACCCAACGTCGGCGGATGTACGCTCTGGGCTCCGGCTTCCGCCGGAGAGCATGACAGAGCAGGACATCGCGCTTCTTGCCGCGCTCGACACCGCCGAACCCGCCGCCTCTGCCGCGGTCGCCGAGGAACGCTTCACCGACGCCATGGCGGCGCTCGCGTCGCTGCGCGCGCCCATCGATGCCTTTTTCGACGGCGTGATGGTCAACGACCCCGACGAAGCGGTCCGCGGCTATCGCCTTGGCCTGCTCGCGCGCTTTACCGGCGCGGTGCATGGGGTGGCCGATTTCTCGAAGATCGAGGGGTAAACCGACCTTTCATTCCCGTTCGTGTCGAGCGAAGCCTGTCCTGAGCCAGTCGAAGGGTCGAGACACCTTGACGCCGCGGGCAAACGATAGCGTGTCTCGACTTCGCTCGACACAAACGGGGTAATGGTGGTTCGCTTATAACGAACGAAGTAAATCTGAATCGACGATAGACATTCCCCACCCTATCCAGCCGCAACCTCCTCCCCGGGGCAGCAGGAGCTACATATGACGAAGATGGTGCATTTGTTCGGCGGCGCGGCCACGACGGCCGAGCGTTCGAAGGAATTGCTGGGCGGCAAGGGGTCGAACCTTGCAGAAATGGCCTCGATCGGCCTGCCGGTGCCCCCGGGCCTGATCATCACCACCGACGTCTGCACCGCTTATTACGCCCATGGCGAACAATTCCCCGCGGGCCTGATCGAACAGGTGACCGCGGGCATCACCCACATCGAAGGGATCACGGGCAAGACGTTCGGCGACGCCGCCGACCCGCTGCTCGTGTCGGTCCGTTCGGGCGCGCGCGTGTCGATGCCGGGGATGATGGACACCGTCCTCAACCTGGGGCTCAACGACAAGACCGTCGTCGGCCTGTCCGAAGCATCGGGTGACCCGCGTTTCGCGTGGGACAGCTATCGCCGCTTTGTCCAGATGTACGCCGACGTCGTCATGGGGCTCGACCATGCCGAGTTCGAGGAAGCACTGGAGATCGCCAAGGAAGACCGCGGCTTCTACCTCGACACCGAAATGTCGGCTGAAGATTGGCAGGCGCTGGTCAAGGAATATCAGGCGATCGTCGAGCGCGAGACCGGCGCGCCGTTCCCACAGGAACCCAACGACCAGCTATGGGGCGCGGTTGGCGCGGTGTTTGCAAGCTGGGAAAGCGACCGCGCGAAAGTCTATCGCCGGATCAATTCGATCCCCGGCGAATGGGGCACCGCGGTCAGCGTTCAGGCGATGGTGTTCGGCAATATGGGCGACACCTCGGCGACGGGCGTGGCGTTCACCCGCGACCCCGCGACGGGCGAGCGAGCCTGGTACGGCGAATGGCTGATCAACGCGCAGGGCGAAGACGTCGTCGCGGGTATCCGCACCCCGCAATATCTGACCAAGGCGGCGCGCGAGCGGGCCGGGGCCAAGCCGCTGTCGATGGAAGAGGCGATGCCGGAGACGTTTGGCGAGCTGGGCCGCGTGTTCGACACCCTCGAAACCCATTACCGCGACATGCAGGATATCGAGTTCACCGTAGAGCGCGGGACGCTGTGGATGCTGCAGACGCGTTCGGGCAAGCGCACCGCGAAGGCGGCGTTGAAGATCGCGGTCGACATGGCGGCCGAAGGGCTGATCACTGAAGAGGAAGCGGTCACCCGCGTTGATCCCGGGGCGCTCGACCAGTTGCTCCACCCGACGCTCGATCCCGATGCGCCGCGCGACGTGCTGACCAAGGGGCTGCCCGCCAGCCCCGGTGCCGCGTCGGGCAAGATCATGTTTACCGCCGATGCGGCCGAAAAAGCCGCCGAAATGGGCGAGGCAGTCATTCTCGTGCGCGTCGAAACGTCGCCTGAAGACATCCACGGCATGCACGCTGCCAAGGGCATTCTGACTGCGCGCGGCGGGATGACGAGCCACGCGGCGGTTGTGGCACGCGGCATGGGGCGCCCTTGCGTATCGGGCGCGGGCGGGCTGTCGATCGACGGCAATGCCCGCGTGCTGCGCGTCGCCGGGCGCGAACTGCGCGAGGGCGACATTATCACCCTCGACGGATCGACCGGCGAAGTGATGGCGGGCGAGGTCAAGACGCTGCTGCCCGAACTGGTCGGCGATTTCGGCACGCTGATGGTGTGGGCCGACAAGGTCCGCCGCATGAAAGTGCGCGCCAACGCCGAAACGCCGCAGGATGCCCAGGTCGCGCGCGATTTCGGCGCCGAGGGCATCGGGCTTTGCCGCACCGAACATATGTTCTTCGATGCGGCGCGGATCACCGCGGTGCGCGAAATGATTCTGGCTGAGAATGAGGCGGGTCGCCGCGTCGCGCTGGCCAAATTGCTGCCCGAACAGCGGGCGGATTTCGCGGGAATTTTCGAGGTGATGGCGGGGCTGCCGGTCACCATCCGCCTGCTCGACCCGCCGCTCCACGAATTCCTGCCGACGCGCGAAGAGGATTTCGCCGACGTCGCCGCGGCAGCGGGCGTCGGGATCGAGGCGCTGAAGGCGCGGGCGAACGAACTCCACGAATTCAACCCGATGCTCGGTCATCGCGGTTGCCGGTTGGGCGTCACCTACCCCGAAATCTATGAGATGCAGGCGCGGGCGATTTTCGAGGCCGCGTGCGATGTTGCCGCCGCCACGGGCGCGGCGCCGATCCCCGAGGTGATGATCCCGCTCGTCGCGACGCGCCGCGAGTTTGACCTGATGAAGGCTGTCGTCGATGCACAGGCGAAGGCGGTGTTCGCCGAAAAGGGCCGCGAGATCGCGTATCTCGTCGGTACGATGATCGAACTGCCGCGCGCCGCGCTGATGGCGGGGGAGATTGCCGAAACGGCTGAATTCTTCAGCTTCGGCACCAACGATCTCACCCAAACGACGATCGGCATCAGTCGCGACGACGCGGGCCGCTTCCTCACGCAATATGTCGACAAGGGCATCTTCCTGACCGATCCGTTCGTCAGCCTGGATGTCGAGGGCGTTGGCCAGTTGATCGAACTGGCGGCGGAGCGCGGTCGCAAGACGCGTCCCGACGTCAAGCTGGGCATTTGCGGCGAGCATGGCGGCGACGCGCCGAGCATCCATTTCTGCGAAAAAACCGGCCTCGACTATGTCAGCGCCTCACCGTACCGTGTACCGATTGCACGGCTGGCGGCAGCACAGGCGGCGTTGAAAGCGAAATAGTCGTCGCCCCGCGAAGGCGACGACGGGGGAGCACGTCATGAAGAGCTGGCACCGCTATGCGATCGCCCTTGTCGGCGGCCTGACCGTCGGCCTTGGCGCAGCCTGGGCGCTCACCAACGGCGGGCTGAGCAATGGCGCGATCGCCAACGGGCCGTGGACGACCTCGCTGGGCTTTGGCACCAAGGCGACCGATCCCGTCACCCGCGCGCTGGTCGCCCGCACCGGCCTTCTCGCGCTGCCCGCGAAGGAAACGGTCTATTGGTCGGCAACGACCGATGCCGCCGGGACGCCGCTCGACGGCAATTGCCGCTACCGCCTGTCGGGCAAGCCGCTCGATGCGCGCTGGTGGAGCGTCACCATCTACGACGAGGCGGGTTATCTGGTCGCCAATCCGGCGGACATCTGGTCGGTCAATGGCGCCAATGTCGCGCTCGACACCAAGGGGGAGTGGCGCGTGACCATTTCGCCGACAAAGCCCGCCGATGGTGCGTGGTTGCCCGGGACCAAGGGGCAGCCTTTTCACCTGACGCTTCGGATGTACAATCCGGGTCATGCGTTTCGCGCTGATCCTGCCAAGTCCGTCTTGCCGCAAATCGTCAAGGAGGACTGCTGAGATGCGTAATTGGCTTGGCCCGCTCGCCTTTGGCCTCGTCCTTGCCACCGCAACCGCATGGGCGGCGATCGGCGCCATCCCGTATGGTCTGATGAAAGTTGCCTCGGATCGGTTGGGGCAGGGCGGCGTCAACACCATGTCCTATGGCAATCTGGCCAACCCCGCCCGTCAGCCGGTGGTGCGGCCCAGCCCCGACCTCGCCTATTCTAGCTGTCCCTATGACCTGTCAGCCGGGCCGCTGGCGATTAACGTGACGCCCGTTCCGGGCCGCTACAGCTCGCTCAGCGTCTTTGACGCCGCGACCGACGTGATTTTTGTCCGCAACGATGTCGAGGCCGCGGGCAAGCCGTTCCGAATCATCCTCGCGCGCGACGGGCAGGCGGTCCCTGCGGGCGCCGAAGTGGTTCGCACGACCCACGATCGCGGCATCGCGCTGATCCGCCTGCTTTTGAAAGACCCCAAGGAAATCGGCGGGCTGAACGCGGTGCGCCGCCAATCATCCTGCGCCACGGTCACAAAGCTGAAATAGGGGGTTGCGCGCCCACGCGACGCCCCTTAAAGGCGCCTCTCCACGCACCCGTAGCTCAGCTGGATAGAGCATCAGACTACGAATCTGAGGGTCGGGCGTTCGAATCGCTCCGGGTGCACCATTTCCTAACATCGTCAGATATCGGGCCGCTTATGCGGTGCGATTGCGTGCGGTCACGATCCACGCGGCGCCGTCGATCAGCACCGACATATCGCCCGGCAGCGCGGCAAAGGCGGCGCGGACGGCATCTGCGGCGCGGCTGCGAACGTCGTCCGGTTGATCGGCCAGCGCGCGCGACAACGGGCCGACCTGAAACGCCATATCGAGGGCATCGTCGAGCGCCGCGTCGCGCGTGTCGCTGCGTCCGTAGGCGAGACGTGTATCAAACGGCCTGACCTCGATGTCGGCAAAGCCCGCCGTCGTCAGAATATCGATCAGGCGGTCGGGATTGCCAAAGGCGAACGGACCGGGCGCATCGGGATCGGCGGGGGCGGGCTGCACGATGTCGCGGATTGCCGCCATCGGCAGGCGTACCCAGTCATTCTCCGCCGCGCTGCGCCAGCACACGAAAGCGACCCGCCCGTCCGGTTTCAACGCGTCGCGCATATGTGCGAAGGCGGCCACGGGGTCGTCGAAAAACATCACCCCGAACCGAGAGAAGAGCAGGTCAAAGCTCGCTCTCGGAAAGGATGCCGTCGCCGCGTCGGCAAGGTGAAATTCAGTCGGCGCCGCTTTGGGCGTGGCTGCGCGCGCCAGTTCGACCAGCTGCTGCGATATATCGACGCCCAGAACATGGCCCGTCGGTCCCACCTGATCGGCCAGCATGAAGGTCGATGTTCCCGATCCGCAACCGATGCCGAGGATGCGTTCGCCGGGTTGCGCCGCCGCGGCGGCGATCGCCGCATCGCCGAAATCCTGAAGCATCAGGTCCAATCGGTCCAGATTCGCGGCCCAGCGTTCGCCGCTGTCGCCGTTCCAGTCGTGGGTGGGCGTGGCTTGAGCGTCGGACATCGATGGCCTTTCAGTAATTGAGAATGACTCGCAGCTGGAGCATGGCGGGTAGCCCGGCAAGCGCGGATCGCGCTGACCAAGATTCCGCTGGCCTCGCGCGATGAAAATCGGCAGCAAGGCAGCATGACCGCGCGCCCAGTCCTTGGCATCATCGCCTGCAATCGCACCGTCGGGGTCGAGACCGCGCAGGCGGTGATGAACCGCTATGCAACCGCGGCGATGCAATATGCCGATTGTGCGGCGCTGATCATCCCGTCGCTGCCGGAATTCATGCGCGCGAGTGAGGTCGTGGGACGCCTCGACGGGGTGCTGCTGACCGGCACGCCGTCGAATGTCGAACCCGCGCGCTATGGCGATGCGGCGTCGGGTGACGGGCCGTTCGACCCCGATCGTGACCGCATGATGATCGAGCTGGTCGAGGCGGTGATCGCGGCGCAGCGACCGCTGTTCGGCATCTGCCGGGGATTTCAGGAAATCAATGTCGCGCTGGGTGGGACGCTGCGGCGTGACACGTCGGCGAGCGCACAGTTGCTGCTCCATCATGCGCCCGATGAGGCCGATTTCGATGCGATGTTCGATCATCGCCACCCGGTCGATCTGGTCGCGGGCGGGCTACTCGCGACGGCCTATGACGCGCCGACGATCGAGGTAAATTCGGTGCATTATCAGGGGATCGGTGAGCTCGCGGCAGGACTGTCGGTCGAGGCGCGCGCCCCCGACGGGTTGGTCGAGGCCTATAGCGCGCGGCCGAACGGTGCGCCGCTGCTCGCGGTGCAATGGCATCCCGAATGGGCGACGGACGCCAGCGCCGAAAGCCAGACCTATTTCCACCTGCTGGGCCGTGCGTTAAGAGGCGAGTTATGAACCGCCGCGTCACCCGTTATGACCGCTATCTTGCGCGGATCAGCTTCTCGCCCTGAATCTATAAGACGGGTCTCATTCCGTTCGTGTCGAGCGAAGTCGAGACGCCCATCGTCGCAGCGCAAGGCCGAGAAGCATCTCGACTTTGCTCGATGCGAACGGTTTTCAGGAATCAGGAGTTTTAATATGCCCCGCAATCACGACATAGCCGAACTACGCCGCCTCGACGTCGCGCACCATCTTCCCGCTCAGGCCGACTGGGCCGAGATCGAAAAGCTAGGCGGCAGCCGCATCATCACCCATGCCGAGGGCTGCTACATCCACGACGGCGACGGCCACCGAATCCTCGACGGGATGGCGGGGCTATGGTGCGTTAATGTCGGCTATGGCCGCGAGGAGCTGGTCGAAGCGGCGGCGACGCAGATGCGCGAGCTGCCCTTCTATAACACCTTCTTCAAGACCGCGACGCCGCCGACGGTGATGCTGGCGGCCAAGATTGCCGAGCTGACCGGTCAGCGCCTGCCGCATGTTTTCTTCAACGCCTCGGGCAGCGAAGCCAATGACACGGTGTTCCGAATGGTGCGCCATTATTGGAAGCTGAAGGGCGAGCCCAAGCGCACGGTCTTTATCAGCCGCTGGAACGCCTATCATGGCTCAACCGTCGCGGGGGTCTCGCTAGGCGGGATGAAGGCGATGCACGCGCAGGGCGACCTGCCGATCGCCGGGGTGGAGCATGTCCGCCAGCCCTATGCCTATAACGAAGGGCAGGGGATGACCGAGGAGGAGTTCTGCGACGCGTGCGTCCAGGCGATCGAGGACAGGATCATCGAGGTCGGTCCCGAAAATTGCGCCGCGTTCATCGGCGAGCCGGTGCAGGGCGCGGGCGGGGTGATCATTCCGCCGAAGGGTTACTGGCCGAAGGTCGAGGCGGTGGCGCGCAAATATGGGCTGCTGATCGTTGCCGACGAAGTGATCTGCGGTTTCGGGCGCACCGGCAAGATGTGGGGGCATGAGGTGATGGGCTTCACCCCAGACCTGATGCCGATGGCGAAGGGACTGTCTTCGGGTTATTTGCCGATCTCGGCCACCGCAGTTGCGGCGCACGTTGTCGAGGTGCTCAAGACCGGCGGCGATTTCGTTCATGGCTTCACCTATTCAGGGCATCCCGTGGCGGCGGCGGTAGCGCTCAAAAATATCGAGATCATTGAGCGCGAGGGGTTGGTCGAACGGACGGGGAGCGTCACCGGGCCGCATCTGGCCAAGGCGCTCGCGACGCTCAATGACCATCCGCTGGTCGGCGAAGCGCGCTCGATCGGGCTGCTCGGTGCGGTCGAGATCGTTGCCGACAAGGAAACGCGGGCGCGCTTCGGCGGGGCAGAGGGGACGGCGGGACCGATGGCGCGCGACGCGTGCATCGCGAATGGGCTGATGGTGCGCGGCATTCGCGACAGCCTGGTGATGTGTCCGCCGCTGATCATTTCGACTGAGCAAATCGACGAGATGGTTGCCATTATCCGCAAATCGCTCGATGAGGTCATGCCTAAATTGCGGGCGCTCTAGCCCGTTGTCAAATTCCGTTCGTGTCGAGCGAAGTCGAGACACGTTAAGTCGTGCGCGAACACACCGTGTGTCTCGACTTCGCTCGACACGAACGGCTAGAGGAATGATGAACGCCCGCACTGAATAGAAGAAAGACCACCACCCTATGCCCTCCGGCCTTTTTGCCCTGCTCGACGACGTCGCCACGATCGCCAAGGTGGCCGCGGCCAGCATCGACGATATTGGCGCCGCCGCCTCGAAGGCGGGGGTGAAGGCCGCGGGGGTGGTGGTCGACGATGCCGCGGTGACGCCGCGCTACGTCACCGGCTTTAAGCCCAACCGCGAACTGCCGATCATCTGGCGGATTGCGAAGGGTTCGTTCTTCAACAAGCTGGTGCTGATCCTGCCGGCGCTGCTGTTGTTGTCGGCGGTAGCGCAATGGGCGATCACGCCGCTGCTGATGATCGGCGGCGCGTATCTGTGCTTCGAGGGCGCCGAGAAGGTCTGGCATTCGCTGCACAAGGACAAGACGCCGCTCGCCGAGGCCGCCGAAATCGTCGCCGACAAAGACCATGAAGAAACGATGGTGAAGGGCGCGATCCGTACCGACTTTATCCTGTCGGGCGAAATCATGGTGATCGCGCTCAACGAAGTCATCGACGAAGCCTTTGCGATGCGCGCGGCGACGCTGATCGTGGTGGCGATCGCGATCACAATTGCGGTCTATGGCGCGGTCGGGCTGATCGTGAAGATGGACGACATCGGCCTGCACATGGCGAAAGCGGGCAACAGCGTCCGCCGCGCGATCGGGCGCGGGCTGGTGGCCTTCATGCCCAAGCTGCTTGGCGCGCTGGCGCTCGTCGGGACCGCGGCAATGCTGTGGGTAGGCGGGCAGATCATCCTGCATGCGCTCGATGAATATCGTATCGGCAATCTGGGGCATGGCCTGCACGATTTTGCCCATACGGTGGCGGGCAATCTGCCGGCGGCGGGCTTGTGGGAATGGCTGATCAATGCCGGCGGCGCCGGGGTGTTCGGGTTGGTGCTGGGCGGGGTGATTGTGGCGGTGCTGCATCTGGTGCCGGGGAAAAAGACGGCCACTCATTAAATTCGTCACCCCGGACTTGATCCGGGGTCCATGACTTCGTCGCCGCATTGGATCTCGGATCAAGTCCGGGATGACGAGCAAAGAAGGTCAGCCCAGCAAAACCACCGGACTATCCGCGCGCCAGTGCATGCTGACCTTGTCGTCCCAGGTGAAATCCTCCTGGTCGTGGCGCGAAAGGTTGGGGCGTGACACGCGGATGCGTGCGCCACCATCCAGCTCGATCTCGAACAGCGTGATGTCGCCGAGATAGCTCATCCCTTTGATCTTCCCGCGCGCGAAATTATAGCCGTCGGGGGCGTCCTGGGCTGCTGCCTTGACCGCTTTGCCCTCGCCGGGGACGTGGAGGTAGATTTTCTCGGGGCGCAGGGCGATCCAGACATCGGCGCCGTGCGGGCCGGTGACACCGTGATTGAGGTAAATCTTGCCGACCCCCGGACAGTCAACTGCCGCCTTGTCGGGTTCGTCGAGGGTCAGCTTGCCCTCGAAGATATTCACCGAGCCGACGAAGTCGGCGACAAAGCGGTTGGAAGGATATTCGTAGAGGTCTGATGGGGTCGCAAGCTGCGCCACTTCGCCCTTGTTGATCACCCCGATACGGCACGCCATCGACAGCGCCTCGTCCTGATCGTGGGTGACGGTGACGAAGGTGATGCCGACCTTTTCCTGCAATTCCGACAGCTCGAACTGCATCTGCGCGCGCAGTTTCGCGTCGAGCGCCGATAGCGGTTCGTCGAGGAGGAGCACTTTCGGTCGCATCACCAGGCTACGCGCGAGCGCGACACGCTGGCGCTGGCCGCCCGACATCTGATCGGGCATGCGTTCGCCAAAGCCGCCGAGCTTCACCAGATCGAGCGCTTCGGCGACACGGTCCTTGATCTCGCCGCCCTTCACCCCGGCGATCTTCAGGCCGTAAGCGACATTGTCGGTGACGCTCATGTGCGGGAAGACCGCATAGCTTTGGAACACCATGTTCACCGGGCGCTTGTTGGGCGGGATGCCCGCCATGTCCTGGCCGTCGATCAGGATCCTGCCCTCGGTCGGCAGTTCGAACCCCGCAATCATCCGCAGCAACGTCGTCTTGCCGCAGCCCGACGGGCCGAGCAGCACGAAAAATTCACCGGCGTTGATGTCGAGGCTGACATTGTCGACCGCGGTCACCTTGCCAAAGCGTTTTGAGACATTCTGGATCTGGATGATCGGCTTGGCGGTTTCGGTCATGGTCAGTGGGTTTCCGCAATGGCTTTCACGCCCTGGGCCTTGAGCGCGATGAAGGTCAGGACGACGGTCAGGATGATGAGCAGGGTCGACGCCGCATTGACCTCGGGCGTCACCGAGAAGCGGACCATCGAATAGACCTTCACCGGGAAGGTGATCGTATCGGGGCCGCTGGTGAAATAGGTGATGACGAAATCGTCGAGGCTGAGCGTGAAGGAGAGCAATGCGCCCGCGACCAGTGCGGGCTTGATGTGCGGGATCAGCACGTCGCGGAACACCTGGCCTTCGCTGGCGCCCAGATCCTTGGCGGCTTCCTCCTGCTCGCGGTTGAAACTTGCGAGACGCGAGCGAACGACCATGGTGACGAAGGGGAAGCAGAAGGTGATATGCGCGATGGTGATCGCGCCGAGGTTGAACGGCCAGACAAGATCGGTCGGCCAGCCCACGGCGGCAAAGAACATCAGGAAGGCGACGCCGAGGCAGATTTCGGGGACGATGATCGGCAGCGAGATCGTCCCGTCGATCGCGCCCTTCCACGGGAAGCGAAAGCGCCACAGCATCACCGCGGCAAGCGTCCCGAGGACCAAGCTGGCGAGCGTCGCCAGCGCCGCGATGGTCAGCGAGTTGATCAGCGCCTCGACCAGCTGGTCGTTGCCGAGCGCTTTCTCGTAATATTTGGTGGTGAAACCGCGCCAGACCACGTTGCGTTTGCTGTCGTTGAAGCTGAAGATCATCAGCACGACCAGCGGCGCGTAGAGGAACACCATCACCGCCCCGACCCACAGCCGCATCCAGAGTTTGCGGCTATATTCGAGCGGAGCGACGGGGGTTTGGGCGAACAGGGCCATCAGCGCACCTCCGGCACTTTTTTGCGCATCGACTGGATCGCGATCAGCGCGAACATCGCATAGATGAGCAGGAAGGAGAGAGCGGCGCCGAACGGCCAGTCATTCGCCTTTTTGAACTGGCGTTCGATGACGTTGGCGATCATCTGGCTGTCGGTGCCACCCATCAGGTCGGGGGTGAGATAGGCGCCGAGCGCCGGGATCAGCGTGATCATCACCCCGGCGATGATGCCGGGCGCTGCGAGCGGTACGACGATCCGGATGATGGTGCGAAAATGCCCGGCGCCAAGGTCGAGGCTCGCCTCGATCAGGCTGCGGTCGAGCCGGTCGAGTGCGGCGTAGAGCGGCAGCACCATGAAGGGCAAATGGACATAGACAAGCCCGAAGACGACCGCGAAATTGTTGAACAGCAGCTGCACCGGCTCCCACGTTGGCAGCGGCTGGAGTCCGACGAGCGTCTTGATCCAGCTCGTCCCTTCCCAGAGCGCGCCCATCCCCTTGTTGGCGAAGCCCTGCGTGCCGAGCAGCATCATCAGCGCATAGGTGCGGATGAGCAGGTTGGTCCAGAAGGGCAGCATGATGCCGAGCAGCAGCCACGGCCGCCACTTCTCGCTGGCAAAGGTGATTGCCATCGCGACCGGGAAACCGATGATCAGGCAGATCAGGGTGACGAGCGCTGCGACCGCGAAGCTTTTGCCGAAAATGGTGAGATAGAGCCATTCGGTGGCGCGCTTGTAATTGTCGAGCGTACCGGAAAACTCGATATCGGTCAGGCCGCGGTTCTCACCGAAGCTGTAGAGCCAGACGATGGCCATCGGCACCAGGAAGAAGACGACCACCCAGAACAGGGTCGGCAGCGATACCGCTGCGAAAGTCCTTTTGCTCGTCTTCCAATCCTGTTCGGCCACCCCCCAAGCCTTTCGTTTTTAAGCCGCGCGCACTCGCGTAAAGGCTTCCTCGAACAAAGGCTGCAACGTCGGGTTGAACTTCGCATATTCGCATTTCGCCAGCACATCGGCGGGCGGATAGATGACCGGGTTGTTCTTGTAACTGTCGGGCATCAGCGCCTTGGCCGCGGCATTCGGGGTCGGATAGAGGATCGTTTCGGTGATCTTCTTGCCGACTTCGCCGTCGAGCAGATAGTTGATGAAGGCGTGCGCGTTCTTGGGATGCGGCGCGCCCTTTGGAATGCACAGATTGTCCGAATTGAGCTGGCTGCCTTCCTTCGGAACGACGAAATCGATATCGTCATCCTCGGTCATCGCCTGCGCGATGTCGCCATTATATTCGAGCACCAGGTCGATATCGCCCTTGAGCAACAGATCCTGGCCGTCATCGACGTGGAAATTCTTCACATTGGGCTTTTGCTTGATCATCATCGCTTCGATCGTCGCGATGTCGGCGGGGGTCAGCGCATTGACCGATTTGCCCAGATATTTGCCGTAGAGGCGGAACATGTCGCCGGCTTCGGACAGCCAGGCGATGCGACCGGCATATTCGGGGCTGTCGAACAGCACTTTCCAGCTGTCGGGCTTCGCCTTCACCTTCGACTTGCGGTACCCGATGCCGAGCGCAAGCCAAGTGTACGGCATCGATACCTTGCGGCCCATGTCGTAATCGACGTCGATAAAGGTCGGGTCGACATTCTTCATGTTCGGGATTTGGGCGTGGTCCAGCGTCTGAAGCATGCCCGCCTGCGCCATGCGTTCGACAAAGTCGTTCGAAGGGACGATGACGTCGTAACCGGGGTTGCCGGCCTTGAACTTGGCGAACAGCACGTCGTTGCTGTCGAACAGGTCCATCTTCACTTCGACGCCGCTGGCGCCCTTGAAATCGTCTAGCGTCGTCTCGCCAATATAGGTGTCCCAGTTGTAGAAGTTGAGCTTGCCCTCTTCGCCATTGGCGAGCTTTTTGCCTTCGCCCTTGCTGCATGCGGCAAGACCACCAAAGCTGATCCCGATTGCCGCGACCCCCATCGCCTGCAAGAGCGAGCGACGCCCGCGGGTTTGCTTGATCAGTTCGTTCAGATCCATGACGGCCTCCCTGTTTGTGACGTCAAGCTGACTCAATAAAGTCCGCTTGGAAAGAGGTTATTTTGCACCGCAGCACGAATCTTTGAAAGATTCATGCGTTGCGGAGGTACCAGTCGTAATCGAGCGTGGGTACGACGCCGAAATAGCGGTCCTGTTCGACGCGTTTGACGATGCTGAACATGTCGACAAATCGTGTCCCGAGATAGTCGCGCATCAGCGCGGAGCCATGGAAGCGATCAACCGCCCCGAACCAGTTCGACGGCGGCTTGTCGTCGCCCGAATTGTCGCGGTCATAGCCGTTGCCGACGACGGCGGTGCCGGGGTCGGTGTGGTTCGTCATGCCGTGGTGCATGCCTGCCAAGACGGCGGCGACCGCCAGATAAGGATTGGCGTCGGCGCCGCAGGCGCGATGCTCGACATGGCGGCTGGGCGGCGGACCGGCGGGGATGCGGAACGACACGGTGCGGTTGTTGACGCCCCAAGTCGGTGCGACTGGGGCGTAGCTGTTCGCCTTGAAGCGGCGATAACTGTTGGCGTGCGGGGCGAAGAGCGCAAAGGCATCGCCGACGGTGGCGATCATGCCGCCGATGGCATGGCGCAGCGCCGGGGTGCCTTCGGGATCGTCGCTGGCGAAGATGTTGGTGCCCGAACCATCGTTGACCGAGACATGGATATGCATGCCGCTCCCCGCCTGCTCGGCGAACGGCTTGGCCATGAAGGTGGCTTCGAGGCCGTTTTGCTGCGCCACCGCTTTCACGAGCCGCTTGTACATGATCGCATCGTCGCAGGCGCGCAATGCGTCGGGCTTGTGGCGTAGGGTCAGCTCGAACTGACCCGGGGCAAATTCGGAAATCGCGCTTTCGAGCGGAATGTCCTGCGCGTCGGTCGCGGCGTAAAGCGCGTCGAAGAAGGGCCGGAAATCGTTGAGCTCGCGCAGGCCATACACCTCGACGTTGCGCGGCGTATCGCGGCTGTAGCCGGGGCGGGCGGGGCGCACCGTGCCGTCGCGCGCGCGGCGTGGATCGACGAGGTAGAATTCGAGCTCGACCGCGAGCACCGGGGTCAGCCCGTCGGCGATAAAGCGGTCGATGACGCCGCCCAGTACGTGGCGCGGATCTAGGTCGTGCGGGGTGCCGTCGAGCTCGTAGAAATCGACCAGGAATTGCGCGGCATGGTCGCCGCCCCACGGGGTGCGGACGAGGGTGCCGGGGATCGGCTTCATCGAGCGGTCGGCGTCGCCATCCTCCCACACCAGCCCGGTTTCGACCGTGTCCTGCCCGGTGATGTCGACGACAGTGATCGATCCGGGGAACATACGCCCGCTTTCATACACGGCCATCACCTCATGCTGGCGCAGCCGCTTGCCGCGCGGCACGCCGCCCATGTCGGTGTAGATCATCTCGATCGAGTCGACGTCGGGGTTGGCCTTGAAAAACGCTTCGGCCTCCGATCGCGGTGCCACAACGCCCGATGATTTCGACATCGCCCCTCTACTCCTTCAAAGCCTTGGTGCAGTCGGCAAAGCCGTCCACCAACCGGTCGATCTGGTCTTCGCCGGTAACCGGGCTCACCAACATCATATTGTGGAACGGCGCCAGCAAAATCCCGCGGTTGGCAAGGAACAGGTGGATCGCCGCCTCAAGGTCGGGCTGCATCGCCGCCTTGGCCTTGCCGCCATTGCGCGGTGGGGTAGGGCAGGTGAGGAATTCGACGCGGGCGCCGACCTGGGTGACGTGCCAGTCGAGATTGGCGGCGGCGATTTTCTGCTCCAGCCCCGCAACGAGGCGCGCGCCGCCGCGCAGCATGTGGTCGTAGGCGGCGGGCGTGATGGCGTCGGACAGCATCGCGTCCATCGCGGTGATCGCGAGTGCGTTGGCTGACAAGGTCGTGCCGATGCCGCTGTGACCTGCTGGGCGCGACTGGTTGAGCGCCGCCATCCGCGCGGCGACTTCGGTGCTGAAGCCATAAACCGCGCACGGCACACCGCCACCGATCGATTTGCCAACAACCATCAGGTCGGGCTTTGGGCCATGGGTGACCCCATGACCGCCGTAGCCCGACGAGATCGTATGCGTCTCGTCGAACACCAGCAGGGTGCCGGTCTCGTCGCAGAGGGTGCGGAGGGTCTGGAGAAATCCCGGCGCGTCGCGGACCATGCCGACATTGGTCATCACCGGCTCGGCGAGAACGCAGGCGATGTCGCCACCGCGCAGCGCGTCGGCGAGGGCGCCTTCGTCGTTGAACTCGATCACCGTGGTTGTCTCACGCAGATCATGGACCTGACCGATCAGGCTGGCGCGCATGACGGGCTGGCCGCGCTTCAGATCGACGAACGCATCGTCGACCGCGCCATGATAGGCGCCGTTGAAGGTCAGGATTTTGGGGCGCCCGCTGATCCCGCGGCACCAGCGAATGACCGCACGATTGGCTTCGCTCGCGGTCGTCGTGACCTGCCAGAACGGCAGGCAGAACATCGCCGCCAGCCGCGCGGACAATGCCGCGCCGCGTTCCGTGGGCAGCATATAGCTCAGCCCTTCGCTTGCCTGTTTTGCGAGCGCCGCGGCGAGCGGCGGCGGTGAATGCCCGAACAGGCTCGCGGTGTCGCCGAGGCAGAAGTCGTCGTAGATCCGCCCGTCGATGCTGGTCAGCGTGGCGTCTTTGCCCGACACGGCCACGATCGGCACCGGACTCGGCCAGTCTTTCATCCAGTGAAATGGCACTGACTGGAACCAGCCTGTCGCCGCGGCATGATGGGCAAAGGCGCGCGGATTGGCGGCGCGGAAACGCTCGCTCTCGCGGATCGCGACGCGCGCGATGGCGGCGGACGAAATCATCCGAGCCGGTCTTTCATCGCATAGTAAAGCAGTCCCAAGGTCGCGAGCGGCCGGCGCAGCCATTTGCCGCCGGGGAAGGGGCGGCTGGGCAGATTGGCGAGCACATCGAACCGCTCGGCGGTCCCAGCCATCGCCTCGGCAATCAATTCGCCCGCCAGCGTCGTCACCAGCGCGCCATGCCCCGAAAAGCCGTGCGCGAAAAAGACATTCCCGCGCCGCCCGATATGCGGCAGTCGGTTCATCGTCACCGCCACCGCGCCGCCCCAGCCATAATCGATCCTGGCATGGGCAATCTGCGGGAAGACTTGCGCCATGAACGGGCGCACGAACGCCGCGATGTCGCGCGGCGGGGTTTGCGAATAGCGTTCGCCGCCGCCAAAGATGAGGCGTTTGTCGGCGGAAAGGCGGAAATAGTTGAGCACGAACCGGCTGTCGGCGACCGCTGCATCGCTGGGGAGCAATGCGTCGGCGTTCGCGAGCGGTTCGGTCGCGATGTTGTAGTTCATGATCGGCACCGTGTAGCGGCCGAGGTCGGGCTCGACCTGCCCGATCCAGCTGTCGGTCGCGTCGATGACATGGCGCGCGGCGATATGCGCTCGGTCGGTCATCACACCCAAGCCGTCGGGCGTATCGGTAATCTCGTAAGCGCGCTGCCCTTCCCAGATGCAAACACCCGCCGCTTCGGCAGCTTGGGCCAGGCCGATCGCATAATTGAGCGGGTGGAAATGGCCGCCCTGCGGGTCGTGGATGCCACCGTGATAGAGCGGGCTGGCGATATGGCCCGCCATATCTGCTTTCGCGACGACCTCACTCTGGTAGCCAAAGCGCGTGGCGAGATGGTCCGCCTCGCGCCGCATGGCGTCGAAATCCTTCGGCGTCCACGCTGCTTCAAGATGCCCCGTTTTCAGGTCGCAATCGATGCCATGCTTGGCGATCCGTGCCGCGACTCGGTTGTCGCGCCAGCACAGGTCGAACAAGGCATCGGTGCGATCGCGCCCGAATTCGGCCTCAAGCTCTGACGCGGACCAGCGCAAGCCCGGGATCAATTGGCCGCCGTTGCGGCCTGACGCACCGAATCCGACATGCTCACGCTCGATGAGGATCACCGAAAAGCCGCGCTCGGCGCAGGCGAGTGCAGCGGACAGGCCCGTGAAACCGCCACCGATCACCGCGACGTCGAAATTTAGGTCTTCACCCATTTCATGCGCGGAAAGCCACGGGTGCGCCGTCGCGGCATAATAGCTGTTGTTGAGTCGGTCGCTCATTCGAGAGCCAATCTCTAATCCCGTTCGTGTCGAGCGAAGTCGAGACACCCCGCGCGCCTGCACGGCGTCTCGACTTCGCTCGACGCGAACGGGGAGGGTGGCTCTGGCGACACGCTAAACCCGCATCAGCAAATGTTCGCGTTCCCAGCTCGACACCACCGACTGGTAGTTGAACAGCTCATAATCCTTCACCGCAAAGAAGATTTCGAAGAAATCGTCGCCGAGCAGATTGCGGACCTTCTTGCACGAGCTGAACCGGTCGAGCGCAGCCTCCAAGGTACGCGGCAACGTGCGGGCACGGTTGTACGCGCTGCCGGTGATCGATTTCGCCGGAACCATGCGATCCACAACGCCGATGTAACCGCAGATCAGCGATGCCGCGATCGCCAGATAGGGATTGCTGTCGGCGCCGGGCAGGCGGTTTTCGACGCGGCGGTTGGCCTTTTCCGAAATCGGGACGCGGAACCCGCACGAGCGATTGTCCTCGCCCCACTGGACGTTGATCGGCGCCGCGCTGTCGGGGCGCATGCGGCGGAAGCTGTTGACGTTGGGCGCCCACAGCGGCGCGATCTGCGGCATATAGCGGACGAGACCCGCGATGTAGCTGCGGAACATCGCGCTGTCGCGGCCGTTGGCGGTCGAAAACAGGTTCTTGCCGGTCGTCGCATCGACCACCGACTGGTGGATGTGCATCGCGCTGCCCGGCTGGCCCGCCATCGGATTGGCCATGAAGGTCGCATAGACGTCGTGCTGCTTGGCGACGTTGCGCACGACGCGCTTGAACAGGAACACTTCGTCGGCCAGCCGCAGCGGGTCGCCATGCTCGAAATTGACCTCGAGCTGCGCGGCGCCCATTTCGTGGATCATCGTGTCGATATCGAGCCCCATCAGCTCGCAATCGTCATAGATATGATCGATGATATCCTCATACTCGTTCATCGCCTCCAGCCCATAGGGCTGGCTGGCGGACTCGCTACGCCCCGACTGGCCGGTTGGCGGGGTGAGCGGAAAGTCGGGATCGACATTCTGCGACACGAGGTAAAATTCGACCTCGGGCGCGATGACCGGACGCCAGCCCTTTTCCGCATAGAGCGCGAGCACTTTTTTCAGGATGGTGCGCGGCGCGATATCGACCTCGCTGCCGTCGCGGTTAAGGACGTCGGCAATGACGAAGGCGGTGGGCGATTTGAACCCCGGCGCGACGCAGATGGTGCTGGCGTCGGCGATCAGGATCTTGTCGGGATCCTTGTCCCAGATGTCGTCGATGTCCTCCGGGTAGTGGCCGTCGATTGTGCAGATGAAGACACTGCCCGGGATGCGCAGCGACTTGTCCTTCACCGATGCAAGGAACTTCTTGGCCGGCAGCACCTTTCCGCGCTGAACCCCATTGATGTCGGGGACGATACATTCGACTTCGTCGATCTTATGGTCGCTGATCCATTGTTCCAGATTGACTGACATGAGCCCCCGATTGGGCCGAGGAGTTGGCCCGTTGTGCCGTGGCAGCGTATCGCAAGGTTGGACGAAGCGCCAGAGGGGGGCGCTAATCAGCCACTTTTGGCATGATTATATGCTCGTTTCTTTGCTTGCGTGAAATCGGCGACGCCTCAATCTGCACGGACCGGGCTTGACCGGGCGCTCGCCTCGTCGTCAAGAAAGGCTAGGATGGGCGGTATCGATGCGCCCGGCAAGGAGACGATGGCGATGAAGGGCGAGAATGATCCGCTGGCAGCCTTCTGGATGCCATTTACCGCCAACCGCGCGTACAGGGCGCACCCGCGCCAGCTCGTGTCGGCAAGCGGCATGTATTATCAGAGCGGCGACGGGCGAACGATCCTCGACGGCACATCGGGGCTGTGGTGCAGCAACGCTGGCCATTGTCGAACGGAAATCACCGACGCCATCGCAAAAGCGGCGGCGACGCTCGATTTTGCGCCGACCTTTCAGCTTGGCCACCCGCTGCCATTCGAACTCGCGCAGCGGCTTGCGGCGCTGATGCCAGACGGCCTCGATCGGATATTCTTCACCAACAGCGGCTCCGAATCGGTCGATACGGCGCTGAAAATCGCGCTCGCGATCCAGCGTGCGAAGGGGCAGGGCACGCGCACCCGGCTGATCGGGCGCGAGCGCGGCTATCATGGCACCGGCTTTGGCGGGATCAGCGTTGGCGGGCTGGTCAACAACCGGCGCGCGTTCGGAGGCGGCCTGCCCGGCGTCGACCACATGCGTCACACGCACGACATCGCGCGCAACGCTTTCACCCGCGGTTCCCGCAGCATGGCGCCGAGCTCGCCGACGATCTCCAGCGGCTCGTCGATCTCCACGGCGCCGAAACGATTGCGGCGGTGATCGTCGAGCCGATGGCTGGTTCCACGGGTGTGCTGGTGCCGCCAGTCGGTTATCTCCAGCGTCTGCGCGAGATTTGCGACAAGCATGGGATCATCCTGATCTTCGACGAGGTGATTACCGCCTTCGGCCGCATCGGCGGGGCGACCGCGGCGGGGCAATGGGGGGTGACCCCCGACATCATCACGATGGCGAAGGGGCTGACCAACGCCGCGGTCCCGATGGGCGCGGTCGCTGTGAAGCGCGAACTGCACGATGCGGTGCTCGACAGCGTTGATGCAGGGATCGAGCTGTTCCATGGCTACACCTATTCGGGGCACCCGCTGGCGAGCGCGGCCGGACTCGCGACGCTCGATCTATATGCGCGCGACGGCCTGTTCGACCGCGCGATTGAACTCGGCAGCTATTGGGAGGATGCGGCGCACAGCCTGAAGGAAAAGCGACACATCATCGATGTTCGCACGATCGGCCTGGTGGCCGGGGTCGAACTCGAACCGCGCCCGGGCGCGCCTACAGCGCGCGCGATGGAGCTATTCCACGCCTGTTTCGACAATGGCCTGCTGGTACGCGCGACGGGCGACATCATCGCCCTGTCACCGCCGTTGATTGTCGAAAAGGCGCAGATCGACGAAATCTTCGGGAAGATCGCCGACCTGCTCGCTGCGATCGATTAACGCTCCAGATCGTCCATATGCATCGCAGCGGCTTCGGCATTCGCCTCGGCTTTGGCCGCGGTTGCAGCAACCTGGCGGGCGCGCGTAGCCTCGGTCTGAACCAGACGTTCGGCCATCGTGCGCCACGCCTGTTCGGCGCGCAAATTGCGGTCGCGAACTTGCGACAAGGTGCTAGCCGCCGCGTCGACGGCGCATTTATCGGCCTGGGCCTGATAGAAGTCACTGGTGTTCGACATGGCGGATATCCTTTGGTCTGGGGTGGGTTAGTCGGTCGGTCTGACTGGATTCAGTCGATCATCTGGGCGATCAGGCGGCGCAATTCGCTTTGCGACAGGGTCGGCGATCGCCGGTTGGACTTCCGCGCCGGCGCGTTGATCGCGGCATAGGGGCGGAGAAGGGAGGGAAAGCTATTCGAAATTACGTTCATATTATCCTGTATTCATTCATGTTTTTGTTATCGGGGGTCAGCGCCGGCTACCCTTGCGCGGACCGCTACCGGCCGGACCGGCGCCGCGATCACGATAGATGATGCGGCCTTTGGTCAGGTCATAAGGCGTCATTTCGACGCGAACGGCATCGCCGACGACCGACCGGATGCGAAAACGTCGCATCCGGCCTGCCGTATAAGCGATGATCCGATGGTCATTTTCCAACGTGACGCCAAAGCGTCCATCGGGAAGGATCTCATCGATCTGGCCGTCGAGGGTCAGTAGTTCCTCTTTGGCCAAAGATCAGGCCGACTGGATGTTGACGGCGGACACTTTGCCGCGCTGGTCGGTCTCCAGATCGTAAGAAACGCGCTGATCCTTGTTCAGCGTCGACATGCCGGCGCGTTCGAGGGCGGTGATGTGGACGAAGCTGTCGCCCGAGCCATCCTCGTTGGCAATAAAGCCATAGCCTTTGTCGGTGTTGAAAAATTTTACGGTGCCGGTGGGCATGGGTCGTTCCTTTCACGGAAGCGGAGTTACCGCCGATTCATATCGGCGGCGCCAGGAAGCGTGAGGAAGGAATGTCTTGCCAATGCGGCAACAAAATCCGTCGAAAGCGACGATAGCCTGCTGAAGATGGGCCATTCCGGGCCAAAAGTCAAGGACTAGCCGGTTTTCGCGGTCCCGCCGGCGGGCCGTCAGCCGTCGCTCAGCGCGGGAAATGTCACTGAAACCCGGGTTCCTTTGCCGACTTCGCTGTCGATATCGAGCTGTCCTTGGTGGCGCTCGCCGATATGTTTGACGATCGCGAGGCCAAGCCCGGTACCGCCAACCGAGCGGCTGCGTGCTTCGTCAACGCGGTAGAATCGTTCGGTAAGACGCGGCAGGTGGTCGGGCGCAATGCCGTCACCCTGATCGCTGACCGAGAGGCGCACGCGGCTGCCTTCGCGCGCCAGCTCGACCGTCACCGGGGTGCCGACGTGGCCGTATTTCATCGCGTTGGAGATGATGTTGTGCGCCAACTGGCTGAGCTGCGCTTCGTCGCCGAGCATCGGCTGCGCACCGTCTCCGAGCTTTGTGACCAGATCCTTCGCGCGCACCGGCTCGCTGTCACTGAGTTGGCCGATTGTGGTTCGGACGATCATGGCGAGATCGACCTTTGCGGTCGGACGGCGAAAGCGGTCGGCCTCGACCCGCGAAATCGACAAAAGGTCGATCACCAGTTGCTGCATCCGCCGCGCTTCGCGCTCGATGATCGACAGGAAGCGGTCGCGGGTGGGGGCGTCGGTTTCGCCGTTCATTTCCTGCAGAGTCTCAACATAGCCGAGGATCGCCGCCAGCGGCGTGCGCAGTTCGTGGCTGGCGTTGGCGACAAAATCGGACCGCATGCGGTCGGCCGCGTCAATCGCCGAGCGGTCGGACAAGAAAATGATGTTCTCGCTTCCCGACAAGGTCGCGATCCGCATCGTCCAGCGCTGCCCGGGCCGCGGAAAATCGACCAGATTGACGGGCTCCAAGGGTGTATCGGCTTGAATGCGCGACAGCCATTCGGTGGCGGCGGGGTGCCGGATCGCGGTTCGCACATCGGCGCCGACGATATGGCGCCCAAGCAGCCGGACTGCCGCGTCATTGGCGATCGTCACGATATTGTCGGCGGTGCCGAGCAAAGGTTCCTTTTCCTGATCGACCCAATGGGCGAAATCGGGATGGCGGAGCAGCGACGTCGGCGGGGTTTCAGCGGCTGGCTGAATCGGCCCCGATTGATCGGGCGTCGCAGTCGGAAGTGCACGGTAAACCGTGCCAGCGGCGACAAAACCGGCGATTGCCATGATCGCGATCGCCAGCAGGTCGCCGCCAGTCAACGCGGCAAAGATCGCCGCGATGACGATCATGGTGAGCGCAATGACGAGGCTGGACAGGCGATCGAACATTGTCTGCCGCCTCGCACGAAGCGAGGGGCGGGCGCAAGGCTGTTTGCAGGCGTTAAGGCTTGGGAGGCGAATGTCCCAATCCGGGATGTATGCGGCGGAAAGCGGTGTTTTGCTTTTCCTTGCGTCCTCATTGGGTTATGCGCCGACCATGAATGAGAGCGATAATCCGACTGAGAACGCCGTTGAAACGGGCGATGCCATTCCCTCGCGGCGGCGTATGCTGGCGCTGGGCGCGGTGGGCGTATCAGCCGCGCTGACGATCCGCCCCGCCTTTGCGCAGACGGCGGTCTCGGTGATGAACTGCCAGATTCCGGTCCCCGGCCCGGGCGGCGCCGGAAAATTTATCGATACCCAGGGCAAGCTGGTCCCGCCGGGCACCAAGGGCGCGTTCCCCGGTGCGCTGCGGCCGTTTACCGGCGAAGAAGTGAAGCGCGCGTTCCGTGGTCAGACGCTGCCCGGCACGACGTATAACCAGTCGCAGGCGTATCTGCAGTACATCCGGCGCTTGCAGGCGGGGCAGAGCGGCTTTACCTGTTTCGCCTCGATCACGACGTCGCGCTGATTTTCGCTCTTTTGCAGGCGATGTCGGTTCAGCCGCGTCGCCAGCCAAAGGAGTTTTCGTGAAACTAGCTTCGCTCAAACAGGGCCGCGACGGCCGTCTCGTCGTCGTTTCGGACGATCTGGCCTGGTACGCCGACGCCGGTCAGATCGCAGCGACGATGCAGGTCGCGCTCGACAATTGGGCTTATGCCGCGCCGCGTCTCGCCGCGCTGGCCGAAGACCTGAATCATGATGCGATCCCGAAGGAGCGGTTCCACGAGCGCGAGGCTGCGTCGCCGCTGCCGCGGGCTTATCAATGGGCTGACGGCAGCGCCTATGTGAACCATGTCGCGCTGGTGCGGCAGGCCCGCGGTGCCGAAATGCCCGACAGCTTTTGGCACGATCCGCTGATGTATCAGGGCGGTAGCGATGCCTTTCTGGCGCCGCGCGATCCGATCCCGCTCGGCGATCCGGCGTGGGGCTGCGATATGGAGGCTGAGGTCGTCGTGGTGACGGGCGACGTTCCCGCTGGCATTGATGCGGCCTCGGCGCGCAACAAGATCCTCCTGATCGGCTTGACCAACGACGTTTCGCTGCGGGGTCTGATCCCGGGCGAACTCGCCAAAGGATTCGGGTTTTTCCAGTCGAAGCCGTCGAGCGCGATGTCGCCGGTGTTCGTGACACCCGACGCGCTGGGAGAACGCTGGAAAGATGGCAAGCTGCACGGCACGCTGTGCGTCGACCTCAACGGCCAGCCGTTGGGGCGTGCCGATGCCGGCGTCGATATGACGTTCGATTTCGGGGCGCTGATTGCCCATGCGGCGAAGACGCGCGATTTGGGGTCGGGTACGATCATCGGGTCGGGGACGGTATCGAACCGCGACGCGGACGGTGGGCCCGGTAAGCCAATTGCCGAGGGCGGTCTGGGCTATAGTTGTCTGGCCGAAGTGCGGACGGTCGAGACGATCCAACGGGGTGAGCCAAAGACGCCTTTCATGCAAAAGGGCGACACCGTCCGCATCTGGATGGATGACGAGCGCCATCACAGCATCTTTGGTGCGATTGAACAACAGGTAGCTTGAAACAAAAAAGGGGCGGGTTCGAACCCGCCCCTTCCTATCAATTCATTTGGTCGCGGCGATCAGCCGAAGCCGCCGCCCGACATCGCGTCGCTGAGCGAGCAGGCCGCCGGTCCCAAGATGACGATGAACAACACCGGCAGAATGAACAGGATCAACGGTACCGTCATGATCGCGGGCAGTCGTGCCGCTTTTTCTTCGGCGCGCATCATACGTTCGTTGCGGAATTCGGCAGACAGGACGCGTAATGCGCTGGCGAGCGGCGTGCCATATTTCTCGGTCTGGATCATGGTCGTAACGACGCCCTTCACCGAATCCAGGTTGACGCGATAGGCGAGGTTTTCAAAGGCCTGACGGCGCTCGGTCAAAAAGCCAAGCTCGATCGATGTGAGCGCAAATTCCTCACCCAGTTCGGGATAGGCGCGGCCCAGTTCCTTCGACACGCGCGAGAAAGCGGAGTCGACCGTTAAACCGGCTTCGGCACAGATCACAAGCAGATCAAGTGCGTCGGGAAGCCCCTTGCGGATCGCGTCGGTGCGTTTGGCGCGTTTGTTCTGCACGAACAGGTCGGGTGCCTTGTAGCCGAGCAGCAGCGCCGCCATCGTGGCGCCAGAGCGTTTAAAGGGCGTGAGATCAGGCCACATGTCCAAGCCGTAGATGAGGAAACCGGCAAGGCCGCCAAACACGATCGGCAGAACCAGACGGCCAAAAATCACAGCAACGGCCAGATCCTTGGACCGTATCCCGGCCTGCGCCAGCTTTTGCTGAACTTCCTTGATTTGACCTTCTTGCAAAACTTGGAGCTTGCCAAGAAAGGTCCGCATTTTGTCGGCGTGCTGGTTCTTGCGGACCAGCTTGGCGCGACGTTTCGCGGTTGATGCCGTGATGCCTGCTTTAAGCTGTTCGCGGCGATCGTTGAGCGCCTTGACGCGCTTGGTCATCGGGTTGCGCACCGTCAGTGCGCCATAAATGGCGAACAGGACCGCGAACACCCCGACGGCCGCCAGCATTGTGCCTGCCCAGATAACGTCGATGCCCATCAAAGTCGGGCCCGCTTGAGCGCCGGTGAAGGTCGTGAGAAGAAGGCTGCTGTTCATTGGTTTCGCCCCTTCAGATTTCGAAGCTGATCATTTTGGCCATGATCCCCGCGCCGATGCTCATCCAGACAAGGCCGCCCAAGCCAGTGATGATGAGCCGTTGTTCGCTGAAAAAGCCTGCGAGATACTGAGGGTTCATCGACCAAACGATGCCAAAGACGAAGAAAGGCAGCGCGCCGACAATATAGGCCGACGCTTTCGCTTCGGATGACATCGCGCGGATCTTCAGTTTCATTTGCGCGCGCTTGCGCAGCACGTCGGACAGGTTGGATAACGTCTCCGCCAAATTGCCGCCCGTCTCGCGCTGGATCTGAATGGTGATGCAGAAGAACTGGAACTCGGGCGTACCCAGCATTACCGCCGTTTCTTGCAACGCGGCTTCCATCGTGTTCCCGATGCGGATCCGTTCGATGATACCCTTGAACTCTTCACCTACCGGACCAGGGAGTTCCTGACTCACGATCTGAAAGGTTTCGGTAACGGGCAAACCGGACCGGAGCCCGCGGACAAGTAGGTCGATCGCATCGGGGAAGCGGGTGTTGAATTTTGCAACGCGTTTTTTGATGGTGCGGCCTACAACAAGGTATGGCAGCCCAAGGCTCAGCAGCAACCCGATGAGGCCAGCCATCATGAGCGGCGCCCGCATGGCGAGCATCCCACCGGTGACGACGACGAACAGGCCCATCGAGGCAAACATATATTGGGTGAGCGTCCACGCCTTGCCGGTTCTGCGCAGCCGCTTTTCCATCTCTTCGCGTCGAGGCATCAGGCTGGTCAGCGTCGTGCTGCCTTGGCCGACCGACTGGATGGTCTTTCGCATTTGCGCGGCGACCACCGCCTCGGTTGAGGCAGCGTGCCGGTCTTTGACCATCGCCAGTCGACGCGTCTTTGCCTTGCCGACCGACGGTCCGCCGAGCAAAATCACGAGCAGCGCAAAAGCCAGAAAGGCTCCAGCAATGATGAGGATGACTGGCAGGTTCATGTCGGCAGATGTCCGCTTCTATCGCTTAGTGGTGGTGGCGGTCCGTAGAGGGTACCGGTCATGCCGCCTGTTTCGCGCCCTTTTTCGTCATCAGCCCCAGCTTGCCGAGCAGCGAGCCGCCCGATTTGCCTTTGGCCGCTGCGGCCTGCGCTTCTTCGGCTTCAATCTCGGCGCCATCGAGGATCAGGCGCATGAGATTGGACCACACCTGCGCCGCCTTGGTACCTTTGCAAACTTCAGCATAGGATTTGCCAAGCTTTGCCGACTGGCTGACCAGTTTCGGGTCAAAGGGAATGACAACGTCAATGTGGCGCTCGATCGAGGATTCGAATTCCTTGCGCGACAATTCGCCGATGGCGTTCTGGAACTTGTTCGCCACCAGCACCACGCGAGCGCCCGGAACATTCTGTTTGAACCAGGACAACAGGCGAATTGTATCGCGCGCTGCGGCCAACGTCACATCGGTGACCAACAGGATCGTTCCGGCTTCCGCCACGAGGTGGGGGAAGGGGATCAGGACTTGGCGCGGGATATCGACGATCGTCATCTCGAACGCGCCGCGCAGCTCTTCTTCCAGCTGGAAAAAGGCTGAACCGTCAGTCATCACCGGCTGGTGGATCGGCGCTTCGGCCGACAGCAGGCTTAGCTTGTCGGATGCGCGAACCATCGCGCGTTCGATAAACAGCCCGTCGATGCGACTGGGATTGTCGATCGCGTCAATCAGGCCACGGCCGGGCTCAAGGTCGAGCGTCAGCGCACCGGTACCGAAATGGACGTCGAGATCGAGCAGCGCCGTCTGACGCCCCGCCTGTTCGCTCATCGCCCAAGCGAGCGAGGTTGATACGAGCGAAGCCCCGACGCCGCCGCGCACACCGACCACCGCCATCATATGGTGCGGTTTGTCGTCGAGTGCGTCGGCATGTTTCGGTGCCGTCAGCATCGCCTGCGCCATGGTCAGCGATTCGCGGACCTGCTCCAGCGAAAGCGGCTTGAGCAGATAGTCTTGAATTCCGCTCGACAGTAGATCGCGGTACAGGCGGACGTCGTTGACCTGGCCAGCCGCAATCACCACGGTGCCGGGCTCGCACACTTCGGCGAGCGCGTTGATGTCGTTGATTGGATCGCCCGATTCGGACATGTCGACGAACAGGATATTCGGGCTGGCCGACACCGATAGGGACTGGACCGCGTTACGCAGACCGCCCTTGTTACATTTTTCGATCGGCCAGCCCATGTCATTGGCGGCGGCGCGGATCAGCTCCAGCGTGTCGTCGTCACAGACATAAGCACTGAACGGATCGCGAATTCCTGCTGATTTGAATGGCGCGTTCACTGACCACCTCCTTCGCTGGTTGCCTGGCCACGCAGTTCGCCTGCACCCGTCGGTGGCTTTTCGCGGAACGTCTTGATCGCCCGCGTTGCCAGCGAGGGATCGTTGCCGTCGCTGCGGGCGCCTTTGATCAAATCATTGGGGTCGGCAACCATCGCAGCGAGGTTGCTGTTGCTGGCGCAGCCATAGTTTGATGACGTCGCATTGGACGGGTTGATCGATGACTTGCTTGCCCAGTCGGGGCAGCCCGGAACAAAGGCCGAGGCGCGGGTGATGATAACGCGCAAGTGACCCTGCGGCACCGCACCGGAGGTAACCGGCACGTCGTTGCTGATCAACAGACCGCGGCGAGCAACCATCGACCGCACAGTCGCCTGCGCCGACGTCGCGCCATAGACTGAAGGATCCTCGATCGAAATGCGATCGCCGTAGCGCACCCCCATCGCGTCGAGCCAGCCTTGCAGACGGCCCTGCTCGCTGGGTGGCAGTTCGCCGCTCGCGGCGACAACATCGAATTGATGGATGGCGTTGCGGACGACCGGCTGATGCACCGATTCAAGGCTACGGTTGCTATAGGCGGCGCCCGAGCATCCCGCGAGCGATGTGCTCAGCGCCAGGACCGTCCAAGTTGCGATTTTCTTCATCACTTTGCTCCTGAAATCCTGCGCATCACTTGATGCTGAAGCCGGGTGCGGCGTCGGCGCTGCTACCGCGCGGGCGATCGGCATCGCCGACCGTCGTATCAAGCCGCGGTTTTGGTCGGTCGCCGCCGGTCACGCCGTCGCCGGTCTGATTGAGCAGGATCCGCTGCAGGTCGTTCGCATCCTGAAACGCGTCGGTCGGCAGCTTGATCTCGTTCGCCGACACCGGCTGGACCAGATAGGGCGTCACCACGATGACCAACTCGGTCTCGCCGCGGCGGAAGCTGTCCGATTTGAACAACATGCCGAGCAACGGGACATCGCCAAGCCCGGGCATCTTGTCGAGCGCGCCGATCGAGCGGTTGTTCATCAGTCCGGCGATCATGAAGCTTTCACCCGATCCGAGTTCGACCGTCGTTTCGGCGCGGCGGACGGTCAGTGCAGGCACCTGAAAGCCATCGAGTTCGATCGCGCCTTCGGTTGACAACTCCGAAACTTCGGGGCGAACGCGCAGACTGATCCGGCCGTTGGACAGCACCGTCGGCGTATAGGCCAGACTAACGCCATATTTGCGATATTCGATCGTCGTGCCGTTGAGATTACCGGGGATCGGCACCGGGAATTCGCCGCCCGCCAGGAAGTCTGCGGTCTCGCCTGAAATCGCGGTCAGATTAGGCTGTGCCAGAGTGGCAACCAGTCCCGACCGTTCGCCGACATCAAGCGAGGCAATCAGGTCGAGCCCGAACAGGCGCCCGGCGCCGGCGAGGCTGCGCGCGCCAGATGGTGTCGTAATATTATAGACCGTGTTGCCATTCGCGTCGGTCGTGATCGACCCTGCGCTACGGCCCCCGAAAACGCCGCCGAGGAAGCCGTTGCCCAACGCGCTTTCTGTGTCACGGGTCAACACGTTGCCGCTCATTTCCTTGACCAGCGAACGGTTCACCTCGGCGATGCGGACCTGCAGATTGACCTGCAATGGTGTAGCAGTGCGCAGACGCGAGAGCACTTTGGTGGTTTCGCCGACAAACGCCTGAACCAGCATTTCGGCCTCGGCCGCATCGCCGGGCGACTGCACGGTCCCGGTGAGCAGCACAAAGCCGTTCATCGTGTTCGCCGAGATGCTTGCGTCTGGCATGGCCAGCGACAGCATCTGGTCGATCGTTTCGATATTATTGCCCACACGGGCGACGGTCGAAAACACGACCCGGCCGCTGGCGTCGGTGGCGTAGATGCTTGTTTCGCCAGGCTTTTTGCCGAAGATGTAGAGTTGACGACCCGAGCGGACCTGGACGTCGGCGACTTCGTCGTTGGCGACGAAGATGTCGGTCATCGCGGCAGGAAGGCTGATCAAGCGGCCGCGGCCGACCGAGAGGTCAATGCTGCTGCTGGCGTTCTGGCTTGCCTGCGCGGCCACTGGTTGTACCGGAGCGGAAACCAGCGTCGTCGCCACCAGCCCGATGGCCAGGGTGCGGGTCAAGGCCACTGCCTTGAAATTGGCTTTGCTGTTCATCTTACTTACCCCCAACCGAAACTTCGGTCACCTTGTCGCCGCGCGTGACGCGGACAACCGGGCCACTCGGAACTGCCGGCCCATAATTTCCGCCCGTGGGCGCTGCCGGTGCGCCGCCCATCTGCTGTTGCGGTCGCGATCCGCCGCCGACACGGCCATTGACCGGGATCCAGAAGCGCGACACGTCACCGCCGGTGGTTACCGTCTTTGCCGTTACCGGGCGCGCCTGAGCTTGTGCCAGCATGCGGCGTTCGGCTTCAGTACCGCCCTTCGCGGGCACGCTGATTTCGCCCGATGCGATGGCGGCTTCGAGTTCCCCGCTGCTTTCGGCCAGTGGGCGCAGCGCAAGCGACAATGAACCCATGCTCTGCGCAACCGCGATCCGTTCGGCGAGGTCGGGCGTTGCTTCGAGCGTCACCGAACCAAAGGTGCGAACCGGCGTTTTGCCGGTTTCGTCCTCAGCGTCATAGCGCTGATCGGTGGCAAGCACGCGGACGTTCCGCACGATCGTTTCGGCGGTGAAAATCTGTTCGTCAGGATAGGAACTGCCCTCCTTGACCTTGATGGTCTGGGCCAGCAGCACGTCGACGCGATCACCCGGGAAGACGAAGCCGGCGACGCCTTGTTCCTGGCTGACCTTCACCGTGACGGCACGCATGCCGGGGCCAAGCGCGGCGGCAAGGAAGCCGCGATCGTCGGGATGAACCAGCGCGCCTTGGGTCAGCGGCTGACCGGCGGTGATCGGATAGCGCACGACGGTCCCGACCAACGTGTTGACGTCGGTCTTATCCTTCATGAAATACGCTTTTTCGACCAGTTCTTTCGGCCACGGCTGAAAGCGGAAGCTGTCGGGGCCGATGATCGTCCCCACCGGCAGCTGCCGCGTTGCGACCATGATCATCGGACCGGTAATCTCTGGCGCCGCAGCGGCCCGAGCTTCCGGAGCCGAAGCGCCCCGCATCATCTGGTTGACCCCGAATGCAGCGCCGATCGCAATGACCAGAGCGCCAACGATCAGCATAATCTTTCGCGTATCCATGACGATTTTTCGCCTCCTAACACCAGCCAGACACGGCGGTGTTTGCCCTCAGGTTCATCCGATAGCCTGAAACTGGTTAAGATATTGTTGGTGAAGCGCCCAAAGCCCGGCGGCGGCGATGGCGACCCCATAGGGAACCTCCACCGGTTTGTCGGATCGACGCATTTTCAATTGGATGAGCATCACCGCCGATAGGATTCCACCCCCTATCGCCATAACGGTGAGCATCGGCATGAACAGCGGGAGCGGGATCCACAGCATCACCGCACCGATCATCTTCACGTCGCCGCCGCCCATCGCGCCAATGGCGAACAAGCCCGCGAAGGCGAGGAAGACCGCAAAGGCAGCGCCGAACTGGATTGGCATGTCGGGCCAAGCGGCAAGGCCGCTTGCGATCCAGAAGGGAATCGCGAGCAGCGCCATGGCCGCGTTGAGCTCATTGGAGATTGTCCGCGACCTGAGGTCGCTGATCGCCGCGGCGATCATCATCAGACCAAGAACGGCCATCAGGCCAAGGGATATTGTGCCGCTGTCCATCAGCGTCCTCCTACGCAATATGGCTTACCAAAGAGTAACCATGCGCGGCGGGCGCTGCGGCTTGCATTCCGCGGGCCATTGGATATGCGGCGGGATATGACCGCCGCGCCGCCCTCTGCCACCGACGTGCTGATCGTAGGCGCAGGCATCGCGGGCGCCAGTCTGGCCGCGGCGCTGGCACCCTGGCGCCGGGTCATGCTGATCGAGGCGGAAGAGACGCCGGGCTATCACGCGACGGGCCGTTCGGCCGCCTTTTGGCATGAAACCTATGGTGGCGCGCGGGTGCAGCCGCTGTCGGTTGCGTCCTTCGCGACCCTCAGCCGCCCTGAACCCGATTTTTCCGAGCATGGTTTTTTGTCGCCACGCGCCGCACTGACAATCGGCCGTCGCTCCGAAGCTGGAGCTGTTGATGCCTTTACCGCCGAATTCATTGCCAAAGGCGTAGAGGTCGTGCGGATGGGCGCAGCCGATATCGCAGCAAAGGTGCCGGGCGTTCGCCCCGAATGGAGCGAAGCCGCCTATGAAGCGGCATGCAGCGACATCGATGTTGGCGGCCTCCACGCTGCGTATCTGCGCGCGGCACGGCGCGCCGGAGCGATTATCGCAACCCGCGCGCCGATGGACTCGGCACGGCGGGTGGGCGGCGGATGGGACGCCCAGGTCGGCGGCCAATCGATCCGCGCCGCGACGATCGTCAACGCCGCCGGCGCATGGGCGGACCGGGTTGCCATTGCGTGCGGGGCCGCACCGGTCGGAATCCAGCCATATCGGCGCACCGTCATCCAACTGCGGCTCGGGGTACCAGTACCCGCCGAGCTGCCGCTCATCGTCCACGTTGGTGGTGATTTCTATTTCAAAGGCGAAAGCGAAGGGCGGGTGTGGCTCAGTCCGCATGATGAAACACTTGTCGATCCGCATGATGCCGCGCCCGAAGATGTTGATGTCGCGATCGCGATTGACCGTTTGCAAGCCGTCGTCGACTGGCCCGTCGCCGCGGTCGAACGCAAATGGGCGGGACTGCGGAGCTTTGCGCCCGACCGTATCCCGGTTTTTGGGGCCGATCCGCACCAGCCCGGTTTCGTCTGGTGTGCAGGGCAGGGCGGTGTCGGTATTCAGACCGCTCCGGCGATCGCCGCGCTGCTGGCGGCTGAGCTTGGTGCGCCGCCACCTGAGGGTGCAATCGGCGCCGTCGATCCGACGCCCTTCGCTCCGTCGCGCTTCGCCTGATATCAATCGGGCGACTTGCGCGTGGCAATCGTCTGCTTACCATGGGTTCGCCGCGTCACCTTGGGCGCGGCAACGACCGATGGAGGATCCGATGGCCCATTATTTCGAGATCAAAAAGAACAAGGCCGGCGAGTTCGTCGCCTATTTCAAGTATAACAGCGAAAGCATCTTCTGGACCGAAGGCTATGCGAGCAAAGCCTCGGCAAAAAATGCCATCGAATCGATCCTGAAAAATGGACCGGGCGCGGAAGTTCGCGAAGCCGAGTAAGTTTCCGTTGCGCGGGCGTTTAGCGCGCTCGCGCAACCTCCAGCGCGGCGTCGCTCGCGAGTTGGTCGGCGATCTCATTGTCGCCATGTCCGGCGTGGCCCTTGACCCACAGCCATTCGATCTCGTGCCGCTTGGCTTCGGCAAGCAGCCGCTGCCACAGGTCGGCATTGGCCACAGGCTTTTTGGCGGCGGTTTTCCAGCCATTCTTCTGCCAGCCAAAGATCCACTTGGTAATGCCGTCGCGGACATAGACGCTGTCGGTCGACAGTTCGACGTTGCAGCGCCGTTTTAACGCCGCCAGTGCCTCGATCGCCGCCATCAATTCCATACGGTTGTTGGTTGTGTCGGGTTCGCCTCCCGACAGTTTTTTTACCACATCGCCCCAGCGCAGCACCGCGCCCCAGCCGCCCGGACCGGGGTTGCCCTTGCACGCGCCGTCGGTGGCGACGATGACCGTCTTCTTCGGTTCGTCACTCATGCAGCGAAAAACAGGCTGGCCGCGTCGTCGGCGCGGTAGCGCAACAGGCGCGCGAGGAAGGGGGAGGGGTCTTTGCGGGTGACCAGCGCGTCGGCCGGGGTGTGGACCCAGTCATGCGCGCGCGTCAGCAGAAAGCGAAGCGAGGCGCCGCGCGCCAGCGTCGGCAAGGCGGCAATCTCGGCATCGGTCAGCGAAATTTCGCGCAGGTAACCGCGCATCAGTGCGTGTGCGAGTGCAGGATCGCATGTGCTGCCATCGGTGGAAAAGGTCCACGCGGCGTGAGTGATCACCAGGTCATACGCCCGGAAATCGCTGGCCGCGAAATAGAAGTCTATCAGCCCCGTTACCCGGTCTCCGAGCATCAGGACATTGTCGGGAAACAGGTCGGCGTGGATGACGTGCGCGGGCAGGTCGGTCGGCCAATCGGCGTCCACAAAGCCAAGCTCTTCGTCGACGATCGCCTGCAAGCCCGGACGCACCGCGTCGAGATCGCCGCTGGCCTTTGCGACATCGCGCCAATGACGATGCCCCATGCTGTTGTCGCGAGCGCCATCATATCCGGCCAGCGCGCGGTGCATGGCACCCAGAGCCACACCCGCCGCCCCGCACTGCGCTGGCGTAGGATGGGTCAGCGAGATGCCCGACAAAAACTGGATGATGCAGGCCGCGCGGCCGGATATCTGCTGAACTGCGATGCCGCTGCGGTCGCGGATCATCGCGGGGACCGGCGAGCCGCTCATCGCGAGATGATCGAGCAGATCGACGAAGAACGGCAGGTCGCCCTCGCTTACGCGCTTTTCATAAAGGGTGAGAATGAAGCGCCCGCCGGTCGTTTCGAGCAGGAAATTGCTGTTCTCGACGCCCTCGGCAATTCCCTTGCACGACAGCACGCTGCCAATATCGTAGCTGGCGACGAGCGCGGCCAGGTCGTCGGGGTCGACGTGGGTATAGACTGCCATCAGGCGGAAGCCGGTTCTAGCCCGCGCGGCAGTTTGAACACCATCGTTTCTTCTGCGGTGACGACCACATCTTCGACGATCCTTCGGTGCGCGGCGACTGCGTCGATCACTTCGCGGACGAGTGTCTCGGGCGCGCTGGCACCCGCCGTAATGCCCAGCGTCGCGATGTCGGTAAGCCAGGCGGGATCGACGTCGGTGCCGCGCTGAACCAGATGCGAAGGCGTCCCCATCCGCTGCGCAACTTCGACAAGGCGCAGGCTGTTCGAGCTGTTCGGCGCGCCGATCACGATCATTCGATCGCATTCCCCGGCGATGGCTTTGACCGCGTCCTGCCGGTTCGACGTTGCGTAACAAATATCCTCGCCGCGCGGCCCGGTGATCGTTGGAAAGCGATGTTGCAGTGCTGTCACGATATCGCGCGTATCGTCGACCGACAGCGTGGTCTGAGTCAGAAATGCCAGCATGTCGGGATCGGAGGGCGCCAGCGCCGCAACGTCATCGACCGATTCGACCAATGTCATTGCGCCATTGGGTAATTGGCCAAGCGTGCCGATGACTTCGGGATGGCCCGCGTGGCCGACAAAGATGATGTGGCGTCCCGCTTCATGCGCGCGTTCGGCCTGGCGATGGACTTTCGACACAAGCGGACAGGTCGCGTCGATATAGTCGAGCCCGCGCATCTCGGCTTTAGCGGGTACCGCTTTCGGCACGCCGTGAGCGCTGAATACGACCGGCACACCGTCGGGAACCTGGTCGAGCGATTCGACAAAAATCGCGCCCTGCGTCTTGAGCGTATCGACGACGTAGCGATTGTGGACGATTTCGTGGCGCACATAAACCGGCGCGCCAAAACGCTCGAGCGCCAGTTCTACGATACGGATCGCGCGATCGACGCCCGCGCAGAAGCCACGCGGCGCCGCGATCAAAACCCTGAGTTCTGCGGTTTCGTGGCCGTTCGGGCGTGGTGTCGGATGGGGAGCGTTCATGATGGGGCGCTCTAGCGCAGCATGCGGCGCCGGGTAAAGAAGTTCGTCCGTGTTGCGCCGCGTTCATCGCACCGATAAGAAGCGGCGCGCATGAAGCGGGATCAATCGTCCCGATGCACGACAAGCCGCACCGGCACGCCTGTTTTGAAAGCTCGATTATCATGATGTCCATTTCGTTCCCGTCGCGTAAATTTCTGACCGTGCTGTGCGGCACGGCAGCCATGGCGACGGCGGCGGGCTGTGCGAAAGACAATGACATCGACGTTTCCGGCGGCGTCGGCATCACCGCGACGCGCAGCGCCTGTCCTGCGGTGGCGGTGCCGCTGCACACCGGTGACATCACCTTGTTCGACCCCGCGACCAGCCGCGACGCGCGCGCCATCGATATCGTTGCCGCGATCACCAATGTGACCCCGGTATGTAACGACGCCAGCGAGAAGGTCTATCAGCTTGCCAGTTTCGATGTCATCGCGACGCGCCGCGACGCTGGCCCGGCGCGCTCCGTAACCTTGCCCTATTACGGTACCGTGCTGCAGGGCGGCACCGCCGTGGTCGCCAAGCGACTGGGCAATGTCGTGGTGACCTTTGCCGAGGGCCAGACCCGCGGCACGGGCCGGGCGCAGGCTTCCGCCTATGTCGACCGCGCTGCGGCAACGCTGCCCGCGGATATTCAGGAACGCATTACGCGCCGCCGCAAGGCGGGCGATCAGGACGCGGCGATCGATCCGCTCAGCCAGCCCGAAGTGCGAGCCGCGGTGCAGCGTGCCAGCTTTGAGCTGCTGATCGGTTTCCAGCTGACGCAGGAACAGCTCGAATATAACGTGCGACGATAGCCGCGTCGGCGCACCCGCGCCGTTCGCATTCACATGGCCCCGCGCGCCAACCGGGCGACGCGGGGCTTTTCGCGCCCGTCCAGCTGCGATAGGGCGCGCACAAGACTTTTCTGATCGAAGATAGGCCTAGCCCGTGACCCTGTTCAGCCGTTTTTCCGACCATATCGGTGCCGCGCTCGATGCTCTCGTTGCCAAAGGCGCTTTGCCCGACGGGCTCGACCGCGCCGCGATCAGCGTCGAACCGCCGCGCGATCCCGCGCATGGCGATGTCGCCACCAATGCCGCGATGGTGCTCTCCAAGCCCGCCGGGATGAACCCGCGCGCGCTTGCCGACCTGTTTGTCGCCGAACTCGGTGCGCTCGACGAAGTGACTGAGGCGAGCGTCGCCGGACCCGGGTTCATCAACCTGCGCCTGGTTGACGGCAGCTGGCGCGACGAGCTGGCGCTGATTCATGGCGAAGCCGGCGATTATGGCCGCTCGGCGATGGGGCAGGGGCGGCGGGTCAATGTCGAATATGTGTCGGCGAACCCGACCGGCCCGATGCACGTCGGCCATTGCCGCGGCGCGGTGGTCGGCGACGCGCTGGCCGCGCTGCTCGAATTTTCGGGCTACGACGTAACGCGCGAATATTATGTCAACGACGCCGGGGGACAGGTCGACGTGCTCGCGCGCTCGGTCCACCTGCGTTACCGCGAGGCGCTGGGCGAAGATGTCGGCGCGATCCCCGAGGGGCTCTATCCCGGCGAATATCTGATCCCCGTTGCGGGCAAGCTGGCGACCGAATATGGCGACCGCTTCGTCGGCGCGCCCGAAAGCGCGTGGCTTGGGCTGTTCCGAGCCGAAGCGGTCAGCGCGATGATGGACATGATCCGCGCCGACCTCGCCAAGCTCGGTATCCATCACGATCTGTTCTCGTCCGAAGCCGAGTTGCAGGCGGCGGGAAAGCCTGAGGCTGCCGAAAAATGGCTGCGTGACCACGATCTGGTTTATGATGGCGTGCTCGAAGCACCGAAGGGCGAAACGCCTGAGGATTGGGAGCCGGTCGAGCTGCCGCTGTTCCGCTCGACCAAGTTCGGCGACGATCAGGACCGCCCGATCAAGAAGTCGGACGGCAGTTGGACCTATTTCGGCGCCGACCTCGCCTATCATTTCCAGAAGGCTGAGACTGCGGACGAACTGATCGACATCTGGGGCGCCGACCACGCGGGGACGGTCAAGCGGATCAAGGCCGCGGTCGCGGCGCTGACCGACGGCAAGAAGAAATTCGACGTCAGGCTGGTCCAGATGGTCCGCCTGCTCAAAAATGGCGAACCGTTCAAGATGTCGAAACGCGCGGGCAATTTCGTCACGCTGGCCGACATTGTCGACGAGGTCGGCAAGGATGCGGTGCGTTTCACCATGCTGACGCGCAAAGCCGATGCGCAGATGGACTTCGACTTCGCCAAGGTGGTCGAGGCGTCACGCGACAATCCGGTCTTTTATGTCCAATATGCCCATGCCCGCATTGCGTCGCTGAAACGCAAGCTGGCCGAAGCCGGGGTTGCGCCCGCCACACCCAACGCTGAACGCCTCGACGACTATGAACTCGGCCTCGTCAAGCTGCTCGCGCAATTCCCGCGTATCGTCGAGGCGGCGGCTTCGTCGCGGGAGCCGCACCGCATCGCTTTCTATCTCGGAGACGTCGCCGCGGCGTTCCACGCGTGGTGGAACCTCGGTAACGATCGACCCGACGCGCGTGTCATTTTGGCAAATGATCCCGAGTTGACCGCGACGCGCCTTTATTTGGCCGACGGAATCGGGCAGGTTCTCCGTAACGGGCTGCACCTGATGGGGGTTGAGGCGCTCGAGGAGATGAACTGATGGCCGAGGACAAGACCGCCGACCAGGGCGATGCCGGACTGGGGCTGGAAACCGAAGACCGCCTGCCGTGGCTCGAAGCCGCCGACGGGGTCGAAGAAGATGGCGAAGTCTCGCCCGCCCGCCTGCTCGTGATGGTGCTGGGCGGATTGCTGCTGATCGGCGCGGTGCTCGGCGGCTTGTGGTGGGTCCAGAATGGCGGCGCGCGCGGCAAAGGCGAGCTGATCGCGGCGCAAGACGGCAACTACAAGGTCGCGCCAAAGAACGATGGCGCCAAGAACTTTGAAGGCGAGGGCGATGCCAGCTTCTCGGCCAGTGAAGGCGCCGAGCCCGCGGGCAAGGTCGATCCGACGCGGATGCCCGAAGAACCCGCGGTGACCCCGCAGGAGCGCGAGGCGGCGACTGCCAAGGTCGCTGCTGACAAGGCCGCGGCAGCGAAAGCAAAAGCCAAACCGGCGGTCGTCGCTGCGAAAGCGCAACCGAAACCCGCTGCCACGTCGGTCAAGACGCCCGACTCAGCGGTGAAGGCCGCACCCGGCGCCGCAGGATCGGCGATGATCCAGCTCGGCGCGTTCAGCAGCGATGCCGCTGCGGCCAAAGCGTGGACGAACCTGTCGAAACGCTTTGCCTATCTGGCCGACCTCAACAAATCGGTGTCACCGGCGAAAGTCGGCGACGGCACCGTCTATCGCCTGCGCGTTGCGGCGGGAACGGCGGCTAACGCCGCGAATTTGTGCGGTAAATTGCGCGTTGCGGGTGAAAATTGCGTCATCGTTCGCTGATTCGGCCCGTTTGGCCGCAGACTCCGTTGGTACTATCGCGCCGCTATGGCATGTTGTGGGCCGTGGGTGCTGCATGAGGGGGCGGCGGCCGATGGAGTTTGAAGCACAATGATACCCGCCATTTTTGGCTTGTCGGGACTGACCCTCACCGATGATGAGCGCGCTTTCTTTCGCGACAGCGATCCCGCGGGCTATATCTTGTTCGGGCGTAATATCGAAAATCGCGAGCAACTGCGGCGGTTGACCGACGAACTGCGCGCGCTCGACAGTCGGACCAACGTTCCGATCCTGATCGATCAGGAGGGCGGCCGCGTCGCGCGGATGAAGTCGCCCGAATGGCCGCCCTTTCCGAGTGGCGCGACCTTCGACGCGCTGTATGAACGCGCGCCCGCGAGCGCGATCGAGGCGGCACGGCTCAACGCGATGGCGCTCGCTGCGATGCTCGCCGAGGTCGGCATCAACGTCGATTGCCTGCCTTTGCTCGACGTGCGCCAGCCGGGCGCCAGCGACGTCATCGGCGACCGTGCACTCGGCAGCGAACCGATGCGCGTTGCCGCATTGGGCCGTGCGATCCTAGGCGGGCTGCAGGACGGCGGCGTCGTCGGCATCGTCAAGCACATCCCAGGCCATGGCAGGGCGCTGCTCGATACGCACGAGGCGCTTCCGGTCGTGACCGCGTCGGATCGCGAATTGCAAACCGACCTCGCGCCCTTTGCTGCGCTGCGCGACGCGGCGATGGCGATGACCTGTCACGTCATATTCGAAGCGTGGGATCCCGACCGGCCCGCGACGCTATCGCCGATCGTCATCGACAGCGTGATCCGCCAGCGGGTCGGGTTCCACGGCTTGCTGATGTCGGACGATCTCGACATGAAGGCCTTGTCGGGCGACGTGCCGTCGCGCGCTGCCGATGCCGTGGCTGCGGGCTGCGACATCGCGCTCAATTGCTGGGGCAAGATGGACGATATGATCGGCATCGCCAACGCGCTTGATCCGATCAGTACGGTGTCGCGAGCGCGGCTGGAGGGCGCAATGGACCGTATCGCGGGGGTTGGCGACAACCGCGCGTTTGCGACGCTCATCGAACAGCGCGACGCGCTGCTCGCGGTTGCCTGAGCGGGTAATGGACGAACTGGCGCTCGATTTCGAGGCCGCGCCAACCGCGCCAGACCATGTCGACGCCCTTCAGCTATCGCTCGAAAGCTGGGAAGGGCCGCTCGACCTGCTGCTCACGCTCGCGCGCAGCCAGAAGGTCGATCTGAAGCAGATTTCGATCCTCGCGCTGGTCGAACAATATTTGATCTTCATCGCCGAGGCGCGCGAACTGAAGCTGGAGGTGGCCGCCGATTATCTGGTGATGGCGGCGTGGCTTGCTTATCTCAAATCGGCGCTGCTGCTCCCCAAGGATCCGCTTGAGGAGCCCTCTCCCGATGAGCTCGCGCTGCGCCTGCAATTGCGGTTGCAACGTCTGGCGGCGATGCGCGAAGCTGCGGCACGACTGCTTGCGCGCGACCGCATCGGCCGCGATGTGTTTCTGCGCGCCAAGCCCGAGGGACTGCGCGACGTCAAGCTGCGGCGCTGGGATGCCAGCCTTTACGACCTGCTGTCGGCCTATGGGCAGGTCAAGCTGCGCAGCGAACCCGTTGTGCATATGGTGTCGCGGCGCCCCGTCATCACCCTCGATGCCGCGCTTCACCATTTGCAGCGGATGATCGGAATCAAGCTCGACTGGGCCGAACTCGCCGATTTTCTGCCGCCCGACTATGATGGCCCGCTGCGCCGCTCGGCGATTGCGTCGAGCTTTGTCGCGGCACTCGAACTCGCGCGACAGGGGCGCGTCGACCTGAAGCAGGCTGGCGCATTCGAACCGCTTTACCTGAAGGCCGCTGCTATGGGACAACCCGCCGCATGAACCCGATCGACGACCGCGAACGCGCCATTGAAGCGATGCTGTTCGCCAGCGACGAACCGCTCGACCCGCGGCAGATCGTCGCGCGGTTGGGCGACGACTGGAACGTCGGAGACGTGCGCGGCTTAATTAAGGCAATTGCCGCGCGCCACGCTGGCAGCGGCATTGAACTGGTCGAACGCGGCGGGCATTGGCATTTCCAGACCCCCGCCGACCTCGCGCATCTGCTTCGCCGCGAGCGCGACGATCCGCGCAAATTGTCGCGCGCCGCCGCCGAAGTGCTGGCGATCGTCGCCTATCACGAGCCGGTCAGCCGCGCCGAGATCGAAGCAATCCGCGGCGTCCAGACCTCGAAGGGGACGCTCGACGTGCTGATGGAGGCCGAATGGATCGCGCCCGCGGGGCGCCGCGAAGTGCCCGGGCGGCCGCTGATCTACAAGACGACCGACGTATTTTTGCAGCATTTTGGCCTTAGCAGCCGCAAGGATTTGCCGGGTATCGACGATCTGCGCGCCGCAGGTCTGCTCGATCCGGTCGACCTCGCTTTTGACGATGCGATGGGCGAGCTAGACCTAGTAAAAGATGGCGAAGAAGCTTAGATGAGCGCCGCAAGGAGAATTTGATATGGGTAGCTTCAGCATCTGGCATTGGCTGATCGTCGGCATCCTCGTGCTGCTGCTGTTTGGCAAAGGCCGGTTTTCCGATATGATGGGCGATGTTGCCAAGGGGATCAAAAGCTTCAAAAAGGGCATGGCCGAAGACGAAACGCCGCCCGTCACGCCGAAGCATATCGAAGGCCAGCGCGCGCCCGATGGCGCCCCGATAACGACCCCGACCGCCGAGCACGACAAGCTCTGATTCTGGTCCGGCGGCGGAGGGAAGCTTTAATCGATGTTCGACGTCGCGCCCACCGAGCTGCTGCTCGTCATCGTGGTGGCCTTGGTCGTTATTGGCCCCAAAGATCTGCCGAAAGCGATGCGCTTTGTCGGCAAATGGATGGGCAAAGCGCGCGGAATGGCGCGCCACTTCCGCTCCGGGCTCGACACGATGATGCGCGAGGCCGAACTGGAAGAGCTCGAAAAGCAGTGGCGCGAGCAGAATGACGCGATCATGCGCGAATTTCCGCGTATCGACGATGTGAATACGCCGACCGCCAAGCCCACTTCCGCTACGCCCGACGTACCGAGCGAGCAGGATACGGACGAGTCGGCCGCCGCAACCGCGCCGTCTGAAACCCACGCGGTGCCGCCGCGCGACGGCCCGCTGCCATGACCGCCGAAACCCCGATCACCGCGAGTGAGGACGATGGCGCGGGTGGCAAAATGCCGCTGCTCGATCATCTGATCGAACTGCGCTCGCGGCTGCTGAAATCGCTGGTCGCGATCGGGCTCGCATTTGGCGTGTGCCTTTATTATGCCGAGCCGATTTTCAGCATTCTCGTCCAGCCGCTCGTCGCGGCGGGGCAGGGCAAGATCATTTACACCCAGTTGTTCGAGGCGTTCTTCGTCCAGATCAAGGTCGCGCTGTTCGCGTCGATGATGATCGCGTTTCCGGTGATCGCCAACCAGCTGTGGAAATTCGTCGCGCCTGGCCTCTACCGCAAGGAAAAGCGCGCGCTGCTGCCGTTCATCCTGGCGACCCCGGTGCTGTTCACTGCGGGTGCGTGCTTGGCCTATTTCGTTACCGTACCGGTCGCGCTGAAATTCCTGCTCGGCTTTCAGGGCGATATGGGCGGTATCCAGCAGGAGGCGCTGCCCTCTGTCGCCAATTACCTCAGCTTCATTATGCAGTTTATCATGGCTTTCGGCATCTGTTTCCTGCTGCCGATCTTGCTGATGCTGCTTGAACGATCGGGTATCGTCACGCGCGATCAGCTAGTCGGCGCGCGCCGGTACATGATTGTAGCGGCTTTTGCGATCGCCGCGGTGGCGACGCCTCCCGATATCCTGAGCCAGTTCCTGCTCGCGATCCCGCTGATCCTGCTTTACGAAATGTCGCTGTTCGCGATCTGGTTTACCCAGCGCCGACGCAAAACAGGCGCCGAAGCGGCGCCTGTCGAGCCTCTCGAAGAGGCTTAGGGTAAGTGATCTAAATCCGATCAGTCGATCGCGTCGCTGCCAGCCTGACCAACCGATTCGATGTCGCGGCCAGCACCCTTGACGGTGTTGCAGCCGGTGACGGCGACACTTGCCAAAACGGCGAGAATGATTGCGCGGAAACTCGTCATTTTTTCAAACCTCTCTGGATGGGGTGCAAAATGGCCCGGCACGCTTTCGAGGGGGGGGGAGGGAAATGCGAGCCGGGCCAATGTTGCTGAGCAGCGCTGCGGGGGGGCGATGATCGCTGCTCGAATGGGAAACGAGCCAAATGTCGGATAAGTTCCCGAAAAAAACGCGGCCGATGAATTTTTTTTCGCATTATTTTCAGGCCGCAGAATCGACTTTTGATTCCAATATCTTGCCTAACCCATGGTGGTCAGGCCGCTCGCCACTGCGAGGCCAAGGAAGGCCAGAAAGCCCATGGAGTCGGTCGTCATGGTGACAAAAATCGAGCTCGCGACCGCCGGATCCTGGTCGAGCCGGTCGAGCAACAGCGGGATCGCGACCCCGGCGACGCCCGCCACAAAGATGTTCACCACCATCGCCGCGGCAATCACGGCGCCAAGTTGCGGGTTGGCGAACCAGATTGCGGTGGCGGTACCGGCGAGTAGCGCAATCGTCGCGCCGTTAAGCAGCGCGATCTTCATTTCGCGCCAGATGGCGCGCCAGCTGTTCGAATCGGTGAGCTGATTCATCGCGAGCGCGCGCACTGTCACCGCCAGCGTTTGCGTCCCGGCATTGCCGCCGACCCCGGCGACGATCGGCATCAGCGCCGCGAGCGCCACCATCTGTTCGATCGCGCCGCCGAAAAAGCCGACGATCGACGATGCCAGCAGTGCGGTGCCCAGATTGGCGACGAGCCAGCGCACGCGGGCGCTGTACGTTTCACGGATCGGTTCGTTAATGTCGCCGTCGCCGGCACCCGACAGGCGCAATATGTCCTCGCCCGCTTCTTCCTGAATGATGTGAACCACGTCATCGACCGTGATCATCCCCACGAGCCTACCGCCCTTGTCGACAACCGCGGCCGAGATCAGCGCATATTTCTGGAAGCGCAGCGCCACTTCCTCCTGATCCATATCAACCGGAATCAGCGTCTGTTCGCGCTTCATCACGTCGCTGATCGCGATGTCGCGCGGGGTACGCAGGATCCAGCTCAGCTGGCATGAGCCGACCGGACGGTGCATCGGATCGACGACGAAGATTTCCCAGAAATCGCTGGTCAGCGCGGTGTCTTCGCGCAGCCGGTCGATGACGTCGCCGACGGTCACATGCTCGGCGACCGCAACCAGATCGCGCTGCATCAAGCGTCCGGCCGATTCCTCGGGGAAAGACAGCGCGTCCTCGATCGCGGCGCGATCTTCGGGCTCCATCGCGTCGAGCACTGCTTGCTGCTCGTCGGCCTCCATATCTTCGATGATCGCGACGGCGTCATCGGTATCGAGTTCGGCGGCGAGTTCGGCGACTTGCTCGGGCGCCAGCAGGTCGATCAGCTCCTCGCGCACATAATCGTTCATTTCCGCGAGCACGTCGGCGGACAGCATATTACCCAGCACGGCGGCCAGCATCGGGCGCTCGTCGCTGCGCGCCAGTTCGAACAGATCGGCAATGTCAGCGGGGTGGAGGCGGCCGATACGCTCGCGCGCCGCTTCGCCTTCGCCGGCCTCGGCCAGTTCGATGACGTCGCGGACGAATTTTGGCCTCAGTCGGTCGTCTTCGTCGAGTTCGGTCTCGGTTTCGAGCACCACCGCTTCGCGGTCGCGGTCGTCGGTGATGGCGATATCGTCAGTGGAGCGGGAATCTTCGCGGTTATCCATCGCGCGGTCCTCCCTGTTTGAGCCGACGACTGCCGGCGGGCCGTGCCTTCCCCCTAGTCGTGGCACCGCCAGATGGCAACGCTAGCGAGGCGACCGCGGCAATTAAAGCGTGGCTTTGGCGCTGTTGCTCGCTATGGCACCGCGATTATTTTTGACAGGAGCCGATCATGACCGACCAGACCCTCACCCTTTCGCTGTCGACCGGCGATGTTGTTATCCGCCTGCGTCCCGACCTGGCGCCCTTGCACGTCGAGCGGATCACCCAGCTCGCGAGCGAAGGTTTTTACGACGGCGTCGTGTTCCACCGCGTCATCCCGGGCTTTATGGCGCAGGGCGGCGATCCGACCGGCACCGGCATGGGCGGCAGCCCAATGCCCGACCTGCCGCAGGAATTCAACGCGCAGCCGCACGTGCGCGGCGTTTGCTCGATGGCGCGGTCGCAGAACCCGAACAGCGCCAACAGCCAGTTCTTCATCTGTTTCGACGACGCACGCTTCCTCGACAATCAGTACACCGCCTGGGGCGAAGTGATCGAAGGCATGGAAAATGTCGACGCGCTGCCCAAGGGAGAGCCGCCGCGCGAACCGGGCAAGATCGTCAAAGCGACGGTTAGCTGATCTGAAAATCCCCGCTTCGGCGGGGATTTTTTTTGGCTATTCCCCGATAAAGCCGTTCAGCCGCTCGCACGCGGCGATCCAGTCTTCCTTGAACTCCTGCACCACTTGCCCGGCGCCCAACGCCTCGTTCATCAGCCCGACCCCCTGACCGACCCAATAGGTCGCGAGCGCCTTGGCGCCTTCGTGACCGCCCTCGGACAATTTATCGACCTTGCGCAGCGCGGGTTCGCTGACGAGTGATTGCAGCGGCATGGGCAGCGGTTTGGGCGCGCCCTCAGCTTCCCACGCGTCGGTCCAGGGCGAACGGAGCTGGCGTGAGGGTTTGCCGGTGCGGCTTTTTGATCGCACCGTGTCGCGCGAACTGGCGAGCAGCATCTTTTCCTTCACCACCGGATTGGTTTCGGCCTCCGCGGTGGTCAGCCACACCGATCCGGTCCACGCGCCGTGCGCGCCCATTGCCATCGCGGCGGCCATTTGGCGCCCGGTGACGATGCCGCCCGCGGCGAGGATCGGCGTGGTTGCACCGACGGCTTCGACTGCCGCGGCGACCTCGGGCACGAGCACCATCGTCGCGACTTCGCCGCAATGACCGCCCGCCTCGCCGCCCGCAACGACGAGGATGTCGACCCCGGCGCGCACCTGCGCCAGTGCATGGTCGCGGGTGCCGACGAGCGCGGCGACAGGGACGTTGTGGCGCTTGCCGAGTTCGAGCATCAGCGGCGGTGGGACGCCAAGCGCGTTGGCAATCAGCCCGATGGGATGGCGAAAGGCGACTTCGAGCAGTGCGGCGGCGCCGTCATCGGTCATATTTTCGCCGAGTCCGCCGCCGACGGAGGGAAGCGCGAGATTACCGTCGTCAACCCCATGCTTCTCGAGCAGTCCGGCGACGAAGGCTCTGTGCTCGTCAGGGATCGGGGGCAGCGCGCTTCGGGCCTCGCCCTTGCCCGCGAAGCTGTTGGGGACGATCAGATCGACGCCATAGGGCTTGCCACCAATATGCGCGTCGATCCACGCGAGTTCCGCTTCGAGCCGTTCGGGCGGGAGCGAGGCGGCGCCGAAGACGCCCATGCCGCCCGCTTTCGACACTGCGACGACGACGTCGCGGCAGTGCGAGAAGGCGAGGAGGGGGAATTCGATGGCGAGCATCGCGCAGATGGGTGATTGCATTGGGCCTCTCCGGATGTGGACTAAGGTGCCACGTGGCGTGCATGTCAGCGTTAGTTTACGTAAACGTCAAGTTGATTTGCTGGGGACGCCCATTATCGCAGGGACATGACCCAATTTTCCCTGCCCGATTTCGACCTCGACGCCTTTGTTCGTGCCACGCTGGCCGAGGATCTAGGCGCGGGCGGCGATATTACGTCGATGGCCGTGATTCCCGCCGATGCACGCTTTGGCGGGGTGATGGGCAGCCGCGATGCGATCATCGTGGCGGGGCTGCCGATTGCCGAAGCTTTCTTTCGCGCGCTCGATCCTGCCATGGAGATCGAAATCCTGGTCGGCGAGGGTGCCGAAGTGGCCGCGGGCAGCGACCTGATGCGCCTGTCGGGCAATGCCCGCGCGATGCTGACCGCCGAACGGTCGGCTTTGAACACCGTCCAGCATCTGTCGGGCATCGCCACGATGACGCGGCAATATGTCGACGCGCTGGCTGGAACCGGCGCGACGCTGCTCGACACGCGCAAGACCATCCCAGGTCTGCGCGTGCTGGAGAAATATGCGACGCGGATGGGCGGCGCGACCAATCACCGGATGGGATTGTGGGACGCGGCGATGATCAAGGACAATCATGTCGCGGTCGCCGGGTCGGTCGAGGAAGCGGTGCGCCGCGCGGTCGCGGCGGGGATCGCGAGCATCATCGTCGAGATCGACCGGGTCGCGCAGGTCGAACCCGCGCTGAGCGCCGGGGCGACACACCTGTTGCTCGACAATATGACGCTGGATGAGTTGCGCGAATGTGTGGCGATCGTCGGCGGCAAGGTGCCGACCGAGGCGTCGGGCGGGGTGCGGCTCGACACGATCGGCGCGATCGGCGCGACGGGGGTGACGTATGTGTCGGTCGGGCGGTTGACGCAGTCGGCACCCGCGGCGGATGTCGGGCTCGATTTTGCGCTGGTTTAGCGTTGCCGCGCTGAGCTTGATGCTCGCGCCGACCGCGGTGCAGGCTCAGGCGCTTGCTTGCAAAATGCCCGATCGCATCCCGGTGCCGCGGCTCGAACAGCCCAAGCGCGGTGAGCCGGTGCGCAAGACGCCGACCACCGGCTATTTGCTCAGTATGAGCTGGTCGCCGCAGCATTGCGCCGATGTCCGCAACCCGCGGGATGCGCGCGACCGGTTCCAGTGCGCGGGCGAGAATGGCCGTTTCGGCTGGGTACTCCACGGGCTGTGGCCCGAAACCGACAGCCGCGATTACCCCCAATGGTGCCGCCCGGCCAGAATCGTGCCGCAGCCGGTGCTGCGCCAGCATCTGTGCATGACCCCGTCAGCGCAGCTGCTCCAGCATGAGTGGGCGAAGCACGGCACCTGCATGAGCCCGCACCCTGCGGCCTATTTTCGCTCCGCCGCGATGCTGTTCCGCGCGGTGCGCTTTCCGGACATGACGGCGCTCGCGGCGCGGCCGCAAACCGCGGGCAGCATCCGCCGCGCCTTTGCCGCGGCCAACAAAGGTGTGACCGCGCCGATGATCGCGGTGACGACCGATCAGGGATGGCTGAAGGAAGTGCGGCTGTGCCTGAGTCCGCGGATGCGGCCGCAGCGCTGCAAGCCGTTTCAGGTCGGCGCGCGCGATGCGCGGACGGTTCGGGTCCGACCTATCCGAAAGGATTAGCCGCTGTGCCGCTTTGACACGCCGCATCCGTTAACGATCTTTTAACCTTACCAAGTCGTTAAGACCGGCTTAGCTTGCCTGGCATGGACTCGGATCACATCGACATTCGCCGCCGGATTCAGGCGCATGGCGCACGCCAGCTGACCATCGCGCGACTGAGCGCACCCGCCGACTGGCAGGGCGAATTGCGGCAAGCGCTGGCGGCGCACCGCGAGCCGGTGTCGATTTTTGCAGGCAGCGACCTGCGGCTGTTTTTGCAGAGCTTCGCGATGTTTTTTACCGCCACGATGATGTTTCTGATCTGACATTCAGGGTCAACCTGCCGACCGGCATTCATCACGCCTTGCGCGCCGCCCAATAGCCGACATAGGTGCTGTGATCGGAGGGTGGCAATGGCGCTGATAATCGTTGCGGGCGCGAGTGGGCAGCACGCTTCTGTCGTCTATGAAGCGGCTATCCTTTCCGGCGTAAGCGTCGCAGGCTTCGCTACGATCGACGACGCCGAGCCGACCCCTTTGTTCGATTGCCAGTGGCTAGGCCGACTGGACGCCATCGCGGCGGCGGCGATTACGCGCGGCGATCACTTCGTTGTCGCCTGCGGAGCCAACGCATTGCGACGCCGGACGAGCGAGGTGCTGGAGGCGCAAGGCGCATCGTTCCAAAGCGTCCGGCATCCCGCCGCAATAATATCGCCCAGCGCGGGGATAGGCCCGGGATCGACGTTGCTGGCGGGCGCGATAATCGGGCCGCGCGCCGTGCTCGGCCAAGGAGTCATCGTCAACCACGCGGCCAGCGTGGATCACGACTCAATGGTCGGCGATTTCTGCAACATCAGCCCCGGCGCCCGCCTGGGCGGATGTGTAAAAGCCGAGACGGGCGTGTTCGTCGGTCTGAACGCATCGATCCTGCCGGGATTTCGCCTGGGAGAGAATGCCGTTATCGGTGCCGGGGCGGTCGTGACCGGCAACGTCATGCCGCAGGACACCGTGGTCGGTGTCCCGGCCAGACCGGTCAAACGGCGCTAGACCTTAATCGCATGCTTTATGCAGCTTCCACGCCAGCACCGATGACACGAGGCACATCGCGGCGACCATCAGCAGCGTGTCGTCGATGGTCAGACCGATGCCGATCAGCACGCTGAGCAGCAAGGTTGCCGCCACCATGAAGCCCGAATTGACGATATTGTTCGCCGCCACGGTGCGCGCGGTCTGGGATTTGGCGACGGTGGTGGTCAGGAAGGCATAGAGCGGGACGACGAACATGCCGCCCGCGATCGCGATGCCGAGCAGGTCGAGGATGATACGGTCGCCGGTCGTCAGCGCCAGTAAGTCGCGCCAGTTCATCAGGCCGGTGCCGACATGCTCCCAGCCCTTCACATTCCACCACAGGTCGAGGACGAACAGTCCCATGACGATCACCGATCCCGGCGAATAGCGGGCCGAGACATGACCCTTGAGCAGCCGGTTAACGATGATCGATCCGATCGCCACGCCGACCGAGAAGATCGCGGTGAACAACGTAGCGACGGTGTTGTCGGCGCCGAGCGCGTTCTTGACCAGCGGCGGGAATTGCGCGGCGAGAATGGCGCCGATCGCCCAGAAAAAGCTGATCGACACGATCGCGAGGAACAGCCGCGGGATGTGCATCGTCGAATTGACCAGTCGCCAGGACGAGCGGACGACATTATGGTCGATGACCAGCCCCTTGGCCTCAGCTTCGGGCGGCGCGGCGGGGACGTAGTTGGCGGTCAGGCGGCCGATGATCGCGACGATGATGATCCCGGGAATGGCGATGTGCGGCGGGGTGAGGCCGCCGACGATGGTGCCGCCGAGGATCGCAATATAGGTGCCCGCTTCGACCCAGCCGGTTCCGGCGAGAACCTCGTCCTCCTCCAGATGCTGCGGCAGGATGGCATATTTGATCGGGCCGAAGAAGGTCGAGTGCGTCCCCATCGCGAACAGCGCGAGCAGCATGACCGGGACCAGATGCAGCCAGATGCCGATGGCGCCGACGATCATGATGAAAATTTCGGCGGTCTTGATCAGGCGGATCATCCGCGTCTTGTCGGTGCTGTCGGCGAGCTGCCCGGCCAGCGCCGAAAACAGGAAGAAGGGCAGGATGAACAAGCCGCCCGCCAGCGCGTTGAACCACGCCTCGGTCTCCGGATCCTTGTAGATGGTGAAGGTGACGAGGATCACCATCGCCATCTTGTAGAAATTGTCGTTGAAGGCGTTGAGGAACTGGGTCGCGAACAGGGGCAGAAACCGGCGTTGCTTCATCAGCGCAAAGGAACCGGTCATTGAAAATCCACTTTTGCAGCCTGACATTGCGACGGCGCCGATGCATCACGGCAATATTGTTGTCGCGCGGGGGGCTTATCGGTTAGGGCAGGCAGGGTCAAAGCCCATTTTGGAACTAGCGCGCCGCAGCGGCGGGAATCAGGGGTTATGCTGAGTCTTCCGAACATCCTGACATTGTCGCGCATTTTGGCGGTGCCCATCCTGCTATTCCTGCTGTGGCCGGGGGTGATCGAAGGATCGTACCAGCCCAAGCCGATCGATTATGCGCTGGCGTTCGTGCTGTACTGCCTGATGGGCATTACCGATTATTTTGACGGTTATGTGGCAAGGTCGCGCGGTATCGTGTCGCGGCTGGGTGCGTTTCTGGACCCGATCGCCGACAAGATCATGATTGCGGCGGTGATCCTGCTACTCGTCTTTACCCGCGACATCACCGGCTATCATGTCATCGCGGCGCTGATGATCCTGCTGCGCGAGATCATCGTGTCGGGGCTGCGCGAGTTTCTGGCGACGTTGCAGGTGTCGATGCCGGTGACGCAGCTGGCGAAGTGGAAGACGACGTTCCAGCTTGTCGCGTTCGGGGCGCTGATCCTGGCCGGGGCGCTGCCCGCGATGGAGTGGGTCAAGATGGTCGGGCTGGCGTCGCTGTGGGGCGCCGCGGTGCTGACGCTGATTACCGGCTGGGATTATCTGCGCGTCGGCCTGAAGCATATGGATTAGCGCCGTGGCGCTAACGATTTCCTATTTTTCCTGGGTGCGCGAGCGGATGGGGGTGGCCGATGAGGTTGTCGAATTGCCTGCCGAGGTTACGGATCTGACCGCGCTGCTGGCGTGGCTGGCGGCGCGCGATGCGCGCGGGGCGCTCGCTTTTGCCGAGCCACAGCGGATACGCGCCGCAATCGACGGCATGATGATGGGGCCGGGGGCGCCGCTGATCGGCGCGCGCGAGGTGGCGTTGTTCCCGCCGGTGACGGGCGGATGATCCGCGTCGCGGTGCAGACTGCGGCGATCGACGTCGGCGCCGAACTCGACCTGCACGATGCGGGCGGGCATGGCGCGAGCGCCAGCTTTATCGGGCGGGTGCGCGGAGATGGCGGGCTGGTCGAGCTGTTCCTGGAGCATCATCCGGTGATGACCGCAGCGGGGCTGGGCGATCTGGCGCATGCGGCGGCCGACCGGTGGCAGCTGGCGGCGCTGACGCTGATCCACCGCGTCGGGGCGATGGCGCCGGGCGACACGATCGTGCTGGTGCTGGCGAGCAGCCCGCACCGCAGCGAGGCGCTGGCGGCGTGCGAGTTTCTGATCGACCGGCTGAAGACCGACGTGATGCTTTGGAAGCGCGAGACGTTTGGGGATGGGCGCGTGGCGTGGGTTGAGGCGCGGGCGGGGGATGAGGTGCGGGCGGAGCGGTGGGGTTGAGCTAAATTCCGTTCGTCTCGAGCGAAGTCGAGAGACGCCCGGTTCGCGCGTGCCTTCACGTGTCTCGACTTCGCTCGACACGAACGGGAGAAGAGCGGTCTATCCCTCCCGATGCTTCCGGAAAATATCGGCCAGCATCTTGAACTCGTCGGCGCGCGGGCTGCCCTTGCGCCACACCAGCGCGATCGTGCGCCAGTCGTGATCCGAATCGAGCGGGCGCGTGTCGATGTCGGTGTGGTCGAGGATACCGGCCTCGATCGCCATTTGCGGCAGCATGGTGATGCCGAGGCCGTTGTCGACCATCTGCACCAGTGTGTGCAGCGACGTCCCCATCATCCGCGCCCCGGCGCGCAGTTCGGGGCGGTTGCATGCGGCGAGTGCGTGATCCTTCAGGCAATGACCATCCTCGAGCATCAGCATCTGCGCCGGGTCGAGCTGGTCGGCGCTGACCATCGCGGGCAGGTCTTCGGACTGCTCGCCAGGGAAGGCGACGAAGAGGGCGTCGTCGAACAATTCCTCGCTCTCGACGTCGCCGCAGCCATAGGGGAGGGCGAGCAGCACGCAGTCGACGGTGCCGTGGTGAAGCGATTCGCACGCCTGCGCGCTCGGTTCCTCGCGCAGGAACAGCTTGAGCGCCGGGCGTTCCTTGCGCAGCAGCCGCAGCATGCCCGGCAGCAGGAAGGGGGCGATGGTCGGGATGACGCTCATCCTGAGGTCGCCGACGAGTGGCGCCGCGGCGGCGGCGGCCATGTCGGCCAGTTCCTCGGCCTCACGCAGCACGCGGTGCGCCTTTTCGACGATCGCATTGCCCAGCCCGGTGAAGCGGACGACGCGGCGCGTGCGTTCGACGAGGGTCGGCCCGAGCAGGGTTTCCAGCTCGCGGATGCCCGCCGACAGCGTCGATTGGGTCACGTTACAGGCGTCGGCGGCGCGGCCAAAATGGCCATGTTCGTGCAGCGCGACGAGATATTGCATCTGCTTGAGGGTCGGGAGGTAGTTGGACATTGATCGGATATAGCAATGAACCGGGTCGTTTTGAATGGTTTTGGCGATAATTATTTGCCGCCATAGTGGCGGCGATTGTTGTCGATTTCCGCGATGCTGTGATAACCAATGGGATCGGACGAGGCGGAGGGAATGATGGCGATTTCCCGTTTTCTGATCGGCGGCGTGGCAAGCGCGCTGCTGCTGACCGGCGGCCTGTTTCTATGGGCGGGCTATACGCAGATTGCGGAGGACGAGGTGCTGCCTAAGCCGCCGCCCGCTTTGGCGGCGATCCCGGTGGCGGGGGCGAATGCGCCGAAGCGCGGCCCGGCGCCGCCTGCGTTGCCTGCCGCGAAAGAGGCATCGCGCGAGGAGCGGCGGTTTAATCGCTTCGACCGCGACCGTAACGACCGGATCAGCCGGATCGAGCTGATGTCCTCGCGCACCGCGGCGTTTCGCAAGCTCGACAAGGATGGCAATAATCTGCTGACGTTCGAGGAGTGGGCCGCGGCGACGGGCGAGCGGTTTGCCGGGGCCGATGGCGACAAGTCGGGTGATTTGACGCGCGCGGAGTTTGCGACGACGGCGCCGAAGCGGGCGGTGAAGGCGAAGTGTAGTTGTTGATCCTCCCTGTCGCGCAGCGATGGGGAGGTGGCAGCGCGTAGCGCTGACGGAGGGGCTTTGGCGCGACCGTCGCTGCCCCTCCACCCCTTGCTTCGCAAGCGGTCCCCCTCCCCATGGCTTCGCCACAGGGAGGATTTGTTAGGCCGCAACACCCTCCGCAGTTTTCACCCACTCGGCCAGCGCTGCGCCCGCCCGCGCCGTATAGCCCAGCTTGCGGTCCTTCTTGCGGACATCCTCGGCGAGCGGGGGGAAGAGGCCGAAGTTGACGTTCATCGGCTGGTAGCTCGCGGCGTCGGCGCCGCCGGTGATGTGGCCGAGCAGCGCGCCGAGCGCCGTTTCGCCCGGCGGCGGCGGCAGATCGCAGCCGCCAAGCTCGGCGGCGGCAAAGCGCGCGGCGATCAGGCCGATGGCGGCGCTTTCGACATAGCCTTCGCAGCCGGTGATCTGCCCCGCGAAGCGGATATGCGGCGCTGATTTGAGGCGCAACTGCGCGTCGAGCAGCTCGGGCGAGCGGATGAAGCTGTTGCGGTGGAGGCCGCCGAGACGCGCGAATTCGGCCTTTTCTAGGCCCGGAATGGTGCGGAACAGCTCGACCTGTGCGGCGTGCTTCAGCTTGGTCTGGAAACCGACCATGTTCCACAAGGTGCCGAGCGCATTGTCCTGGCGCAGCTGGACCACCGCGTAAGGCCATCTTCCGGTGCGCGGATTGTCGAGGCCGACGCCCTTCATTGGGCCGAAGCGCAAGGTTTCGGGGCCGCGTTCGGCCATCACTTCGATCGGCATGCAGCCCTCGAAATAAGGGGTGTTGGTCTCCCACTCCTTGAATTCGGTCTTGTCGCCGTCGACGAGTCCCTGAACGAAGGCGTGATACTGATCCTTGTCCATCGGGCAGTTGATATAATCCTTGCCGTCGCCGATCGGCCCGACCTTGTCCCAGCGGCTGGCCATCCACGCGATGTCCATATCGACGCTGTCGCGATAGACGATCGGCGCGATCGCATCGAAGAAAGCAAGCGCGTCCTTACCGGTCGCGGTGCCGATGCTGGAGGCGAGGCCGGCGGCGGTGAGCGGGCCGGTGGCGACGATGGTCAGGCCCTCGGTCGGCAGTATGTCGATGCGTTCGCGGACGATGCTGATGTTCGGATGGTTTGCGAGCGCGTTGGTGACGCCGCCCGAGAAAAGATCGCGGTCGACTGCGAGCGCCGATCCCGCGGGCACCTTGTGGACATCGGCCTCGCGCATGATAATCGAGCCGAGCGTGCGCATTTCGCGGTGGAGCAGGCCGACGGCGTTGCTGTCGCCATCGTCGCTGCGAAAGCTGTTCGAGCACACCATTTCAGCGAGAGCGTCGCCCTGATGCGCCGGAGTCATGTCGCCGCCACCGCGCATTTCGGAGAGGCGGACGCGGAAACCCGCTTCGGCGAGCTGCCACGCGGCTTCGGACCCGGCGAGGCCGCCGCCGATGATGTGAACGTCGTATTCCGCCATTTACCCTATCCGTTGACTTGCGACCAATGTGCCGCGCAGTAGGCGGATTGCGGGCAAGATGCAAAGGGGCGGGGCATGAGTGAGCAGGGTTGGGATCGCGCGCGTTGGCTGTGGCTGGCGGCGCTGGTCGGTGGGATCAGCTATTTCGTTGCGGTGTATATGCGGCTCGACGGGTCGGCGATCTGGGCGTGGAAGGCGTCGGGGGTTGGCTTCCTCGCGGTGTGGGCGGCGGTGAATGCGCGGAGCAGCGACGGCCAGCTTATCGCGGCGGTGCTGGCGTTTGGGGCGCTGGGCGACTGGTTGCTTGACGCGGTCGGGATGCTGGCGGGGGCGGCGGCGTTTGCGACGGGGCATCTGATCGCGATCATCGTGTATCTGCGCAACCGGCGGCCCAGCCTGACAGCGTCGCAGAAATTGCTGGCGTGGGCGCTGGTGCCGCTGGCGTTGATCATCGCGTGGGGGCTGACGCGCGGCGCCCCGGCAGGGCTGATGGGCGCGGCGATCGCTTATACCGGTGGCGTGGCGATCATGGCGGCGGCCGCGTGGACCAGCCGCTTCCCGCGCTATCGTACCGGGATCGGCGCGATGGCGTTTCTGGCGAGCGACTTGTTCATTTTTGCGGGAGAGGGCGGGACGCTGTCGAAGGACGTCACGATGTGGCTTGTGTGGCCGCTCTATTTTGGCGGGCAGGCGCTGATCGCGCGGGGCGTGGTAAGCACGTTGGCGAAGGAGGCGGGGCGCGGTTGATCCTCCCTGTCGCGGAGCGATGGGGAGGGGGACCGCTGCCGTAGGCGGTGGTGGAGGGGCGACGAGGTCGCGCCATGGCCCCTCCGTCAGCGCTTCGCGCTGCCACCTCCCCATGGCTTCGCCACAGGGAGGATCATGTGACGCCATCCCACGCCGCAATTGTCGTGCGGTGGAGCAGGCGGTCGTGGCCGTCGTAGCCGCCGGTGGCGCGGTGGAGGAGGGAGCGGTTGTCCCACAGGATCAGCATGTCGGGTTCCCAGACATGGCTGTAGCGAAATTCCTCGCGGCCCTGCCATTGCAACAATTCATAGAGCAGCGGCAGCGCCTCGGCATCGTCCATGGCCTCGATGCCCATGATGTAACCGGCGCAGCCGAACAGCCCCTCGCGGCTGGTTTCGGGGTGGCGGCGGATGAAGGGGTGCAGCTGCGTCGCCAGCGCTTCGTCGCCCGAGCGGATGTCCATGCTGCGGCCGCCTGGTCCCTTTGGGTCGTTCGCGCCGTACATCCCCGACGGCGCATAGCCGCCGCGCGCGCTGTGGATCGCGCTCCGACCTTCGATTTTCGCGCGCAGCGCAGCGGGCATCGCTTCGAGCGCAGCGTGCTGGTTCGAAAAATCGGTGTTGCCGCCGACGGGCGGGATGGTGATCCCGAACAGGCAGGTGCCCGCAGGCGGGCGCGCCTGAAAGCTCCAGTCGCTGTGCCAGTTTTCGGCGAACAGCGGCGAGGTTTCGTCGGCGCGGCGCTTGACGGCGATGACGTGGTTGCGGCCGGGGATCGGTTTGATGAAGGGATCGTCGCCGAAGCCGCCGAAATATTGGGTGAAGCGCTCGAGATCGTCGTCGTTCATTTTCTGGTCGGGGAAGGCGAGGACGTGGTGGTCGAGCCAGGCGGCGCGGATTTCGGCGACGGTGTCCGCGGTCAGTGGCTGGGTCAGGTCGACGCCGGTGACGCGGGCGCCGCAGGACTGGCCGCTGGGGGTGATGGTCAGGGTCATGCCGCGATGCTGCGCCGAATGCGATACCGGGTCAATCGCTCTGGACGCGGCGGTCATTTGTCCGCATCGTGCAAGCTGGCCTTGTGGAGAACAGCCGATGAAAAGCCTGACAAAAATTGCGATGTGGTGCGGGCTGGGCCTGTCGCTCACTGTCCTTCCCGTGCAGGGCATCGCGGCTCTTGTGCAAGGCGCGAAAGCGCCCGACTTCACCTTGACCGCCGCGCAGGGGGGCAAGGAGTTCAGCCTGTCGCTGAAGCAGACGCTGCGCAACGGGCCGGTCGTCCTCTATTTCTTCCCCGCCGCTTTCACGCCCGGTTGCACCATGGAAGCGCACCTGTTCGCCGAAGCGAACGGCAAGTTTAATCAGCTCGGCGCGCGCGTCATCGGGGTGACCGCGGGCAATATCGAGCGCGTCGCCGAATTTTCGCGCTCGGCATGCCGCGACAAATTTGCCGTCGCTGCCGATCCGGGCGCCAAGGTCGCGGCACAATATGACGCGACGATGCAGCGCCCCGACGGATCGAGGCTGTCCAGCCGGACATCCTATGTGATCGCCCCGAACGGCATCATCCTGCTCAGCTACACCGACAGCAAGCCGCAGGCGCATGTCGAAAAGACGATGGCGGCGGTGCGGGCTTGGAATGCGAAGCGGCGGTAGCGGCGGAGACGATCGTTCCCGTCGCGGCAGCTTCGCCATCGACCGCTTGCACATGACGAATTATGCAATGGCTGTGGTTGCATCGCGGCGCGTCTGTCCTAAATCTTTGAAGCGGCAAAGTGGGGGGCGGCATGCAAGCATTTCACGATTTTCTCCTATCGATGGACGAGATCAATCGCGACCTGTTCGTCAACGCTCTGTTGCTCGGCTTCGACCTGCTAATTCTAGCGATGCTGTTGCCGGGCTTTATCGAGTGGCTCGAAAATCGAAAGTGGCGGGCGATGCGCCAATCACTGCTTATTGCGACCATCGACCTGCTTGACAGCGCATTTTCCGACCAGCCGTCGCAGCCGGGAGAGGGCTATATTGACCAGCGGACTTATGCCGCCCTTGACCCGGCGGTGTTCGGCAAGCTCCAGCTCTTTGCATCGGCGCTTACGCCCGATCAATCGGCGGCGGTGGCCCAAATGGTCGAAACCAGCCTGACGACGGCCATGCGGCTGAACGATTTGCGCAAGACGACGGCGATGCTCGAAAATGCGGTTCAGCAGACGCCCAGGCCGGACGATCCCAAGGCCCATCTGGAATATGGGCTGGTCCGCATGGCGGAGACGATGCTGGACGCGGCCATCGGGGTCGACATGCTGCCGCTGGAAACGAGCGGGCGGGCGGTGACGCTCCATTTCGCTGACAAGCAGGCGCGCGCGGAACAGGAGGCGCGCATCGACCGGTTGATTGAGGCGCGCGAAAGCGAGTTGTCGTATAGCGCGGAATGGTTTGGTCGACTGATCAAACTGAGCCCGCGCAGCGCCGCGACGGCGCTCAGCCGACACAAGGCGGATGTTTCGATCCCGCGACATTTCGAGCAGATGCGCAGCTGGACGCAGGACATTTTCGCCGGCTGGGACGCGGAGACCCAAAGCTAGGGGTGGTTCGGGCTGGAGCGGCGTTCCCTAATCGTCACCCTGGGCCAGCTCGGGGCGACGACGGTATCGAATCAATGGACCAGCGACGGTCCGCATTTCCCAACTTTGCCATTCCCGCGAAAGCGGGCATCCATGGGAAGCTCAGGCTGGAGCCGCTCTGGACCCCCGCGTTGGTGAGGCGACAAAAGATTGAAGCGCCGCTCACCGCCCCAAAAAGCAGTCAAGCGGGATCCCCGAGCTTGGTAAAATGCGGACCCGCTACTTCGGCCGCCCGCCAAACCCCGCCGCTGTCCGCAGCTCATCGGCATCCATCACATAGCCATCGCTGACCACCGTCACGACGCGGCGCAGCGCGCCGAGGTCGGTGGAGGGGTCGCCATCGACCAGCACCATATCGGCTTCCTTGCCGACGGCGATCGAGCCGGTGCGTTTGTCAGCGCCGACGACGCGGGCGGGGATGATGGTGGCGCTCTGGAGCGCTTCGGCGGCGGTGAAGCCCGCCTGCTGATAAATTTCGAGTTCGCGGATCAGCTCGATCCCCCAGCCGTCGGTCCCCGCGACGATCGGCACCCCTGCCTTGTGCAGGCGGCCGACGAGTTCGACCATCTTCGCGTAGCTTTTGCGATAATCGTCGCGCGTCAGCCCTTCGATCAGCGGATAGCCGCCGGCGGTGAAGACCGAGCGTTCGATCACGGGCGAAATAATGCCCATGTAGGGCGCATAGGCCGGATGCGGCTTGCCGCCGTCCTGCGTCAACATGCCTTCGAAGATGACGATCGTCGGATCGACCAATGTCTTGCGTTTGGCAAGGTCGGCGATGAAGCCCGCCATCAGCGGGGCGTCGAGATCGACGTCCTTGAAGTAGCGCGCCGGGCCTTCCATCCGCTGGCGCGTGTTCGCCCGGTCGATGACGTCGCGAGGCATCGATTCCATCACGACGAAATTGAGGTGGGTGAGCTCGTCATAGCCCGCGGCGACGGCTTCGCTGGGCTTCATGGTGGCGGGGACATGGCCGTGGACGTGCAGTCCGAGCCGGTGCGCTTCGGCGGCGGCGGGCGCGATCCAGGCTGGATTCATCGAGGTATAGAATTTTACACCCCACAGCCCGGCGTCCTTGATCCGCCGCACCGCAGCGATGGCCTCTGCCTCGCTGCTGACCACTTCGGCGCCTTGCGCCGCCAGCGGATCCTTTTTGTCGATGATCGCCGAGATGAAGGGCTCGCCCATCAGCAAGCTGCCGTTGGCGCGGCGCTTTGTCGCATCGACCGCGCGGTCGAAGGTCGTGCCGGGGCTACGGAAGCTGGTGATGCCGTTCGCGACGTTCGACAACACGCTCCAATCGTCGCCGATGTGGAGATGGCTGTCCCAGATGCCGGGAACCAGCGTCTTGCCAGCGCCGTCGATGACCTGCGCGCCCTGCGGGGCTTTTAGCGATCCGGCGGCGCCGATGGCGGCGATCTTACCGTCGCGGGCGAGCACGGCGCGGTTCGCGAGGAACGTGCCTTTGTCGGCGTCGAACAGCTGCACATTGTCGAACAGCACCGGCGCCTTCGCGGCGGGTGAGAGGAAGCGTTTGGCGACCCCGGCGACCGCCGCGGCGGTCGCAGCCTCCTGCGCGTCGCGAAGCTGCTTCAGCGCGCCCTCATAGCCCGCGGGGATCACCGAAATGAAGCTGATGTCGGCGAAATAGCGCTTATTCTCGTCGAGCCAGACCGGGTAGGGCGAGGGGAGGATGCCGCTGACGAATGCGAGCTGGACCTTTTTGGGGCCGCCCGGTCCCTGGATCGTCTGAGTGGCGTCCAGGGTCATGCGGCCCTTGCCGCTCGGAAGGAAGTCGACCCCTTTGTCGCCCGCCGCGGCGAGCGCGTTGATCAGCGGCGCGTTGGCGATGCCGACGCCGCCCGCCGGAATATACCAGCCGCCCGCGGCGGCTTCACCGGCGTCGGTCGCCGTTTTCCACGTCGCGCGGCCGTCAGCGACCCGAAAATCTTCGGCGGCGTCGCCCGACATGGTGACGCCGCGCACCGTCGTTGCGGCGATGGTTTCGCCGGGCGCGAAGGTCGTGACCTGATCCATCTCGGTGATCCAGCCCCGCAGTTCCTGCGACCAGCGATAGGCGGTGCGGCCATCGGGAAGCTGCCATTGCCACTGGCTGCCATGCTGTCCGGCTTCGGACACCACGACATAGCGGACCGCGTCGGCGGGCGGTTTGAGCAAATCTTCCTTGGGGACAGGCTTGGACTGCGCGACCGGTGCCGCGGTTTCGTGCGCGTAGGCGGTGGGAACGGCGGCCGAAGCGAGCAGGGCGGCGGTCAGGATCAGGCGCATTGTCGATTTCCCCCAGTGCGTTGTGCAATGGCCGACAGTGGTAGGCGCATGGGGGCGCGCGAAGCAAGAACCGACCGACGGCGAACAGGAGTCGATGAATGCCTGCCGTCGCCCCCGTAAAGCAGGGGCCACGATCCTTAGTCGCGCTTTTGCAGGCCGATTACGGCCGTGATCGGCAATTCCGCATAAAGATGCGGGAACAGCTCGCCGCCGCGCGCTTCTTCCCAGCAGATCGCGTCGCCGAGGCAGATCAGGTCCACCTCGGCGATCATCAGGTCGGTTTGGCCCGCGAAATGTTTGGCTAGCGTGCCTTCAAGCTGCTTGGCGGTCGACAGGTGGATATAGCCGTCGGCAATATCCACCGGAGCGCCGCGAAAGACGCGCTCGCGTTCGAAATCGGCCCATTGCTGATGGGTCAAAATCTTGAAGGCGGTGATCGCGGTCATTCGGTGGTGCTGTCGGGTGCAGTTTCGGAGGCTTCGGCTTCGGTGTCGATACCCTCGGCTTCGACCTCTTCGCTTTCTTCGATCAGCGCCGCCGACACGACATTTTCGTTGTTCGCGACGTCGAACAGGCGGACGCCTGCAGTGCCGCGCCCGATGACGCGCATCGAATCGAGCCCCATGCGGATCAGCTTTGCCTGATTGGTGACGAGCATCAGTTGGTGCGCCTTGGTCGCGGGGAAGCTGGCGACGACGAGGCCGTTGCGCACGATATTGTCAATATTGGTGATGCCTTGGCCGCCGCGACCGGTGCGGCGATATTCATAAGCCGACGACAGCTTGCCATAGCCGTTGGCGCAGACGGTCAGAATGAACTGCTCGCGCGCGGCCAGCTCGGCCATGCGGTCGGCGGGCAGCGTCGGTTCGTTCTCATTATCCTTCCACGGCGCGGCGCGCAGATAGGCTTCGCGTTCGTCGCCGGTGGTGCCGACGCGATGGAGGATCGACAGCGAGATCACCTCGTCGCCCGCGGCGAGGCGCATGCCGCGCACCCCAGTCGAATTGCGGCTCTGGAATTCGCGGACATCGTCGCCGGCAAATCGGATCGCCTTGCCCTGACGCGTCGCGAGCAGGACATCGTCGCTCTCGTCGAGCAGGGCGACGCCGATCAGGCGGTCGTCTTCGTCCTCGCCCTCGAACTTCATCGCAATCTTGCCGTTCGACGGCACGTTGGTGAAGGCGTCCATGCTGTTGCGGCGCACGCTGCCCTTCGCCGTGGCGAACATGACGTGGAGTTTGCCCCATTCGGTTTCGTCCTCGGGCAGCGGCAGCACGGTCGAGATCGTCTCGTCCTTGCCCAGCGGCAGCAGATTGACCATCGGGCGGCCGCGCGTCGCGGGGCCGCCTTCGGGCAGGCGCCACACCTTCATGCGATACACTTTGCCGAGCGTCGAGAAGAACAGCACCGGGGTGTGCGTCGAGGTGACGAACATTTCGGTGACGACATCCTCGTCCTTCGTCGCCATGCCGGCGCGGCCCTTGCCGCCGCGGCGCTGGGCGCGGAAGCTGTCGAGGGTGGTGCGCTTGATATAGCCGTCCATGGTGACGGTCACGACCATCTCTTCGCGTTCGATCAGGTCTTCGTCGTCGATGCCGTCGGCGGCGGGCGCGAGCTGGGTGCGACGCGGTTTGGCGAATTCGTCGCGCACCGCGATCAGCTCATCGCGCATGACCGCGATCAGCTTGTCACGTTTGGCGAGGATGCTGAGCAGCTCCTCAATTTCGTCCGCGAGTTCCTTGAGTTCCTTGCCGATTTCGTCGCGACCGAGAGCGGTCAGGCGATGGAGGCGGAGGTCGAGAATCGCCTTCACCTGCACTTCGGACAGGCGATAGCTCGAACTGGCGTCGAGCTCGCCGTCGATCGCTTCGACGAGGCGGATATAGGGGGCGATGTCGCCAATCGGCCACTCGCGCGTGAGCAACGCTTCGCGCGCCGCCGCGGGGCTGGACGAACCGCGGATGATGCGGACAACTTCGTCGAGATTGCTGACCGCGACGACAAGGCCGAGCAAGATGTGCGCACGGTCGCGCGCCTTGTTCAGCTCGAACTTGCAGCGGCGGGTGATCACTTCCTCGCGGAAGTCGATGAACGCCGACAGGATCGTCTTCAGCCCCATCATTTCGGGGCGGCCACCACGGATCGCGAGCATGTTGGCAGGGAAGCTCGATTGCGCCGGGGTGTGGCGCCACAGCTGGTTGAGCACGACCTCGGCGGTCGCGTCACGCTTCAGCTCGATGACGACGCGGACGCCTTCGCGGTTCGATTCGTCGCGGATGTCGGAGACGCCCTCGATGCGCTTGTCGCGCGCCGCTTCGGCAATCTTCTCGACCAGACCCGACTTGCCGACCTGGAAAGGAATCGACGTCAAAACAATCGATTGCCGGTCGTTCCTGCCTTCCTCGACGATGTGGGTCGCGCGCATCATTACCGACCCGCGGCCGGTGGCATAAGCATTGCGCGCGCCGCCCTGGCCCAGCATAAGCGCGCCGGTCGGGAAATCGGGACCGGGGATGATCGCCATCAGTTCATCGAGGGTGATTTCGGGATTGTCGATCGTCGCCAGCGTCGCGTTGATCACTTCGCCGAGGTTATGCGGCGGGATGTTGGTCGCCATGCCGACCGCAATGCCGCCCGCGCCGTTGACGAGCAAATTGGGATAGCGCGCGGGCAGGACGGTGGGTTCGGACTCCGACCCGTCATAGTTCGGCTGGAAGTCGACGGTGTCCTTGTCGAGATCGCCGAGCAGCGTGTTCGCGACCTTGGCAAGGCGCGATTCGGTATAGCGCATCGCTGCCGGCGGGTCGGGATCCATCGACCCGAAATTGCCCTGACCATCGACGAGCGGCACGCTCATTGACCAGTCTTGCGTCATGCGCGCGAGCGCGTCGTAGATCGAGCTGTCGCCGTGCGGGTGATATTTACCCATGACGTCACCGACGATACGCGCCGATTTGCGATAGGGGCGGCCCGCGACATAGCCGCTTTCGAACGCCGAATAGAGGATGCGCCGGTGCACCGGCTTCAGCCCGTCGCGCACGTCGGGCAGCGCGCGGCTGACGATCACGCTCATCGCGTAATCGAGGTAGCTTGTCTTCATTTCGTCGACGATGTTGATCGGCGAAATGCCGTCTTCGGACGGCGGCGTCGGCGTATTTTCTTCGGTCAAGACCCGGCCTTTTTTCTGCTTTTCGGGAGGTGGTTTTTACCTAGCCGACGATGGCGGGAAATGCCAGCGATTCGGTGGGTTTTCAGGGAATGATTTCGCTGCCGTCCCAGGCGAAAATCCGCCCGGATTCGGCGGGTGTCAGCGCGCCCAGCGTGCGCAGCAGATTCGCGGCAGCGGTGGGCGCGCTGGTCAGCTTTTCGGACGGCACGCCGCGCTGAAACGGCGCCGACAGATCGGTGTCGACGGTACCGGGATGCAGCGCGACGACGACCGCATCGGGATTACGCCTCGCCTCGGCAATCGCGAAGCCGCGCACCAACTGGTTGAGCGCGGCTTTCGAGGCGCGATAGCTGTACCAGCCGCCGCTGCGGTTATCGCCGATGCTGCCGACGCGCGCCGACAGCATCGCGAAGACGGTACGCTCGCGGCGCGGCAGCAGGGGCAGGAAATATTTGGCGATCAGGGCGGGGCCGATCGTGTTGACCGCAAAATTGCGCGCCATCCAGGCGGGGTCGATGTCGGAAAGCTTGCGTTCGGGCTGCTGCCCCTCGGCGTGGAGAAGGCCGGTAGCGGCGATCACCAGCCGCGGCGGCGGGCCGCTGTCGCGGACGAGTGCGGCGGCGGCGGCGACCGAGGCTTCGTCGGTGATGTCGACGCAGTGCGGCGCGGAGAACGAGCGCGCGAAGCGATGGATGACGTCATGGCGTCCTGCCGCCTGCAAAGCGTCAGCGAGCGCGGCGCCGATCCCGCCCGAAGCCCCGATGATGACTGCCGATCCATGTTCTGTCACCGCGGCGGCGTATCATGCGCTGTCACCGTGCGACAAGCGATGCTTGCCAAACCGGTTCGGCGCCATATGACGGTGAGCCGTGGTTCCTCAATATCATCGCGCCCGCCGATGGCCCTGATTGCGCTGATCGGCGCCAGCGAAGTCTTGCCCGACGGCGGGCTGCGCGCGCTCGTCACTGTGGCGGGCGAAACGCTGATCGAGCGGCAGGCGGCGCGGCTGGCCGATGTCGGGGTGACGCATGTCGCGGTTGCGGTCGCGGCGCTTCCCGCCGACCTGCTCGCCACCTGTGACCGGATCCGCCGCCGCGGGCTGAAAGTGACCCCGGTCCGCGCCGCCACCGACCTGATGGGGCTGGTGCAGGAGGATGACCGGATCATCCTGGTCGCAGACGGGCTGCGCGCAGGCGGGACGCATTATGCCGCGATCGCCAAGCCCGGCGCGCCCGCGATCCTCGTCACCGGCGATACGCCGCTGACACAGGGGTTCGAACGCATCGACGCGACGCGGCGCTGGGGTGGGCTGGCGAGCATTTCCCAGCCGATGGTCGCCGAACTCGCGGCGATGCCGGGCGAATGGGACATGATGCTCACGCTGCTGCGGCTGGCGGTGCAATCGGGCGCGCGGCGGCTTTATTGCGAACCGGCGCTGTTCGAGCAGGGCGAGATTGCGATTGTCACCGACCGCCCGACCGCGGCGCTGATCGAGCAATCGAGCCTGCAACAGGTCGAATATGGCGGGATGGGGTTTGGGCGGTCGGCGATCATGATGCCCCTGATCCGGCTTTTCGGGCCGTTGCTGGTCAAATCGCCGACGACGGCGCGCTACCTCCCCTATTTGACCGCCTTTCTGTGGCTGGCGGTGGCGGGGCTAGCGGCGAGCGGGCTGGCAGCAGCGGGCGCACTGGTCGCGATCTTGGGCGGGCTGGGACTGACCGCGATGCGCTTTCTGTCGGCGTTCCGCGCTGAAAGCGCGGCGCAGGACCGGGTGCGCGACGTCATTCGCACCTTTGCCTGGGTCTTGCTCGCGGTTTTTCCATGGATCGTCTCGCTGGCGGGGCCGGGGCATGACATGCCGCTGTTTTCCGAAGCGGCGCTGGCGCCATGCCTTGCCGCGACGATCCTGCTGGCGCGCGCGCTGTACGAGGATTCGGGCGAGCGGCGGCGGTTTCACTGGCTGCTCCCCGATGCCGATCAGGCGTGGATCATGCTGGCGCCCGCGCTGCTGTTCGGTTTCGCCTCGCTGATGTTTGCGATCCTGCCGCTGCTCGCGCTGCTCCAGATTTTGCTCTGGTTGCGCTTGGCGCGGCGCCCGGAAGCGCCGTAAAACAAAGCGCTTCAAGGTTTAGCGCGTATTAACGCCATCCTGCTATCCGCGATCGTGCATGACTGACTCCGTCTCCTCGTCCGGCATCGATCCGCTGTCCGCGCGCCTGCGCGAACTTGCGGATTATCTGTCGGCGCCCGCCGCCGGGCGGCTGACCGAGGAGCAGCGCGCCTTGTCGCTGGGGATCGCACGCCGGCTGGTCGCCGACGTCGCGGTGTGGCTGGACCCGGCGATCGACACCGATGGATTGTGGCACGAATGGCTGCGCAAGGGGGTGCCGGGCGCCGAGCGGCTGGCGCCGATCTGCTTCGCCCGCGCCGAGGAGCATCGCTGGCGCGAACAATCGGCGCAGCGCACGCCGCCGCCGCCGATCCTGGCCGATACCGGCGAGGCGAGCAGCGACGCGGAGGTGGGCGCGCCGCTATCCGATATCGACCGCGCTTATCTGGCGCTGCAGATCGCCGATCGCCGTCGTTTCGACGCGCTGGGCCATCCGGCGTTGGCGATTGCCGACCTCGACGGCGAGGTGTTTCGCGGGTTGCTGCGCGATGTTGCTGCGTGGCGTCTGGCCGAGGTCAGCCAGTATCAGGCCCGCGCCGCCCAATTGGGGGACGCGGTGCGGGTTGCCACCGAGCGTCACGCCGCCGAGCGCGGCATGGCGGATACGGGCGCGGCCTATGACAAGATTTTGGGCGCGGGCGTGTCCGAGGTCGCCGGGCAGGCGATCGCGCGGCACGACTGGCCGACGCTGATCGCGCTCGCCGCCGCGGCGCACCGCCGCCGCTATGACGACATGGCGCTGGCGCTGCTGACCGCTGAAACCGCCGCGCTGCCATCGCTGCTCGCGCCGCTCCAGCTTGATCGCACCGCGCTGGCGCCGCTTGAGGCGTCGCTGGCGATGTTGCCGTCGCGCGCGGTCGCTGACGATGGCGCGCGCGATTTTGGCGACATGCTGGCGCCGGAGCAGGGTAAGCGATGAACGAGCGGATCGTCCGCGGCCGGATCGACCGGTCGGGCGCGCTGGTCAGCGCCGATGCGCTGCTGCTGCGACTGCAACAGCGCGCGGGTGCCGGGCTGGGCAAGCCGCTCGCGCTGCCGCATCTGGCGCGGCTGGTGGCGCTGGCGCAGCGACTGCACCGTGACATCAGCCGGCCGCTGCACACCGCCGACGATCATAGCGATATTCATGCGCTGGTGCGGATCATCCCCGACGCCGAGGGGGCGAGCCTAGAGATCAGCGACTGGCGCACGCGGCCGGTGGCGCACCCGCAGATCCCGGCGATCGGCGACAATGTCGTGGTACCGCATGGCTGGACGTGGGAGTGCGATCAGCAATTGCGGGTGGTGGCGCTGCGCGCCGCACCCGACGCCCCGCCCGTTCCCGTAGATTGGGAGGGGCGTTCGCTGTCGGAATTGTTCGAGCTGCAACCCGACGGCGATGGCCGCTTTCCGGTGCTGCGCGCGCTGGCGCGGCAATCGCGCTTCGACGGCCAGCATGTGCAGGCCGACGCGCCTGCCGGACGGCTGGCGATGACCCTGTCGGGCGACGCGCTGTTCGACGCGGTTGGCGGGTTTACCGGCTTTCGCGGTTCGGCGGTGGTCGCCAATAACGCTGCGATCGACCCGGTGCCTGCCGCGATGCTCGTCGATCCGGCGTTCGGGTCGCTGCCGCTGTCCGATCCGCAATTCGGTCGGCGCATCGACGGCGCGCTGCGCGGTCCGCTCAGCCGCATCATCGCAACCGCCGAGACGATTTCGGGCCAGTTCGACGGCCCCATCCGCGCCGATTATGCGCGCTATGCGGGCGATATTGCCCACGCCGGGCGGCATTTGCTGGGGCTGGTCGACGATCTGGCCGATCTGCAGAATATCGAGCGGCCGGGGTTCAAGGCGGCGGCCGACGAAATCGACTTGGGTGACTTGGCGCGCCGCGCGGTGGGCTTGCTCGGCATGAAAGCCGAGGAAAAGGGCATCCGCATCGACGCCCCGCGCACCGACGACAAAGCCCCCGCGACGGGCGAATTCCGCCGCGTCTTGCAGGTGCTGCTCAACCTGCTGGGCAATGCGATCCGCTATTCGCCCGACAATTCGCTGATCTGGATCCGCGTCAACCGCGACGGGGATCGCGCGACCGTGACCGTCGCCGATCAGGGGCAGGGGATCGATGCCGAACAACAGGCGGTGGTGTTCGAGAAATTCGAGCGGCTGGGCCGCACCGACAGCGGCGGTTCGGGGCTGGGGCTGTATATTGCACGGCGTCTGGCGCGGGCGATGGACGGCGATCTGACGGTCGACAGTGCGCCGGGGCAGGGGGCGCGATTTACGTTGAGCTTGCCCGCGCGGGATGTGGGGTAGCACGCATCGGGTTCGCTCACAGACTTAGATCGGGCAGAAAGCAATGCGCCATGCCCCACACCTGGCCGGTCTATTGCCGAAACAGCAGATAGGCAGCGAGCAGCATGGCGCCCAAAATGCCACGGATGATCAAGCCGTTGCGCAGCGAATGACTTTCAAGATGGGATTGCAGGTCTGACGGGATCGGCATCGGCCGCACGGCCGAGACGTCCGCGCCGCCCGTGTTGCCGACGGGAACCCAGCCCGCCATGTGAAAGGGGCCGGCTCCGATCATCCGGACAAGCTGTCCTCGCGCTTCTTTGCTATCCGACTGTTTGAGGGCGAGCCGCAGCATATGAAAATGCGTTTTCACATGGGCGGCATACCAACGCTGGCCGAGGATATGGGCGCGCTCGAGATGGTGTTTGGCGAGTGCGAGATCACCCGCTGCCTCAGCCGATCGCGCGGCGGCCATTTCGCTGGCAAAGGCTGCTTTGACACCCGATTTCATTGCTAAGGCCTCCAGAGTGGGTGGGTAAAGTTACCACGGCGATTGCTGCTCGGACGAGCTTTGGATGGAACCGGTACATGGTTCGCAGGCAGTCGCGGATGTAGGCATCTGTACTGTCGTCATCCCGGACTTGATCCGGGATCCATTCGCCTTCGCGTTATGGATGGTGCAAGGCGTCATGGACCCCGAATCAAGTCCGGGGTGACGAAGCTTAAAGGGCAGGTTCCCAACCCTAACCCGCCATCGGCGATGAATGCCGACAAACGAAAAGGGGCCGCAATCGCGACCCCTTACTACTCAGCGTTTTCAGCGCGCAATTCTACTTAACGCTGACCCACCGGCACATAGTCGCGCGGCGCCGGACCCGTGTACAGCTGGCGCGGGCGGCCGATTTTCTGGGCGGGGTCGGAGATCATTTCGTTCCACTGAGCGACCCAGCCGACGGTGCGGGCGAGGGCAAAGAGCGCGGTGAACATGGTCGTGGGGAAGCCGATCGCCGACAGGATGACGCCCGAATAGAAATCGACGTTCGGGAACAACTTCTTCTCGACGAAATAGGGATCGCTGAGCGCCATTTCCTCGAGCTGCAACGCGACTTCGAACACCGGGTCGTTGACCTTGAGCGCTTCGAACACCTCGCGCACGGTTTTCTGCATCACCGTCGCGCGCGGATCGTAGTTCTTATAGACGCGGTGGCCAAAACCCATGAGGCGGAACGGATCGTCCTTGTCCTTGGCGCGCGCGATATATTCGGGGATGCGTTCGGGGCGGCCGATTTCGCGTAGCATGTTGAGCGCGGCCTCGTTCGCGCCGCCATGCGCCGGACCCCACAGGCAGGCAATGCCCGCCGCGATGCACGCAAAGGGATTGGCGCCCGACGAACCGGCGAGGCGAACGGTCGAGGTCGATGCGTTCTGTTCGTGATCGGCGTGGAGGATGAAGATGCGATCAAGCGCCCGCTCGACGACCGGATTGACGACATATTCCTCGGCCGGAACGCCAAAGGTCATGCGCAGGAAATTGCCGGTGTAGCTGAGCGAATTGTCGGGATAGACGAAGGGCTGGCCGACCGAATATTTATACGCCATCGCGGCGATCGTCGGCATCTTGGCGATCAGGCGGTGGCTGGCGATCATCCGCTGGTGCGGATCGTGGATCTCGGTCGAATCATGATAGAAAGCGCTGAGTGCGCCGACGACGCCGCACATGATCGCCATCGGATGCGCATCGCGGCGGAAGCCGCGATAGAAGGTCGCCAGCTGCTCGTGCAGCATCGTGTGGCGGGTGATTGTGTTGTCAAAATCGGCCAGTTCCTGCGCGTTCGGCAGATCGCCGTTGAGCAGCAGGTAGCAGGTTTCCATAAAGCTGGAATTTTCGGCGAGGTCGCCGATCGCATAGCCGCGGTGGAGCAGCACGCCTTCGTCGCCGTCGATATAGGTGATCTGCGATTCGCAGCTCGCGGTCGAGGTAAAGCCGGGATCATAGGTGAAGGCGCCGGTCTGGGCATAGAATTTGCGGATGTCGACGACGTCGGGACCGATGGTACCCGACAAGACGGGGCTTTCGACAGTCTTGTCGCCCAGGGTGATTTTTGCGGGTTGATCGGTCATATATTTTTCCCTGTTATGACGGCGAGGAGAGAGCGTGGCTACGCCCCTGCCGGATAATGTTGCGCTGCGTCAAGTCGGGCCAGACTGACATCACGCCCGAGCAACAACAGCACGTCGAAAATCCCTGGGGAAACGGTTCGGCCGGTTAGCGCCGCGCGTAATGGCCCAGCCAATTTGCCGAGCCCCAGTTCGGCGGCTTCGGCCTCGGCCCGCACGGCGGCGTCCAGCTCTTCTGTCGTCCATTGGTTCAGCCCGCGCAGCCGCTGCGTCACGGCAGCCAGCAAACCTTCCGGGGCGCCCTTTAGCACCTCGGCGGCCTTTTCGTCCACCGGCAACGGATCGCCCTGAAACAGAAATAGCGCGCCGTCGGCGATTTCGTCGAGCGTCTTGGCGCGCGGTTTGAGCGACTCCATCGCGCGGGTCAGCGTGTCGCGTTCGACATCGCTCAGCGTGCGACCGACGAGCGTTTCGACGCGCGGGGCGACCAGTGTGGCCAGCCGGGCATCGTCGGCCTCGCGCAGATAATGGCCGTTGAGATTCTCCAGCTTTTTGAAGTCGAAACGCGAGGGCGAGCGCCCGACATGGGCAAGGTCAAACCATTCAGTCGCCTGCTCGCGGCTGATGATCTCGTCGTCGCCATGCCCCCAGCCGAGGCGGAGCAAGTAGTTGTTCACCGCTTCGGGGAGGTAACCCATTTCGTCGCGATAGGCATCGACCCCGAGCGCGCCGTGGCGCTTCGACAGCTTCGCGCCGTCGGCACCATGGATCAGCGGCACATGGGCATAGACGGGCTCGCGCCAGTTCATCGAACGGATCAACGCGAGCTGGCGGAAGGCGTTGTTGAGATGATCGTCGCCGCGGATGACGTGGGTGACGCCCATGTCATTGTCGTCGACGACGACGCTGAGCATGTAAGTGGGGGTGCCGTCGCTGCGCAGCAGGACAAAATCGTCGAGCTCGGCGTTCTGGACGGTAACCTCGCCCTGCACCTTGTCGGCGATCGTCGCGGCGCCGTCCTGCGGCGCGCGCAGGCGCACGACGTGCGGGATTGACGGATCGCCGTCGTTTCGGTCGCGCCAAGGGCTGCGGACGCGGAAGGGCAGGCGCTTTTCCTGCGCTTCAGCGCGCATCGCGGCGAGTTCGTCCTGGCTGAGGTAGCAGCGATAGGCTTGGCCCTTGGCCAGCAGTTCGGCGGCCACAGCGGCATGGCGGTCGGCGCGCGCGAACTGGAACACCGTTTCGCCATCCCAGTCGAGACCCAGCCATTGCATCCCGTCGATGATCGCATCGATCGCCGCATCGGTGGAGCGCGCGCGGTCGGTATCCTCGATCCGCAGCAGGAATTTGCCGCCATGATGGCGGGCGAACAGCCAGTTGAACAGCGCGGTGCGCGCGCCGCCGATGTGCAGGAAACCGGTCGGTGAGGGGGCAAAACGGGTTACGACGTCGGTGCCCGTTGCTTCCGTGGCGGTTGCGGTCAAACTGGTTTCAATATTGGTTGCCACCAAGGCCTCTTTCACTCACTTTGCCGCACATTGCGGCGGCGATCGGGGAGCCCCTAGCATGGCGACAAGGCAGCTTCAAACGCCCATTGCCGCGCGCTGGGGAAGTCGCTGGCGGACTCTGGGTGATGCGATCGAGGAGCGACTGGAGGAAGAGCGCGAGCGGATCGCGCTGTGGCTTCCGGTTGCGTTGGGCGTGGGCATTGCTCTGTGGCTGGCGCTGCCGACCGCGATGCATTGGATCGGGGCGCTGCTGGCACTGAGCGCGGCGGCGTTGGCCGGACTGCTGATCGGCTGGCAGCGATGGTTTGGACGCTCGATCGTCATCGGCTGCGGCGTCGTTGCCTTGGGAATTCTGCTCATCTGGGGCCGCGCGCTGTGGGTGGCGGCGCCGGTGCTGGCGCAACCGGTAACCACCAGTTTTTCGGCGCAGGTCGAGCGCGTTGATGCGCAGCCCGCGCGTGGACAGGTGCGGCTGATCGTTCGACCCTATGCGCGAGCAGATCTACCGCCGCGGCTCCGGGTCACGGCCACGGAAGCTCAGGCAGTCGGGGTGCTGCCGGGCGAACGGATTGGGCTCAGGGCGCGGTTGATGCCGCCACCGACTGCCAGCCTGCCGGGCGGTTATGATTTTGCCCAGCGCGCGTGGTTCGACCGGCTGGGCGCGGTCGGAACGGTGATCGGCGACATCAGCCGGTCGTCCGGCGCTGGGCAAGCGCAGCCGCCGCTGCGCGCGCGGTTGACGCGGCATATTCATGGCCAGGTCGAGGGGTCGGCCGGCGGTGTCGCCGCGGCGCTGGTCACCGGCGACCGCGGGGCGATCAGCGAAGCCGATGACGAAGCCATGCGGCGCAGCGGGCTGGCGCATTTGCTGTCGATCAGCGGGCTGCATGTCACCGCGGTGGTAGCGTTCACGATGTTGCTGGCGATGCGGCTGCTGGCGCTCAGTCGGCGGCTGGCGCTACGCGGATGGGTGCTGCCGCTGGCCGCTGCCGCTGCGGCGCTGGTGGGGGGCGGCTATACGCTACTCGCGGGCGCGGAGGTACCAACGCTGCGGTCGTTCATCGCCTCCTTGCTGGTCATGGTCGCCTTTCTGCTGGGGCGCGAGGCGCTGACGCTGCGACTGGTTGCGGCGGGGGCGTTGCTGGTGATGTTGTGGCGGCCCGAGGCGCTGGCGGGGCCAAGCTTTCAGCTCAGCTTTGCCGCCGTCACCGCGATTGTCGCGCTGCACGAAAGCCGGTGGATGCGCGCCTATTCCGCGCGGCGCGAGGAGCCATGGGTGTTCCGGTTGGGCCGCGGTATCGGGGGGCTGATCCTGACCGGGCTGGTCGTCGAGGCAGCGCTGGCGCCGATTGCGCTGTTCCATTTCCACAAGGCTGGCCTGTATGGCGCGCTGGCCAATGTTGTCGCGATCCCGTTAACGACCTTTGTCATCATGCCCGCCGAAGCCTTTGCGTTGCTGTTCGACAGCATCGGCCTCGGCGCGATTTTCTGGTGGGCCGCCGAGGTAGCGTTGAACGCGCTTATCGCCTTGGCGCATTTGGTGGCTGCGGCACCGGGTGCGGTTGCGACATTGCCAGTGTTTCCGCCGTGGGGCTTTGCGATCGCGGTCTTCGGCGGGCTGTGGTTCCTGCTCTGGCAAACGCGCTGGCGCCTCGCGGGGATGGTGCCGCTCGCGATTGGCATGGTGACGCTGCTCGTTCAGCCGCGCCCGGATCTATTGGTCACCGGCGACGGCAAGCATATCGCCGCAGCGCTGCCCGATGGTGGCTACGCGCTGCTGCGCGATCGGGCAGGTGATTATGTCCGCGATACGCTGTCCGAAGCGGCGGGGGTCGATACGCCGCTGGCGGCGCTTGCCGAGCTCGACCATGTCGAATGCAACCGCGATTTCTGCCGCTGGAGCCAGGGGGAAGGCGCCGCGCGCCGCATCATTCTGGCGTCGCGGGGGCGCGACCGGATCGAGGGTACCGAGATGGCGACGGCCTGCGCAGCGGCTGACGTCGTGATCAGCGACCGCTGGTTACCGCGCGACTGTATCGGGCGCTGGCTGACGATCGATCGCGACAGTTTGGCCGAAACGGGCGGGCTGGCGCTCTATCTCGGTGACCGGCCCACGGTCGTCGCCACACTGCGCGCGGGGGACGCGCATCTGTGGCGGCAGCCGCAGCAGCTTAGTGGTAACGACGAAGCAGTCCCGACAGGCGCCCTTGCACGATGACGCGGTCGGCGGGGTAACGTTGTGGTTCGTAAGCACTGTTCGCCGGATCGAGCCGGATCATCGTGCCTTCGCGGCGGAAATATTTGAGCGTGGCGTCCTGCCCGTCGACGAGCGCGACGACGATGTCACCCTCGCGCGCGGTGCTGGCTTTCTGGATCAGCGCATAATCGCCGTCGAAAATCCCCGCCTCGACCATCGAGTCGCCCGACACTTCGAGCGCATAATGTTCGCCCGAGCCGAGCAGCGCGGCGGGAACGGAAAGATGGTTGTGATCCTCGAACGCCTCGATCGGGACGCCCGCGGCGATCTTGCCGTGCAGCGGCACTTCGACGATGTCATTCGCGGCGATCGGGCGCATCGTGGGGGCGGGCTTGCGGAGCGGAACGACATTGTCGCGATCATTGCGCACGGGCGATTTGGCCACTTCGGGAAGCTTGATCACTTCGAGGGCACGGGCGCGGTTGGGGAGGCGGCGGAGGAAGCCGCGTTCTTCCAAGGCACTGATAAGGCGGTGAATTCCGGACTTGGATTTCAGCCCCAGCGCTTCCTTCATCTCCTCGAACGATGGCGAAATGCCGCTCGCGTCGAGTTTTTGCTGAATGAAGTGAAGCAGTTCATGCTGCTTGGCGGTCAACATTGTCATTCTCCGTCAGGACCAGAACCGGACATAATGAGAACGATAGTGGAACAGAGCGGGACTTGTCAAGCGATGACAATATAGTCCGCCATGGCGCCCGCATCGCGCGGCGGCGCGGCGATCTCGCGGATCAGCAGCGCATTCGCGGTGGCGAGCGGCAGCGTCATGCCGCTGTCCTGCCCGATGAGCGGGGTCAGGCGGCCGTTTTCGAGTCGCGCGCGCAGATAATCGCGGCGACCGCCGCCGCCGTCGAGCGAGGTCGCGAGCGGCGCTTGATGGACTGCCGGGAGCGGATCGCGCGCGCCAGCCAAGTGGCGGACGAGCGGGAGGAGAAACAGGGTGGCGGTAACGAACGCCGACGACGGGTTGCCGGGCAGGCCGAGCAGCAGCGCATCGCCGATGCTTCCGGCGATCAGCGGCTTGCCCGGGCGCATCGCGATTTTCCAGAAATCGATCTGGCCGCCGGCGTCATGCAGCGCGCCGCGGACATGGTCGTGGTCGCCGACCGAGGCGCCGCCGACGGTGACGATGACGTCGTGACGTCGTGCCAAGTCCTTCAAAAGCCGGGCAAGTATCGCCCGGTCGTCGCGGACATGGTGGGGCAGGCTGACGACGGCGGGTTCGCTGGCGAGCAGCGCCGAGAGCATCGGGCTGTTGCTGTCGGGAATCTGGCCGGCGGTCAGCGCGCGCCCCGCCTGGACCAGTTCGTCGCCGGTGGTGAGGATCGCGACGCGAGGGCGGCTACCGACCATAAGTTGCTCCGCGCCGCTCATTGCGGCGGCGGCGATCGCGCCGGGGGTGAGGCGGATTCCGGCGGGGAGGAGGCAATCGCCGGCGGCGAAATCGGTAGCGCGGGCGCGGATATGGCGGCCGCGCGCGCCGGGGCCGTCGCCGGTCAGGGTCAGCGTGGTATCGGCGGCGGCGACATCCTCCTGCACGATGACGGTGTCTGCACCGCCCGGGACGATCGCGCCGGTGAAGATGCGCATCGCTTCGCCTGCGTTCACGGTGCGGGTGGGAGCGGCCCCGGCGGCGCTTTCACCGATGATGGTCAATGGGCCGGGCAGGTCGTCGAAGCAGATCGCATAACCGTCCATCGCCGACAAGGGCGCGGCGGGCTGGTCGCGCCGGGCGAGGATGTCATCCGAAGTGTAGCGGCCAAAGCATTCGGAAAAGGATATTTTCTCGGGCGGCAGTGGGTCGCGCAGCGCCAGCAGCCGCGCCTGCGCGTCTTCGACCGGCAGCAGCGCGCTCATTCGGCGCGCCAGTCGCCCGAGCGGCCACCGCTCTTTTCGCGTACGGAGATGTCACCGATCACCATCGCGCGGTCGAGCGCCTTCGCCATGTCGTAAAGTGTGAGGAGGGCGACCGAGGCGGCGGTGAGCGCCTCCATCTCGACCCCGGTCGGGCCATTGGTCGCGGCGGTAGCAGTGACAGCGATGCCACTGTCTTCCCACGCAAAATCGACGCCGACCTTGGTGAGCGCGAGCGGATGGCAGAGCGGGATGAGGTCAGCGGTGCGCTTGGCGGCCATGATTCCTGCGATCCGCGCGGTCGAGAGGACGTCGCCCTTGGGCGCGTTGCCGGTGCGGATCGCTGCAAGCGCGTCGGGCGACATGGTGATGCGGCCGCTGGCGACGGCGCGGCGCTGGGTGGCGGGCTTGCCGCCGACATCGACCATATGTGCGGCGCCAGTGTCGTCGAGATGAGTCGGTTTGAGGGTCATTGCGGGAGCGAAGCAAGGTGGGGTGGGAAAGGCAAGGGGAGATGGGGAGGGGAGGCGGCGTCGTGACGACTGGAAACGACCCCTTTCCAGCCATTCAGTGCTGCCGAGGCAACCATCAAAAACTGTCACTAACCGCAAAATTTCCATATTTGTGCTGTCAGCTTGGCAAAGCGTCGTCCTTCGTGGCTTCAAGCTCTGCGTCGTTAGCCTCGACCCATTTTTCCAATTGCTCCATGAGTTCGGGCCACACCGCGTCGTATTCGTGATGGAAGGTGGCCATGCACAGCATCATCGCGTCGAGGTGGCGATCGCCGTGCAGCTCCATCCAGCGGTTTGAAAAGGTGGTTTCGTGCTCGTCGTAGTTGGTTGTCGAGTAACCGCCCATCAGCCCTTCGTAGTTCGGGTGCGCGCTCTCTGACAGGCCCTCATATATCTTCATTAGGCCCGGATAGCGCTTGTCGCACTTCCCCAAGACAGTAAGGATGTTGATCGCATCGGGCATCTCTTCGTTGTTGCGCGACCCGAGCAAGAGCAGGGCAGACTTCTCCCCGAAGGCGTGGAAGTTCAGCTTGCCGTCAAGCACCAGCTGCATGAGCAGATTAAGGTAGGTGAGCGTGGCAAGCGTCTCGAACCCGCTCCGCAGCAGTATCCGCGCTCCGAGCCCGTGGCCCTGCTGATGCAGCGCATACGACTGGACCATCAGATCATGCTCACGCCAGAACGCTAGCTCGCGCAGCATCAAAACCAGAAAAAGGGACTTCCACTTATAGGCGACGGCATTGCGCGACAGCAGGCCGCCGACCGGGACGCTCGGGAAAAGCGAACCACCCCAGTTCGCTATGTTCTGTTCGACCTCGTTCATGGTCGCTGACTATCACGAGAATGGCGGCTTTGTAGCGGACATCATTGCAAACCCGACATTCCGCTTTCCACGCCATTCCGGTCGCCTGCTGCCGATTGCGACGCGACGGCATAAATTGACATGGCTCCTCCCTGTGGCGAAGCCATGGGGAGGTGGCAGCGCGAAGCGCTGACGGAGGGGCGATAGAGCGACATTGCCGCCCCTCCACCCCTTGCTTCGCAAGCGGTCCCCCTCCCCATGGCTGCGCCACAGGGAGGAATTGAGCCCCTCGTCATCTCGGACCTGATCCGGGATCCATGACTTCAGCGCCGCTGTGGATCCCGGATCAAGTCCGGGATGACGAAAGTTGGGAATCGACCGGAAGCGGATATAAGCGATCCTCCCCCAACGGGGGAGGGGGACCACCCGAGGGGTGGTGGAGGGGCACAGGCGGTTTATACTTCGCCGGACCGAATGCGTCGTACTTTTCCGGGAACCGAGCCGTGGAGTACACCTTTGCGTCAAGGGAAACCGATAGTGCCCCTCCACCAGCTTCGCTGGTCCCCCTCCCCGTTCCGGGGAGGATCGGCAACGGCAGCTCCCCACCCCAAAGCGAACCTCAGCCTTCCAGCAGCACCCTCGTTGCCGCCGTGACGTCATCCTGGCGCATCAGGCTTTCGCCGACGAGGAAGGTTTGTACGCCGCTGGCGGCGAGGCGCTGGCAGTCGGCGTGGGTGGCGATGCCGCTTTCGCCGACCAGCAGCGTGCCGGCGGGAACCAGTTTGGCGAGGCGTTCGGTGACGCCGAGATCGGTTTCGAAGGTGCGGAGGTCGCGATTGTTGACGCCGATCAGGCGCGATTGCAGCCGGGTCAGCGCGCGGTCGAGTTCGGCTTCGTCATGCACCTCGACGAGCACGTCCATGCCGCGCTCGATCGCGGCGGCCTCGATCTCTTGCATTTTGCCGTCATCCAGCGCGGCGACGATGATCAGGATCGCGTCGGCGCCGATCGCGCGCGCTTCGGCGACCTGCCAGGGGTCGATCATGAAATCCTTGCGCAGCGCTGGCAGCGGGCAAGCGGCGCGGGCGGCGATGAGATAGTCTTCGTGGCCCTGAAAATATGGGGCGTCGGTGAGGACCGAGAGGCAGGCGGCGCCGCCCGCGGCATAGGCGCGGGCGTGGTCAGCGGGGTTAAAATCGTTTCGGATCAATCCCTTGGATGGCGATGCTTTCTTGATTTCGGCGATCAGCGCATAGTCGCCCGCGTCGATTTTTGCCTGCAACGCGGCGTGGAAGCCGCGCACCGGGCCGGCGTCGATGGCGTCGAGGTCGGTGAACGAGCGCAGCGCGCGGCGCGCGGCGACTTCGTCGGCCTTGGTGGTGAGGATTTGGGTGAGTTTGTTCATTTCGGGCTCAACATTGTCGTCATTGCGAGCGTAGCGAAGCAATCTCCAGCTAGCGATCTTGTTGGACGAACGCTGGAGATTGCCGCGTCGCCTCCGGCTCCTCGCAATGACGTGGAACGCGCGGCGCTCATTTATACGCGATCCAGCAGCTGAGCAGCGCGTTGGCGAGGCCTTTGTCGATCGCTTCGGCGGCTTCCTCGACGCCGTCGGTCAGCGTGTCGGCGGCGCCCGCGATGACGAGCGCCTCGGCGGAATTGTACAGCACCGCGTCGCGATAGGCGCCGGGGGCGCCCAACAGCAGCTCGCGCAGCGCTTTCGCGTTGTCGGCGGCGTCACCGCCGCGGATGGCCTCGATCGGATGGGTGGGGAGGCCGGCGTCGCTGGCATGGCTACGCTGCATGAACACGCCCTCGGCATTGACCACCGCGACCTCGTTGCCGCCCGCGAGCGACAGTTCGTCGATGCCTTCGTCGCCCGAGACGACGCGCGAATGATCGGTGCCGAGCCGGTGCAGCGCCTCGGCATAGACGGGGACATAGCCGGGGCGCGCGATGCCGATCAGCTGGCGGGTGACGCGCGCGGGGTTGGCGAGCGGTCCCATCAGGTTGAAAATGGTGCGGCGGGCGAGCTTCTGGCGGATCGGCTGGATGCGCTTCATCGCCGGATGATGATTGGCGGCGAACAGGAAACAGATGCCGAGGTCGGCGAGGGTGGCCTCGGCGAGGCGTCCGGCGCGCTCCATGTCGAGGCCGAGGACTTCGAGCGTGTCGGCTGCGCCCGATTTCGACGAAGCGGCGCGATTTCCGTGCTTTGCGACCGGAACCTCGCACGCGGCGACAACGATAGCGACGGCGGTCGAGACATTGAGGGTGTGGTGGCCGTCGCCGCCGGTGCCGCACACGTCGATCGCACCCTTGGGGGCGTCGATGGGGACCAGCCGGTCGCGCAGCGCCTGCGCCGCGGCGGCGATTTCGACCATCGTTTCGCCGCGGTCGGACAGCGCGGTGAGGAATTCGGCGATCTCGTCCTCGCTGGTGCGCGCGTCGAGGATGTCGGCGAAGGCCTGTGCGGCCTCATCATGATCCAGCAGATGCGCGGGATCGGGCAGCGGGCCGAAACGGCTCATGCGGCTCGCCGCGCCAATACGGGCAGTCCAGCGACGGCCATGAAATTGGCGAGCATCGCGTGGCCATGTTCGGTCGCGATGCTTTCGGGGTGGAATTGGACGCCGTGGATCGGCAGTTCGGTATGGCGGAAGCCCATCACCGCGCCGTCGTCGCTGGTCGCGTTGATGATCAGGCTGTCCGGAATATCGACGACTTCGAGGCTGTGGTAGCGCGTCGCCTGAAACGGCGAGGGTAGGCCGGCGTAGAGCCCGCTGCCGTCGTGGCAAACGGGTGAGGTCTTGCCGTGCATCAGATGGCCGCGCTGGACGGTGCCGCCGAAATGCTGACCGATCGCCTGATGGCCGAGGCAGACGCCGAGCAGCGGGCGCGTGGCTTCGGCGCAGGCGGCGACGAGGTCGAGGCTGATCCCGGCTTCATTGGGGGTGCAAGGGCCGGGTGAGATCAGGATCGCCTCGGCGCCGGTCGCGAGCGCTTCGGCGGCGGTGAGCGCGTCGTTGCGTTCGACGCGCACGTCGGCGCCCAGCTCGATCAGATAATGAACGAGGTTGAAGGTGAAGCTGTCGTAATTGTCGATGACGAGGATCATGGAGGTGGGCCGTAATGGGTGAAGGGGCGCGAGTGAAGCAATAAGTCCTTTTGTGGGGACGAGGCGGGATTTGCGGGTCGCGATCCTCCCTGTCGCAAAGCGATGGGGAGGTGGCAGTGGCGTAGCCGCTGACGGGGGGGCTTGGGCGCTACCGTTGCCGCCCCTCCGTCAGCGCTTCGCGCTGCCACCTCCCCACGGCTTCGCCGCAGGGAGGATTTGGCTTAGTCCGCCATCAGCTTTGCCAGATCGTCTTTCCAGAATTTCGCCCAGGTGTGGGTGCTGTGGCCCTTGGTTTCGGGGCTGGCGGGGATCAGGATAAACCGCGTTGTTTTCATGCGGGCTGCCGCTTTCTCAGTGATGCCGTAGGCTGGCGGGTTGATGAAGTCGTCGGCGGAGTTGATCCACAGCGTCGGGACATTGATCTTTTCGAGACCGGGCCACGGATTGTAAGTGCGCGAGCTATCGAGCTGATAAATCGTGTCATTGGCGTCGTTGCGGCCGAACGTGCGGGCGAAGGCTTCGTCCTTGAACTTCTCGGCCGCCTCGCGGGTCGGATATTGCACTTGCAGCGCATAGGGGTTGGCGCCCGCGATCAGGGTCAGCGATGCGGCGGTGCGCAGACCCGCGGCGGGCGGGGTGGTGTAGTTGCCGTCCTGCCACAGCGGGTCGGCCTTGATCGCGTCGATCGACAGCGTGCGCCACATGCGGTTCTGGCCCGCGATCTCGACCGGCAGGCAGGCGAAGGGGGCGAGCTTTTCGGCAAAGCCGGGGCGGGTGGTGCCCCAGATGAAGGCGTGCATGCAGCCCATCGAGGTGCCGAGGATCAGCTTGAGTTTGTGGACGCCGAGCTTTTCGGTGAGCATCCGGTATTGCGCGGCGACCATGTCGTCATAGTCATATTTGGGGAACGCCATCCGCATCCCGTCGCTGGGTTTCGACGAGCCGCCATGGCCGATATTGTCGGGCAGGATGATGTAATATTTCGCGGTGTCGAGCAGCTGGCCGGGGCCGAACAGTTCGCTGGCAAATTGCGGCTGGAAGAATTGCTTGCCGGTACCGCCGGTGCCGTGGAGGATCATCACGGCGTTGGTGACCTGGCCCTTTTTGTCGCGCTGCGGGGTGCCGAGGGTGGTGTAGTGCAGTTTGAGTTCGGGCAGCTTTTCGCCGCTGGCGAAGGTGAAATCCTTGAGGATCGCGTCGCCTTCGACGGCGCCCGCGGGGGTCTGGGCATGGGCAGGAAGGCTGGCGAGCAGCAGGGCGAGCGGGGCGATCAGGCGACGTTTCATCTGTTTAGATCCTGCTAGCTGACGGAAGATGCTTCCTACCCAGCTTCAAAAGCAACAAAAGGGTGGGCATCAAAAGGAGGCGCGGAAACATGGGCGTACCAATCGTATCTGAACCCGGGAAGCTTACCCAGCTCTGCGATCGCGGCGTCCCAGCCGGGTAATTCTTCGTGCAGCGTCCATATCTGCCCACGGGACATGATTTCGCAGCATATGAGATCGGTGGTGAGCTCGTCGCGCTTATAAAATGTAACTCGTTCGAAGCTCTCCAAAGCCATTGGCAGAGCGCTGGCTTTCACTGACCGTAACCCGGCGTACCCGCCAGCCGCACCGCCTCGCGCGCCGCGGCGAACAGCGCGCCAGCCTTGGCCTCGCACTCGCGCTGTTCATAGGCGGGGTCGCTGTCGGCGACGATGCCGGCGCCCGCCTGCACATGCATTTCGCCATCCTTAACGATCGCGGTGCGCAGGACGATGCAGCTGTCCATGTTGCCGTCGGGGGCGAAATAGCCGACGCCGCCCGCATAAGGCCCGCGCGCGTCGGCCTCGAGTTCGGCGATGATCTGGCAGGCGCGGACCTTGGGGGCGCCGCTGACGGTGCCCGCGGGGAATCCCGCGAACAGCGCGTCGATCGCGTCCTTGTCGGGGGCGATGCGGCCGATGACGTTCGAGACGATGTGCATGACGTGGCTGTAGAATTCGACGGTGTAGCTGTCGGTGACGGTGACGCTGCCGCCGACCGCGGCGCGGCCGACGTCGTTGCGGCCGAGGTCGAGCAGCATCAGATGCTCGGCGCGTTCCTTGGGATCGGCGAGCAGGCTTTCGCGGTTCTCGACGTCCTCGGCGCTGGTGCGGCCGCGCGGGCGGGTACCGGCGATGGGGCGGATGGTGATCTCGCCATCGCGGACGCGGACGAGGATTTCGGGCGACGAGCCGATCAGCGCGAAGCCGGGGAGGTCGAGGAAATAGAGGAAAGGCGAGGGGTTGATGCGGCGGAGCGCGCGATAGAGGTCGAAGGGCGGCAGGTCGAAGGGGGTCGAGAAGCGCTGCGACAGCACGACCTGAAAAATGTCGCCCGCGGCGATATAGTCTTTGGCTTTCGCGACCATTGCGGCGAATTGCGCGGGCTGGGTGGCGGGGTTGGCGGCGATGTCGGTGGGGAGCACATCGGTCAGGGCGCGGTCGGCGGACACGCTGGCGGTCGACAGGCGCGCGGCGATGGTGTCGAGCCGGTCCTGTGCAGTCTCGATCATCCGGTCGAGCGCGCCATCGGCGTCGTGCCAGATCGGCGCGATCAGGAACAGTTCGTCGGCGAGGCGATCGAAGACGAGGATCGTCGTCGGGCGCACGAACACCATGTCGGGCAGGCCGAGCCCGGCGCCGGGCGCGCGCGGGATGCGCTCGACGAGCCCAATGGTTTCATAGGCAAAAAAGCCGACGAGCGTCGCGAGCGCCTTGGGTAAGCCGTCCGGCACGTCGAAGCGGCATTCGGCGACGAGATCGCGGAGCGCCTGCAATGCCGGGGTGGCGAGGGGCTGAAACGCCTCGCGGTCATGGCGCCAGTCGCGGTTGATCCGCGCGGCGTCGCCGGTGACTTCGAACATCAGGTCGGGGTCGAGGCCGATCAGGCTGTAGCGCCCGCGCGTCTCGCCGCTTTCGACCGATTCGAGCACCCAGTCGCCGCGGCCGGGCTCGATCAGCTTGAGCGCCGCCGAGACGGGGGTTTCGATGTCGGCGATCAGCCGCTGCCAGACGACCGCACCGCGGCCGCCCGCCAAGGCTTCAAGCGCCGCGGCTTTGCCCTCCAGCGCCACCGGGTCGTTATTCGGCGACCGGCGCGGTGCCGGTGAGTTCCTGGCGCAGCTGTTCGACCAGTTCCTTGTTGATCGTCACCCCGACGCGGCGCTTGGCTTCGCCGGCGAGCTGTTCGATCAGCTCGTTGCCAAAGGCGGGAGCGAGCGGCTGGGCGATGGCGGCGACGCGCGCGGGCTCGATCGATTTGGGGTCGGGGCGCTGGACGTCGGCGAGGGCGATCACCATCCAGCCTCGATTGCCGGGGATTTCGAGCGTCTTGACGCTGTTCTTGGCCATCGAGAACAGCAGGGCGAGTTCGGGGGGCACCGGCTGGCCATTCTGGCCGAGTTCGCCGCGGCGTCCGCCGATCGTCTGGACGCTGCCGATGTTCGGCCCCGCGGCGGTGACCGCGGCGCCGAGCGTCTGGCCGCCCTCGACCGCTTTCACGATCGCGCGCGCCTTGTCGCGGGCGACCTTTTGCCCCTGTGCGAAGCGCCAGTCGCTGAGCAGGTCGGCGCGGATCTGCGCGAACGGCGGCGGCGCGGCGGCGACGATCGATTTTACGGCATAGACGGCGAATTTCTGGTTCTCGACCAACGTGGCGAGCTGGCCTTCGCCTTCCGAGCTGCCCTGAAAGGCCTGGCTGACCAGCGGAGCGAGTTCGGGAGGCAGGGTGTAGGCGGGCTGGCCGGGAACGCGGCCGCTGGGCAGCAATGCCGGAGTGGTGGCGAGGGTGAGTTTGCGGTCGGCGGCGATTTCGTCGATCGACGCGCCGCTGTTCACGGCGTCCTGGATCGCGTTGTAATAATCGACGATCGCCTCGTTCGCCTTGTTCTTGGCGAGTTCGGTGCGGATGTCGGCGCTGGCGTCGGCAAGGCTGCGCGCCGGACGCGCGGTGACGGCTTCAACGCGCGCGACGCTCCAGCCGAGACCGGTCTGGATCGGGCCGATCAGGTCGCCCTGCTTGGCGGCAAAGGCGGCCTTGGCGGCGGCGGCGGTGCTGGTGGCAGCATAGGAGGATTGGGTGAGGTCGCCGGTGGTCGAGGCCGACAGGCCTGCGGCCTGCGCCGCGGCGGCGAGCGACGTGCCGCTGCGCACCTTGGCGGCCAGCGCGTTGGCGGTCGCCTGATCGGGAGCAATCACCTGCGCAAAGCGGCGCGTTTCGCTGGCGGCATATTGCGCGGCATTGTCCTTATAGACTTTGGCGATTTCGGCGTCGGTGACTGCCGGAACCGGTACACTGGACGCATCGAACAGCGCATATTGGATCACGCGGCGTTCGGGCACGGTGAATTTGGCGGCGTTCTGGGTGAGGTAGGTTTTGAGCGCGGCGTCGCCAGGGTCGGCGGTCGGTGCAAATGCGCTGGCGGGAATGAAGGTCGCCTGACCGCGGCGCTGTTCGAGCAGTAGCGCGGCATAGGGCTGCGCCATGCCAGGGGCGAGCCGCGGCATGCTGGCGATCGGGGCGGCGATCTGTTCGATCAGCAGCTGCTGGCGCAGGTCGCGGCGCAGCTGCGCCTCGGTCATCCCGTTCTGGCGCAGGAAGGTTTCGAACGCGGTCTGGTCGAAGCTGCCCGACACACCGGCAAAGGCGGGGATGTCGGCGATGCGGCCGTCGATCAGCCGCTTGCTGACGCCGAAACCCATTTCGGTCGCGAACTGGTCGAACGCCAGTCCCTCGACCATCTGGTTGAGCACCTGATCGAGACCGCCCGATTCGACGAACGCCGCCATCGTCATCCCGGGCTGGTCCTGGCGCGCCTGATTATAGGCGAGGCGGACGCGATCGCGCAGCTCGCCGACGCCGATGTCTTCGCTGCCCACTTTCGCGACATTGGCGCCGCCGATGCCGCCAAAGGTGGAATTTCCGGTAACGTCGCTCAGCGCGAACGCCACGCCAATAAAGGCGACAAAGCCGAGCGCGAGGATCTTGCCGAGCGTCGAGGAAAACATGCGGCGGATGGCGGTAATCATGGGGCAGGCAATCTTTCGGCGCGGCGCGGAGATGCGCGTTTGCGCGATGCTTTAGAGACGTGGCGGCACGGCATCAAGGCGCGAAAGGGGCTTTTCATGGCGGCGCAACGCGGCTTGCCTATCGCCCCCGCCCGCCGCTAGGGCTTTGGCATCATTCGGACAGCGGGAGAGAAGCGGCAATGGCACGGCGTAAATATGTGGTCGGCAACTGGAAAATGAACGGCGTGACCGCGTCGATCGCCGATGCGCAGGCGATTTTTGCCGCCGCGGGGGATCATACCGGGATCGATGTCGCGCTGTGCCCGCCGTTCACGCTGATCGGTGCGATGGTTGCCGCGGTGCCGGGCGCCGTGGTGGGCGGACAAGATTGTCATAGCGCATCGTCGGGCGCCTTTACCGGATCGGTCGCGGCGGCGATGCTGGCCGATGCCGGGGCGACGCTAGTGATTGTCGGACATAGCGAGCGGCGCGAAGGGTGCGGCGAGGGCGATGCCGATGTGCGGGCCAAGGCCGAGGCGGGACTGGCCGCGGGGTTGTCGGTGATTTTGTGCGTCGGTGAGCCGCGCGAGGTGCGCGAATCGGGCGGCGCGATTGATTATGTGCTGGCGCAAATTGCGGGGTCGGTTCCCGACGATTTCGACGCCACCCGGCTGGCGATTGCTTATGAACCGATCTGGGCGATCGGGACCGGGCTGGTGCCGACCGTCGGCGATGTCGCCGCGATGCACGGGGCGATCCGTGGGGCGTTGACGGCGCGCTTTGGCGGAAAGGCGGAGGATATGCGGTTGCTGTATGGCGGGTCGGTGAATGGCGACAATGCGGCGGAGTTGCTGGATGCGGGCGATGTCGATGGGGCGCTGGTCGGCGGCGCGAGCCTGACCGCGGCGAAGTTTGGGCCGATTGTGGCGGCGGCTGCGGTGCTATAGTCCGTCGCCCCCGCGAAGGGGGGGCGACGGGTTTGGTTCGCGGCGACTTCGGGTCTTTGATCAGCCACTAGTTTCCGTTCGTGTCGAGCGAAGTCGAGACACCCCGCAGCGGATCGCGCCCCAAGCGTGTATCGACTTCGCTCGACACGAACGGGATAGGGAGCGTTGGCAAAGCATGCTTTGGCTTGAAGCCTGGCCGCTTCGTCTCTATGTGCGCCGCGGGCGCGGTCCGTTTGAGGTCGTGCGAGTTCGGGAAAATATGATGTCCAGCCTTTTCACCTTTATTCTCGTCCTGCAGGCGCTTGTCGCCGCGGCGATGATCGGCGTCATTTTGATGCAGAAATCGGAAGGTGGCGGTTTGGGCGTCGGTGGGAGCCCGGGCGGCATGTTGTCGGCGCGCGGCGCGGCGGATTTCATGACCCGGGCGACGACCATCCTCGCGTGCCTGTT